>Ga0182739_1000573_pt1 | contig 45135 bp, 66 predicted proteins | sample eDN5th30CBELigBY_FD_128873 | JGI IMG/M metagenome (GOLD analysis project Ga0182739, IMG submission 128873) | Enriched backyard soil microbial communities from Emeryville, California, USA - eDNA 5th pass 30_C BE-Lig BY (version 2) (version 2) | ecosystem: Environmental > Terrestrial > Soil >... | reverse complement strand
GTAGCCTTCCAGCGAATGGAACGGAATCCCGCACATGGGGATGGACTGGCCGGCCGACTGACCGCGGGCGGTCAGGGTGATATCCAGCAGTTTCGCGGCCTTTTTCGCATCTTCGTAGAAGATCTCGTAGAAGTCGCCCATGCGGTAGAACATCAGCTGGTCCGGGTGCTGGTTTTTCAGCTTCCAGTACTGCTGCATCATTGGTGTGTGGTCGGAAAGACTGGACATTCAAGGCCTTACAGCTAGGTGTCTGCTAGACAAACCCCAATTGTCTAATATTTGTCCGCTGGACGCTACCGTGGATCCGACCGATTTCTGTGCGAAATCTCATGGACCAATGCCGACGACAAAGTGACAGAAGGGACAAAGGGGGCTTATATTTACAGCATTTGTTCCTGCTCACCTTCGATGACCGGTTGTCGAGGAAAGGGTGTTTGGATGTACAGTATCAGTAACGGAGCTTCATTATGAGTTTGCCCGAAATCAAGGAATGGCATGTTGAAACGCTGAGGCTTACGCTTTTCAGCACCGAGGCGGTTAACGCATCCGGGCGAGGTTGGTGGAAATCTGTAGTTCAGGTTGATCCAGAATCGATACTGAATCGTCAAAGCGCTGGCGAGTACTCGGAGTCAGGTGAGTTTCTGGGCGGTCAGTTTGATATGCGAGTTGTATTCAATCGTGTTGATTGGATTCTTTCGTACCCGTTCTCTGATATGCCAGGGGCTCCTGCGCCTGGGGATTTTTCAGTACTTGTTAATAAGTGGCTTCAGCTATTAAAGTCGTGGCTTGATAATGTTGAATTTCCAGTCACTCGCATAGCAGCGGGTGCTGTGCTGTTAAAGAAAACTGAAAGCGGAAGCGCTGGGAATGCTCTGCTTGGTGAGTACTTTCAGATCTTGAATATCGGAGATCCAGACGCGATAGCTGATCTTCTGTTGCAGGCTAATTCACCCGTTATGTTTAAGTCAGTCGATGGTCTGAGACATAACAGAATATCAAAGATGGCTGTTCTAGATCGTCAAATGATTACGATTGGTCCAGCAGGCTTCCCGACTACAGTCGTAGATACGGTTCTGCGAAACGAGCTGGATATGAGTTCCGCTGTGGATAATTTTGAGCACATTCCTTCCGAGAGTTTGCATCCGCTCACTGTTGAAATGGCTGATGCCTTCATGGGCATACTTCAGTATGGATTAGTGAATGAAAAAATTCAGTGATTATTCGGAAGTTTTCTTGTCGACCAGTGCAGCCAGTACCGGTGACTTTTTTAGTCCTTTATCAAAAAGTTTTTGTACGAAGCAGCAGGTTCTATTTTCCGGTTGGGGTGAGGCGGATTATTTCTCCAACCTGAGCGTTCGGATGGAAACTCATACTCATGCTCAGAGTCGTAAGGTTCGCGTAGGTAGTAATAGTACTTTTCACTCGATGCGTGAAAATATTGAGGACACGATCGCTGATTTTGAGTCTGCGAGAGACATGATTTATCATTGGGAAAAGCATGAGCGAGGTAGACTTGCCTCGGTGTATGCGGTGTATTTTGTCGAGAAAAACTTTTCATTGATGAATCTTGAAGTGATTAACTCTCTTCTGTTGACCGCTAAACCTGCGCGCTTGACAGCTTGGTCGATGGTTTCTCTGCTGAGATCTTCTTTCTCTGCTCGTCATCTTCTCCCTGGTTGGACAGTGTTTTATCAAGCTGTAAAGGAAGAGCTCAAAGATAACGAGCGGGCTCCGAAACTTTTAGCCGGGCTTGATCAGTAAGTGTCTATCGGCGCAGTGTTAGGGAAACGCATGAAAATTGAATTAAAAAAGCATGATGCTGAACTGCCAGATGACGTAAATTTAGCTTTGGTTATCTGTGGTGATACGTCGGAGAATGGCCAGAGGCATACGGGGTTTGTGGTTAGAAACTTGCTGGGTGAGTATTGGATTTTTCATCTGGGTGGCAATAATCGCTATCTGAAAAGCAAGTTTTCTCCGAGCTATAGGTATCTTTTGGTTCCAGTGTTGCAACCCGAAACTGAATCGTCGATTATTGGCTTTTTAAGTATAATTCACGAACTTACCTCCGGGAATATTCCCTACTCGATAGGTTGGGATGATAAACAATATTTTGACGAAAAGAACGCGTTGATTCCCCTTGATGCTGGCGATGGCTTTACATGCGCTACTTTCGTTTTGGAGTCTTTTAAACGCTATGGACTGGATATGGTTGATCGCAAGACCTGGCCAATTACTAGTAAAGATTCGGAATGGCAGGATGGTATCATTAGAGTCGCTCAGCTCAGACCTGAGCAATTTGTTGCGCAAGTGGAAAAAGTTGGCAAATATCCCCGCTTTAGACCTGAGCATGCATTAGGCGCTGCTCACTATTTTACCAATGAGCAGTTACCGTATTCGACTGTCGCTCCAGCCGGGTTAGAGGTTGTTGCTGAAATGGTCCGGCTCTCCGCCTAAACTTATGATACTGCGTTCAGTTGATTGCAAGGCCTCATTTGGGGTTGATGCTCCCCGTCCAGAGTATTGCGGTCGGACGGGGGATGTTGGATGAGAAGGTTTTGTTTTGGGTTTATGATTTTGGCAGGGTTGGGGGTTGCGCTACGTTAACCTCGCGCAGTCTCAGATAGCGTCTCGTCATCTTGGCATCCGTGTGCCCGCCTAGCTTCTGAGCGTCATTTCCTTGCTTGTCGGTATCTGTAAGCGATTTTGCCCTTAGATCATGGATGGTTGCGCCAGAGACCTTAGCGTTATCACAGGCTTTCCTAAAAGCATCCTTCACCGTCTCGTAAGAAACCGGCTTGCCGCCGCTGCGGGTGCAGAACAAGGTGAGCCCCCTAACTTTCCTCGGGATCGCCTTGGCCCTCGCAATCAGCTGCTCCAGGTCAGCGGTCATGCCCACAATGAGCTTAGCCCCAGTCTTCTGCTGGTCGAAGGCGATGCCCTTGTCGCTGATGTCCGATAGCTTTATTGCCAGTACATCGCCGATTCGCTGGCCTGTGAGGTAGCACATTTCGAGGATCGAACGTATGTACGGGGATGCCGCATCGCAAATCGCTGAAAACTCCTCGTCGGTTATGTACCGGTCTCGCTTCTTCTCGGTGTGCCGCTTGACCCCTGTGCATGGGTTGGAATCGACTATCTGTTGCTCCAAGGCATAGTTGAACACCATTCGCAGGAAGGAGATAACCCGGTTTGCCATGTTCGGCGTGTCAGACATGTGCAGCTTGAGCGCTGCCACATGCCTCGGCAGCACCTGGCGAGGCTCGAACTCGGCCAAATACTTCTTCAGCTTCTCGGCGGAGGCCTCGTACTGCTTGATAGTGTTCTCGGCCAGGCGCTTACGCATGGCGTCCAGGGCGTCATCAATCAGCTTTGGCATCGCGCCTTGGCTTTTGCCGCCCATGATTTTGGCGTAGGCCAGCAGGGCGCCTTGGTAGTCCTTGTCGAGGCGCTCCCACTTTCCCTTCCTGACCAGGTAGTACGCCCCGTGCTTCATGTACATGCACGGGGGTAGGTGCCTATCCTTCTTTCGCGGCCGCATCGGTCGTCCCTTCTATCCAAGCCGGAGTTCCGGCCCTTTCTTCTCAGCCTTGCCGCCCAGACGGGCGATCACGACTTGCCTCAGCACCTTCGGTTTCCCATCGGCGCCCATTACATATCCAAACTTCTCGCCCTGCAGCCAGCGGACCTGGTCCTTTGGGCGGAGGTAGCCTGTCATGTCGGCTACTTCATCCGGTGTCATGAACATGGTTGGTCTCCACGCCGCCGGTGGCGGCAGGTTCTGGGTTAGTCGCAGCTGCTTGAACTGGAGCTGCTATCGCTTGAACTACTGCTGTCGCTCGACGAGTAACCGCCGCCGCTGTCGTATCTGCTGTAGTCACGGCTGGAGCAGGAGCTGCTGGTACTGCGCGATGGTTCGTAGTTGTCGGCCTGGTAGGCTGGATGCAGCGGGCTGACGGGGCTCAACGGGTTGAGCGGATCAAGCATCGGATCTTGCCTGCCGGCTGCCGGGCTGTGTCCGCGTGCGAACCCTGTCGGTGCCATAACCGGGCGCGGCTCGGGCTTCTTCTTTCGCTTGAACATGCGAGCTAAGAAATTGAGCATGAGTCTCTCCATGCCCGCTCATGTCGGCGGGCTTGAGTAGTAGGGGGTGGTGTTACTTGATTCGGCCGGTGAGCCGTTCTCGCCAGGTCAGGCGCCGGGGCAGATGCTCGCGGTCATCGATCTCGACCACCACATAGGCTGTGCGGTCAAACGTAGCGTCACGGCGTGCTGCGAGTAGACATGCTTCGTCATCGGCGCCTTGGGCTGTTCTGGCGGCCAGCTCATGGACATCGAAGCCTTTGCTCTCTACGTGCCAGCCGTGCACGACGGCAACGAACCGGCTCATCGCGGCCCCCGGTAGATGAGGTAGGCCATGTAGGCGAGGGCGATCATGCCTGGGCCTCCTGCTGCACACCAAGTTCTCCAAGCACCTCGGTGGCGATGGCAAAGCCGGGGCTACCCAGCGGGCATTCCTTGATGATGCGGTTGAGGCCATCGATCAGGTCGCGGGCAGTGCCGATCATCATGTCGGCGTCGGCGTCCATATCCAAGCCGAGCGCTTCGCCAATGCTGCCGATGGAGACACAGGCATCCAACAGCATGCGCTTGTTGCGCTCGGCGTCCTTGCGCAGCGCTTCGTTCTCGGCGAAAAGCTCAAGGGCACCTTCGGCCAAGTACCTGTGTTGTTCGTCGCAGCAGAACCGTCGGTCGTTCATCACCCGCTCAGCCAGCGCTTTCAATGCTTCTCGATTCACGGTATCAGCTCCTTCGGCACTTGAATGGTATCGCCGAGCTTGTAGTGGACCAGGCCCCGGCAGAACGCAACCAGGGCAGTGGGGCCGTAGCACCAAACTCCTGCGCCGGCGGGGCCGCCTGCATAGCAGGTGTCTTCGGGAAGGCCGGGTATGTGTTGAGCGGTGCCTTTGTGCTTGTCGATCAGCCGGCCTCCGTGGTCCCAGTGAGACGATGGGCGATAGCCGAAACCTTCGGTTGCGCCGCGGATGCTGATGCTGATGGGGTCAGTTGGGGTACGCCATACCGTTGTTCGGCATACAGGATCTCCTTCGAAACCCTCGGCCCTTGCGACGGCCCAGTCCAGCGGAGCGCCGACCAGGTTGGATACCCTCACTTCGATCAGATCGGTCATGGCTTCACCTGCATCGGATAGGGCGGCTGGGTTGAGATGGACAGCGAGCCGATCAGCGGAAGTCGTGCCCAAGCACCGAAGTGGCCATGGCCAACGAAGTACCGGGTGCCTGCAGCCATGGATGGTCCGAAGGCCGGAAGGCACAGCGCCTTCTTTGGCTTTCGCCACCAGACCGCCCAGCGCCAGTAGCCACATTTCAGCGCCCAGCTGGCGACAACGGCCTCATCTTTGCCGCCGTAGCACCAGTTCAGTCCAAGGAACAGCTTTCCAATCTTCACAGCTGATACCTCTCATCAATCCAGCGCCCAGGCGCCAATGCGGGTGTAGGTTCGGGTTGTGTTTCGTGCGGGGAGAGCTGGCGCTGGTTGCCGGCCTGCAGCTGGCTGTCGGGGATGCAGCTCAGGCCGCCCGAGTAGGACCAGCACGTCACTGCACGCTGGTCGTCGTGAAACACCTGGAACACGTAGGGCATGCCTCGTGTTTCGCGTGGGTCTGCGCTGGCGCCGGTGGCCAGCAGCAGGAGGCAGAGGGCGAGGCGGGTCATGCGCGACGGCCCTCAATGTCCGCTTCGGTTATCGTGTACTCCACGACGTTTTCCACGCGGTAGAACGGGGTAGGGCTCAGGTGCTTGGCCGCCCAGGCCTTGAGCAGGGTTTGCAGCTCGTGCTCGGCCAGCGATGGCACGGCCGGCCAGTCCTCCGCGGCCTCACCGCAGTCATCCCAGGCACGCTCTCCGATCATCTCGATGATGTGCTTGGTGTCGATGTAGGCCGCAGGGTCTGGGCGCACAGCGTTGCCGCGGTAGACGGTGGAGCCGGCCACGAGTTCTTCGTGGTCATCGAGCAAATCGCCCAGGCTCTCACAGCGGAACGTTTCGTCGTCGACAGACCAGGTCTCGCCGGTCAGCAGGCGTGATTCAGACATGGGGATTCCTTGGCCGCCATATCGCGGCAGTGAATAGAGGGGGAGGAGTTACAGTTGGATGGAGTACAAATGTTCTCTACAGCGCGAGTTCGGTCTGTGGCTCGCGCTGCCAGATCGGTGAACTGGTGTGTGCTTCGATACGATCAGCGATCACGCTGGCCCGCTGGCCGGCGGAAGGCGGGGTGTACATGCCGAAGCGGCTGATGCTGCCGCCGTTCACTGCAGCGTTCGTGCTGTCAGCCGATGTGAGCGGCAGACTCTGGAAGATCGCCGGGTCAAGCATCCGCAGGCCGTGCAGGCGGCATATTGGCCGGCCTTGGTCATCACATACTGCGTCCATTGCGGCGCCCATGCGCTTCCACCATGCTGCGGTGCCCGGCGAGCGCCACTGGCCTGAACTGCCTAGGGCAACCGTGCGCCAGGACTTGGCCAGGCGCTGCAGGCGCTCGATCGACTCATGCATGTGCCAGACCGGCACACCGGGCAGATGGCCAGGCCATTGCTCGAGCAGCCGATCGTTGGCGTCTTCGTCCCCGTCGATCACGTCAGGGATCAGGGCCCAGTCGAATCCGGGGTGCCGGTGCCAGTCACCCACCCAGCGGGTGTACCCTTCGACATCTACTTGGCCGCCTTTCTTCCAGACGGTGAACGCGCCGTTATCGAAAACGAAGGACTGGCAGGCCTCGGCGACAATACCCATGTCGTCCTGGCGTGGGAATGGCACTAGTGCATGGCGACCGGCCAGAAACCGTGCTGCATCCTGGCGACTGCCGCCTATGGGCGTGCCGTGGTAATGAATCATCCGGTAAGCCTCGATGGTTTCAAATCAACCGGCGCGCTCGGCTCTGCGCTGGCGGATAGGTAAAAGGCCTTGATCTCGCGCTTAAGCTGCGTTCCGATGTCATGCTTGTAGGCTTCATCAAGGAAGGCTAGCGCTTCGACCAGCAGGGCGCGCAGGGTGTCGCGCTCGTTCGCGCACGCTGACAACGCCTGATCCATTCGCCGGCGCTCCAGGCGCAGTCGCTCAACCTCGCCAGGATCGGCGTGGGTGTAGAGCGGGAATACCTCGTACTCGAAACCATCCACTAGGCAGCCGCTAGCCTCTGGCTTCTCGGTAAAGAACCACGACATGCCGGGCTTGGCATGTCGATAGCGCCACGCGACCGGCTCGCCGTGGTGCTGCTTGGCTCTCGCATTCCACAACTCGACCGCCTTGTCGCGGCCTGGTTGCTCCTCACCTTCATTTTGCGCCACGCCCACTGGACCACGGGCCAGGCAGGCCTCATGCGGCCCGGTCAGACCTTGGCAGATCACCACTGAAGCGTCGCTGTCTATGCGCTCGATGAGGAAGTCCTGCTGGCCGCAGAACGGACATGGCAGCATATCGCTGACCATCTCTGTATTGCTGGATCGGTTTTCTGTGGGCATGGGGATACCTCGCCGGGGTGACTTCAAAAGGATTCGAGATAGGCGGCTATGAATTGCGCCGCCGCTTCAGCATTGATGGCGTTTCCGTAGGCGCGCAGGCGTCCCACTCTTGAGGTAGTCCCATGAGCCAGCGGGAATGTGCCGGGTTCAACTGGCCGCCACTTTCCATCCCGGCAGAAGAGCCAATCAGCATTTGCCCACAGGCCGTTAACCGGGCCGGTTGTGGCGATTCGCGTAGTAGGGCTGCAGTCTCCGAAAGCCCCATCATCCCCGGGCGCGGCGCCACGTTTCCCTGCTTGATGGCATCGGTCGCCGTGCAAGTTGGCCACCCGGCCAGATAGGCCTGTCTCGGCAGCTGATCGTTGCGATCCTTGCCGTCCCGCTGGGCCACCATGCCCGGCGTATCCTTCCAGTCGCGGGTCGTTGGCGTGGTCCAGCCCGACAAGCATGCTGCTGCTGCCAAGTCCGGACCGTGATTCCGCATTGCCTCGAGCAATCCGCCCTCGAATGTGCGTACGCCCTTGTCTGCCAGCGCGGCTGTTGGCGTTGGCCACCCAGTACGTGCGGTCTCGGATGTGCGGAGAACCGACGCCCGCAGACGGGAACGCGATAGCCCCGAAGGCATAAACCATGGCTTCCATGTCAGCTTGTACAAGGTCGAGCCAAGGCTCTGCGTCCTTGCTTGCAACCTGCTCTCCAAAGACGACTGCAGGCTGGCGCTCGCTGATGAGCCAATGGAAGTGCGGCCAGAGGTGCCGCTTGTCATCAAACCCATCTCCTTGGCCTGCCGAGGAGAAAGGTTGGCACGGACAGGAACCGGTCCAAACAGGTCGATCATCTGACCAGCCGGCGCGGCGAAGGGCGTAGGACCAAACGCCGACACCGGCGAAGAAGTGGCATTGGGTGTAGGGCTTGAGGTCATCTGGGTGAACATCCTCGATCGATCGTTCGTCAACGTCACCTGGCGCAATGTGGCCCGCTGCGATCAGATTGCGGAGCCACTGCGCAGCGTATTGGTCGATTTCGTTGTAATACGCAGACATGGGCGGTCCTCGCCAAGGCGGCGTGAAGTTTTAAATGGAAAGGGTTATTCGCAGAGGCCGTAGGCCGAAGAGCAGCTGTTCTGGCTGTCCGTCCGAGCGATTAGATCAACCATGTCAAACTGGCGGCCACCGCGCGCGGTATTGGCCCAGTCGACCATGCGGTCGATGCCATGGGTAGTAGCGCTAACCTTGTCCTCAGACCTGACGGTGGGATCGGTCACCGTAGCGAAGAAGGTCGCAGCCCCGCGCTTGCTAGCGATGCTGACTAGCCGCTCCCACTCGCGCACTCTGGCCACCTCTTCCGGCCACCTGGCGGCGATCTCTCGCAGCTCATCCTTTGCGCACATAATGCAGGGCATGCAGCCGACGCGATTGCAGCCCTGAAGGTATAGTGGGTTCGGCTTGATCCCAGCGGCGCGGTGAGCTTCAAATACGGCCTCGACTGGCCACTTGAGAATTGGCCGGTAATTGAACAGGCCGCCGCCGACCTCGTCGCACTCAGGTAGGTACCGCCTGCTCAGTGACTCATCAGCTCGCACACCTTGCCAAGACAGCAAAAGGTTCTCGCCGGTCATCAGCGGCATGAAAACGTCCTCAATGATCGGGTTTCGCTTCAGCTCGTCCGTGCAAAATCGGGCCTTGGTGCTGGGGAACCGGCCTTTCCAGAGGCACATGTCGAGGAACGGGTTGCCCGTGGGGTGCAGCACTTCCAGGGCGGCCAGCACTACCGCCTCTGGCACTCCTTTTTCGCGCCACTTCGTTTCGATGAACTTGCGCTTGCCGGCGATCTGCCGAGCAAAGTCAGCCTTTACCCAGCGGATAGGCACCCCAACGGCCTCGGCTAGGTAGTGCACGTATTCATAGGTGGCCGGGTGTTCGTGCCCGGTGTCTGCAAAGACTGCGCTGAGGTTCGGCACCTCCAGCTCGCGAGCGACCAGAAGGGTGGCCGTGCTGTCTTTACCGCCGCTCATGCTGACGATGTTGTATTCGGCCATCGTGTGGTCCTTGCGTGCATGCGCCGCCCTCGCCGGGGAGGCGTTATCGTTGAATAGGGGAAGGAGCTGGCGGGCAGCGCCGAAGGGTCAGTAGTCCGAGTGGCTGTAGCGAATGTCGCCGGTGTAGATCTCTTCGAAATCGATCTTCACGCCACCGGTGTAGATGTTGAGTAGTAACGCCTCGATGCCGTAAGTCGCGCCCAGGTACAGGCTTTTCTTCGGGTCGTACTCATTGACTGTAAGGTCGAAGCACTCGCCGTCGCTACGGAACATCATTTTTACCGAGCAAGACCATTTGTCTTTGTTCTGCTCGGCGTCGGCATAAAGCTGCCAATAGCCTTCGCAGACACCTTCTGACTTTTCAATGATGATGGATGGCCCTTCCTCTCCAGCGATATCGGACCGTTCCTCGAAGGCCCTGGTGATCTGCTTGACCAACTCAGTGAGCGTCATGCGGGCCGGAAGTGGCTTCAGCATCGCCGTGAGCTTTTCCTCGATCGTTTGCTTTACTGCCTGGTTTTGCATGTTCTCCAGGTAGCTGGAAACAGTCTTCAGCACAAGGTCGCCATATCGACCGATGTCCTGTACATCGGTCGGCATCACGCTTGCTAGCTTTTCATTGAGCAACTTCTCGAACGGCGACCTGTAGCTGAACTGTTCTTCGATGGCGCGTTTCACTGTCGCTTCCACGTTTTTCTCGATGATCGGTTGCAGCTTTTCCAGGCTCAGCGCAGCGGCTACCGATTCGGCGACGATTCCTTCGATATTGATGTCGAGTTGCATGGTGATTCTCCTGGGCATGCGCCGCCCTCCGTGGCCGGATGCGGCATGGTGGCAATTTGGGTTGGTGCTGTGATATCAAAAAGAGGGCATTCCGCCCTTCAAGGAGCAACAAATGGCGTACATGGTCGACACGCTGCTGCGCGTAGCAGAGGCAGGTGGAAGCTTGGTTCTGGGAGCTGGCTATATGCCTGACAGCTTGGTCCGAATTGCTACAACGATGAGGGGGCGAGGAGGGCACTTGACGATCCGAGCTCCAGGCCTCCTTGCGGACACCATGGTAAGAGTATCCGCTGCAGCCCCGGGTCAGGTTACCTTTGACCTGTCTTGAGGCGTGATCAGTTCGTCGCCAGGGTCGCGCCTCAGTTCGGCCATGCTCGCTTCAATGAACTGACGCGCTAGTTTTTGCGAGATGTAAAAAGCTGGCGCGTCAGGCCGTTCGAGGCGGCGCGCCCGCTCTTCAGGTTCCTGCGCGATCCACGAAAGGGCCAGGTCCTGCCAGAGCTCCTGCACCTGGTCGTAACCGTGGTGCTCGATCTCGGCAGCCATAGCCGACTTGATCCCAGCGGGCATGTTGAAGAACACCTTCTCGATGCCCAGCTTCTCGGCCAGAGCCTTCTTCCGGGCCCGGTAGTCCGCAGAGTGCTTCGCGACACCGGTCTTTTCCTCGGCCATCGCCGGTACCTCCCAAGCCGCTGGGCGGCAAATTGATGTGCTGCTGGCGCCGGCCGTGCCGGACGCGCGCGGTGATGCGTTTCAAGCGGAAAGCTCCATGTCTCGGTCATGCCAGCCGGCAAGCCACCAGCCGCAGTCCACGGTCATCCAGCCGTATGGCTGGGCATCGCGTGACTGGCTGTTGTCGCGGCAGGCGCGGCCGAGGTAGTAGGCGGTGGGGTGAACCTGCTGTCGGCGCCTCATGGCTACGCACCGGCGAGGTACGGAAGGGGCGCGAACGGTATGTCGTCGTCGAAGCTGTCGTGATCAGGTGGAGCCGCCTGTTGGTTCGGCTGCTGGCGCGCCGGCCGGCGTTGTTGCGGTTGCCGATCTGGCACCTGGCCTGGATGCTGACCCTGAGGCCGGCTGCCGAGCAGCTGCATCGTGCCGTTGATGTCGACGATGATTTCCGTGGTGTAGCGCTTGATGCCGTCCTTCTCCCACTCGCGGGTCTGCAGCTTGCCCTCGATGTAGCACTGGGAGCCTTTGCGCAGGTACTCGCCGGCGATCTCGGCGACCTTCCCGAACAGCGACACACGGTGCCACTCGGTGCGCTCGACCTTCTGGCCCGACTGCTTGTCGGTCCACTGCTCGCTAGTGGCCAGGCTGAGGTTGGTAACGGCGTTGCCGTTCGGCAGGTAGCGCACCTCCGGGTCCTGGCCGCATGTGCCGACCAGGATGACCTTGTTTACCCCGCGGCTCATGACGACGCCGCCCCGGCCAACAAGATCAGCGTCAACGCAAAGAGTGCCATCCAGCGGGTGGCGCTTTCACCGATCTGGCGGACCTTCACCACGGCCACCAGCGGGAGGGTTTTGGCATCGATCGCACGCTCAAGGCTCTCCGCATAACGGACAGCCTGCGGGTAGCTGGTGTTGCGGCCGTACACGCGGTTGTTGCTGGAAGAGACGACAATCCAGCCGTTACCGCTTTGGGTGACAAAGAAGCGCGATTTGGCGCGGAATGCCTCGGTGGCCGTGATCACTTCCTGGCGCAGGGCGTCGAGTTTACCCTGGCTTTCTTGGATGGCTGCTTGCATGGGTTGGTCCTCAGTGGGTCAGGCGTGGAGCTCGAAGGCCTCGGCCTTGCGAACGATTCGAACTTGGGCGGTGCGGCGCTCCGGCGTGCGGCGATCGCGGCGCATTGGGTCGCTGTCATCGATCACCGCGTGCATGGTGATGAGTGCGGCCAGCGCGATGCAGAGCGGGCTGATGATCTGGCGGCGCATGGCTTCGGCAACTGCTGCGGCACGGCGGGCAACGCCCAGCTTCAACATGGCGTCGCCGATGCGCTTCTCGACACCGCTTTCGCTGATGCCGAAGTGCCTAGCTATCTCCTTGGTGGTGAAGCCCTGGGCGACATCGAGGATGCATTGCAATTCGCGAGGCGCCAGGCCTCGGCCAAGGTGGCCTATCCATGCGCCGATAGTGATCGTGTCCATGATTTGCTCTTGCGGGGTGGCTGCATTGGTGTGTGATCTGGTATTGAGCGCCCCGTTTCCGCGTTTCGGCGCATCCATCTAGGCGCTTGGGTTTCAGCGGCCACGTCTCACAGATCACACACCGATGCAGCCTGGTGATGGGGAACCAGGTGAACCGGGCAGTTCTCGTCAGGCTGACGTGGTGCTACTGCTGGGTGCGCAGTTCGTTGCGGGGCACCCATCCGCTGCTGGTCTTCACCATGCAGCCGACGAATGCGGCGTAGCGGGTGTCGCGCTCGGTCTGATGGCCGTACCAGGCGCAGGTGCCATAGTCGATGCCGCGCAAGGCCAGCCACACGACGGCGGCGGCCATGATCGCGAATGATCCGATTCGGATCACAGGTAGTCCTTGAGGCTGAGGCCCATCAGCTTCGCCGACTTCTCAAGGACGGCCATTTCCTTGTCGTCGATGTCGCCCGATGCCTCAGCGATGGTCAGCATGACGTTGAGCACGATGGCCGCCTCTTCCGGCGAGTGCGCCAGGTCCTTCAGCTCCTTCTCGGCGTTCATGCGCAGGATGCGGTGACCACCATCGTGGAAGTCCTTCTCGGCGCGGTCCATGGTGTTGGACAGCTCCGGCCCGAAGCCCTTGAGCTGAGGGGTGTTAGCGATCAGCTTTTCGGTCTTTTTGATCTCGTCCTCGCCGATATCGCCGTCGGCGGCTGCGACGTAGAAGGCGCCGTACACGATCGCCTGCATCAGGTCGCGGTTCTGAACCACCTGCATTGCAGCGCGGGCTTCACGACCTTTCTTGCCGAACAGTTTTCCAAGCATGGGGTATTGCTCCGTGGGGTTGATTTCCCGTCTGGCCCTGTTGCCAAGGCCAGCCAGTGAAATCGGTATTGCTCAGCAAACCTGCGGGCCGACATGTCGAGCGAGGAAGCTTGCTGCGTTGCGTACTGTCCACCAGGGCTCAACGGCCGGCTTAACTCGGCGCCTGGTGGCTCATCTGCTGGTTTTTAAAGAGCGGTGGCTGCCTGAGCTGCCAATAACCTGTGTTATGGATCGAATAATAACTCAGGTTTTCATGCTGTCAATAACTCAAGTTATAAATCCAGCCAAAAAAAAGCCCGCACAGGGCGGGCAGGTGTTTATGCTTCGGTAAATCCTCGCCATCCGATCCGGACGAGGCCTGATTCAAGGGTTTCGATCGTGATGCCTGAAGTCTCCTCCAGGTCGGAAATCAAGCGCTTCCAGTCCGCAGGTGATTCATCTGCGCTCGGCTTGACTTCAACAAACTGTCTTTTCTGGACGTGAGGTGAAGCGATCGCTTGCTGGATGCGGTATCCGAGCCGCTCGTAGGACAGGGATGGGGAATGTGAGAAGGCGGGCTGAAGCATGATTGGAAACTCCCTTTTACTGTATGCGCATACAGTTATCCGTTGCGGAAGGAAATTTCAATAGCCTTGGGCTAATTTTATTTAGCTCTCGCTTATTGCTTGCGAAAAAAAGCCCAGCATTACGCTGGGCCTTCTGGAAGGGCGGGTTAGAGCTTAATGGTAGCGCGTACCACAACCCCTACGATTCTGCAGCCTTCCATGCACATTTCCATGGGGTAGGCCGGATTGAGAGGCTTCAAGAACCTTCGCCCTCCGTCTTCTACCAGTTTCTTGAACGTCGCTTCGTTGCTATCAGCAAGCTTGGCAACGACAAGCTTCCCTGGAATGGCCTCGGCTTCGGTGTCGACCAGGATCAGCATTCCTTCCGGGATGCTTGTGCCGACAGGGGAGGTCATCGAGTCGCCTTTAACCTCTAGCCAGAATGCGACCCCTTTCGAATCGTAATCTGACATTTCATAGCGATCCGAGAAGCCTGGCGGAAATGGCTCGACAGCTTCTGCCCAAGCGCCCGCAGCTACCCAGCTGATCACCGGATACTTGAAAGACTCGGGCTGTTCACTCAGCTCCCTGACATTACTCGCTTCACGCTGCGCGCTCTGGCCGGATGCCAACCATTCGGCAGTAACTCCAAGAGCCCTCGCTATTTCAAGCAGCTTTTTGGAGGTCGAGTTCCGACCGCTTTCAAGGTGCTGGATCGTGACCTGGCTTACTCCCGATTTCTCCGCTAGCTGAGCCTGGCTGAGGCCAAGTGCTGTGCGTCGTTCAAGGATTCGGTCTTTGAGCATTTCGGAAGGTTTGTTCATGCCTGCAAGGGTAAAACACACGTTATTACTCATCAAATAACATGTGTTTGCCTTATCTATAACTTGAGTTATCATCGGGTGTACGATCCATTGAGGCACGCAGACATGCCGAACACAGAAAGACCAATTGACGAGGTCGTGCGCTTGGCCGGAGGCCAGGCAGAGCTCGCACGAAGATGCAAAACCAGCCAGCCGCGCATTTGGCAGTGCGTACATCGTAACCAGAAGGTACCGGCAGATCTGGTGATCCCATTTGAGAAGGCGGTGGACGGGAAAGTCACTCGCCATCAGCTAAGGCCAGATCTTTATCCGACAGAGGATCAGGCCGCTTCGTGTTGAGCATTTTGCAACGACTGGCGTTGCGCCAGTAGTGGGGCCGTCCAGCTGTTCAGGCATCCAGTAGCTAAATAGCAGACGAAAAAAAACCGCCTGGCAGGGCGGCTTTCTCTACAGCTTCAAACGAGATCAAAGCATGACAAACATCGTCCCACTTGACAAGTCCAGGGGGTTCACCCGGATGGACAACCAGCTCATGGATGGCCTGCTGGCTATCGATCTCCCAGCCCGGGAGATGAAGATTGTGCTGTACGTGGCCAAGGCCACAATCAACTTCGGGGCTGGTGCTCAGCGCATCCCGGCTACCGACATCGCGAAGGCAATCAACGTTCACCCTGACTCCGTCTCGAAGGCTGTTTCTAGCCTGCTGCGCCGACGCGTGCTGTTCCGAGAGGGCGGTGCTCGTGGCGACATCGGCGTGAATGACCCGAAAGACTGGGTGTACGTCACTGAACCGAAACAGACCAAAACCGCCGACTCGGCTCAAGTGGTCCGAATCGGAGAAGAGTCGAAACAGACCAAAACCGCCGACTCCCTTCTTTATTCTAAGAAAGAAACCCCCTATGTAACTCTTCCTACGGAAGAGATTACATGCCCCCCCAAGGCTGAGCCTGATCCGGTCCCTGAGGGAAAGCCTGACCGCAAGAAGCCTTTCGGGCTTCGCGATCTACTGGCCGACAACCCACACGGTCTGCCTGAGCCGCTGCTCAAGGATTGGATAGCCCTGCGCAAAGCGAAGAGCGCTGGCGTTACTGAAACCGTATGGGGCTCTCTCAACGACGAACTGACGGCGTGCACAGAACTTGGTATCAGCGCGGCCACCGCGTTGACCGAGGCCCTCTCGGCCGGATGGCAGGGTTTCAAGGCTTCTTGGGTCGCTAAGCGGCTCGCAGAGCAAAACACTCAATCGCCCGCCCAGGGCAGGCCCAACAGCCGTCACCACGGCTTCAACGACCGCGACTATCACGATGGCCTTATTCCACGGGGGGATGGCTCCTATGCGTTCTGAAAAAGTGGTTCACCTGTCCAGCATTGCCGGCCCGCAGGTCACCTCCATGGCCATGTGCGAAGAGCATGGCCCGTATGAGGCAACTACCCACCAGGTACTCAACCACACCTTTCGCTCCCCATGCCCAGGCTGCAAGGCGGCGCAGGTTGCAAAAAGCCAGGCCGAGGACGTCAAGCGTCAGCGTGTTGACCTCGCCTACAAGCTGGGTGACTCGCTGATTCCAAAGCGATTCAAGGACAAGACCTTCGACAGCTACGCGGTGAGCTGCGACGGCCAGCAAAAGGCCAAAGCGCGCTGCGAACGTTACGCCGCCGAGTTTGATGCCAACCTGGCCGCCGGGCGCTGCCTGATCCTGGTGGGTAACCCCGGCACCGGCAAAACGCATCTTGGCGTATCTATCGCCCAAGCCGTGATGGCCAATTCCACCCATACGGCTGCCTATCGGACCCTTGGTGGAATCCTGCAGGCCATCCGCGCCACGTTCGATGGCGGTTCCGGCCAGACCGAGGGGAGCATCCTTGACGCATTGATTCGCCCGTCACTGCTGGTTCTCGATGAAGTCGGAGCGAGCAAGGAGGCCCCGAGCGATTTCGAGCTGAGCCGGCTGTTCTCGATCATCAACGGTCGCTACGAGCGGATGCTGCCGACCATCGTGATTTCCAACCTTGGCGCGAAGGAGTTGCCAGCGGCTATGGGCGAGCGATCGGCCGACCGGCTGCGGGAAGGCGGCGGCATCGTCCTGCCGTTCGACTGGGCGTCCCACCGCGGGCGGGAGTCGATCTGATGCGCCAGTCCAAGCTGACCAAGGCCGCGCGCTGGCGTGAGTGCCAGGTGCGCATCCCAGGCGTATGCAACGGCAACCCCGAGACCACCGTACTTGCGCACTATCGCCTGGCGGGCACCTGCGGCGTCGGCAAGAAGCCGCACGACCTGCAAGGCGCCTGGTGCTGCAGCGCTTGTCACGACGCGTGCGACGGACGCAGCCGGGCAGTTGATCGCGATACCGCACGCCGGTACCACGCCGAGGGCGTCATGCGCACCCAGGCGCTGCTGCTCAATGAGGGGGTGCTGATCGCATGAATTCGCCCGCCATTCGCCCGTTCAGGGCCAAGCCGACTCGCGCCAAGCCCGTCGACCGGGAAGGGCAGGAGCAGGCCGCGCTGATGCAGGAGCTGCAACTGCGCTACCCGCAGGCCTACAAGCTGATCTACCACGTCCCGAACGGCGGGCACCGGGTCAAGGCGGTGGCTGCCAAGCTGAAGGGGCAGGGCGTGAAGGCCGGTGTGCCTGACCTGGTGCTGCCCATGGCGCGAGGTGGCTATTTCGGCCTATACATCGAGTTCAAGGCCATGCCGCCCTATGACGCGCCGGTATCCCCGAGCCAGGACGCCTACCTGCAGGCGCTTGCCGATCAGGGCTACCTGGCCATCGTATGTCGGGGCAATATCGACGCCGTCGAGGCCATCCGCGCCTATCTGCTGCTGCCTGCCACGGTGGCTGCATGAGCGCGACCCGGGAAGTGAAACTGAGCGAGGCCGAAGTGCGCCGGCAGGCCGCCGACAAGTCGGTGCGCGACCTGCGCGACCCGCGTCACCCTGGCCTGTACCTGCGCTTCTGGAGCAACCGTGAGCGCGGCACCTGGCACTTGGTGCGCGGCAAGAAGTGGGTGCCGGTCGCCCGTTGGCCTGACCTGAACGTGGCGGCGGTGATTGCCGAGCTGCCCGCGCTGCGTCAGCGCCTGCTGCGCGATCCGGCCACGGCGCCGGTGGTTTCCGGCATGGTCACCGTGGGGCAACTGCTTTACTGGTACGGTGACCGCATGGCGCGCGACCGCTCGCTGTCGGCGAAGCGCAAGGCCGGCGCCAAGTCCGCCATTGCCCAGCACCTCAAGCCGCGCCTTGCTGACCTAGCCCTGGCTGACGTGACTGCCGACGCGCTGGACAAGCACCTGATGTGGCCGTGCCAGGCCGAGGTGTCGCTGTCCTACCTGCGGCAGATGTTCGCACTGTTGCTGACCGCCTTCCGCCAGGCCCTGCAACTGGGCCTGATCGACCGTAACCCCATGGCCGGGATGCGCTTCAACGACTTCACCAAGGCCAAGATCCTGCCCAAGGCAGCGCGCCTGCGTGACGTGCAGTTGCCGGAGCTGATGCAGCAGCTGGCTCGGGCATTCGAGCAGGAGCCGGGCGACGCCATGCTGGCCCTGATGATGCTGGCCCACGGCACCCGGATTGGTGAGACCCGCATGGCCCGCTGGAACGAGATCTCGCTGGCGGCGGCCGAGTGGTTCATTCCCGCCGCCAACGCCAAGACCCGTACCGAACACCGCTTGCCACTGACCGCCCAGGTGCAGGCGCTGCTGACTCGGTACCGGGCCATCCAGCAGGCCGAGGGCTATGAGGGCGTCTACCTGTTCCCAAATCGCCGGGGCCTGTGCCTGAGCGATACGCAAGCCAGCAACGTGTTCAAGCGCCTGGGGCAGGGTGAGTGGACCAGTCACGACCTGCGCAAGGTGTCCCGCAGCACCTGGACCGACCTCGGAATCGACGGCCACATCGGCGAGATGCTGCTGAACCACAAGCTGGGCAAGATCGCCAGCACCTACATCCACACCCAGGCCATGCAGCAGCGCCGCGCCGCGCTGGAGAAGTGGCACGCCTGGCTTGATCGGATCGGCTTTGCAGCCATTCACGGCCTTACCAAGGCCTTATTTGAAATTTCGCAGAAATCGCCAGAGGCCACAGCAGCCGTGGCGCCGGGCGACCTTACCGCATTTGTAATTAGCGAGGATTCGAAATGAATATTTCCGACCCCGAGGCCCTACGGGATCAGTTCATCAAGGCTTACCGCAGCCTGCTTCTAGCCGAAGGAATGAACATCCGAGAGTGTCGATTCGAGTGGTGTGAAGGCGGGTTTGTGCATCGCGAAACGGCGGTCGCTTGGTGGGCTTGGCAGGCCTCCCGTGAAAGCCTTCGCGTCACCAACCCGTTCCCCGTCCAGATGGGTGACCCCGATGCAGCATGGGCGCGCGAGGTTGCTGATAAGTCGCTGCGCGGCCAAGGGCTTAAGGTGGTCGGCTGATGAAGAAGCACGGGCCATCTTTCAAGAAGGCCGTGATCGAGCTGGGTGAGTGCCCTTTGTGCCGTGGGAGAGCGGTCACTCAGGGTCTGTTTCACGAACTGCCATGCGACCACTGCAACGCCTCGGGCTTTGTGGCGGCGGCAACAGGCGAGGCCCTGCCGCTGGAAGAGCTGGTCACCCAGCTCAGCCTGAATCTGCAGGCCGCGGTGCGGCAGATCGAGCAGTTGAGGAAACCTCAGGCCAGCGGGCCGGAGGCGGCATATCAGGGAAGCAACCGGCGCGGCGCCGGCGGCACCAACTACACCGGGGATTAGGGGGAAGGACATGATCTACAGCAGCGTATCGGGTGCAGTGGTTGCCGCTTTGGCGGCGGGCGAGAAGGGATCAGCTAAGGCCCAGGCCTGGCAGAAGCTGTACAAAGCGGCGGAGGAAGAGGGCGGATGCTTGGCGTCGCTTGCCGGCCAGTCGGGAGGCGTCGACCAAGCCCAGATCGACTTCTGGGTGTCCGCGCGACTGCACCACATGCTCAAGCCGCAGCACTGGGATGCATTGGTGGCAAAGTACAGCACGAACAAGGCGAAGAAGGTCCAGGCCATCACCCTGGTGCGGCCGCGCATTGCCAGCCCGGCCTCGCAGCTGTTCATCTACAAGGCGGTCACGGCCTGGGCAATCCCGAAGCTCAAGGGCGCTCGTCGTAAGCCCCCGCGTTCCGTGTCGGTTGAGATTCCTTTGGATGCCTCGGCCTGGCGTCGTGACGCTACCGTGAATGCTGCCGTTGCTGCTGGCCAAGCGGAAAAGAAACGCATCGAGGCATTACAAGAGGGCGTGATCATCCTGCCGGACAGCTTCTACGACATGAACACCTGGGACCTCGATGCCACTCCGGAGTCGACGCGCCGCCGGTGGAGGGCTGAAATCAACGAGAAGCTCGACGGCTTGGTGGATGATGCCTTAGCTGATGTGAAGGTGATTCTGGAGGCTGAAGGGTTGCTGATGAAAGAGGCAGCGTGATTGCCTGTTGACATCAGTGAGCGACTGAGCGAAATTATCCCCATCCTGTCATTCCTGCGCGTTGCTGAGGAGTGGCATCAAGAGCCCGGCCGTTGTGCTGGGCTTTTTGCTGTTATAAGGCGGTTAAGCCATGCGGGTATTTGTCTTCTTTGATGATCAGAGTTGCACGATTATTGGTCGACCTACTGAGGTGGTTCGAGCTTTATCGCGCGAACTCGGATTTGAAGTTTTGGACTCACAGCCGTCGAGCATGGCCGGTGGCTGGTTTTTCTGGCTCGATGTTCCTTCCGGTGTTCATTTGCCTGATTTTTTCAATGTGCGCCCATGGAGACCAGTCGGCTCGCGTTGAATTTATCTATGCGATTGGGGGCTCGGCCAGGCTACCGATGATTCGGGCCTAAAGATCCCTGAGGGCAAGTCGCACCAATTCAAGCCTCGGCACTTGCCGGGGCTTTTTCGTTTTCGGCTCCACCACACCCATCGCCCCGAGCTGGGAGTGCTGTTGGGGTCGAACCTACTCCGCTCCCCAAAAGGGAGGAATCGAGATGCCAAACATGCCCGAGAAGGATCCTGGCCTGTGGGCCGCTGTGCTCGCCTGGGTGATTGCCCATCAGCCCCAGCTTGGCGCCGCCGGCTTGTCCGTTGCGATCGCTGCCCTTCGGGTGGTGTATGGCGGCGGCACCCGCCGGCAGATGCTCTTGGAGGGCGCCCTCTGCGGCCTCATTACCTTGGCCCTTGTGCCCTTGCTCGAATGGATGGGCTTGCCGCAGGGTATGGCCACCTTCGCAGGCGGTGCCGTCGGCTTCATGGGTGTGGAGAAGCTTCGCGGCTACTCCGACCTTTTCTTGTCTCGCAAAGCGCAGGGTTGATCATGAATATCGAAATAGGCAAGAAGGCGCTGATCACCACCGACAACTGGTTCTATGCGCCTGATGGTCGTTCCTACCGGGCTGTATTTGGAACAGTTCGTAGCGTCCGCGGGGATCAAGAGACGCTGGGGATTCGGACGAATGCCCGCTCCACGAATTGGTATGTTGAGATCGGCAACGTGACGCTGGCTGGCTGCCAGATTCATTATGCCGTCCGCACAGACGCAGCAAACACGGGGATCGTGGAGGACTCGCGTGAAGAGTCTGGTCAGGTCCATGAGTTTGCTCGCACCTCTTACATCTATGACGCTGATGCCGGCGCTGAAGCCCTGGCCTAGCGGATTGACTGGAGGCTGCAATGACCTGTGGTGGATGCGCCGCCCGGCGCGAGTGGATCAACAAGTGGACAAAGGTGGCTTATGAGCGAGCACGAGGCCTATTCGCAACAGATCGAGAAGCTGAATCCCAAGCAGGGAGACCTGCTGGTAATCAGCATCCCGCAGATCCTGACCCAAGAACAGCGCGAAAACGCTCAGGCGGTGATGCAATCTCAGGCTGAGCGCCTTGGTTTCCAGGCTCTGGTGCTTGATGGCGGCATCACCGCCCAATTGCAACCTAACGTTGCCGACCTGCTGGCAGAGCAGCAGAAGCAGACTGCGCTGCTGGAGCAGATCGCCACGCAGAACCAGGCACTGATCCAAGCCTTGGCGGATGACGTTGACTCCGATCTCGATGCCGTGCCACTGACCTACCTGAACGGTGCACCCGTTGGTGGTGGGTAATGGCAAAGCTCAACATCCTCAAGCAGAACGTGACGATGCTGAAGACCGCGCCGGTCGCGCAGGTCAACGAGACTCAGTGGGGATCTGGTCGTGGTGGTCGACCTTGGCGCCGCATTCGGGATCGCATCCTGTTGCGTGATCAGTACACCTGCCAGGCCTGCGGCCTGGTCACAAAAGACCTTGAGGTCGACCATATCATCAACGTCGCCGAGGGCGGCTCGGATGATGAAAGCAACCTTCAGGCCCTGTGCGTGCCGTGCCACCAGGAGAAGACTGCAGCTGAGGCGGCTAGAGGTCGTCGATAGCTCGGTTGCAGCACGCTACACCCCCGATTCCCGCCCTTTTTTGGGGCGTTTTTGGTGGGGGGGGTGGGTCTGATCTGAAAATCCTTTTCGCTCGGACACCGCGCCAAACTCATTCGCAGATTTTTTCCTCCCTGGAGTTTTTTGTTAATGGCTTTAACACCCAAAAAGCGTCGGTTCATTGACGCTATCAGGGGAGGTGCGTCCAATCGAGACGCGGCCATTGCGGCTGGATGCCCTGAAAAATCTGCTTCCGCCGCTGGTTCAAGGTTGGCGAAAGACCCGGACGTGGTTAACGAGCTGCGCAAGTTGAATGCCCTTCATCCTGTTAAAGGGGGTGTTAAACCGAACCCACCTCCCGCGACCCAGGAGTCACCCGAAGATGACCCTGATCCAGCCGGTTTTGATCTGGGGGCAGCCCTGCTTCATCGCGACCCGAAAGACTTCCTCCTCGCAGTGATGAACGATGCCGGGTCTGAACCCAAGCTTCGGGTTGATGCAGCCAAGGCCCTGATGCCGTTCTTGCATCCACGTAAGGGAGAGGGCGGCAAGAAGGACGAACGACAAAAGGCGGCGGAGCAGGCGGCGAGCAAATTCACCCGCCAGGCGCCGCCTCGGTTGGCAGCAGCGAACGGTAAGAAGGTGTAGCGATGGATTGGACCACCGCATGCCCGGACTGGGAACGGCGGTTGGTTCGAAGGCAGTCCATCATTCCGCCACCCATCTTTGTCGAGGAAGCCGAGCGAGCTGTCCAGATCTTCAAGGAACTGAGGGTTCCTGATCTGCCGGGCAAGCCCCGGATGGCTGACTGCTGTGATGAATGGGTGCTCGACTTTGTCAGAGCCATCTTTGGTGGCTACGACTCGGAAACAGGCAAGCAGCTGATTCGAGAGTTCGGCCTGCTGATCAGCAAGAAGAACACCAAGTCGACAATCGCCGCAGGGATCATGCTGACGGCACTTATCTTGTGCTGGAGGGAAGAGGAAGAGCATCTGATCCTCGCTCCGACCAGGGAGGTTGCCGACAACGCTTTCAAGCCGGCAGCTGCCATGGTGCGTGCAGATGAAGAGCTGTCAGCGATGTTCCATGTACAGGATCACATCCGCACCATCACAGATCGCACGACGAAGAACAGCCTGAAGGTTGTTGCGGCGGATACCGACACGGTGTCCGGTAAAAAGTCTGGCAAGGTTCTGGTGGACGAGCTCTGGGTATTTGGTAAGAAGCCAGGTGCTGAAGCCATGTTCATGGAGGCACTGGGCGGACAGGTCTCACGGGATGAAGGCTGGGTCATCTACCTGACCACGCAAAGTGATGAGCCTCCGGCCGGCGTGTTCAAGGAGCGACTGCAATACTGGCGTGACATTCGCGACGGCGTCATTGAGGATCGAAAAACACTCGGCATTCTCTATGAGTTCCCGAAGAGCATGATTCAGGACAAGTCGTACCTGGATCCGGAAAATTTCTATATCACCAACCCCAATCTAGGGCGCTCGGTCAGCGCCGAGTGGCTGCAGGATGAACTTCGCAAGAAGCAGAACGCCGGCGATGGGTCTCTACAGAAATTCCTGGCTAAGCACTTAAACATCGAAATCGGCCTGAATCTTCGTTCAGATCGGTGGACCGGTGCTGACTTCTGGAAGGTTCAGGCAGACGAATCGCTCAGCTTGCGGGCGCTGCTCGAACAGTCGGAAGTTGTGACAGTGGGTATCGACGGCGGCGGGCTCGACGACCTGCTTGGCCTTACAGTCCTGGGGCGAAAGTCCGGCTCCGATGTTTGGCTATCTTGCTCTCTTGCCTGGGCGCATCCAATTGCACTTGAACGTCGAAAGTCCGAGGAATCCAAGTACCGTGACTTTGAGCGAGACGGTGACCTGGTGATCATCGAAGAACTGCCAGGTGATGTCGCCGCCGTTGCTGATGTGGTTGAAATGATCGATGGCACCGGCCTGCTGGCTGGCGTCGGCATGGACCCTGAAAAAACCCACAAGGTCATGCTCGAGGAACTGCTGAAGCGAAAGATCGACGAGAAGATCATTTTTGGCATCCCGCAGGGCTGGAAGCTGGTTGGGGCGATCAGCATCGCCGAGCGCAGGCTGGCGGAGCGAAAGCTATTTCACGCCGACCAGCCCCTGATGGACTGGTGTGTCGGTAACGCCCGCATCGAATCGCGTGCCAACTCGGTGTTGATCACCAAGCAGGCCAGCGGTACCGCCAAGATTGACCCGGTGATGGCACTACTCAATGCCGTGTCCCTGATGGCGACCAACCCGTCGCCACCGGCCAAGAAGTACCAGATGTTTTTCCTCAATTCGTAGCCGTCAGGCTAAGCCAGGCCCGCCCAGTGCGGGCTTTTGCATTTCTGGGGTACCCAATGAACAGAGCCTACAGCCTCCTTGAGATCAAGGCGGTGGACGATGACGCGCGGGTGATTACTGGCATTGCCACCACGCCTTCGCCTGACCGCATGGATGATGTGGTTGAGCCCAAGGGCGCGCAATTCAAATTGCCGATCCCTTTCCTGTGGCAGCACAACCACGATCAGCCAGTCGGGCTGGTGACCAAGGCCATTGTGACTGACGCGGGAATCGAGGTCACGGTGGAACTGGCCAAGGTCGATGAGCCCGGCACATTAAAGGATCGGCTCGATGAAGCCTGGCAGTCGATCAAAGCCAAGCTGGTCCGTGGCCTTTCCATCGGCTTTTCACCGATCGAGTCGGCAAACATCGACGGCAGCTGGGGTCGACGATTCCTCAAGTGGGAGTGGCTGGAGCTTTCCGCCGTAACGGTTCCGGCCAACGCCGGTGCCAGCATTCAGACCATCAAATCCATCGACCGTGAGTTGCGCGCCGCGACAGGCTCCAGCGCGCTCCCGGTCGTACGCATCACCCCTGCCGGCGCTTCGGCACCCATCACAAAATCTGCGAAGCCCGAGGAGGGCGACATGAACATTCAGGAACAGATCAAGTCCTTCGAGAGCACTCGCGCCGCCAAAGCTGCTCGCCTTGAAGCAATCATGAGCAAGGCCGCCGAAGAGGGCCGCACCCTTGATGCTTCCGAGTCCGAGGAATACGACACCATCGAGGGCGAGCTGAAGTCCATCGATGGCCACCTGGGCCGCCTGCGTGGCCTGGAAAAATCCATGGCTTCTGGCGCCAAGCCAGTAGAGCCTGGCCGCGTCAACAGCGTCTCGAAGGGCCATGAAGTCCGGGACAATGCGGTGATCCGCGTAGAGCGTACCCTGCCGAAAGGTACCGCCTTCACTCGCTTCGCTATCGCGCTGGCACGCTCGAAGGGCAACCTGATGCAGGCCGTGGAGGTTGCCAAGGGCTGGGAAGAATCCACCCCTGAGGTCGTAACCGTGCTGAAGGCGGCAGTCGCAGCCGGTACCACCACTGACCCCGCTTGGGCAGCACCGCTGGTTGAGTACCAAACCATGGCCAGCGAGTTCATTGAGTTGCTGCGCCCACAGACCATCATCGGCAAAATCCAAGGCCTGCGCCGTGTGCCGTTCAACATCAAAATGTCGGGGCAGACCTCCGGCTCCAGCGTGAACTGGGTGGGCGAGGGCAAGCCAAAGCCGGTTTCTGCCCTGGCATTCGACACCACCACCCTGCGCTTCACCAAGGCCGCCGGGATTGTGGTGTTGACCGATGAACTGGTGCGATTCAGCAACCCTAGCGCCGAGGCCCTTGTGCAGGCCGACCTCACCGCATCGATGGCACAGTTCCTGGACGTGGCATTCGTAGATCCGGCCATTGCCGAGGTGGCTGAAGTATCGCCGGCGTCCATCACCCACGGTGTCACACCGATCGTTGCCAGCGGCACTACCGCCGATGCCCTGAAGGCTGATGTGAAGCGCCTGTTCGCAGCGTTCCTGGCCGCCAACATGACTCCGGCTGGCGCGGTCTGGATCATGACTCCCACCATGGCGCTGACCATCAGCATGATGAACAACGCCTTGGGGCAGTCGGAATTCCCGGGCATTGATATGAACGGCGGCACGTTCATGGGGCTCCCGGTGGTCGTGTCGGAAAGCGTTCCGGCCAATCCTGGCTCGGGTAGCCCGGTTACTGGTGCAGGCCAGCGGCTGATCTTGGCCAAGGCTTCCGAGATCCTGTTGGCGGATGACGGCGGGGTCACTATCGACGTGAGCCGTGAAGCCTCCCTGCAGATGAACAGCACTCCTACTGCCGGTGCCACTGAGCTGGTCAGCCTCTGGCAGAACAACATGGTGGCGCTGCGTGCCGAGCGCTTCATCAACTGGAAGCGCCGTCGCCTGCAGGCGGTTGGCTACATCGACTCGGCCAATTACGAATCCTGAACCGCCGCGGCCGGGTTTAACCCGGCCATTTCTGCGAGGAAATAGCCATGAAAATGGTTGCACTCAAGGAGTTTCGATACTCCGGTAAGCAGCTGCTGGCCGGCGACTCCTTCGAAGCCCGTGACCGCGACGTCAGGCTGTTGCGGGCAATCAACAATGCCAAGCTGGCCGAAGGCGTCGATGATCCTGATGCCGGTGGTGAAGGCCGACAGAAAGGGCCAGGCGGCCCAGCAAAGCGCACTTACAAGCGCCGCGACATGAAGGCTGAATAACCCGTGGAGCCGCGATGAGACTTTTCAAATGGGGCAAGAAGTCCGAAGAGAAGGGCCTGCGACCGGCTGATAACCGCGGTGGCTGGCTTGGCGTGGTGCGCGAGGCGTTTGCCGGTGCCTGGCAGCAAAATGTCGAGGTAGATCAGGACACTGTCTTGGCGTTCTCTGCGGTATTTGCCTGCATCACCCTGATTGCATCCGACATTGCGAAGCTTCGCCTGAAACTGGTGAAGCTGACCGATGATGGCGTTTGGGAGGAGGCGGCAAGCCCTTCATTCTCGCCGGTCATCAAGCGTCCTAACCACTATCAGAACCGCATCCAATTCTATGAGACCTGGGTGCTGTCGAAGCTGACCAGTGGCAACACCTACGTGCTGAAGATCAGGGACGGCCGAGGCGTGGTGATCAAGATGTTCGTCCTTGATCCACGCCGCGTTGTTCCTCTTGTCGCGGATGACGGGAGTGTCTTCTACCGCCTGATGGCGGACAACCTATCGACACTGGAAGAAGGGTTGACCGTTCCGGCAAGCGAGATCATCCATGACCGGATGAACTGCCTTTTCCACCCGCTGGTGGGTATATCTCCCATTTTTGCGTGCGGGCTTGCTGCCATGCAGGGGAATGCAATCCAGAACAACTCGGCCAGGTTCTTCCAGAACGGATCGAAACCTGGTGGTGTGCTGACGGCCCCGGGTGCAATTGGCGAGGACACAGCCAAACGTCTCAAGGAACACTGGGACGCCAACTTTTCCGGGGACAACGCCGGCAAAGTGGCGGTCCTTGGCGATGGTTTGAAGTACGAGTCCATGGCGCTTTCTGCTGCCGATTCACAGCTGATTGAGCAGTTGCGGTGGTCAGCTGAAACCGTTTGCTCTGCTTTCCATGTACCTGGCTACAAGGTTGGGGTCGGCTCCGCGCCGTCCAACGCGAATGCCGAGGTATCCAACCAGGCGTATTACTCGGATTGCCTTCAGTCGCTGATTGAGGCTGCAGAGTTGTGCCTGGATGAAGGGCTTGAGCTTCCGGTGCCCTATGGGACTGAGTTCGACCTGGATGGGTTGCTGCGCATGGACACCCCCACTTTGTACAAGGCGAACAACGACGCTGTTGGCGGTGGCTGGATGAAGCCCAACGAGGCGCGCAAGCGGGCTGGACTGGCGCCTGTAGAAGGCGGTGACTCGCCCATGATCCAGCAGCAGAACTACAGCCTTGCGGCTATCGCCCGGCGCGATGCTCAAGCCGACCCGTTCGGAAAGACTCAGCCAACAGCGCCGGCGTTGCCGCCACCTGAGCCCGCTGAGCCCTCAGCAGAAGGCCTGGATGACCAGGCGCGGATGTTCGCGCTACTGATCGAGAAGGAGTTGAATCTTGAATCTGCGTGAACTCGAAGCACAGGCGAAAGCCCTCGCGCCGGTCTTGAAAGGCTATGTCGACAAGGCCATCGCCTCTCTACGAGAGGCCCTGGGGAAGGACATTGATCAACGGGATGAGGGGTTGCGCCGGGAGTTCGTCGAGTCAATCGGCAAAATTCCTATCCTCGACCCTAAGGAAATCGCAGCCGAGGCTGCCCGACATATCGCAGTCCCGGAAAATGGTAAGGATGCCGATCCCGAAATGGTCCGGCAGGCCGTGGCCGAAGAGGTTGCCAAGCTTCCTGTCCCCCGGGATGGCGTGTCTATCACGTTGGAAGACGTTGCCCCGATGTTGATTGATGCGGTGAAGGAGGCTGTCGACGCGCTTCCACCAGCAGAGCCTGGGGCCAGCGTTACACCGGAAGATCTACGGCCGGTCATTGCCGAAGAGGTTGCGAAGGCGATGCAGGGCCTGGTTCTTCCGAAAGACGGCGAGCCCGGACGTGATGCACTGCAGCTTGAGATACTGCCGGAGATAGACGGCGAGAAGTCCTATGTGCGTGGGACCTACGCCAAGCATCTCGGCGGACTGTGGCGCTCGTTCGAGCGAACCAGTGGCATGAAGGGGTGGGAGTGCATTGTTGAGGGGGTTGGCTCTGCTGTAGTCGAACAGACTGGTGAGCGAGGTTTCGAGCTGTCGCTGGTGCTTTCCAGTGGTGCTGAGGTACGTAAGAAGCTTGATCTACCGGTGATGATCTACCGCGGGGTGTTTTCTCCCGGAGATTATCTGCCCGGGGACACCGTCACATGGGCTGGAAGCCTTTGGCATTGCGAAGATCCGACCAGCGACAAGCCGGGAGAGCCCGCCAGCAAGGGGTGGCGCCTGGCGGTCAAGCGAGGCAGGGATGGCAAAGACGGGACCAATGGTAAAGACCTGACCAAGGGGGTGTCGACATCATGATGTTTATCACCTTGGAGCAAGCAAAATTCCAACTGCGGGTGGATGACGACGCCGACGACGATGACATTCGAGACAAGGTTCTGGAGGCCAGCGACCTTGTCCGAGGTTATCTAAAGTCAGCTGCCGACGGCTATCTAGATGCTGATGGCGAGGCGATTCCTGGCAAAGTTCCCTACGCGGTTAAAGCAGCCACCAAGCTCATGCTTGGGTATCTGTACAAACAGCGCGATAACGACCAAGACCGGGAATTCGAACTTGGCATGTTGCCAAAACCGGTCACCGCGCTCCTATACCACCTTCGCGATCCGGCACTGGCATGAGCATTCACGCAGGGAAACTGCGGCACCGAATCGAGATTCAGCACAAGGTCACTCCACGCGACCCTAAGACGCTGGAGTACGGCGAGCCCGCATGGGAGGCCTTCGCCAAGCCTTGGGCTGATGTTACGCCATTATCTGCCCGTGATCTGCTCGCAGCACAGGCGGCCCAGTCGGAAGCTACAGCCCGTATGGTGATCCGTTATCGCCCAGGCGTGCTGCCAACCATGCGCATTGTCTATCGAGGCGAGATCTACAGCATCGAAGGTCCTCCGCTTGAAGACGCCGACTCCGGTCTGGAATACCTGACCATCTTGGTCTCAAAGGGGGTGAAGGATGGCTGACGGTGTCGATTTCAGCATTCTTGGCTTGGACAGCCTGCTGGGAAAGTTATCGGAGGTCAGCGTTGATGTTCGCCGCAAGGGGGGCCGGGCCGCGCTTCGAAAGGCTGCCCAGGTGGTGGTGCAGAAGGCTAAGGCAGGTGCTGAACGCATCGACGACAAGGCCACTGGACGATCGATCTCGGACAACATCGCGATTCGCTGGAATGGGCGGCTTTTCAAGCGTACGGGTGATTTGGGCTTCAGGATCGGTGTCCTGCACGGCGCTGTGCTCAAGGATGGCGGAGATCTCAGCTCGAACGCACCGACGCCTCATTGGCGCCTGATCGAGTTCGGTACCGAGAAGATGCCCGCAGCACCATTCATGCGCCCGGCCCTGGCCGACAGCATCAGCGAGGTGACTAACACCTTCGTCACCGAGTACGAGAAGGCAATCGACCGTGCCATTCGGCGCGCAGCGAAGAAGGCGACAGGCTCATGACACCACCCATCGTACAGGCCTGCCTCCAGAGCCCTGCCGTTACCGCGCTGCTCGGCGCCGGGACTGACATGCGCCTCTACTCGTTTGGCGAAGCGGAGCAGGGCGTGACCAAGCCATACGCTGTTTGGCAGATCGTCAGCGGCAGCCCCGAGAACTATCTGGCTGGCCGCCCGGATCTAGACAGCGTCACCCTGCAGGTCGATGTCTACGCCGCGACCGGCGATTCTGCCCGAAAGGTTCGTGACGCGATCCGTGATGCGGTTGAGCTGGACGCCTACGTCACCCGCTGGGGTGTCGAAGGTCGCGATCCAGAGACGAAGAATTACCGAGCCAGCTTCGACGTGGACTGGATGGTTCACCGGTAGAGCTGCCACAAACCCCAATAGCCCGCCCAGTGCGGGTTTTCTTTTGCCCGCAATTGGAGAGACCCATGGCGATTCTCGCTCAAGGCACCCAGATCTACGCCCTGGTGCCCAAAGTTGGTAACCCGTCCGAGTTCGAAGTTATCGAAATCGAGTGTGCAACGGCGTTCAACCCGGGCGGCAACCCGGCTGACCAGGTTGAGGTGACCTGCCTCAGCGACACGGTCCGTAAGTATCTGCGCGGCCTGCGCACGCCAGGCCAGGCTTCGCTGACACTCAATGTCGACCCGCGCAACCCGTCCCACGTGCGCCTCCACCAGATATCCGAGGATGACACCATCGAGAGCATTCGTTGGGTGGTGGGCTGGTCGGATGGCAAGGATATCAAGCCGACTGTTGGCGTCGCCGGCGCAATTTCGGCCATCGAATTAACCAGCGGCGGTTCCGGCTATACCTCGGCGCCTACCGTTGCGTTCTCTGGTGGCGGCGGTACCGGCGCTGCTGCAACCGCGATCATCGAGGACGGCAAAGTGATTGGCTTCAACATCACCAATGCCGGATCCGGCTACACCAGCAAGCCGAGTATCACGCTCACCGGTGGCTCCGGTACCGGCGCAGCAGCTTCGGCGATCCTGGGCGACGCGGATGACTTCGTGTTGCCTTCGACCCGAACTTGGTTCTTGTTCGACGGCTACGTCTCTGACTTCCCGTTCGATTTCGCGGCGAACGCGGCGGTGACCACTGCTGCCACCATACAGCGTTCCGGCGGCTCCGCCTGGATTCGCAAGACCACCAACGCCTGAGGTAAAGCATGAAACTGACACTCGATGCGCTCAAGGGCGCGGGGTCATTCACTGGGCGCCCGGTGGAAAAAGAAATCAAGTGGCGTCAGGACGGGACAGATTACACCGCCACGGTGTATGTGCGGCCGATGGGCTACCAGACGGCGGTGAGCGATGTGCTTTCCGCTACCGGCAGGCAAGACAGCATTGCAGGCCGCATTGCCGCGTCTATCTGTGACGAGCACGGCAACCCGGTGTTCGACAGCTCACTGGATATCACTCACGGTCCGCTTGATCCAGTTGAACTGGAAAAGGACCCGGAGAGCACCAAGCGCCTGGGTTCGCTTGACGGTGCCCTGACCGTCGCCCTGCTGTTCGCTATCCAAGAGGTAAACGATTTGGGAAAGACGAAGAGCTCACCGAGCGAGACGAAGTCTGGCACGAACTCGTCCTCTCCGGCGTCGGGGGCTCGACGATCGCGCAAGCCAAGGAAAACCTGAGCCTGAGTGAGTTCAGGTCCTGGGTGAAGTACCGAAGGCGCCGCGGGTCACTGCATCTTGGCCTGCGGGTTGAGCGCTCGGTAGCCATGCTGGCGGCGCTGACAGCCAACCTTCACCGTGACCAGCAGAAGCGTCCGGCGCCCTACACATGGAAGGATTTCGCGCTGCATGAGGATGAGGACGAACCGATCTCCCTGGAAGAGGCTATTGCTTCGTGGGCATAGCCTTGCAGCCCGCATCAGGGTTGTCACTTCGGTGATATGTTAGATTGTCCAGATTTACACGGAGTTCAGGATCATGGTCGTCGATGCAGGTGCATTGCAGAGCAACGTAATGAAGGGCATGGTGGTAGCGTTGTACTTTCTGCCGTTCATCGTTGCCTGGTTGCGGGGCCATCACAACAAAGCACCAGTCTTTCTGCTGAACCTATTTCTTGGGTGGACTGGCATCGGTTGGCTTGCGGCTTTAATTTGGTCGGTCTCTTCGATAAGAAGGCAGGCCCCCGTCGAACCGAGCGATTTGACGGCACCTCGCTCTGAAACAGCAGACCCATACCAGAAGCTTGAAAAATTAGCCGAACTGAGAGAGCGCGGGCTTCTCACCGCTGAAGAATTTGAAGCGGAGAAAACTAAGCTACTCAGTCGATAGACACACAATTGACAATGCGCCCGCTCTGCGGGCTTTTTTTTTGCCCGGAGAAAAAGATGGCCTCAAGATCATTAGGCACTTTGACTCTGGACGTCATTGCGCAGGTAGGCGGTTTTGTTGCCGGCATGGACAAGGCGGAGCGCAGTTCCGCAAAATGGCGAAGAGAGGTTGAGAATAGTGCAAAGGCAGTTGGTACTGCCATAGGTTCTGGAATCGCCACTGGCATTACGGCTTTGACGGCAATGACCATTTCTGCTGTCAATTCGGCGTCTGAAATAGTTAATCTGGCAGCAGTCGCAAACGTCAGCGTCACTGATTTCCAGAAGATGGCGGTGGGCGCCAAGACTGTAGGGATTGAACAAGACAAGCTTGCTGACATTCTCAAGGATGTGAATGACAAGGTCGGTGACTTTTTAAACACCGGCGGCGGTGGCATGGCTGATTTTTTTGAGCAGATTGCTCCTAAAGTCGGAGTCACGGCGGATCAGTTCAAGAACCTCAGCGGTAGCCAGGCTCTGGGTCTTTACGTGTCCAGCCTAGAGAAAGCAAAAGTCAGTCAGTCTGACATGACCTTCTACCTCGAAGCGATCGCTAGTGATGCAACGGCCCTGCTGCCGCTGCTGCGGAATAATGCTGAGGGATTCAGGAAGTATGGTGACGCAGCAGAGGCAGCCGGCGCTGTAATGGACGAAAAAACCATTCTGGCGGCGAAGCAGTTCAGCACAGAGCTTACTGTTTTAGGGACATATCTAGGATCGGTTAAAACCGCTCTTGCTGCTGAGCTGATGCCCGTGTTGGCGCAGTTCTCTAAAGATCTGACTGATACCACCTCTAATGCTGGAGGGCTTCAGAAAAAGGTCAAGGAGCTCGCCAACGACCTAGTTGAAGTTGTCGCGGTTACCGCCACTTTGGCAGACGGTCTTGGAAGAACATTTAAAGTTGTCGCTGGAGTTATTGCTTCAGGGTTCGCAACTACTTTCAGTTATATTCAGCAACTCGGCGCCGCTGGTAACAAGATTCTTGGCGCTATCACGTTCGGAGACATGTCAAAAAATTTCAAAGCAGATGCTGCGAAATTAACAGGCGATGCTGTGGACAACATGACTACGGCGAACTCAATCGTCATAGATTTGATGAAAGAGTTCGACAAGCCTTGGGCTGGTGACGCAATCCGCCAGTACGTGATTGATGCGAAAAAAGCAGCAGCTGAGCTTGGAACAATTACACCCCCTGGGACGTTTACGCCAACAACTCCTGATCAGCAAGCAGCCGCCAAAGCAGCCGAAGCAGCAGCCAAGAAGCTGCAGGGCCAGTTCGACACAGCCGAGGAGGGCTACAAGCGGCAGATTGCGCTGATCAATACGGAGACCGACAAGCGCAAGGAGGCCACCGAGGTCGCCAAGCTTCAGTTCGAACTGGAATCGGGCAACCTCACGGGGCTGAGCGTCAAGCAGCAGGAGCGCTTGAAAGGCCTGGCCGCCGAACTGGACCAACTGAAAAAGCTGAAGCAGGCCAAGGAGGATGACAAGGCGGTCGCCGGGTTTGATGCCAGCGTGAAGAGGCAGCTGGACATTGACCAGCGCGCACTGGACGCGCCATTGCTGAACGCCTATAGCAGCGACGAGATGAAGCAGCGGGCGCTGGATCTGCTGGCGATCGAGCAGGACTACCAAGACCAGCTTGAGGATCTTCGTCAGCGGCATGAAGCCGGCGACGTGTCGGATTCGGCGTACGAACGCGAGAACGACATCCTCGAAAAAGCCTTGGAAAAACGCCGGGCCATGCAGGAGAAGTACTACGAAGATGTCGACAAGCTGCAGCTGAACGGCGCGGCCGGCTTCCTCAGCGGCTTTGCCACCCAGGCCGAAGCCACGATGGACCTTTACGGCAGCATGCAGCAGGTCGGCGCCGATACCTTGGCCAACCTGACGGATGCTGTAACCGAGTGGGCCGAGACCGGAAAGCTCGATATCGAGGGCTTCGCCTCAACGTTCATTCAATCCATGGGCAATGCGCTTCTATCCTTCGCCGCCGCGCAGGTAGCCATGGCTGCCCTGAACGCCTTCGTTTCCATGATCGGTGTTCCCTTCGTGGGTCCAGCGATTGCACCTGGTGCTGCAATCGCCGCCGCCGGCGCCGCTGGTGTGCTGATGTCCGCTGTTGGCGCCTCACTGGATGGCCAGGCGCACGACGGCATTGATTACGTGCCGGCTGATGGCACCTGGAACTTGAAGAAGGGCGAACGGGTTACCACCGCCGAAACCAGCGCGAAGCTTGACCGCACATTGGATAGCGTGGCGAAAAACTCGACCCAGCCTGGGGCGCTGAAGATCATCAACAACGCGCCTCCGGTTCGTGCTCGCCGGGAGATGTCCGAAGGCGAATTGGCAGTAATCCTTGACGCTGCTGAGGACAGGATCGCCAGCGGATTCGCCCGCGGTACAGGCAAGGTGAGTCGGGCAGCCGGTGCAGCCTACGGACTTAGGAGGGACCCGAAATGACGGCACTGGAAATTGTTTATGCCTCAGGAGGGGATGACATCGTCCCCACGCTGGAGATTTCCTGCCCCGCCTGGGACAAGACGCTTTACCTAGTGCAGGACTTCGAAGACTTACGGGCCACGACCGAAGCCGGCAAAACAGTCACGTTCCTGGCCTCGGCCATCGACGTGGCTTTGCCAGCCAAGGACAACAGCGGGGCACAGACGCTGACCTTCGTCATCGACAACGTAACGGGTGAAGCGCAGCAACTGATCGATGCATCACTCGAAGCCGAGGCTAGGGTCACCATCGTTTACCGCGAGTACCTGTACAGCATTCCCGGCGAGCCCGCTGACAGGCCATACCGGATGACATCGTTCGGCGGGACCATGGATGGACCTACGATCCAGATCGAGGCCGGCTATTACGACCTGATCAACATGATGTGGAACAGGTTCCGCTACACCACCGATTTTGCCCCAGGGCTGACATACCTTTGAATGGTGATTTCCATGACCGAAGCATTCGTCGTCAATCAATCAGGCGAAAGCCTTGACTCCACCTTTGTTGGGGGTGACTTCACCATCAACTTGGGAGGGAGAAAGGTCGTCTCGCACCTAGAGGAATCCGGGGCGGCTGCAGAGGTTCTGGCCGACTTCAAAGAGTTGATGTCGGGCCTGGAACGGCTCAGGGCTCTTGAGATCAGCGTCCGCACGAAGGTTGAAATGATAAAGGGGCGTTGGTGGGATGTTTCCGATGAGACTGGTGTAGCAGGGGAGCTCCACGGAGCAATCACGGAATTACTGATCGAGCTTGAAAGCGAGAGCAAGGCAAGGCAAGAAGCCGAGGCCTCAGCCCTCGCTTAAAGTCTCACGCCTCGCCGCGTATTTCCTTCAGGCGCTGCTGGCCCGAAGGCATGATGTGAGGGCTAGCAGTCCATCTGAATCGATAGCGACCAGTCACGAACTGAGTGACCCGGAAGTTTGCCATCCCTGTTTTCGAAAGAGCTTCAAGCGCCTGAAAAGTCGTTGACTCCTCAAGGTCTTTTAGATTTATGCCATTTTCTGCTTGCCTGGCCACCACCAGCAGAGCGTTATCAATATCTGATGCATAGATACTCAAATCAGACCTCCTAGGTCATTCATTGCCAAAGTACGCGAACAGTTCGAGGCTGCTCGCGGCTGAGCGATAAATCCATCTTCATGCAGGCGCAACGCTACTATGTAGCATCCGGCCTGTGTTACTGGCTATTTGGCCAGCCAAGAGCACGCCATGTACGACAAATATTTCACCGCGACGTATGAAGACGGGGCGCGGGGTGAGGTCGTGGGCGGCCGATATCTGCTCGACTGCTGGGGCCTGGTCCTGGCTATCCGCGAGGAAGTGCTTGGCCTGCCGCCTCTGCCTTCTTTCGGGCCAATCGACCGCCGGGACCTTCGCTCATCCGCCAAGGCCTATGCCAAGTACTCCGACCTGATGCCAGTTGGGCCACCAGTTCCTGGGGCAATTGCCGCCGTGATTCATGGTGGGCTGTGCACACACGTCGGTGTCGTCGTCCTGATTGACGGCGAGTTGCGGGTCTTCGAGACCAACCCCGTTGCAGGGGTAACCAACATGCGCTTGATCGACTTCGAGCGATCCTACCCAAAGGTCAAATACCATCGTGATCGAGATCTTCCCGAGCAAGCTTGAAGGCGGGCCGCTTGAGCGCCATCCGTTGGAGCAGGCCACTACCCTCGAGGCGTGGCTGAAGGCCAAGGTCAAAGGTTACGAGCCAAGGCCGGTACCGCCGATCAGCATCCTGGTGAACGGCGAACTGGTTGTGCCGTCCGCCTGGTGTGAAACTGAGGTTGGGCCGGATGACCAGGTGGCAATCTACATCGAGCCAAAGGGCAGCTCTCTCAAGACCATCTTCAAGCCTGGCCCGCTGGCCAAGCTGTTTGGCCTGGGCAACCCTTTCGACCCGGTTAAGCCGGCCACGCCCAACATGCAGAACCGGAGCTCGAAGGAGCTGAACCTGTCGACGGTGAAGGGTAACCTGCCCGCACTGAATGATGTGATCCCAGAACTGGCAGGCTCGCCGAAACGGTTCCCGGACCTGCTGGCGCCGGTTCATCGATACTTCGGTGATCCCGCCGAGCAATGGGCGGAATTGCTGTTGTGCATCGGCAGGGGCAAATATCAGGTGTTGCCCAGCGATATTCTGGTCGGTGACACGCCGATCGCTTCCCTTGGCGGTACCGCCAGCTACGCGATTTATGGCCCTGGCGAAGACTTGGCCAGCGAGACAGCCGCCCAGTGGTGGCATAGCGCAACCGAGGTTGGGGCGACCAACACCGGCAATGCCGGGCTCACGCTGACTACCACAGTTGCAGTGCAGCAGCAGTTCTCTGGCAGTGCCGTTCAGGCGAGTGACTTTGTGATCACAGTTCCGGAGGGGGCAGGGTGGTTCCCGGCCGGCTGGGCGGCCGGCATGATTGCTCGCATTGAGGTGCCTTACTCGTACACCTTCACCGCGCCCGCCGATGGTAGCGCCACGGTGATCAGCGGCAAGCACCTGCCTATGCTGCTGCCCTTTGTTGGCATGAAGATCGAGATCACCGGTGCCAACGACGGCGAGTATGTCGTGGCCACCTACGACCCGGAGGTGCCAGGCACTCCGGAAGTGCCTGGTAGTGCTTCCATGGTGACCGGCAGCGCAGCGCCGAACCGCTTCAACTTCGATGTTGTGCCGCTGAGCTTCACCGTGACTCGCGGCGCGAGCACGTTTCCCGTGACGCTGAACACGGCCACCACCAACCTGGCCGGCTTGGTGTCGGCGGTGAACAGCGCATTGGCTGGTACGCCGCTGGTGGCCAGTGCTTCTGCTGGTCTGCTGCGTATTGCCGAGCAGACCGCGCCATTCAGCGGCGTTGGGCTGGGCCTTACTGGAACGACTTCGGACATTTTCGGGGCCAGTCCGGTGTTCGTAACCGGCACCAAGTCGGAAGCTGCGACTGATGGCCAGTTCGCGAAGATGACCTTGGCATACGACGGCGGTGCGCCGGTTATCGGCCTGCAGGTCGGGGAGTTGCTATCGACCATCGGCTACCGCGACCTTCGGTATCGCATCACTGCCGTTTCCGACGACTCTGAGGATGATGATGAAGACACTCCGGAAAACGAAGCGCACGGGCCGTCCGCCATCACCGTCGCACGCTTGACTGACACCGGCGCCGTAGATGACGAATGGGAAGGTTTCGACCCGATCGAAACCAATGATGTGAACATCGTCCTTGATGGCTCAACCACCGAGGGCGACTGGTCTGGTCCAATTGCTGCGTTGCCTGAAGGAGAGGTAACCCGGCGTATTGAGGTCGATCACTTCTTCCCGCAAGGCCTTATTCGCTACACGGACAAGAACGGCAATCCGCGCCAGGTAAGTGTGAAGGTAGAGACCCAGTACCGAGATATTGCCACCGCAGGCGCTTGGACCTCAGTCACGGCGACGTATACCGCCACATCTCCTGATCAGATTGGGTTCACTCAGAAAATTTCCATTCCGGCCGCCATGCGTCCAGAGGTTCGCACGCGGCGTATTGGTGAGGAGTCGACCAGCTCCAACAAGCAGGATCGGGTCCAATGGTTTGGCCTGCGCGCCCGGATCGAGCGAGCGCCGCGGCGCTATGAAGGCGTCACGGTCATGGTGGTGTACATCAAGGGCAGCAACCGGCTTTCGGCTCAATCCCAGACTATGGTCTCGGTCCGGCCAACCCGGGTGCTGCCGGTGCGTAGCGGAGGCGCTTGGGCTGTCGAAACGCCCACCAGGGACATCGTGCCGTGGCTCGCTCACGTCGCTCGCAGCATTGGTTATACCGACGACGACCTTGACCTGGCCGAAATGGACCGCCTAGATGCTATTTGGCGGGCGCGTGGTGACAAATTCGACCTTGAGGTGAATGGCCAGGAAACGGTGCTTGAGGCGCTAAACACTGCACTGATGGCCGGCTTTGCTGAGTTGACCATAGACCGTGGGCTGATGCGCCCAGTGCGTGACGAACCTCGGTCGGTGTACGAGCACCTGTACACGCCGCAGAGCATGGTGGCGAGACTGGTCCGTAAGTTCACCACGGTTCGGCCAGACGACTACGACGGGGTAGATGTCGAGTACATGGACGAGGACACCTGGCAGAAGGAAACAGTGAAGTGCCGACTGCCTGGTGACCAAGGCCTGAAGACCGAGAAGATCACGCTGAGAGGGGTGATTAACCGGGATCGGGCTTGGCGGATCGGGATGCGTCAGCGGCGGCGGTACAAGTACCAACGTCACGGCTATACGTTCTCCACGGAACTCGCCGCGATGAACAGCCGGTACAAGAGCTACTGCGCCGCCTCCGACGACATACCTGGATACGGACAGAGCTCATTGCTGATCGACTTTCAGGAAGGCAATGACCTGACCTTGTTGGAGAGTTCGGAGCCGCTGCCTTGGGAAGAGGGGGCCAACCACGTTGTTGGCCTTCGCCGCCCAGATGGCACGCTAAGCGGCCCATGGCCGGCAACCCGGGTCGACGAGACCAGGCTGACGGTTCCTCAGCTCGACTTCGTTCCGGATCTGTCGTGGGACATCGAGCCGCCGCACCTGCAGTTCGGCACAACTACCCGGTGGAGCTACCCGATCCTGATCGAATCCATCACGCCGAACGACTTCACCGCCGATGTTGAGGCCGTGAACTACGACGTGCGGGTGTATGCCGACGACGATAACTTCGCTCCGACCTGAGGAATGGCCTGATGCTTTCGATACCTGACGACCTTCCGTTGCCGTTGCGCGAAGGGTATGGGTTCGCACCGGTGAGCCCCATCGAGCGAACGCCGCTGGTTACCGGAAGGGCAATGCAGCGGCGGCGCTACCGGACGGTTCCCACCCTGGTGAACGTCTCTTGGATGTTCACGGCCACCGAGGCAAAGCTGTTCGACGGTTGGCGCAAGTGGGGAATCAAGTGGGCGGATTGGTTTCTCTGTCCGCTCAAAACCCCGCTGGGACTCCAGCCGACCCGGGCCCGGTTCACGGATACGCCGGTGGTGCCGGAGCTGGTCGGCGTCGATCTCTGGCGCTATACCGCCGAGCTCGAACTGTTCGAATTGCCCATCGTCGACGAGGCGGAATTCACCTCTCTGCTTGCCGGCATGCCGATCACGGTAATGACCGCCCAGCTCCGCGCCTTGCTGGAACGCTGGTACACCAAGTCTTGGCCAGGCGCCACGGCTACCTAATTCTCTGCCCACTTCGGTGGGCTTTTTTTCGCCTGGAGTAAACATGAGCGGAGCAGAAGATCTCGCGCGCTTGACACAAACGATCGACACGGCAAACGAGTTATTCCTGTCCGAAGAGATCAAGATGGTGGATGTCGGGGGAGGGGTGCAGCGCCCGACGAATGCGAAGGTGCTGGCTGACCTCTCGACGCAGATGAGTGGGGCGCTGATCTACACGACCGTTGCGCTCGGCCTGGCCGGCACGCCCGACCAAGGTTACTTCAGTGTTGCATCTGCCGCCGTTGACGGTTACGTCACTCTTTACCGAAACGATGGCGGGACGGCGACCTTCATGGACGAGTATCCCAACATGACGGCGCTGCGAAACATCAGCCAGTTGGTCCAGGCACAGTCCGTCAATGCGCCTGAGACTCGAATTCTCGATGTCGTTGATGACGAAGGTGGTGGCAGCCATCTGTCACTGACCAGCAAGCGTCTCGCAACGACTGCCTTTGAGATCGCAAATGACAGCATTCCGACGGTAATTGCTACTGATGATGGAAGCGTCATCGTCTACGTCGACGACAGCCGGATTATTGTTGGGGGCGAGCTTGAGGGCGAGCGCACCGATATGCCGGGTACGTTCTCCACTGATGCTGAGGGCGGTTTGTTGCCGCAACCTGGTGCGCAAGAGGAGGATTCTCGAATCCCGCCTTTTAACTTGGGCCTGATGTTCTCGCCCTTGATAGTCACCTCGGACCTCTATGATCAGAAGCTCTACGTCCAGAACATGCTGCCGCGCCGGCAGGACACTACTTTGGTAGAGGCGAGCGTGGCCAGCACCACCACGGCAGCGAGTGAAAAGGGCGAAGTGCTGACAATCAGCGGCGAGAAGTACGGTTCGGGCGCAGTGCTCAACTTACGCGACCTCGAGTCGCCCAGCACCCGGCGCTTCATGCCCCTGACGCTGAAGAACGTCCCAGTGCAGACGGTACCCCTGAGCCCGAAGATCCTGATCATCGGCGACTCGATCTGCAACCGGCAGGGCGGCTACTTCCTCAAGCAGTGCCTGCAGGCCCTCGGCCTGACGCCGCAGTTCATCGGCACCATGAAGGGATCGGCGGTGGCCAGCAACGCGGGCGACACCACGGGCGAACTTGGCGAGGCGCGTGAGGGCTGGGAGACCGGCGACTACACGAACGCCATCACCGATCGCGCGATCATCCTGCCGCCTGGGCAAGAGGATGCATACAAGGAAATGTCCAAAACAGACCAGCGCGACCGCAACCCGTTTGCGCGTGCTGCAACTGGCAGTGACCCATCATCGATCGTCCGGAATGGCTATGTGTTCGACCCGGCGTTCTATCAGTCGAGATTCGGCCTAGCAACGCCTGACATCGTGCTACAGGGCTTGGGCACCAACGATGTTCGCGACCGTACCGCAGCAACGATCTATGGGCATGTCCTCAGCAATGACACGATCATGCATGACCAGATCCGCGCGGCCTGGCCGAACGCGAAGATCATCCGGTTTGTACCTGGCACCGCCGTGAGTGCGGACAGGAACGCGCTTTGGACCAGCCATTACCTGCCGCTGATCCGAGCCATGCAGAAGTCGATTGCTGATCGAGCTGATGCGAAAACCATCCTGGCGCCGCTCTGGGCGCTGACAAACCCCGATGTGGGTTACTCCTTCTCGGCTGCCGGCGCCGCTGGCGAGGACGGCTTCTATGCCGTCGACTGGTCGGACCCTGTCCACCCGTGGCAGGCCTCCCGTATCGCGACTTTCCAAGCGCTGGCGCCCTACATCGCCGCTGCTGCACTCAATCTGATCTGAACAGAGGAACATTCATGGGTATCAAGCTGATCGCCAAAGACACCGTTGCACCGTGGAATTCGAAGGTGATCCCACCGGTCACCCGTGGCCTGGAGGGATGGTTCACCTTCGACACCGATGCCAGCCGCTTCTCCAGGAATCGCGCCATCAACAAGCCTGACGCCGAGGTCATTGGTGCCCCGGTGGCATTCTCAACCCACGGGCGCTTCAAGGGGCTGCTCAACTTCCTGAAGACCCAGATCCCAGATAGTGTCGAAATGACCATCCTGGTTGTTGGCAAGGCGGTGGCTACTCCCCCGAACGCACCAGGCGGCGGCCCAGATACACCGTACTACGCAGGCGGTTTCGTTGGTCAATCTGTTGACCCTACTGCCCCCGGCCTGGGTTACGGCATTTCGCTGTTCCACGGTACTCCCGATTCTCTGACTGGGAATGGGGGGCGCCTTAACACCGCTGGTACTGGGCCGACTTCTGCATCGGCCACCTTGACCGGTGAGGTGCCAACCAACTGGGGGCTTCGTTCTGTGCGTGCGAGCAACACCCTTACCGAGACCTTCAACCTGACGCGTAACGTCAAGCTTGCAGGCAGCGTTACGACCAGACGAGTGCTCAGCGACTCAGTGATTCGTATCGGCGGTGCATCGCAGACCTTTGGCGGGGAAGTGGATATCTCTGCTGTCGCCATCTATTCGGCAGCTCTCACCGACGCGGAAATGGCGCTGGTTGCTGAAGCAATGCGCAAGCGAACGACCCGCCTGGGCATCTCTGTGTAACCCGATTTGCAGGATCACAGGCCGCTTCGAGCGGTTTTTTTGTGCCTGAAATTCATGCAGCCCGCCGTGTGCGGGCTTTTTCTTGCTTGGAGGAACCCATGCGCACATCGCAACGTGGCTTGAGCCTCATCAAGTCATTCGAGGGCCTGCGCCTGCAGGCCTATCAGGATTCAGTCGGCGTCTGGACCATCGGCTACGGCTCCACCCGGGGCGTTAAGGCCGGGATGAAGATCAGCAAGGAGCAGGCGGAGCGCATGCTGCTGAACGACGTGCAGCGGTTTGAGCCAGAGGTGCAGCGCCTGGTCACGGCACCGCTGAGCCAAAACCAGTGGGACGCCCTGATGAGCTTCACCTACAACCTGGGCGCGGCCAACCTCGAATCGTCCACGCTCCGACGGTTGCTCAATGCTGGCAACTACGCAGCCGCTGCCGAGCAGTTCGCGCGCTGGAACAAAGCTGGCGGGGAGGTGCTGGCCGGCCTGGTCCGCCGGCGGGCCGCTGAGCGAGATCTGTTCCTGGGGGCGGCGTGAACGGCTGGGTGCTGTCGGGAGTGGCGGCGCTGTTGCTGGTATCCCATTGGGCGGCGTACGAACACGGTCGATCGGTGGAACTTGCCCAGTCTGGCCAGAAATCAGCGAAGCGGGACAGCGGCGATCGACTGGCAGAAGTGATTGGCGAGCGCGCGGCGCGTCTGGAAGAACACCGGAGCGCAGATGCGCAGCAAGAGGCGAGGGTAAAAGGGCATGAAGAAAGAACCATTGCTGATGCTGGCGCTGCTGATGCTGATGCTGCTGGTCAGCGGCTGCGCAGTGAATCCACCCGGTTCGCTGCCGCCGTCAGTTGCCCCGGCCCGGATACCGCCGCTATCGCCCGAGGCCAGGCAGCCACCCGCGCCGCCCTGGTGCTCTCTGACCTGCTCGCACGGGCTGATGCTCGAGCGGGAGAACTGGCGAAAGCTTATGACCAAGCCCGAATAGCAGGTGATCTATGCGAGGCGTCCTATAATGCCCTGATCAAGTGATCGGGGCAGGGAAGTGGACAAGCGCACCTTCATAGGGATGGTTGAGGCCGGCGAGCCACTGATTCAGCAGGCTGTCGACGCCCTGCGGGAGTATCACCAGGCCCAGGATCGCAGCGCGCCGGCGGAGGAGATCGAGCGCTTGCGTGTACTGGCTGAGTCGCTGTTCCAGGTGGTGGCCGATTACCAGCTCCGCGTCATCGCCAAGGCGAGAGGCAAGGATTTGCCACCTCTTCACTGATCCGCTGACCGGCAATTGCCCGCGACCGATTCCGCCTATACGATACTGTTTATCCATACAGTATTGGTGCCCTATGTACTTCCTCCTCGTTCGCCGCCGTGTGAATGGCGTGGCCATCCCTACGAATCAGCTCGGCAAGATCACACCCATCCGGGCCGACATCCACATCGGCGACCACCACAGCGAGCCGCTGGGCCGGGTATCGACCCAGGCTTGGGTGTTCAACCCGTCGCCTGGGCCGGACATCATCCCGCGGCTGCACGATGCCAAGGTCAACGGCATGGCCCAGCTCGGCATCAACATCAACGGGGTGGAGGAGGTCGACGGCGTGCTTTACGCGCAGTCCTGGTGGTGCAGGGCAGAATGATGGCCGGCATACCGAAAGCGTGGCTGGATGAGCTGAACGACCAGTTTTCATTGGTAACCGATCCAGACGGACGCGCCGCTGTGCTCGATGAGATGGCCTATGCCGCTCACCGCCGCCGAGAAGTCAGTTCGGAGAACCTGGTCGATATGCTGGAGCTGTCCGAGGCGGCGCGGCTTTGGGCGCTGACAGAGCACGAAGAGGCCTATCACATCGGCCTGTTCAAGTACGAATCGTGGGAGAGGATGGGGAGTGATGAGCCTGGCCGGATCATCGTTGGCAGAACGCCAGGGTGGGGGTGCTGAGGCTGTCTAAAACTGCTCGAAAGCTTCTCGGTTTTACTGGGTGAAAGTCGCTGAAACTGGCCGAACCGTATTAGACAGACCGGAAGCGTAGGCCGCTTGTGGCGCGGCCTGAGCCTCGAATCTCACGCTACTGCTGCATCATCGGGGTGTGTGCGGAAAGATCTGAGATTGCTTTATTCATCAATGGCTTAGAAAGTAGGTCTCAACATTGTGGGGCAAATTTGGGGCGTTCTGTGTTGCGTTTGGCGACGCCGAGACCCACCGGATTTTAAAGTCGCATAGGTTACCACGGGTGCCGGTCAGGCAGTACCGGGCAACCGTGGTGAAGGCATATTGACACCATGTGCCCCCTGTGGAGAATTGCGCAACTTGATCATCAGGGATGGCCTGCCTCATTCACCTGCGGTGGTACCTGGCCCGGTAAACATCTATTGCAAGGTTGATTAGAGCAGTG
>Ga0182739_1000572_pt1 | contig 45181 bp, 32 predicted proteins | sample eDN5th30CBELigBY_FD_128873 | JGI IMG/M metagenome (GOLD analysis project Ga0182739, IMG submission 128873) | Enriched backyard soil microbial communities from Emeryville, California, USA - eDNA 5th pass 30_C BE-Lig BY (version 2) (version 2) | ecosystem: Environmental > Terrestrial > Soil >... | reverse complement strand
GCTTTCACAGATTGCCCGGGTTGACTATAAGCTGGGACCCGCGCAGATTAGCCGCGAAGATGGTAAGCGCCGGATTTATGTGGGCTTCAACGTGCAGGGAAGGGACGTGGCCAGCGTGGTCAGCGAAATCCAGGACAAACTGGCTGAACAGGTTAAACTCCCTACAGGGTATTATTTTACCTATGGTGGTCAGTTTGAAAACCTCCAGCAGGCGACCGACAGGCTGCTGGTGGCGGTCCCCATCGCATTGCTATTGATTTTTGTACTGCTGTATTTTACCTTCCATTCGCTCAAGGAAGCCATGCTGGTCTATACCGCCATTCCGATGAGCGCCATAGGCGGCGTGTTCGCCCTGCTTGTACGGGACATGCCGTTCAGCATATCGGCTGGCGTTGGGTTTATTGCCCTGTTTGGCGTGGCGGTTTTAAACGGGATCGTGCTGATAGCTACGTTTAACCGGTTGGAAAAAGAAGGCTGGGATGAGCTGGTACCACGGATCATCGAAGGTACCAAGACGCGGTTAAGACCAGTACTGATGACGGCATCCGTGGCAAGCCTGGGATTCCTGCCCATGGCATTGAGTACCAGCGCGGGTGCCGAAGTGCAGAAGCCGCTGGCAACGGTGGTCATCGGCGGACTGATAACGGCGACGGCATTGACGTTGTTTGTACTCCCGCTGCTGTATATGGTTATTATGAAACGTGATAAACCACTGGGAAACCGCAGGCTGAAAGCGGTAACGCCGGTGCTGTTGCTGCTTGTGTCTATGGGCTTTTCCCAAAGCGCCCGGGCCCAGACCATCGATGTGAACGAGGCCGTGGAAATCGCCTTGCGGAACAATACGGAATTGCAGTCGAAAGACCTGGATATCAAATCAGCGCAAAGTTTGGGTAAAGCGGCGTTTGAATTGCCCAAAACCGATCTGAATGTCCAGTACGGTAATAACGATGGCTTTGAATATAACGATGCGATTCAGGTTTCGCAGAATATCCCGTTCCCCACGCTTTTCGGGGCCAGGAGAAACCTCGCCAAAGCGCAGGTGAAAAGGGCAGATTGGGGAAAGACATTGACCGCAAACGAGCTGAAAAAACAAGTGCGGACTTATTTTTACCAATTGGCCTACCTCACACGCAATGCCGCGGTGCTGAACTCCGTAGATAGTATTTACGCAGATTTTATCCGGGTGGCCGAATTGCGCTACAAAGCCGGTGACATCGGCAAACTGGATGTCAACACCGCGGCGGCCAAAAAAGGAGAGATAGCCCTGCTGTTCAGGCAAAATGAGATCTCCAGACAGCAGGCCTACGCCAGCCTTAAAACCCTCATGCAGGTACAGGAAGACTTTGTAATCGAAACCGGGGCGGATTACGAACCTTTGCTACTCAGTTCCTCGATAGATAGCTCGGCTGTTGGGCAACATCCCCGCATCCAGGCATTATACCAGGATGCACGGGTGGCAGAACAGCAAAAGCGGGTAGAACGGGCGAGTGGATTGCCCGATCTTACCGTAGGGTATAATAACGTGTCGCTGATAGGGATGCACACCAGAAACGGCGTGGAGCGATTTTATGGCAGGGAGCAGCGTTTTAGTTTCGTGGATGTCGGCATCGCTATCCCGTTGACATTTGGGGCCACAAAGGCTAAAATACGGGCGATCGATTATCAGCGACAAGCGCTGGAACTGGATGCGCAATGGCAGGAACAGCAGCTGCAGACAGCACTGGCAAACGCATTGAACCAGTATGAGCAATATTTGGCTGAGTTTAACTATTTCAGGCAGCAGGCACTTCCATATGCCGATGAAATCATCAGAGGGGCCAAGCTGGGGTACAGCACGGGCGAGATTTCGTACGTGGAATATCTTTATGCCTTGCAGACAACGACCGATATCCGGCTGAATTACCTGAAAAGCATACAGCAAATCAATGAGATCGTAACGCTTATCCATTCGTTAATCAGTAAATAAAACAGGGACTATGAAACCTCCTATTAATATAAATAAGTTGATTTTCAGCGGCTTTATCGCTGGGGCATTCCTTCTGTCAGCTGCATGTGCAAACCGTCATGACGAAGGCGACGGGCACAATCACGGCGCACCGACGGAAGCATCGCCAGGCGGGCATGAAGCAGAAAATACGATTACGCTGACCGATGAACAACTCAAAACAGTCGGTATTGAAATCGGCGCTATCGAACAAAAGCAATTATCGGCCACGATGAAAGCAAATGGGTTTTTGAGGGTTCCCAATAACAATAAGGCAAATGCGACATCGCTGTTCGGCGGCATTATCAAAACCCTGGATGTGGAAATAGGAGATGTCGTAAAGAGAGGACAGACCATTGCCACGATTTCCAATCCGCAATTTATACAATTGCAGGAAGAGTACCTGAGCATCAACAGCAGCATCGCATTTGCCGAACAGGAACTTGCAAGGCAACAAGACTTGAGCGAAGGGGACGTAGGTGCTAAGAAAAACCTGCAGCGTGCTACCGCCGACTTGAACACCCAACGGACCCGCAAAGCATCCCTTCGGCAACAGTTGCAGCTCATGGGCATTGACCCCGAAACGCTTTCAGATACCAATATGAAGTCATCGCTAACCGTGAAAAGCCCGATAAGCGGCGTCGTTAGCAATGTATTTGCGAAGCTTGGAAGCTATGTCGATGTTTCTTCGCCCATTGCCGATCTGGTGGAAAACAGTGCATTGCACCTGGATTTACAGGTGTTTGAAAAAGATATACCTTTTATCAAAACCGGCCAGGAGATACACTTTGTCGTGACGAACAGTCCAAACAAAACCTATAGGGCCGAGGTATATAATATTGGTTCTTCGTTCAATAGTGACAGCCGGACCATAGCCATACACTGTGACGTTATCGGTGATAAAACAGGGCTCATCGATGGGATGAATATAACGGGTATTGTCGATTTGGGCGGCAGGGTAGGCCCGGCCGTACCCAACGACGCCATTGTGAATGCGGACGGGAAGTATTATATATTTTTGGTTAGTGAAGAAGAAGCGGCTCCCGAACACGAAGATGTTGAAAACCACGAACATGGCCCGGAAGAAGGTACGCGTTTTGAAAAGATGGAAGTGATAAAAGGTGCTACGGAATTGGGTTATACGGCGGTTACGCCGGTGCGCGAAATCCCGGCCGGTACACGTATCGTGGCGAAGGGGGCATTTTTTGTGAATGCGAAGTTGAGCAATACCGGCGATGGACACGCACACTAAACAGGTGGTTATGAAAAAGAATATCGAACAGAAACTTTTGGCTAAAAACACCAACCCCACCAGCATGCGTATATTGGTGTATGACTTTCTGGAGCAGCAGCAGGTAGCCTTGTCGTTGACGGAAATTGAAAGTCAGTTTTACAAAGCCGATAGGGTGACTATTTACCGGACGTTGAAGACGTTTGAAGAAAAAGGAATCGTACACAGTATTCCGGAAAACAACACCACGAAATATATCTTATGCCGCGATGGATGCGATGAGAGAACGCACAAGGACTGGCACCTGCATTTTTATTGCAAAATTTGTAAACAGACCACCTGCCGGGAGGATTTTACACTTCCCAAACGCCAGCAAACGGGCTATCAGATTGATGAAATAAGGCTCTTTGGAAAAGGAATTTGCGAACAATGTTTAAGAGAGGGTTTAAAAGATTAAGCTATGGGACACGACTACAACCATTCGCATGGCGCGAATAAAAAGACGTTAGCGATAAGTCTGGCCATCATTACGACTTACATGATCGTGGAGGTTGTGGGCGGATTGGTGACGAATAGCCTGGCCTTACTGGCTGACGCAGGCCATATGCTCAGTGATGCCCTTTCGTTACTTATTGCACTGCTGGCGTTTATGTTTAGCAGCAAGGCCGCCGATTACCGCAAAACTTATGGATATAAGCGGTTCGAGATATTGGCTGCAGTTATCAATGGCGTAACCCTGATACTGATTTCAGTTTATATCTTTTATGAGGCCATTGAACGTTTCCGGAATCCGCCTGAAGTGGCTTCAAGCGGGATGTTGGTGGTTGCCTCCATCGGCTTGTTGGTCAATGTTTTTGTTGCCTGGCTGATGATGCGGAGCAGCGACGTGAAGGAAAATCTCAATATGCGGGGTGCCTACCTGCACGTATTGAGCGATATGCTCGGATCAGTCGGCGCTATCCTGGCTGCCCTGTTTATCCTATTCTTCGGGTGGGCGTGGGCAGATCCACTGGCCAGTGTTATCGTGGCCATACTGGTCTTGCGAAGTGGCTACCTGGTCACAAAATCTGCCGTGCATGTGCTAATGGAGGGCACGCCAGATAATGTGGAGATCGAAAAGGTAACGGAAAAACTGCTGGCAGCCGACGGCATCAAGAGCATCCACGACCTGCATGTGTGGAGCATCACAAGTGGACTGAATGCACTTTCGTGCCATGCCGTGGTGGATGAACACCTGACCATACTGGAAACCGAGCAGGTGCTGCGCCGGATAGAACTTGATCTGGCAAATCAGAACATTCATCACGTAACTATTCAGTTGGAAACGCCAGCCCATCAGCATGACTTATCTGTTTTATGCGTGGTGAAAACCGAATCTTCTGGGCATCATCATTGATTTGAATAAAACACCATATACGCTACTCATCCCGCAAACTATCCACCGGATTGGCCACTGCTGCCCTTATGGTTTGCCAGCTCACGGTTGCCAGGGCAATCACGACTGCCGACAGGCCAACCAGGGCAAACATCCACCACTGGATATCGATGCGATAAGCGAAGTCTTCCAGCCACGTGTTCATCGCCCACCAGGTAATGGGCGTTGCGATGACAGCCGAAAGAATAACCAGCCGGATAAACGTTGATGAAAGCATGCCCACCAATCCGATTACCGACGCGCCTAATACTTTACGGACACCGATTTCTTTCCTTTTTTGTATCACCGTATACGTGGTGAGTCCCACCAACCCGAGGCAGGCCACAAAGATGGTAAGGAGGGCAAAGATACCAACCGTGTTGGCCATGTTGGTTTCTGCGCGATATTGCCTGTCAAAATCATCATCCAGCATGAACGATTCAAACGGATACCCGGGGAAGCGCGTTTTCCAGAATTGCTCAACAGCTTCCATCGTAACTTTGAGTTGGTCGCCTTGGGTGGCTACTGCGATATAATTGTAGGCACGTTCGTAATTGAAAATGACGATGGGATTAACGGCTCGCTGAAGGCCGTGTTGGTGGTAATCGCTCATTACACCGATGATTCGCCCCTGCTGCATACCCGATGTGCCGATCCATTTGCCGATAGCCTCTTCAGGTTGCCAACCAATCAGCCGGCATCCGGCCTCGTTGATGAGTACGCCTTCCGTGGCATCGGTCATATGCGCAGCGGAAAAGTCGCGGCCCGCGGCCATGCGTATACCTAGTGTTTTGACGTAATCCCGATCGGCAGGGATAACCTCCATGGTAAAGCTTTGGTCCTGGCTGAACCCTTCGGCATTTACAAGCTGGCCATCCCAGCCCGAACGGCCGGGAAGGCCGGCCGCCGCGGTGACCGATTTGACCCCTGGCAGCTGCGTTATTTCGTGTTTGACACTTTCATAATTCTCGATAATGGTTTCGAACGGCGATTTTTCCAGACTGATAACCGCTACCTCATCCTTGCGGAAGCCAAGGTCCTTGTGGCGCATATAATCCAATTGCTTTACACCGATGAAAGTGCCGGTGATGAGCACCAGCGTAACCGTAAATTGGAAGATGACCAGTACCCGGCGCAAACTGAATCCATTCTTGTGATGGGATGAATTGTTTTTAATGGCCGACACGGGTTGCAGTTTTGATAAAGCGAATGCGGGGTACCCGCCGGCAAACAGGGTCGTAATACCCATCAACAGCAGCCAGCCGGTCGCGACGGAAGGTAATAGCAGGATGCGGTAGGAAATTTGTTGATTTGATAATTGGGATATAACGGGTAGGAGCACCAGCACCAGCCCCACAGCCAATAGGGAGGCTAGAAACACCATGAACAGGGTTTCGACCATGAACTGGCTGGTAAGGCCTCCTGCGGTTGCGCCCAGCGTTTTCCGTACCCCGACTTCTTTTGCCCGATCGGCCAGCAGGGCTGTAGTGAGGTTGATGAAATTGATGCAGGCTAACACAAGGAGCGACAAGCCAATGGCCGACAGGATGTAAAGTTGGGTAACGTTGCCGGCGGGCATGTTGAGGCCGGGCAGGGATGAATGGAGGTAGATATCCCCGACGGCTTCAAGCTGGTGCGAAACGTCATATCCGTTGCTGCGGAATTCATCGCCGTTGTGGGCCATGGAAAGTGCCGAAATTTTCCGCTCGGCTATTGCAGGATTAACCCCATTGGTTAACGACACATAACAGGTCATGTCCCATGTGAACCATGCGGTCATGTCGCCCTGCATACGTTGCCAGGTTGCAAAAGATAGCAAGACGTCAAAGTTGACGTGCGAAGCAGGCAGATCATCTAGTACGCCGGTAATTGTGCAGGGTATGGAATCTTGTACCATCATCGTTTTGCCGATGACCTCCGTGTTGCCAAAATACTTTTTAGCCATGGGTTTGCTTAGCACGGCAGTGTAAGGGGTACTGAGTGCGGTTTGTATATCGCCATAAAGCAATGGGAAATTAAACACGTCGAAAAAATGCTCCCCCGCAAACACGACATCATCAAAGTAATAGTTTGATTCTCTTTTTAACGGGAGGTAGGCTTTGTACATCGGCACGACATATTGCACTTCGGGGATTTCCGCCTCGATCGCGGGGAGGAGTGCCCGGCCCACGGTGGGGAACTTGCCGTTCACAGTAGCCGTTTGGTACGCCGTAATGACACGATACACGTTGTCGGGTTGCGTGCGGTCTACCTGAAAATTTTCAAACACATAGATACCGATTGCGCCCGCAAAGGCAAGGCCCAATGTAAGCCCGGTAATATTGATAAAGGCGAATAATGGCCGACTCCGTAAACTCCGCCACGCGGTGATGAAATAGTTTTTTAACATGATAGCTGGTTTTCAGTAATTCAACGATTGTTAGCTACTCAGTAATCATTAGCTAAAGTATTACGTTAATCATTCATCCCGCAGGGAGTCCACCGGATTGGCCAGCGCTGCACGTATCGCTTGTCCGCTCACAGTCATGAGCGCAATAACCACGGCCGTGAGCCCAGCTACGACAAACATCCACCACTGGATGGTGACGCGGTATGCGAAGTCCTCCAGCCATTTGCTCATCATCCACCACGCTACTGGAATGGCCACGATGATGGCAATGCCTACCAGTTTCAGGAAATCGACAGACATCAGCCGGATCAGCCCGCTGACGGAGGCACCCAACACCTTGCGGATGCCGATTTCCTTGGTGCGCTGTTCGGCCATGAATGCCGCCAGTCCGAATAAGCCGAGACAGGCGATAGCGATGGCCATTGCGGCAAACGACAGGCTTAACCGGCCGACGCGGCGCTCGGCACGGTACATGTTGTCGAATGCATCGTCCATGAACCGGTAAGCAAAGGGATGGCCCGGAGCCATGCTGTTCCACGTATCTTCCATCCGGTTGAGCAGCGCCGGAAGATTTGTTGCCTCGATTTTAAATGCGGCCTGTGTAAAGTTGTCGGCGAAAAAGAAGCCGAGCGGCGTAACCGGATCGCGCAGCGATTCGAAATTAAAATCTTTCACCGTGCCGATGATATCGTAAGCCTTCGCCTCACCGCCTAACGTAAAATATATTTTTTTGCCGATCGCCTCGGTTCCGTAACCGAATTGCCTGGCGGCGGTTTCATTCAGGATAACGGCGGTGGAGTCGGCTGGTCGGCTGGCCGAGAAGTTACGCCCTGCCGTCAACTCCAGGTTGAAGGTGGGTAGGTATTGATCGTCCACGCGCCACGTTTGCATGGAAATGGAATTGGTGGCCGACATCACCGATTCTCTGGAAAACGTGTTGTCGCTCCGGTTGGCGTTTGAAACGGGCAGAAAGCCACTGAGGGTGCCCAATTTGACACCGGGGAGGTTCCGCATTTCGTCGCGGAAGGCCTTGGCCTGATTGCCCAGCACATAGTAATCGTTGATGAGCAGTATGTTTTCGCGATTGTACCCGAGTTTCTTATGCTGGATATAGCGCAGCTGCGCGGTGACGATAAGTGTGCCCACAATGAGTACGATGGATATGGCGAATTGAAAAACGACAAGGCCGCTGCGGAGGGGACTTTTGCCGGCGGCAATGACCGTGCGCGATTTCAATACGCCGAGCGGGTTGAATCCTGACAAATAAAGGGCAGGATAATAGCCAGCTAGCACACCAACGGCTAATGCCAGCAGGATAATCATCGGCAGGGTTTTGAAATTGAGCAGATCGCTTATGGTAAACGCTTTGCCGGACAGTTCGTTGAATAGGGGGATAGCCAGCATAACGATGCAAACTGCCGCAGCGGTAGCGCCCAATGCCAGCAATAATGATTCGGCCAGAAACTGACCGGCCACGCCTGCCCTTGACGACCCCAGTATTTTACGTACGCCCACATCCTTGGCCCGGGTGGCCGACCGGGCCGTAGATAGATTCATGAAATTGATGCACGCAATCAGGAGAATGAATATTGCAACAGCACCGAAAATGTGTACGTACTGCATACTGCCGTTGGGTCCCAGTTCTCCCATTAGGTTGGAATGGAGGTGGATATCGGTGAGCGGCGTGAGACTATAGTAAAAAACGTTTCCCTGGTTCCTGAATTCGTCCATACTGGAAACATCCATGAACTGCTGCGCAGCGGGAAGGCAGTATTTCTGGACGTAATGCTCCAGATGACCTTGCAGCACGGAGCGGTCGTCTGCACTTCTTAACAGCAGATACGTCGTAAAATTATGGGAAAGAAATGCGCCCCAATCGCCATAACGTGCGTTTTCCATGGAAAAAAGAAAGTCATAATTGAAGTGGCCGTTTGCGGGCATGTCTTCAATTACCCCGGTGATTTGGTAAGCGGTGGTGCCGGCGTCATTGGTTTCCAACGTTTTGCCCACGACGTCTTCGGTATCGAAATAACGCCGGGCAGCGGATTGGGTCAGTACTACGCTGTTAGGTGCGTCCAGCGCATGGGTAAGGTCGCCTTGCAGGGCGTGGTAGGTAAACATCCGGAAAAACGAGGAATCGGCGTGGGCTACGCGGGGTTCATTTATCCATCTGTCGCCTTTTTTTACCAGCTTCGCTCCAGTCGAGGTGTACAATCGCGCAAATGCTTCTACCTCCGGATATTCGTTTTGAAGTACGGGCCCCATCATGTCGCTCGTGAAAGCCATGTCAAGCTTACTTCCACCGATGTGGATGTGTGCGTCGGCCCGCACGATACGGTCGGCATTGGCATGGAAGCGATCATAACTCAGCTCATTCCATACATAGGCGGCCGTCAGTATGAAACCGGCGAGTCCCAGTGAAAGACCGACGGTATTAAGTATCGTAAACAGACGGTTTTTACTCAGATTACGCCATGCGGTTTTGAAATAGTTTGTTATCATGGTAAGTTTTACTTCGTTCCGGCCACCGCCAACCTGCGGAGCCGATTCTTAATCAGTTTCCACAAGGCATAGGCATCAACCACGCCAAAAATATAAGTAGCTGATTTATTGCAAGGTGTATTGGCGATGTACGATGCGGGTGTCCGATATCGGACACCTGATGTTCGTAAACGGACAGGTTGTAAGGTGCGATGCCGGAGAAACTATGGCTTCATTGTCACAAAATCGCCCCGCGCAACGTATTCCTGGCGGATACACTGCGCGGGGCGATCTGAGCTAACTAATCAATAGTATGGCGAATTAATAATATGCCCAGTAAATCTCATCGTGATCCAGTCCGCGGTAAATTAGCACGCCACCACCGATGGTCACTCCAAGCTGCGCCACATATTTGCTACGGGCTGTCGAATTCTCGGTGTTTTGATTGGGTTTCACGGTGTTGCTACCCACCCAAATACCGGTGCTATCTTTTCCAGTATCACTCAGCGCGCACTGGGTCAGGTTTCCATTTGACGACGTGTACACCATAATAAAGACTCCGCTGGCATATATCAGGCTCATACCGGTTTGCGTATAATGGTCGCCTTCAATATTACCTTGATCAATCCAGGAAATATTGTTGTGATTCCGGTCGGGTGCCGGACTGGAGGGCGATCCGACAGCCCATCGGATGATGGTGCCATCCTTTTTCTGGTATGTCATATAGATGTGATAAGCGTCGGCGGCAAGTGCCGGTGTGTTGGGCGATTTCAGGGTTTCTCCGGCCGTGTCTTGGAGTTTACCGAAGTCTTGCCAGTCGCCCGTAGTCACCTCATAATATGCCCAACATAGATTGGTATTGGTGCCTTTTTCGCGGTAAACGAGATAGATGCGGCCCTGAAAGAAGCAAATAGCAGGAGCCGCGTCGCCCACTTCCAGTGGGGGCTGGCCGTTGTGGTATAGATTCAACGATGTCCACTCGCTGCCGCCGCTTGCCGGCCGTGTTAACCCGCGAAGGATATTATCTTTATCGGTATAGAACAGATAGAGTATCCAATTTACGGCAATAATGGCGGGCGAATGCCGGGTGATGATCGGACTACCGCCGACCAGAACGGGTTGCGGGCTGCTCCAGTCGCCTTTTAGCTCGCGGTTTTCCAAATGGATGTTACCGGTATTAATGGCACAGAGTTTTAGTTCGTCATTTTTGTTGTTGCCGTCAACGTACGCCAAATACAAGGTTTCTTCCCATACCGCCACCGATGGACTGTGGTCAGTGGTTACCACATCCTTTTTGATGGGGATATCGCCGACCCAGCTGGGCTTGAGCGAGGTGAATGTGGTGGTAATGCGCTCGGCTACCTCCGGGATTTCCTTCAATTCCAGATGGGCCGGTGGTTCATCCAGCTGCGACCATGAAGGAAACTGGTAGTACCTTACATCGAGGTCTGCACCCTGCTGGGACATGATGGCTCCGGCGTGCGAATAAATTCCGTTGGTTTGGTCTATCAGGTCATCGTCCATATTGGGGGAAAAAACCACCATGGGGTACGTCTTTTTGTAGGGATCATCCGCTTTGTCGGTTACTTCATAGCTGCTGCTGCCCAACAGACGGCCTTTGTTCAATCCCATCAATCCGTCGATATAGGGGGCAAAGGTATGTTCATGCCCCCAGTACCAGGCAGCAATCCGGTCTTTAAAGTACGGACTGAAGTGATTATCTAGCCAGGTATTGAGGTATTGCGGCGTGATGTGATCAATCTGGGCCTTTCGCGAAAACAGCTGGTGATGGGAGAGCATGACGGTTTTCCCACCGAATTCATCCAACCGGTCTTTCATCCATCGAAGTTCGCTATCTGGGAGGGTGGGTTGGAACGGGCCGAAGTAATCTTCGTAAGTAGTAACCACCAGGTTGGTAATCCAGTTGAGCCAACCCCAATCGGGAAACTCCGAAAGCAAGCCTTTTGCCAAATCGCCGAAGCTTTGCATAAACGACAGTAATCCGTTGCCATCGGCTTGACCGGTGTCCATGCCGAGAAACTGCCAGCGATTGTTCTCGGTACGCAGGCAAAAGAAGCTGCAGCGTTGCCCTTGTTGCAAATTATCTATCAATTCGAAATAACCGTAACCATAAGAATAGTATTCATGGTTGCCCGGTATGGTGAAAATGGGAGGATTTGGATCAAATCGATTGGGATCGATGTCGGGATCACGGAGCAATTCATTGCCCACGTTTACAAATACATCCAGGAAGTAGTAATAACACTCATAGGGCAGGCCGCAATAGTAGATGTCTCCCAAATGAAGGAAAACGACCTTGCCTCCGGGATTGTTCAGGTAGGCTTGTTTCCAAAGGGCTTTCAGAAACGCTTTGGCATCATCCATAGACGTGCCCCAATCGCCGATCATGACGATTTGTGCGTCGTTCGGAATTTTCCAATCGATAGCTTTGTAATTCTGATAGTCCGGATGTTGGGCATCCCGGTATTGAAACTCGGTCATGCCATAGTGCGGTTTGGCCCAGAATTCCTTGATTTTATTTTTTTGCTCGTCGGTAAGCTGCGAATTCCGGACGAGGTAATCGTACAATTTTTTTGACGGTGTATTCAGTTCGTCCGGACCGCCTAACATCCATAGGTATACAATAACACATAGGCCGAATCCGAACCAATCGTCGGTACTGAAATTGGTTGAACCGTTTTGCTCATGACATACTTCAAGGCCTTCGATGAAGAGTTCGTACAAGTCGTCATAAGGGTGTTTGGTATATGCAACACCTGTAAGTGCGACATCAAAAAATGCTTGTGAATAATAGGCCGACTGTGCGATTGTCTGCGCATCTCCCGCCTCTTTTGCTGATGCGCCGACCGGTGGTTTTTCTACGCGTCGCTTTAACTTCAACTGACTCAGGTGCTGGTACACGCCCTGCATGAAGGGTAAGCGGCGGATCTCCTGGATACTGAGTCCGGGGTGGGTGTCGCGCATGTAAGACTCCGTGGCGGATGCCCACATGGCTGCAAGTGGATTTCTGGGGTTTTGAAAGTTTGATGACATAATGATTTATATTAATGTTTATTCAAGATAGATTTCAACGTATTGTCGTATCAAACGCCACTAATCTCCCATTAAATGTTCGGAAAGGAACATTTTTTAGGGAACAGTAAGAAAAAAGCTAATAAGCGGGTCGCCGTGCGGCAACCACTTAAGCCATAGTATTATAGATGTAGAAGCAAACCTAGGTAAAGTTCTTTTTATATCCAACTATCTGAAGAAATAAAAAGAGGTGTTGGTGGCGAGGATACGGGCTACCAATGAAGATAATAACACAGTATGCCGGGCTGTTAAACTTTACTTTTGTGCCAAATGTCCCGGTATTCATCGGGCCGCCGTTTAAATTGCGCATATACGTATGGACAGAGCGGTACGATCTTCAATCCGTTTTCTCGGGCATGGCTTACCGCTTTATTGAGGAGGATTTTAGCGAAACCTTTACCGTCGAATTCTTCGCCGACCTCGGTATGGTAAATGACCAGCAGACCACCCTGGACAGACACATCCATTTTTCCGGCTTTGGCCCCGTCGGAATGCAGTTGGATTTCACCAACCTTTTTTTCGTTCAATACGATTTCTGTTGTTTCCATGCTGTTGTTCGTTTATTTGCCTATCTTTCACTGTACACCCGGTTGACTTTCACGGGATTTAATACGCGTGCCGTTAGCCAAAGATACCTTTTAATTTGCTTTTCTGGTACACGGCAATGCAAGACATTGGCCCGTAATTAGGTCTGACAGATGTAAAGTGGCGGAAAAGGAAAAAGAAGGTTACATTTGTGCGAGTCTAGCTCGTCGCCCTTGAAATATCCATCAAGGTCTTAAAAAGTGTATTTACAATGAAATCGTCGCAGTTTACTCCGAAGTTTTTTTCCCTGCTCAGGTCGGGGATTACTCGGCAGCAGTTCGTGAAGGATATGATTGCAGGCGTGATCGTCGGCATAGTGGCCTTACCGCTGGCCATTGCCTTTGCCATCGCTTCTGGTGTGTCGCCGGATAAAGGGTTGGTGACAGCGGTAGTGGCCGGGTTTATTATTTCGGTGCTGGGTGGCAGCCGTGTGCAGATTGGTGGCCCTACCGGTGCATTTATCGTGATTGTGTACGGCGTAGTGCAGCAACACGGCGTGGGGGGGCTGATTATTGCTACTATCATGGCTGGAGTCCTTTTAATTGGAATGGGGTTGGGCCGACTGGGCAATTACCTCAAGTTTGTACCGTATCCGCTTATTGTAGGCTTTACTAGCGGGATTGCGGTGATCATCTTTTCATCACAGATCAAAGATTTACTGGGGCTGCACATAGACGCCTTGCAGGCTGACTTTATAGGCCAGTGGCGGGCGTATGTGCGTTATATTACCGACCTGGATTGGCCAACTGCTGTAGTTGGACTAACCACCGTTTTGATTACGTTGTTTTTTCCGCGTATCAGCAAAAAGGTACCAGGCTCCATCGTGGCTATCGTCCTTTCCACTTCCTTCGTTTATTTTCTGGGTATACCTTTGGAAACCATCGAGAGCCGGTATGGTGAAATCCCAAGGACCATCCCCGCACCTGTTATTCCCGATTTTGATTTTGCTACGCTCAAAACGTTGATACAGCCGGCCATCGCTATTGCATTGCTGGGAGCTATCGAGTCTTTGCTTTCGGCGGTGGTAGCCGATGGTATGATGGGCGGGAGGCACCGTTCTAACATGGAGCTGGTAGCACAGGGAACGGCCAATGTGTTTTCCGGACTGTTTGGCGGAATACCGGCTACCGGAGCAATAGCGCGGACGGCGACGAATATCAAGAATGGCGGACGCACTCCCATAGCGGGCATGGTACATGCGATAATGTTGCTGTTGATCATGGTACTGTTTGCACCGGTTGCAAAATTGATTCCGCTGGCATGCCTGGCAGGAATATTGGTGGTTGTAGCTTGGCATATGGGGGAGTGGAGGCAGTTTTTCGGATTGATGCGCAGTAACCGGATGGACGTACTTGTGATGCTTACTACCTTTTTCCTGACTGTTTTATTCGATTTGATCATTGCGATAGAAGTAGGGATGATACTGTCTAGTTTTATCTTCATGAAACGCATGAGCGAGGCCACGGCTATCCGTCTGGCCACGAACCTGGTAAATGATGACAAAGCAACGGGTGAGGCATTGTTTGAAGAGGAACTTGCCGATATTCCGGCAGGGGTGATGATGTACGAGATCAATGGCCCGTTGTTTTTCGGTGCATCGCGCAAATTCCAGGACGTGGTGAGTAATACCAGCCCCCGTCCTAACGTGTTGATTCTGCGCATGCGCCATGTTCCTTTCATAGATGCCTCGGGCATCAGCAGTCTCACTGCGATCTGCCGCGATATGCAGTCAAAAGGTGTTTTGGTACTTCTTTCCGGTGCGAACCGGGATGTTCGCAAGGAACTGCTCCATGCTGGTATTTACCGATTGGTGGGCCGGCATAATATCCATGACCATATTGAAAGTGCCATTCACCGCGCGAAAGAATTATTGCAGGATGACCTGTCATAGCGTTCTATGCACCCTCTTCGTTAAATCGCCCCTTTTTTTAGCTGGGTAACTGCATGATCAACGGCCCTGGCGGTGAGCGCCATGTACGTGAGCGATGGGTTGACACAGGCGGCCGACGTCATGGCTGCACCATCCGTAACGTACACATTCGGTGCATCCCAGACTTGATTATGGGCGTTCAATACTGACGTTTTCTGATCCCGGCCCATTCGGGCAGTTCCCATCTCGTGGATGCCCTGGCCAAGGTAGAACGGCTGCCGGTTTTCACGTACATCGGTGGCGCCGGCGGCGGTGAGCATGTCTTTAGCTTCGCGGATGAGATCTTCGATGATGGCTTTTTCATTATCACGTATTTCAGCATCCATCACCAGCACGGGCAGCCCCCATTTGTCTTTCACGTCTTTACTGAGGTAAACGCGGTTTTCGTGGTAGGGGAGGATCTCGCCGAATCCGGTAAGCCCCATCCGCCATGGCCCGGGTTCGCACAGCTCGTCTTTGAGCCCTGCGCCGATGGTGAGTTCGCGGACATCGCGTTTCCAGTTTTCACGCGAGGCGCTGCCCTGGTAGCCGAAGCCACGTAGGTAGGAACGCTTGTCGTCGCCGATATTCTGGAAACGGGGAATGTAAACGCCGTTTGCACGGCGGCCATAGACGTATTTGTCGTCGAAGCCCTCGAACATACCAGAGGCACCGTTGTTGAGCGTATGATCCATCACATTGTGCCCCAATTGGCCGCTGCTACTGCCCAGGCCGCCCTCCCAGATGTCGGTTGCAGAATTCATCAGTACCCACGCGCTATTGAGGGCCGAAGCGTTGAGGAAGATTACTTTAGCGAAATATTCATAGGTCTGGTTGTTTTCAGCATCGAGCACCGTGACGCCGCGGGCGCGTCCGGTGTCTTTGTCGTAAATAATGTTGATGACAATAGACCACGGCCGCAGCGTGAGGTTGCCCGTTTTTACGGCGGCGGGGAGCGTGGATGACTGCGTACTGAAGTACGCGCCGAAATTACAACCGGCATCGCATTGGGCCTGGTACTGGCAATTGACCCGGCCGGGAAGGGGCCGGGTGAGGTTGGCCACCCGCCCGATAAACATCCGGCGCTTGCCACCATAATGCTGCCGGATACGTTCGGCTACCGCTTTCTCCACCACATTCATCTCCATGGGAGGCTGGAATTCGCCATCGGGTAGGATGTCCAACCCTTCCTTACTGCCGCTGATGCCTGCAAAGCGCTCCACGTAGCTGTACCACGGGGCGATGTCGCGATACCGGATGGGCCAGTCCACCGCGATACCATCGTGGAGGTTGGCCTCAAAATCCAGGTCGCTCCAGCGGTAGCATTGCCGGCCCCATACCAGCGATTTGCCGCCCACCTGGTAGCCCCGTATCCAGTCGAACCGCTTCACCTCTTCGTAGGGGTTGTCCACGTCGCTCGCCATGAAGGCGGCATTGCGCTCGTTGGCGGGCCAGTGACGAGACTGCAAAGGCAGTTCGCGGATCAGCGCCTGCGACCGGTTGAGGCGGTAGGGGTATTCCCAGGGGTGTTTGGAGGCATTGGGATAGTCCTTGACGTGTTCCACATGGCGTCCGCGTTCGAGCATCAGGGTCTTCATCCCTTTCTCGCAGAGCTCTTTGGCGGCCCAGCCGCCGCTGACGCCCGACCCGATGACGATGGCATCGTACGTGTTGTTGTTTGCTGACATAGTGTTTGTTAGTTTAGCGATGGGTTAGTTGCAAAAGCGCCGAAGGCGGCGCTGCGGGGCTGGCATTCCCCGCAGTCCGCAAACGGGTATGCGATCGCTAATAGTGATATCCTGTTCATGCAGTATGGGCGTTGCGTATGGGGTTTTTGACAACAATCATGGTAATGATGGCCGACGACAGTAGCGCGGCTGCCATGAGTAGGTATGACGCATCGAAGCTACCTGTTCTGCCATTGAGGAAGCCCACAACGTAGGCGCCGATGAACGATCCGAGCGCACCCATGCTGTTGATGAGCCCAATGGCTCCGCCCGCTACGTTGCGGGGCAGGACTTCGGTGATGACCGCGAAAAACGGACCGTAAGGCGCGTACATGGCACCGCCGGCGATAACCAGCAATACCAGCGAAAGCCAGAAATTGGTTTCGCCCACGAGGTACGAACCGTAGAAGGCTATGGCACCGACCAGCAGGAACGGCCAGATAAACAATTTTCGGTTGAGGGTCTTATCGGAAAAATGGGAGGCGACCAACATGGTGACGATCGAAAGGACATAGGGGATGGCAGCCAGCCAACCCGTTGTGACAATATCCATATTAGGCGCTGCTTTGATGATGGAGGGTAGCCACATGACGAAACCATACAGCCCAAGGCTCCAGAGGAAGTACTGGAGGCACAACAGGATGACCGGTCGGGAACGGAATGCCATAGCATAATTTTTTACCGGCTTAATTTCGCGTTGCTCCGCTTCGAGGTGTGCTTCCAAGTCGCTGCGCTCGCGGTCATTGAGCCATTTTGCTGCGGCCGGCCGTTCGTCGATGAACTTCCACCAAATGACGGCCCATAAAATGGCAGGGGCACCCTGGATGATGAACATCCACCGCCAGCCCATGGCATCCACGAGGTAGCCGGATAATACCGACATCCATAAGACCGTGGCGGGGTTGCCCAGAATAAGGAAAGTGTTGGCGCGCGAGCGCTCTTGCTTGGTAAACCATTGGCTGAGCAAGATGAGCATAGCCGGCATGACCGCACTCTCCACCACACCGAGCATAAACCGGATAACGACCAGTAAGGACACGCTATGTACCATACCGGTTGCCGTGGCAAAAGCGCCCCACAGGATGAGCGACCAGAAAATAAGTTTCTTGGCACTGCGATGGGCGGCATAATGCGCGCCCGGAATCTGGAAGAAGAAGTAGCCGAGGAAAAATAGCGATCCGAGTAGCGAAGACATACTGGGGGTAATGCCGAGGTCTTCGGCCATGCCGCCGGCTGCGGCAAAGCCGAAATTGGCCCGGTCGAGATAAGCTAAGCTATAGGTAATAAAAGCGATGGGTATAATACGGTACCACCGCGAGATTGCTAATTTGTTTTGCATGTGATTATCCTATGGATTTACAGGTGGTATCTTGACGGCTTGGCGGGCAAGTAACTGCCACCCGTCTTCCGCATAGTGCCACACCTGCAGTACATGCAAGCTGGCAATGCCGGGCTCTTTCCCCTCATCGTGCGTATTGCCAAACATACGGTGCCGCACGATAGCCGTATTGCCCGTTACCGTAACAGTCTGTTCTGAAAACGTCAGCGTGAGGAATTTGAATTTTCCGGTAACCATGGAAGCAATGCAGGTTTCGCGATCTTCGATCAGCCCACTGGAGTGCCCGTAGGTGAGCTGCGGGTCGGTGAGCTGCTCCAGGGCATCCTGGGTAGGTTCGAGCAGGGCGAGGCGGAACTGTTCTACCGCGGCTTCAACACCGGCTTCATCGGGTGCTTCGGCCTGCTGGTTGCTGCAACCGAAGGCCATTGCTAATAGCATGATACTGATTTTTTTCATCTGATTAATTTTTTTTGCTAGTTAATCAATTTTTCCTTTTCCGCCAACTGGCGGAGCAGGTAGATTTGATCGGAGCGGTATAATGGCAAAGAAAACGAAGTCTGCATGCCGGAGTGTCACACCGATACACAGACTCCGTTGCCGGCTGTCATTAACTCCAAGTACGATCGTGCGATCGCCGGTCGTCCCACTCGGTAGTAGGGGCGAAATAACTCTTGTCGCGCTCTACGAGGTGCTCTTTAACCACATCGTCGTTGAGCTCGATACCCAATCCGGGGGCGTCAAGAGGCACATTGGCATACCCGTTTTCAATCAGCTTGCGCCCGTCGGTTGTGACGACCAGGTCTTCCCACCACGGCAGGTCGACGGAATGGTGCTCCAATGCCAGGAAATTTTCAGTGGCTGCGGCACAGTGCACGTTGGCCATGAATGATACGGGGGTGCCGGCCTGGTGCATAGCCATGGCAATGCCGAACTCCTCAGCATAATCGCCGATGCGTTTGGTTTCGAGCAGGCCGCCTGACGACGCCAGGTCGGGATGCACGATGTCTACCGCACGTTCGTGGATGAGAGGCTTGAAATCCTTCAGCAAATAGATGTCTTCACCCGTAATGGTGGGCGTCTCCAGTGCTTCGGTAATGGTTTTCCATTGCTCTGTATATTGCCAAGGCACCATATCTTCGAGCCAGGCCAACCTGTATTTTTCGAGTGCTTTGCCAAGGCGGATGTTGTTGTTCATGTCGAAATGCCCGTAGTGGTCTGTCGAAATGGGGATTTCATAGCCGGTGAGGCTCCGTACGTTGTCTACGATCTGGGCAAGCTCTTCGATGCCTTTTTCGGTAATCTGGATTTGCGTGAACGGATGCATTCGGTTGGCGTAGGCCATGTAGTTGTTATCGCCCCACTGCGCCAGGTTGCCCTTTTGGTTTTCCCAGAATTTACCGTTGACCACGGTATCGGGCTTGCCCTTCAACTCGCCGATGGAGACATCCATCTTCAGCCAGGTGTAGCCTTGTTCTTCCGTGCGGAACTTGATGAGTTTCTTTTGCTCTTCGGGTGAGCTGGCTTCCGGCGTATCGGCATAGAGCCGTACTTTATCGCGGTAAAGGCCACCTAGCAGCTGCCATGCCGGCACGCCGTAGGCTTTGCCGCAGATATCCCATAATGCCATTTCAACAGCACATACTCCACCAGCCTGTCGCGCCGGCCCGCCGAACTGCCTAATCATCTTGAAGATTTTTTCCACGTTGCATGGGTTTTCACCCAGAATACGGCTTTTGAGGAACAGTGCGTAACGCTCGTCGGCGCCGTCGCGCACTTCACCCAGACCGTAAATTCCCTGGTTAGTATCGATGCGGATGATGGCCGTGCGACCGAGGACAGTGGTTACGCAGTAGCGTAAATCGGTAATGCGGAGGTCTGACGGTGCGGAGCGACGGTTTACCCTGGAGGTGGTGTGCGCCAGCGTATCTTCAATAGACATGCTCATTAGTCCGCCGAGTGCAAGGCCGCCGAACGCTGCCTTTTTCAGGAATTCGCGGCGTGCCGATGTAGTTTGGGGGGCTGCTAGTTCCTGCTGTAGTTCTTTACGGGCGGCTTCTTCCGCTTGACGTGCCTGTTGCTGTATCTGTTTAATGGTGGTCTTCATCTGTTTGTTCTGTTTATGTTTACCAGTTTCTGTGTTTCATGTAGTTTTCGAGTTCTTCTCTGCTCATGGGGAGGTCTTGCTTGTCTTCCAGCCACTGGAGAAAGTCGGCCTTAATGGCGTCGGTCCAACGGCTGTCGATGTCGCCGGCGGCGTATTTCTTCTCATGAATGCGCTGTTTGCCGAAGGCATCGCGAAGCATAATAAACTCGCCATTGAGGACCACTTCGTGCAGGAGGTACGCCGGGATGAAGATGGTGCCGTACTTGTTGGCTAATACGGCATCGCCAGGTAGCACGGAGGCCCGCCCGATACGGATGGGCGTATTGATGGAACTGAGCATCATCTGCTGAATATACGAGGGGTCGTACCCTTTTATCCAGCCGTTGAATCCTTCCACCTCACTGATGCCCTGCAGATCGCGTACGCTGCCATTGAAGATGACTCCCCGTTTGGAGTTGGTGTAGATGGCGTTGGCCAGGATATCGCCGATGAGGGTGCCGTCTACTGTTTTACCATACCCATCGGCCACGTAGATGTCGCCTTCCTGAAGCACATCGATGGGCCAGGTATTCGTGCCGCCGGCTGCATTGCGGCCTTCGCTGAGGCCGGTGGCACGGAAGGTGCTATCCAGGTCGGGCCGCAGGGGCATGTATTGGGCCGTCACCGCCCGGCCGGTCATTACCTCATCCGAGTCAATTATCGTCCAGTCACCTTCGAATTGATTGTGGTAACCCCTGCTACGTAACACCCCCCATACCTCTTCGATGGAGATGTTCTTGAGGCGCGTAAGCAACTCATCCGATACTTTAGGGCGTCCGTCTGCATAACGCTCGCCGGTCCATTGTGCGGTCATAGCAACGATGGCTTCTTTGGGGGGAGTAACCTGTTGGGCTGTTGCTGCACCCCCGGTTAGGGTGATGGCTAAGCCCAACAACAGGGGCTTGATGTTTGAACTGTTCATTTGTTTTGTTTTTATTGACGTTGTATGTTATTTATCCCAGAAAACAGACGTACCGAGGTTATCCTCACCCATTCGGGAGATGGCCTCCTGTACGTTTGCGCCGTTGGCTGAAAGCTCTTTGAGGGGGTAAACAAGCCTCCGGATAAAGCCCCCGCCGTCTTCATTGACCGAGGGGTCTTGTGAAGGGAAATTCACCGGTTCCAGTTGTGGGTAGCCGCTGCGGCGGAAATTGGCCCATGCTTCGCTCCAATTGCGCAGAGAACTCACCCAATACTGCTCGTTGATTTGCTTCAAAGCATTGGCAGGGTCAAATTTAACCAGGTTGCCTTGGAGGAAGTCTTCCTTCTCGGTATCGCTGATATCAGGCCTGATGCCATATAATGGTGCTTGTTCCATGTGACTCCTGATGGCCTCGTTGTAGTACGATTCGGCGTCGCCGGTGGTGATGTAACCGCGTACACGGGCCTCTGCCAACAACAGCTGTGTTTGGGAGTAACTCACCAGATATTCGGGGGCTGTGAGTCGAATGACGGTGGCGCGGTTAAATTGCGAATACTTGAAAGCTGAACCTATTTTCCCGGGGAAACCAGGAGCACCTTCTATGCTGTTTTCGTTATAGCCGTAAGGCATGCCAATCTGATCGGACGGATTGGTGTTTGCAGCCCCGGCTGTGGCCAGCGGGTTAGATGGGTTTTCGTAAAGGACTGCGATGTAACGTAGACGGGGATCTGCTGTTCGCTTGAGGAACTCTATAAACGGAGCACCAATATAGAAGTTAGCCCGTTCGCCGGCCAGGAGTGAGCTCGACGTGCCATTGGTGTAGGTGTCGCTGAACTGTACGTATGCATCGTCTTCTACCGAATTGAATACACCGCCGCGTCCGGCTTCCAATGCTTTATTAACGAGGGTGCGTGCTCTTTCTTCATCTGTTTTTGTATAGCGCATACCGGCGCGGAGCAACAGCGAGTTACCCAGCCGTTTCCACTGGTCGATATCGCCCTCGTAGAAGAGGTCTGCTTCGGGGAAGGTTTTGTTATTGGGATCCAGTAGGTCTGTAGCATCCTGGTACTCAGCAACGATGGCGTCATAAATGTCAGATGCGTTGTCGTACTTGGGCAGGAAGATGCCTTCGGAGTACCCTTTGCCAGCTTCAGAAAACGGCACGTCGCCGTAGGTATCTACAAGTAGCTGGAAGCAATAAGCCCGCCATATCCGCGCCATTTGGATAAGGTTGTGGTTGGTGGGGTCCTCGGTAGTCTGCTCGATGATGTGGGTGAGGTACCGGATGGGACCGCCATACAGGTCATTGAACGGTGCACTGCTGTGCTGGTCGTTGACGATGTTACGGTTTCCGGCGGCGTTAAGCCCGCCATAAGGTGTACTCATCTGCTGCACGATGGCTCCCTGATAATGATGCGTGGAGATGGCCGAAAGCCGCTGTGCATTGGAAAATAGGTATTCGGGAGCGAGGTCATTGGCCAATGCCGGATTGGTGTTGATTGACTCGAACTTCTTATCGCAAGCCGCTACCGTGAGGGCTAGCGCCGCACAGGCTATTGCATATATGGTTATTTTCTTCATTTGTATAATTATTATGAGTGTAACGCCTCGTTTGGCATAAATGAGTGGGTTACACACTGTTGGTTTTTATCGGTAATGACGTCATTTCCCGTTAGAAGCTTACACTTACATTCAAGCCATAGGTGCGGGTGGTCGGCAACGCATGCGCTTCCAGACCGGACCGCAGATCGGACGATGAGAACTGGGTTTCGGGATCCAGGTTGTCGACCTTTTTATGGATCAATAGCGGGTTGTTTATAAACAAGTTTGCATTGAGCGACTTGATGAACCGGCTTCCAAGGAGTTTCGAAAAGTCGTAACCTACTGACAGGTTACGCCACCGGACGAAACTGGCATCGTATACAAATGGCGTGGCAATATTGGTAGAACGGTATTGCGAGTAGAATAGTTCAGCTTCTACCGGAGTTGAGTTGGGTGTGCCATCGTCATTGATACCATCAAATACCACTCCGCCTTCGCGACCTACCAACGTGTTTTGGTGCAATCCATGGCGCGTCCAGTTGAAATTGGAATTGGAGATCATCTTGTGACCGGCCTTGAAGTCGATTTGTGCGAAAACGCGTATGCCTTTGTAGGTGAATGTATTCAACCAACCACCAGTATGTGGTGGAATAGCGCTGCCATAAGTTACGATATCGCCGGGGAGAAACAGGCCGTTGGCCGTAAGGATTTGCCCTTGTTCGTTGCGACGGTAGTCGACGCCACGCAGTGATGACATGGGCAGTCCGACTTCGTGCGACACCATGCCGATGTATTCGCCGGTGCCGACATCGAAACGTTGTTGATTATCGGCAAGTTTCAATATTTTGCTGCGGTTGAGGGCGTAATTGAACGTAGACTCCCAGCTGAAGTTATCGGTTTCGATAGGCCGTGTGCGGAGCAGTACCTCGATACCGCGGTTGCGTAGTTCGCCGACATTGACCACCGTTTGTTGATAGCCGGATGCATTGGAGATATCTACCGATAGGATTTCATCAACGGTCAGCTTATTGTACGCAGCGATATCAAGGCCTATCCGGTTGTTAAAGAACCGTACATCGAGGCCCACTTCTGTTTCCTTTACCGTGAGCGGACGGAGACTGCTGTTGGGGCTCCGGTTGCTTGTAATGATGCCCAATGGCGTGCCGTTGAACTGGTTGGGTTCGATATTGAAGTACAACGTATTAGTGTACGGATCGGTATCGCCACCTACTTCCGCATATGATGCACGCAATTTGCCGAACGACAGCCAGTCGTTCGCTCCATCCATGAGTTCGCTGAATACAAAACTGGCACTGGCCGACGGATAAAACGCGCTGTTCGACTGAGGGTTGAGCGTAGAAAACCAGTCATTCCGGCCGGTGAGGTTCAAAAAGATGAGGTTATGGAAAGAGAAGTCGAGTGTACCGAATACCGAATTGACGCGTTTGTGCCAGTAGTCATACTTAGGCTCTTTTATCTGGCCGTTATCTACAGTGTAGAGGTCGCGGATGAAGAAATTGGTTACGGAGGTACCCATCAGTTCTGACTGCTGGTCCATCGAATTTCCACCCAGCATCCCCTCGATGCTCCAGGTTTCGAATTCGTGGTTGGCACCGATCAGGAAGTCGACATTCCGCTCACGGAAGGTTGCGGTGTTCTGGAAGAAGTTGCCGTTGAACCCGTTAGGTGCTACCGGTAGCATGGCGGTACCTGTTGGGCGGTTAGCGTCGCGCACATTGGTAAAGAAGTCCTGGCCAACGCGACCTTGCATCCATAACCACGGTGTCACATCGTAACGAAGCGAGACATTGCCAAACAGGCGGTCGCGCTTCTGGGTTTCGAACCGCTCGTTGATCGTCCAGTACGGGTTAGTACGATCGGTAAACCGAGCAGGATTGATTTCAGCGCCGGTTTCGGGATCTTTGTAAGCATTTTCCAGCCACCGCACGTCAATGCTATTGGCAAGCGTGTACAGCGTCTGGTTAACGTTGTACGCCTGCTGGTTGACGACGGGAGGGTTGTCATTGAATTCGTTGGAGTAGTTGGCATTTACCTGGACAGACAGTTTTTCATGTAACCGGTAATTGAGCCCCAGGTTCAGGATCTTCTTGTCGTATGACGAATTGGGCACGATACTGCCAGCATCGGTGTTGGCGTACGAAACACGGAAATTGCCACGGTCGTTGGCGCCGGCGATAGCCAATGTGTTTGTAAATGTATTTCCAAGCTGGTAAAAGTCTTTCACTCGGTTGCGGTTAGGCGAGTACGGCCGCTCCACGCCATCGTGTTGTACCATAGGTTGCCCGTCGAATTTCGGGCCAAAGCTCCATACGCCTGTTCGGCGGGCGTCTTCTAATGTAAGGTTACGGACGCCGTTTTCACCCTGACCATATTCATATTGGAAGTCGGTGAAATCTAGGGGTTGTGCGGCTTGGTAGCTGCTGGAGAAGCTGATGCCGATGCCATTATCCTGGTTTTTGCCCGATTTCGTTTCAATGATGATGGCGCCATCTTTAGCTCTGAAGCCATATAGTGCGGCGGCGGCAGCTCCTTTGAGTACCGTCATCGATGCGATATCGTCTGGACTAATGCTCTGGAGACCATCGCCCAAATCGGTGTTGGTTTCGCCGGCATTACCACCACCAGCGTTGTTTGCTTCACCCTGAAGGGCATTATTGATGGGTACGCCATTAACGATGATGAGAGGTGAGTTGTTGCCTCCGAAAGATGACTGGCCGCGGAGCCGTATCTTGGCCGACCCTCCGGGACCTGTCGGTGCGCCGGATACATTAAGGCCGGCTACCCGGCCCGTGAGGCTATTGCCTACATTGGTCGTGCGGTTTTCTCCGAGTTGGCTGACATCTACAGTAGATGCGGAATACCCGATTTTGCGGTTCTCGCGCTGGATGCCCAGGGCTGTTACTACCACTTCGCCCAGCTCCTGTTCATCTGCCTGTAGGGTGACGTCGAGTATAGATTGGCCGTTGATGGTCACCTCTTGGGCAGCGTATCCGATATATGTAAATACGAGTACGCCATCGGCGGGGGCATCAATGGTAAATTGTCCCTGCTCATTTGTGGAACCACCTATAGACGTTCCTTTGAGCGCTACGCTTACCCCCGAGAGGGGGGTACCTTCAGCATTGCGGACTGTACCCCGCACGGCGGCCTGCTGACCGGTGCGTCGCTTTTTAATGACCACCAGATCACCGTCTAACGTGACAAACTCAAAGTCGGTATCGCGGAGCACACGTTCCAATACTTCCAATACTGGGGTGTTGTTCACGGCCAGCGTAATGGCTTGGTCCAGTTGATCAACTTCCTCACCATACATGAGCCGTATGTTTCCTTTCTGTTCAAGTAAAGGTAATACGGTGGATAACCGTGCGCCCCGGACTTCCAAATCGATCTTTTCGCCTTGCGAATAACTGTTTGCAAACGCTGCGACAGACAGCGCCAACGTTAGCACGATAGAACCAAGAGAAACCAAAAAAATACGTTTAAATTCGGATAAAACATATTTACGAAGAACTGCTTGGGGTAGTTCCCAATTTTTCATAATTTTGGACATTATTGTTAAACATTCTGTTGAGGCATCAGATGCCTTTTCGGGTTTGGGTGAGAAGTGTTGGCGCACTTCTCATTTTTGTTAATGGATGATTACGTCATGATCTTCGATTTTATAATTGAAAAAATGAATGAGCTGCAAGGCGTCGAGGGTCTGTGTCAGGCTTTCCCTCGCAATGGTTCCGTTGAACCTATAGTTGCCTATTTCGTTGTTTTCGAGTGTGAAATCCACACCGTACCAGCGCTCTAACTTGACAAGCAATTCGTTGAATGGCTCGTTTCTGAAAATGAGCTTATTATCTTTCCAGGAAGCTTCCTTGATATATTCCTTATCTGCCACAAGTACCTTGGATACGCTGCCGATGGTGACAGTTAGTTGCTTGCTTTCCGAGCCAGTACCGTCCGTGGCTTTCGGGGCGCTGATGACGGCTACCTTTTCATTCGGTTTCATGAGGATTTTTTCAGAAGGTCGCTCGTTTACGGACAGTTCAATTTCGCCGGTAATTAAGGTCGTTTCCGTTTCGGCTTCTTCGGGATAAGCTTTCACATTGAATGACGTTCCGAGTACTTTGATCGTGATCTTGTCTGTTGCAATCGTAAACGGCTTGTTTTTATTCTTAACCACATCAAAGAATGCTTCGCCTTCGAGTCGTACCGGCCTGGTTTTTCCGCTTCCAAAATTTGCAGGGTAGGAGATCCTGCTACCCGAATTTAACCATGCCGTAGAACCGTCGGGTAGCGTAATCTGCTTTTTTATGCCTTTTTCTGCGATATATTCCACGAAACCCGAGGGGTGGCTACTATTGGTGATGGTGTCCTTGTCTAAGGCGAGATAGGCGATAGTGAGTACAGCAAACATAATGGCCGCAGCCATGACCCGGATGGCCCATATACGAGGTGTCTGGCCTGGCTTGGCGGGTTGTTGATCAGTAAAAGAGATAGTTTCGGCGTGGCGTGCAAGATGTTTTTCAAACAAGCGGTCGGTATTGCCCTGCGGTGAGGGTGTTTTCCATAGCTCGGATACGAATGTTTCGTAGTATAACGCATCCGGATGCTTGGCTAAGATCGACTCCAATTCTTTCGATTCGGCATGCTCGATTTCACCTGCAGCTCGTTTTACGAGTAATTCTATTATCCTGTTTTCGTCCATCGCTCGCGCCGGATGTGGCTGTATCTGTCTGTTTGTTAATAAAGACAGCAGCATGGCAAAAACTACCTAAAAAAATATTTATTTTTTTTAATGATATGATCAACTCAGCCTGAAATCCTTTTTCAGGACCCCGGCCAGCCGTTTGGTGGCGTGAACGAGGTGGGCATTGACCGTCCGGGTGGAAATGGAAAGCATGTCGGCCGTTTCTTGATAGGAGAAACCCTCTTCACGGACAAGTTTGAACACCAATTTGCATTGCCTAGGCAGCTTCGCAATCGCATAATCGAGCTGGCTGGTGAGCTCGCCATGTAGGAAGATGGCCTCGGGGTCAGACTTATCGAACTTGATATCATAGTCGATCTCTTCGAGCGAGACGGCGTTCAATCCTTTTTTCTTCCGTGCATTTAATGCACGGTTTTTTGCAGCAACAAAGGTGTAGTACCGTATGTTGGCGACGCCTGTAAGCTGTTCGCGTTGCTCCCAAATCATCAAAAGCACGTCACTGGCTATTTCCTCCGCCGTTTCCCGGCATCTGACAATGGGGTAGGCAAAATTCATGAGCGGAACGAACAAGAGATCAAATATCTGCTGATACGCCCTGCGTGAACCGTCGACGGCAATTTCCTTAACGAGTATTTTTAAACGCTCCTTTGCTTGCATCGGTATTAATAATTGGTATAACCAATGATGGTTAGAGCGAAGGTATAAATTTCGCTTGATTAAGCAAAATTTAATGACGCTATGAAACCAGGCCCGCGCGTTTCAGCAAGGCGTCGGGCTCAGGCTTCCGTCCCCTGAACCGGATATACAGTTCCATGGGGTCTACGGTGCCCCCGCTGCTGAGCAGCGCCTTGAATCTGGCTGCGGTATCTGGATTGAAAATACCGGTTTCTCTGAAATAGGCGAACGCATCGGCATCCAACACTTCGGCCCACTTATATGAGTAGTACCCCGCAGCGTAGCCTCCGGCAAAAATATGCGAAAATGATGTGCTCTGCGCGGTTCCCGGTACGTCGGGGTAGAGCTGCGTATCGCTTATCGTCTTCTTCTCGAAATGTTCGACGGTGTCGTTGGCACTCAACTTGCCTGTATGGTAAGCCATATCGAGCAGGCCGAAGCTGAGCTGCCGCATGGTCTGGTAGCCCTCCATGAAATTGGCCGCCGCTACGATTTTGTCAATTTCGGTATCCGCCAGCACTTCACCAGTTTGGTAATGGCGTGCGAACGAACGCAGGAACTCCTTCTCATAGCAATAGTTTTCCATAAACTGTGAAGGCAATTCGACAAAGTCCCAGTATACGTTGGTGCCCGACAGGCTCTCATATACGGTATCGGCGAGAATGCCATGTAAGGCATGGCCGAATTCGTGGAAGAGTGTAGTTACCTCGTTAAAGGTAAGGAGGGAAGGTGTATCGCCCACTGGCCGGGCGAAATTGCATACGATGGAGATATGGGGCCGTATTTGTTGGCCGTTCTCCATCCATTCGCCGCGGTAGGCAGTCATCCACGCACCGGATCGCTTGCCTTCGCGCGGGTGCCAGTCGGTATAAAGCAGGGCTTTATGCTGCTGGTTTTCGAGCACTTCATAAACGGTGACTTCAGGATGGTAGGTGGGTATGTCGTTCCGCACCGAAAATGAAAGGCCATATAATTTACCGGCGGCATCAAAAGCCGCGTCGAGTACCTGCGCCAGCGGAAAATAGGGCTTCAGGGCTTCATCCGAAAGGTTAAACTTCGCTTCGCGTAGCTTCTCGGCATAATATGCATGGTCGTATGGCATCAGTTCGCCGATGTCGTCCTTTGCTGCCAGGGCTTTCAGTTGGTCTACTTCCTGTATGGCGTGTGGCTTGGCTTTGACAAGTAGTTCGTTCAGGAAGTCCATCACGATGGCGGGCGATCCGGCCATCCGTTCCTGCAGTACGAAGTCGGCATGCGTGCCGAAACCCAGTAGGTTAGCCCTGCGGCTACGCAAATTGACAATATCGCGCACGATGCCTTCATTATTGTTGTCATTGTTTTTCAAGGCGCGGGTGGCGGAGGCCATATAGAGCTCTTCGCGCAATGCACGATTTGCCGCATATTTCATAAAGGGCACGTAGCTGGGAAAATGCAGGGTGAACACCCAGCCTTCCAGCTGGCGCTTGCCGGCTTCGGCGTTGGCTGCCGCACGGATAGAGTCGGGTAGACCTTCCAGCTGTGCCTCATCCCGTATGTGCAGGTGATAAGCATTGGTTTCCTGTAACACGTGTTGAGAGAATTTCATCGTCAGTGTGGCCAACTGCTTGTCGATTTCGCGGAGTTCCTCCTTTTTTTCTGCAGGCAGCAGCGCACCATTGCGTGCGAATCCTTGGTAGGTTTTGTCGAGCAGGCGCGCCTCTTCGGGCGTAAGCGTGGCAGGGTCAGTTTCGTCATGCACCTGTTTCACCCGGTTGAAAAGCCCCTCGTTGAGCATGATGTCGTTGCTATATTCTGCCAATATCGGCGAGAGCTCCTGCGCGAGCTGTTGGATTTCGTCGTTCGTTTCTGCCGCATCGAGGTTAAAAAAGGTGACCGAAGCGATGTTGAGCGCTTTGCCGGCATGCTCCATCGCCGCAATGGTATTGATAAAGTCGGCCGGGGCCGGGTTATCCACGATGGTGTCGATCTCCTTCTTGGCGTCAGCGATAAGTTGTAGGATGGCAGGCTTGAAATGTTCAGTTGTTATGGCTTTAAAAGGGATACTATCGAAAGGGGTGCCAAATGGATTCAACAACGGATTGCTCATATCATGCTATTTTTTGGGTGCTTTATTTTCTCGTGTGCAATTGTGCCCCAAAAATAGCAAAATTTCATATGATCGGAGACGATAACCCCGTGTGAAGCTGTGAATGTTTCCTAGTGCGGTACATCTTTAGAAGCCGTTGATTTCCTGGGCACACCCCGTACCGCCGTCGCCTGGAGCGGGTTTTCCGGCCACGCATGTTTAGGGTAGCGCCGTTTAAGCTCTTTGCGTACCTCGAAGTAGGTGGTCTGCCAGAAGCTGCGGAGGTCGGCGGTCACCTGTACGGGTTTGAAGCCCGGCGAGAGCAGGTGCATCACCACCGGGGTCCGGCCGCCATTGATGCGCGGGGTATCCAGCAAGCCAAATACCTCCTGCAGGCGCACGGCCAAGATGGGCGGTTCGCCAAGCGGCGAATATTGTAACCTGATGGCCGACCCGCTTGGTACGTCGATTGCCGTCGGCGCGAGTCGATTTAACGCCTGTTGATTTTCATGAGAAATGCTATGTATGAGTATGTTGTGTATATCCATCTTTTTCAATTCTTCAACTTTTCGAATACCCGGAAGATAAGGGGAAAGCCAGCTTTCGGGGTGTTGCAAAAGTGTGGCCGTAGCGACATCGGGCCAATCTTGCTCTGGATGCCAATGCCGCAGGCTGCCTACCCGGTTTTGCCACTGTGCAACGACATCGGAAAACAGAAGCAACTGTGTTCCTTCTATACGGATGGCCTCATATAATGTGGGCATCACCGCTTCGTCGGTGGGTTTTGGAAGTGGTGAAGAATGTAAGGTGATTTGGCCAATGCGTTTGTCTTTCGTAGCGATGATCCCCCCTTTTTTGGTGTCCCACCTGATGCGTTCGGTGTCGTTTACAAGCCGGGTTAAATCTGCGGGGTCAACGGCCGATGCTAGGAATATTTTACCTAGTCCGTCGCGGGCATCGAGCGAGGCAATGGCTAACCATGTTTCGTGGGCGAGGTCATCGCCTGGAGGAACCACAGCCCGTTTGCCGTTTGCCAGTTGAAAGGTGCCCCGGCCGTCGTTTCGCGCTTTAGCGATGCGTTCGGGGTAAGCATAGCTGAGTAGTAGTCCCGTAACGTGGGCATCGACGGCGCCGTTATCCACCTCCGTGCCGAGCAATTTTCGGTAAGAACGGGCTATTTTTTCAAGGTTATGGAAGCGCCTGCCCTGACTGCCATATGCCCGGTGCCGACGCAGTGCTTCGAGACGGAGGTTGATATCGATGCCGATTTCGCGACCTAGCGGGTCGCGATCTTCCAGTAGGGCTGCCAAGTCGGTAGCCAAATAGGGTTGTTGTATTTTTTTGCTTTCCAGTAACATATGGGCCATACGCGGATGGCATGGCAAGGCATGTATGGCATGGCCGTGGGGGGTGATTTTGCCATGCTGGAGTGCACCCAACCCGTGCAGCAGGTCGTTTGCCTGTGCAACGCTGCCTGGCGGCGGGGACGTAAGCCAATCGAGCTGTGCCGTGTCCCTAAGGCCCCATTTGGCCGTATCGAGCACCAATGGCGTGAGGTCGGCATGCATGATTTCGGGGGTGCGGTAGGCGGCCATATGCTGTTCCATGGCGCTCGACCACATCCGGTAGCATACGCCCGGGCCAAGACGGCCCGCGCGGCCGGTCCGCTGGTCAGCCGCGTCTAGCGATATGCGTACAGTTTTCAGCCGGGAAAGGCCCGATGGGGGATCATACACCATGGTGCGTGTATAGCCGCAGTCGACCACCACGCCAATACCTTCAATGGTGAGGCTGGTCTCGGCAATGGAAGTGGCCAGCACGACCTTGCGTTGACCACCTGCATCGGGTTGGATGGCCGCATGTTGTGCTGCTAATGACAGCTGCCCATACAAGGGGTGGATGGCTGCATCTATCGGGGTAGCCAATAACAGTTGTTCACATGCTCGTATCTCGGCCTCACCGGGTAGGAAGGCGAGGATATCGCCCGGTTGTTCGCGCGATGCCTGTAGAATGGTACGCGCACACTGGTGGGCCAGCTCGTTGGGCGGGGGCGCTTCGGTATGAATGATGTTAACGGGAAACAGGCGCCCCCGACTTTGTACCACTGGTGCATCGAGCAGATCTGCCAGCGCGTTGGTGTCGAATGTTGCTGACATGACGATTATACGAAGCTCGGGACGAAGTACCTGCTGGCTTTCGCGGCACAAGGCCATGGATAGATCGGTATGCAGCCGCCGCTCATGAAACTCATCAAAGATAACTGCGCCCACGCCTTCCAAGGCGTTGTCGTGGTGCAGCATGCGGGTAAGGATTCCTTCTGTGACCACCTCGATACGGGTGCGCGACGATGTTTGGTTTTCGAAGCGGACACGATAGCCTACCGTTTCGCCGACCTTTTCACCCAGGAGCGCCGCCATGCGGCGCGCGATGCTGCTGGCCGCCAAGCGGCGGGGTTCGAGCATAATGATCTTACGTCCCGCTAGCCACGGCTCATCCAGCAGTGCAAGCGGTACGATGGTACTCTTTCCGGCTCCCGCCGGTGCGCCCACAATGACACTGGGGTGTGCAATCAACTGCGCTCGTAGTTGAGGCACGATTTCCATGATGGGGAGCGGGATATGTGAAAAGTTAACCGACATAGCGATAATCCGACAAAGATAAAAAACAAGGGCAAGTACGGATGGGGGATGGGCATGAGCTTGAAGAAAAAAGCCCAGCCAGAAAAGGCGGGGCTTTTGTGGGAAATACAGGGCTCGAACCTGTGACCCCTACCTTGTCGAGGTAGTGCTCTAAACCAACTGAGCTAATTTCCCAATGCGCGCTGCAAAAATAGGCTTTTTTACGGATGGTGCAAATCATTTTTTATCGAAATGCTTGCGCCGTAGCTCAACTATTTTCGTAGATTTGTGGATTACTCAATACACAGATATACATTGACGTCCTCACCAATCGATATACACAACGAGAATCAGTTGACGGTTTTTATACAACGTTTTGAACGGGCGCTCCGCGAGGCGTTTTACGAACAGGCAGACATCAATCAGCTTAGTCTCCAACGTGGACTGCCCGCGGCGGTGTGGACCCGTATCATGGACGAAGTGCCGCTCTCGGTAGCCATTCCCAGCGAATACGGGGGAAGGGGAAGCATTGTGAAGGAATGCCTTGCATTGCTTTCGGCGGCTTCGTACGAGTCACTGCCGCTTTCGCTCACCTTTGGCATCAACATCGCGTTGTTCCTGGAGCCGGTATCTAAATATGCCAGCGAACAGGTAAAAGCGCCAATATTTGATCGATTCCTGAAGCAGCAATGCATGGGGGGACTGATGATTACCGAGCCGGATTATGGAAGTGACGCACTTAATATGCGTACTTCATACCTTGCTGCGGATGATAGCTACCACATTACTGGCACCAAACACTGGCAAGGGTTAACCGGACAGGCCGATTTTTGGCTAGTGACGGCGCGTGGCCAGCTCCCCAACGGTGAATTGGCTCGGGATATTGACTTTTTCATCACCGACAATGCCGTCCCGGCCCAGCAGATCAAAGTGGAGCGATTGTATAACAACCTGGGGCTTTATATGATCCCTTACGGCTTGAATACGATCGATATCCAAGTACCGGCTCAGCAGCGTCTGGTTGCCGAAAGTACGGGGATAAAAATGATGCTCGACATCCTGCACCGTAGCCGGATGCAGTTTCCCGGTATGGGCATGGGTTTCATCAAGCGGATGCTTGACGAGGCGATAAGCCACTGCACCCAGCGTATGGTAGGTAGCAGTAACCTTCTGGCGCTGGATTCTGTACAGTTCCAGCTTTCGCGTATTCAGGCGGCATATACCATCTGCTCGGCCATGTGCCATCGCAGCAGCCACATCAGCGGGATAGACCATAACCTGGCCATGGAAGGTATAGAGGCCAATGCGATGAAGGCATTGGTAACCGATCTGATGCAAGAGTCTGCGCAGCTGTGCCTGCAGGTTTCGGGTGCGAATGGCTACAAGATCAGCCACATTGCCGGACGGGGTATTGTAGATAGCAGGCCATTCCAAATCTTTGAAGGATCGAATGAGATGCTTTATACGCAGATTGCCGAAATGATATTGAAGAAGATGCGGAAAAGTAAGGAACCCAACCTTGTTACGTTTTTAGCTACATACGACCTTACCCGCGACGTTGCTGCGTTTTTTAAAGACACGTTGGACTTCGCACCCGGCGAAGGGCTTATGCAACGGAAACTGGTAGACCTCGGCAAGATTATCAGTAGGGTAATTGCGGCAAGCTACGTGTTGGCGCTTGCCAATGAGGGTTTTAGGGATGATTTGGTAACCGGTAGCATGGAGCACCTACGACGGGATATTGCACACCTTGTATCCAACCTATACTTGGATAACCGCGTGATGGTCATTGACGATTACGTAACTGGAAGCGACTGGCGTTCGTTTACCTAAAGCCAGTCGCCCTCAAATCCCTAAACGGCGGCGCGGTAACGTTGTTGCGGCCGCCTGCGCTTGTTGTTGTTCCGCTTTTTATTCGGGTTTGCAGTTGCCTGAGCTTGTTTCGGTTTTTCCTCGTATTCAGCGAGATTCTGCGGTATGTAGGGGTGGTCGGTCACCATCGGCAGTTCCTGTTTAATCAACTTGCAGATGTCCCACAGGTATTCACGCTCCTCGATATCGAAGAAGGAGAGGGCGGTGCCCAGCTCACCTGCCCGCCCTGTACGTCCGATGCGATGCACATACGTTTCCGGTTCGTTTGGTAAGTCGTAGTTGATGACCAACTGTAACCGATCGATATCGATGCCCCGCGCGGCAATGTCGGTAGCGACCAATACCTTAATGGTGCCGGCCTTGAAGGCCTTCAAGGCCTTCTGACGGGCTTGCTGCGATTTATTGCCGTGGATGGCTTCTCCGGTGATGCCTACTTTCCGTAGTTTACGGACAATTTTATCGGCCCCGTGTTTTGTACGTGAAAAGACCAATACATTGCTATCACCTTCTTCGCGCACCAGGTGGGCGAGGAGATCGATTTTATCGGGCTTGGCGACCGGATAAACAGCCTGCTTGATGGTGTCTACCGTGGAGGACACGGGTGCAACAGCAATATGCTTCGGGTTGCGGAGGATGTCGCTGGCCAGTTTTTCGATCTCTTTGGGCATCGTTGCCGAGAACAGCAATGTCTGGCGATTGGTCGGAATCATGGCAATAACGCGCTGTATATCCTTGATGAAGCCCATGTCGAGCATGCGGTCAGCCTCATCCAACACGAGGAACCGGACTTCCTGCAACGACAATACCCGTTGGTTGATCAGGTCGAGAAGCCTACCCGGAGTGGCCACCAGTATCTCGGGGCGCCTGCGCAGTTCCTTGATCTGATTGACCGCGGACACGCCACCGAATACGACAGTATGCCGCAGATGCGTCTTGCTGACATACACCGCGATGTTTTCACCAATCTGTATGGCGAGCTCGCGCGTAGGTGCAAGGATGAGTGCTTTGGGCCCACGGTAAGCTCCTTCGTGTTTCTTCACCAACAATTGCTCGATGATGGGCAGCGAAAAGGCGGCTGTTTTGCCGGTGCCTGTTTGCGCGCACGCCAATACATCGTGGTGCTGTAAGATGGTGGGGATTGCTTGTTCTTGTATGGGGGTGGGGGTTTCATAACCCGCGAATTCCAAGGCCTGCATAATGGGCTTGGAGAGATTCAATGATGTAAATAGCAAAATGTAAATATTAAAGACGTTGAATACATAACAACATCGTTACCCGGTCTAATACGGATATTTTGAGCGGATGGCTGCAAAGGTAGGTATAATTATCGGGAAAGGTGATTTGCGGAAAGCAATCACCCCCGAGCGACGTCCTACGCGCCACCCGGGGAATGATTGCAGGTTGAATTGACCGATTTCGGATGCTATGTATCGTCGTCGGTTTCATCGGGAGCCGGATTTTCTGTTGCCGAAGAGGCTAAGTCCAATGGATTGCTTCCATTTTCCGGCTCTTCTTTTTCGAGGTACTTCTCCAAACCGAATTCCTTTACATGGTATTTGAAGATGTGTTCCCTAGCTTTGGTGGCGTAGATGAGGAAAATTGTTTCCGTGAGCTTTTCTAGGTAGTTGAAAATCTTGGATTGGTCTTCGGCATAATGAACCAAGTTTGAAAGGGAGTAATCTTCGAAAAAGGTCTCCAATATTTCGTCCATTGTCCTATGCCATCCTCTGAGTGACTTGAACTTGAAGAACTTCTTAATAAAGACGCTGATATCATTCATTTCGGCGAGTTTAAGGTGCTCGAAATTCAGGTACGCACCTCCATATAGTGTTTCGTCGTGTACCCAGCGGGCGTTTAAGTTGATAATTTGTTTATGGTATGCGGTATCTGAACGGATGGTCCAATCAACCTTTTTGCGTGCCAGTATATATAGAAGTTCGATGTGCTTTACGATTTCCTTCCAGGAGAATAAGAGGTTACTGATTTTTATTGGTTTACGCCTTTGCGGAAATGCGTTAGAGGTACATATTATTTCTTTGATATCGTCCTTATATCCGTTTAGGGAAGAGGTTGAACGGCAAAAATCCGCTATCGCATACAATGGATCCTTAAATTCCTTCTTCGTTAAGTAACGGAAGTATTTGTGACTTAGCTTTTTTTGGGTTTTCATGTTGATTTATTGTTTAGGGTTTTGGTGATGACGATTTGGGTCGGTATGTTGGTTAACGGTGTCGCCTACGCGTCTACAAGCTTCTTCTTTTTGATGCCGAACCGCTCGGCGCAATGGTTCAGCATGTAGTCTTTGCCGCGTATGAGATAAGCTAGAAACATCGATTCGCTGAGTTTATCCAGGTATTCGAAGATTTGATAGGCATGCTTATTATATTCTGTAAAACTTTCGTCGCTGAGTACCATACGCATCATGTCGTCGAGGGTGTTTCGCCATTCATCGAGTGTTTTGAAGGCAAAAAAGCTCTCCATGAACTTACGCAAATTCCAAAACTCGCTTATCGTTAATTTACTAAACTTAACGAGTGTACCCCGATACATATCTCCATCATAGATTTCACGGCTGAGGCCCATTACTTTTGTTTGGTATAGCGGACTTTCTTTCGCAGTTTTCCAATCAGGGTAGCGGACCATTAAGACGTAAAGCAATTCGATGTATTTGCAGAATCGCTCGTAGAAGAAATACATATTACCGTAATCACTACCGACGAAACCGGTATTGCGTCCGTTGGTAGCCCTGATGAACTGGTGTGTCTCCTCTGCGAGATAGTCTAGCGATGTCTCACTACAGCACAGTTCTACCAGCGGCAGCAGCGGGTTTTTGAATTGTTCGTCGGTCAGGTGCCTGAACTTCCTCTTTCTCAATTTTTTGATTTTCATGGCTCGGTTTTTTTATGGGTTTAAGAAATAAATTTGCTGCCAACAAAGATAGTATCTTATGATATTTCGTGCAAATATTTTTAGTTTTTTTTCAACCATAATGACATGCCCGGAAAACCCATGTTGGATAATCCTGTTTTTAAATACGACAAATTATCCCTACTTTTGGATAAAATGTCGCATATGGAAACAGGTCATAGAAAAGAAACGAAGGTTTACTGGGATGTCGCGTCGCTATTGGGCGGCAAGAAAATCTTGGGTGCGACCATAAAAACAGAGTTTGACCTTATCGAACTGAGTAACGAAGGGTTGAAGCGCGAATCGCTCGATGCGTTGATTTCGTTTCTAGGTGTCGCAAAGAAATATTTCGTGGAAGAGGTACTCGATATATCCGTGAAGACGATTGAGCGTAAGCGGCCCGACGATAAGTTGGGCCGGCATACATCTTCGCATATCATTGAGATTGCCAAAGTGGTGGAGCATGCGGTGGCTGTTTTTGAGGATGAAGACAAGGTGCGTGACTGGTTAACCACGCCCAACCGCTCGATGAACGGTATGCGGCCGCTGGAGTTATTTCATTTGCCTACGGGCCTGGCGCTGGTCGACTCCATATTGGGCCGTATTGAAGAAGGGGTTTATTCCTGATGCAGCTATACCGTATTGCCAAGACCAAGCAGCGGACCACCGATCTCTCCGGCATGGGGGCCTACAAATTTGGAGGACGCTGGAACAATCCGGGTACTTATATGCTGTACACCAGCGAGAACAGCTCGTTGGCTTACTTGGAAAACCTGGTGCATTTCGATGCGGCTATCGTCCCACCGAAGTTGTTTATCATGGAAATCGGTGTGGTGAAAAAGCCGGAATTAATTTATACGTTACCCGATTCGGCCTATCCCAAGCAATGGATGAAACTGGGTCGGCTGGAAAATAAGCGGCTTGGCGACCGTTTGATGCGGGATAGCGATTACCTGGGCATCCGGGTGCGATCGGCCGTCAATCCCAAAGAATTCAATTGCCTATTGAACCCGTTATACCCGGGCTACCACGAGCTGGTGCAAGTAACGTCTGTAGAGCAGCTACCCATAGACGGGCGCCTCATCCACATCAAGACGGCGAAGTGACCGGCTTGGTGTCTATCTGCCGACCGCGGAACACCAATAGGAAAAGGATGGCCAAAGCCAGGGCGTAGCCCGCAAAGGTAAACCAGATGCTCAGCCAGTCGCGGATGCCGTCGGCGCTGGTGAAATGGTCGACCACCCACCCGCTTCCATAGCCGCCGATAATGGCACCGAAACCGTTAGTCATGATGATAAACAATCCTTGAGCACTTGAGCGAATTTTGGGCTCGGCCATTTTTTCTACATACAAGGAACCCGAGATATTGAAGAAATCGAATGCCATACCGTAGATAATCATAGACAACACCAACAGATACAGCTTGTCGGCAGGATTCCCAAGTCCGAACAATCCGAACCGAAGCACCCAGGCGATGATGCTGAATAAGATAACCTTTCGGATACCGAAACGGGTTAGGAAAAAGGGAATCAGTAAAATAAAGAAAGTCTCCGATAACTGAGAGATAGAGAGCAGGAGGTTGGGATGCTGTACGCCAAACGAGTCGGGATACGTGGCGTTGAAATCGTTTAGGAACGGGCCACCAAACGCATTGGTAATCTGTAACGCAGCGCCCAATAAAAGCGAAAAAATGAAAAACAGCGCGGTGTTTCGGTTTTTGAGCAATACAAATGCATCCAATCCCAATGAAGACATCAGCGTTTTTCTACGGGTTTCATCGAGGAAAGGCGGAGATGGTGGAACGGTAAGGGCATAGCCAGCCAGAAACAGGCCGGCCCCCGCCGACACATACAATTGGTTGTTACTTTGGGTCCATCCCAACAAGTCGACAGCCCACATGGCCACGATGAAGCCAACCGTACCCCATACGCGGATAGGAGGGAATGCCTTGACCACGTCGAACTGCCGCCGCGAAAGCACATTGTAGCACACCGAATTGGACAACCCCAGGCTAGGCATGTAAAATAGTGAGTTGAGCAGCATCAAGCTGTAAAATGTGCTGAAGTCGGTTACATTTGCCGCAGCGACCATTGCGCAAGCACCGATGAGGTGTGCTGCTGCATAGACCCGTTCGGCATTTACCCAGCGATCGGCCACGATGCCAAGCAAGCCGGGCATGAAAACCGAGGCGATGCCCATGGTGGAGTAGACCGATCCGATCTGTAATCCGGAAAACCCGAGTTGCCCAGCCATATAGCTGCCGAGTGAGATGAGCCACGAACCCCACACAAAAAACTGTAGGAAGTTCATCACAATCAATCGTGTTTTTATGGGCATGGAAACGGGTTAGTTAGCGTCGGTGACTCATAAAAAACTGACTGGTTAACGGTCGCTTCATTTATGAAGATTTTCGGCGCGTGATTTCATCCCTTATCCGAGCAGCTTTTTCGTATAGCTCATCCGCAAGTGCTTTCGACAAGGTATCCTGAAGCTGTTCATCACTCATGGATGCAAAAGACGATTTGACATCTTGTGGTACCAACGTTTCGGGAGTGTCTGTGCCGGAAGGTTCGATGTTTTCAAGAAAAACAAAATCGTTGCCTTCGATGACAATCCCCGCAGAGGCCAAGATAAACTCATAAGTATAAACCGGTGCCTTGAAACGAACAGCCAGCGCAATTGCATCCGATGTCCGTGCATCGATTTCCGTTTGTTTATGGCTGTCGTTGAAGAGAATTTTGGCATAGAAGATACCGTCTACGAGGTTATAGATAACCACCTCATCGATACGGATGTGATACGTCTCGGCGAAGGCTTTGAACAGGTCGTGCGTAAGCGGCCGGCTGGGCTTCATTTTCTCGATTTCGATGGCTATTGCCTGCGCTTCAAACCCACCGATGATAATCGGCAACCGACGGCGTCCGGTCACTTCACCCAGCACAAGTGCATAAGCGCCAGATTGGGTTTGGCTGTAAGACAGACCGACGATATCTAGTTTAATCTTCTTCATACCTGATTGGATACAGGATTACAAAGATGCGAATTGTTATCGAAAAATCAATCGTTTAGTTGCCTTTATACGCTTTTATGGCTGCCGTAAGTTTGGGTACAACCTCGAAAGCATCGCCCACGATGCCGTAATCGGCTACTTTGAAAAATGGCGCTTCCGGGTCTTTGTTGATGACCACAATGGTTTTTGATGCACTGACACCCGCCAGGTGCTGGATGGCGCCCGAGATGCCGATGGCGATGTATAGGTTGGGGCTGACGGCAATGCCGGTTTGGCCCACGTGCTCCGAATGGGGTCGCCATCCTGCATCGGATACCGGTTTCGAGCATGCGGTGGCTGCACCGAGTACTTCCGCGAGCTCTTCAACCATCGCCCAGTTTTCGGGGCCCTTGAGGCCCCGGCCGGCAGACACCACGATTTCGGCATCGGGTAGGGTCACTTTGTCCGTAGTACGGACGATATCCTGGATGACCGCCCGGAAGTCGTCGGCAGGAATCTCGGGGCCAAATGCTTCCACAGCCGCGCTGCCGCCCGTTTCGCGTACTTCAAACGCGTTGGGATTGAGGGCGATCACTTTTTTAGGCGCGGTGAGTTCAGTGAGCGCAAAGGCCTTGCCGGAAAACGCCGTTTTCTTTACTTTCAGCTTGTCGCCATTGATCTCGGGCAATTCCACGGCTCCGTCGGCCAGTGCCGCTCCCAGCTTGGCGGCTACACGAGGGGCCAGCCCTTTGCCGCTGAATGTGTTGGAGATAACCACAACACTGGCATTAGCGTGTGCTGCAGCTGCTGCGATGACCGATGCATACGCCTGGTTGACGAATTGTGTAAGCTGATCGGACGATACATGAAGTACACTGGAAGCGCCGTAATTGCCTAAGCCAGCCAAATTGGCCGAATCCGCGTTGCCGACGGATACGGCGGTGACCGTGGTATCCATCAGGTCGGCGATGGCCTTGGCGTAGGAAACCACTTCGTACGCCGATTTTTTAAACTTTCCTTCCGTATGTTCGGTATATACTAAAACTGACATATGTTGCTGTTTTTTTTCGTTATTTGAGGTGTCGTTGCCTGCCGGTAATTAAATCACCCGGGCTTTGTTGTGTAGCAGATCGACCAGTTTTTCCACGTCATTGGCTTCAACAAGTGTAACGTTGCCCCGGGGTTCTCGCGACTCATAACTAACAATGCGGGAAAGCTCGGGTACTGAAACCGGCTGGATGACCTCCAATGGTTTGGTACGTGCACTCATAATGCCGCGCATATTCGGGATGCGAGGTTCAGCAACACCCTCGGCGGCACCGATAACCAGTGGCAATGGTACGGAGAGCACTTCTTTGCCACCCTCAATTTCCCGCTCTACCGTAGCACTGTCGCCGTCGATGTCCACACGTTTGGCGGTGGATACGGAGGGAATGCCGAGAAGTTCGCCAACGTAAGCAGCCACCTGGGTACCGTTGTAATCGATAGACTCGCGGCCGGTCAGAATGAGGTCAAACTCATGGTTTTTGGCATAGTCGGCTATCTGGTGGGCCACGAACCACGCATCGCGAGGTGCTGCGTCAACACGGACGGCGTCATGGGCACCGATGGCCAGGGCCTTGCGGATGGTGGCTTCCGTAGCGGCTTCGCCCACGTTGATGACGGTTACCTTACCGGCGTCGCCGTCGGTCAAATCGATTGCCTTTGATAACGCAATCTCGTCGTATGGATTGATGATGTACTGGATGCCAGCGGCGTTAAGTGACGTATGGTCCACCGTGAACGTTATTTTGGACGTGGTATCCGGAACATTGCTGATGCAAACTAATATATTCATGACAACTGGTTTTCTACAAAAATCGACAAAGTTTTTTTATTATGCAAGCATAGTATTTTGTTGCAGCGACTTGCCTACGTCATTCGTATCCCGTATATTTACCGCAATCGCAAAATAAGCCACGATGAATGAAAACACCTCTTCCGCCGGTATGCGCTGGCGCTTAGCCATGCAGGCCGAGCGGCCCCTGCAAATTGTTGGTGCGCTCAATGCTAATCATGCCTTGCTTGCTTCGCAGGCAGGTTTTAAGGCTATCTACCTGTCGGGTGGCGGCGTGGCTGCCGGCTCCCTCGGTGTGCCCGATTTGGGCATTACGCAATTACCCGATATACTGATAGACGTGGAGCGCATCACCAACGTTTGCGATACGCCGCTGCTGGTGGATGTGGACACGGGGTTTGGCCCGTCGGCATTCAACGTGGCGCGTACAGTGAAAAGCCTGATTAAAGCCGGAGCAGCGGCCATACACCTGGAAGACCAGGTGGGAGCAAAGCGCTGTGGCCACCGCCCGAATAAAGAGTTGGTGAGTAAAGCGGAGATGGCAGACCGGCTAAAAGCCGCCGTGGATGCGCGTACCGACGAGCAGTTTGCCATCGGCGCCCGTACGGATGCGCTGACAAACGAGGGACTGGAAGCGACGCTGGACCGGGCGGTAGCGTATGCGGAAGCCGGAGCCGACTTTATTTTCGCTGAGGCTGTGAGCGAGCTATCCCAATACCGTGCATTTGTGGAGGCCTCTGGGCTGCCAGTGCTGGCTAATATCACCGAATTCGGCTTGACGCCGCTGTGGAGTGTGGCTGAACTGGAAGCGGCAGGCGTGGAATTGGTATTATATCCACTGTCTGCATTCCGCGCAGCCAATAAGTCGGCAATGAACGTTTATAGCCATATCCGGAATGACGGCACACAACAGGCGGTACTTGATACCATGCAGACCCGTGCCGAATTGTATGAAAGTATTGGGTATTATGATTACGAGCGGAAGCTGGATGAACTGTATGGGAAAAATTGAACCAATTACATAATGCAATAGAAATGTGATGAGTGATAGCAACCAACACACAGGGTTCCGGCCCAAAAAATCGGTGGCCTTATCTGGCGTTGCCGCAGGCAGTACTGCCATATGTACCGTGGGCCGAAGCGGCAACGACCTGCACTACCGGGGTTATGATATTCTTGATTTGGCCGAAGGAGCTTCTTTTGAGGAGGTGGCGCACCTGCTTATCCATGAACGGCTGCCAACGGCAGCGCAGCTGAGTGCTTATGAGCGGAAGCTGCAAGGACTTCGTGGGTTGCCCCAAGCTGCAAAAAGCGCATTGGAACAGTTGCCGGCCGGGGCGCACCCTATGGATGTGCTACGCACGTATACCTCCATGTTGGGAACCATTTACCCCGAGCGCGATGATCATAACGCTGTGGGGGCCCGCGACATCGCCGATAAGCTACTGGCATCATATGCTTCCGCGCTGCTATACTGGTACCACTATGCCCACCATGGCAGGCGTATCGAGGTGGAAACAGCCGATGAATCAGTTGGTGCGCACTTTTTGCACCTGTTGCACGGCAAAGCGCCATCAGCATCGTGGACGGAAGCCATGGCGGTTTCGCTGAACCTCTATGCTGAGCATGAATTCAACGCATCTACGTTTACCGGCCGTGTGATTGCGGGTACAAAGTCAGATATCTACTCGTGCATTACGGGGAGCATCGGTGCACTCCGGGGGGCCAAGCATGGCGGCGCCAACGAAGTGGCCTACGAAATCCAGAGCCGGTATGTCAACGCCGATGAAGCTGCCGAGGACATTAGGGAACGGCTTGAACGCAAGGAGGTGATTATTGGGTTTGGCCACCCGGTATATACGGTTTCTGACCCGCGGAATGTGGTCATCAAGAAGGTAGCACGACGGCTTTCGGAAGAAGCGGGTGATATGGGATTGTTCTCGGTTGCAGAGCGTCTGGAAACGCTGCTTTGGGAAGAGAAAAACATGTTTCCGAACCTCGATTGGTTCTCTGCGGTATCGTATCACCTGATGGGAATACCTACATCGTTTTTTACGCCACTGTTTGTCATTGCCCGGGTAACCGGCTGGAGCGCCCACGTAATCGAGCAACGTGAAGACGGTAAGATTATCCGGCCCAGCGCAAATTACACAGGCCCCGAACCTGTATCATTTGTTCCGCTTCCGGATAGGAAATAGTTAGCACACTGATATATTCGATCATAAAAACAGCTAAGGGATAAAATTAACTTATGTCATTACACTATTCGAACGAACAGCCAGAAACAGACCAAGCTATCGTTGATATCGTCGACTACGTACTGGATTATAAAATCACCAGCGATCTTGCCTTCCGGACAGCTCACTACTGCCTGTTGGATACGTTGGGCTGCGGGTTTGAGGCGCTTACCTATCCTGCGTGCACCAAACTGCTGGGACCTGTGGTGCCGGGAACTATCGTGCCCAACGGTGCCAAAGTGCCGGGTACGGCGTATCAGTTGGACCCCGTGCACGCCGCTTTCAATATCGGTGCGATGATTCGGTGGCTCGACTTCAACGACACATGGCTGGCCGCAGAGTGGGGGCATCCATCCGACAACCTGGGGGGCATATTGGCGACAGCCGATTGGTTGTCCAGAACAGCGGTAGCCAGTGGTCAGGCCCCGCTCACGATGCACGATGTGTTGGATGCCATGATTCGTGCGCACGAAATACAGGGCGTAATGGCGCTGGAGAATTC
>Ga0182739_1000570_pt1 | contig 45210 bp, 49 predicted proteins | sample eDN5th30CBELigBY_FD_128873 | JGI IMG/M metagenome (GOLD analysis project Ga0182739, IMG submission 128873) | Enriched backyard soil microbial communities from Emeryville, California, USA - eDNA 5th pass 30_C BE-Lig BY (version 2) (version 2) | ecosystem: Environmental > Terrestrial > Soil >... | reverse complement strand
TCACGCTCATCTGCACATTCTGTAAAATCATGTACTAATTGATACCTACTTGTGCAGCAACTCCATAGATCTTCGTCATCATCCTCTTGGCCATCCCCGACCTTGAAATGAAATACATTTACTCCATTAGTACGAATGAAAACTGGGAAATTGCGCTCATATGTTTTACATGAGTAAATAACAACTCCGTTTTCATCCCTATCTTCATCAATATTGTAGCCAACCCCATCATATTCAAAATCCAATTCTACCTCATCCATTACTCGTGTACCCTTCCGAAAACCTCACCAGTATCTCTGGACTATTGGTCCATCTAAAAGTATGATTTAAGATGGCAGCATGATGTGGAAGGTACACTATAATAATATATATTTATAGAAGATTTCGGATCAGAGAAAAAAAATAAAGAGAGCGATTTTACTCGCTCTCCTTTTATTATTGCTTGGTATTAATATTTATCGGCGAAGGCTTCGAATCTGCTTTTGATTTTGTTCAGTAATTCCTTGCTAGGTTCTACCACATCATATAGATGTAAATTCATAGCAGCCATTACAACTGCTTTAGTTTTCTTATAAACCCACATTGCTGCTTTAGGTAAACCGGACGAAAGAATTTGTTTATGAACGGCAGCGAATTCGATCAGATCGTTCGAGATATCGGACATAAGCATCAGGTAGTCATCAACGAATTCCGGTTTAATTTCAACAGTCAGTTCATCACCTGTAACCGTGATAATAGCTGTATCGGATTCGATAACTCCTTGTTGAGCGTAGAGTTCGAATGCTTCTTCGAAATCCGGAGCGCCGCCGTTGAATGGAGAAGGAAGTTCCAGTTGAGCAGTAGCTTTTTCAAAGATGTTTTTCACGAGGCCAGTAACTTTAGTCATTTCGGTTTTGTTTACAGTGAGTTTCATAGATAAATCACAATCCCTTCAGAGTGTAGTTTTATTTATATAAGATAGATATTCTATCCTATACACGAAAATAATATATATTGCTTTAGGCTACTACTTGCGGTACATTTATACTATACCATATCTAACCAATTATTGCAAGCGCCTATGTAAATAATAATAGCTAGAGATGCACCAAGTACATCAGGCTTCATGAATCTGCCAAGAAATGTTTTCCAGAAAACGTCTCCATCTTCATTGAACTCTACGATTACCGCTACCGTAATTTGGATACAGAGCATGAATCCAACAAGTGGAAGTGCAATCCAACCATTGATAGCGGAGAATCCATTGAATATGATGCCGATTAGTAATAGGAACATTAAGAAATATCCAAATTTTTTATACACTACTTTCAAGATTTCTTTTGTCATTGTTATCACCTTATCCTTTTCATATAGTTTTATTTGTATTAGATAGATATTCTATCTTATACATATGAATAATATATACTCTTTTAGGCTACTACTTACGGTAAAAAATAAACGGCTACCTAGTTTAATAGGTAGCCATTCGTATTTTACTTTAATTTGATCTTAATAATGTTACCTAATCGTAGTTGCTCATTGAAAAATCCAACCATTTGCTCTTCTGCATATGGTTCGAAGAATTCCATAACCTGAGAAGCAACCATATGTCTCTCCATACGAAATCGATATGGAATACCACAGATAAAATCTTTAACCCCTTGTTGATATTGTTCTTCAGTTACTGTAGGATCGCCAGATTGTTGTTTAAATCTATACAATTTGGACACAGCATTAAAATAGGTATCAGCCATCTGTTCAAACCCATACAAAGATTTTGTTATAAATCCAGCATCTATCCAAGGAAAATCTTTTGCAGTAAATTCTTGATGAACAAATTCAGGTTTGAGGTCTATAGTTATAATAGTTTCAGAAATATCAGTGCGAGTAACTTGAGATGCATCGCCTATAGAATATTCTTTATCATCAATAGTGATTGATGCACCAATTGGAATCAAAGGGAAATATGGAACATTTTCATCCAATGTAAGTACAGTTTCGTTACTCTCGATATTAACATATACTATTTTGATTTTCATATATAATTCCTCCTTATTAATTGGAAAAAATAAAGGCGGTAGATTTCCTACCGCCGTATTACGAAAATAAAGTTATGAAAAGAGATCTAAAGCGTTAAGATAACATCGCGAACACGACTTCGGGATTCTCTTTCTTGATGATCTTGATATACCCAGTAGCCTTGTCATTTCCGATAAGCTTAACTGCTTCAGTTGTTTGTACAGTCTCTACAGTGGTAGTTACTGCTTCAATGCTGTTAGTGTCAAATTCTTCAGCATCATCATCGTCATCTCCACTGAAGAGTTTGCCGAACTTGTTCTTCTTACCCTTCTTGAACTTCTTGTGAGAGTCGATGTGCTTCAGTTTATCAGATTTCAGTTTGTTAGTTGCTTGCTCAACAGCTTCAGTAATACTGAGTTTAGTGTTTCCTGCCATTGTATACTTAGCAGCAGTGATAACTTCTTTCAGTGTAGCCATTGGAAGTCCTTCAGTGAATTTGGCAAAGATTTCTGCCACATCTTCTTCAGTTTTGAAAATCTCCTTGAGATTTTTGCTCTCGAAGAAGAGTTTCCGTGTGTCATGAGTCGGATTGTCAATCTTAAATGCTCTGTCAAAGCGACCAGAGCGATTGACGAATGCAGGGTCAATACGTTCAGGGTAGTTTGTAGTACCGATAATGTAGGAGCCGGATTTGACATCTACACCATCGAGAATGTTCAAGAACTCGGAACGATTTTCTTCGCTAATGAGGGAATCCATATCCTCGATAACGATAATTGCAGGCTTGCCACTCAAAGCACGAAGCAGAGATGAAAGGATATGAGTTACCTCGTATCCAACATTCGGACTAATGATGATTTTACTTACATCAGTGCCGATTCTGCGAATCAATTCACGTACAGCAGCGGATTTTCCTGTTCCCGGAGGCCCGTAAAGAATCGAACCACGTTTATAAGGAATCTCCATTTGTTTGTAGAAGTCTTTAGTTTCGTGAGTGAAGAAAGACGTGATATCGTTTAGGACTTCCACTACGATAGATTTTTCTTCAAAGACTAGCTTTTCATCAGAGATTGTTTTCTTAACAGCGTTTACAGGTTTTGTAGCATTACCAATAGCTTTAGATACCTCGATGTATTGACCAGATTTGCATTTGAAGTCAACATCTTGGAATACGTTAACTTGAGATATATCTTCTTGCAGAATTGGCTTAGTAATTTTGGAGAACTTCTTGAGCATCTTCGTACTGAGCATGAATACACAATAGTAGGAATACTCTTGGAAGTTGTATATTACAGCAGAATTGAGTTTCTTCGAAACCGCAATGCGCTGGAACGATTCAAAGTTAGCAGTGAGGTCATAACCATTAACCATCCGCAGCTTTGGAAACACTTTCGGGTAATCATAAATATTGCCTACATCTTTGAATTTGCAGGCTTTCAGAATTTGTTTGATGATAACAGGATCGTATACATAAACAATGCTAGTTTGGTATTTTTTGATGTTCAAGCGTTTGTCTTTGTCGAGGTGATTATTCACCAAGTCGAGTAATGCTTCTTCCATTGCAATGTCAAAACCGTACATTCAATAACCTCTTTTCAATTGTATTTATATTTTTTCCTTTCGGAAATAAATATTAATTTTAAAGGGCTATGAGTACACTCTCATAGCCTTGACAGATTAATCTTTACTTGCAATAGTTTCCAATATCTCCCTAAGGTTCTTTTTACCACCTGTTAGTTTTATTTGAGAAATGATTTCTTCATATATAGACTCAAAATCATCATATTCAAAATCAAGTTCTCGTAAAATTTCATAAACTTCATCTTCAAGATTATCATGGTCAACAATTACAATATCAACATCATTCAGTTCATCAGTTGAGGGAGTGCTCCCAAGGAAGCATCCCCTTTCAATTTCTACTATTATAAATCTTTCATAGTTAGCTTCAACAACAGCTTGTTTCCAATTAGGTTTAAGCCATGCTCTGTACATATATCTCCTCCATATTATAAATAATCATTTATTCTTATTCATAATATTTGCTACAATACGGGGAACATCATCGCTCATTTCTTCGCGCATAGCTTCAATAACTTCGTCAAAAATTACTTCAGCATATGCATAACTATCCCCATCATATCCAAGAACGTCGATAATTTGTGGCAGTTCCATCTCCAGATTATCATGATCAATAAGAATAAGCTCTACATCTTCAGATGTTTCATAATCTATAACATTACCTCCGGAAATTTCCACCATTGCGTATTTAGATTCAATGGGTAAATTCTTAAATTTTTCTATAAGATTATTGATTCTTTCTCTAGACTCTGCATTAACCTTTTCAATTATGCTTGTGAAATCGAAATCATACGAGCCTAATTCAACGGCTTGTTTCCAGTTAGGTTTAAGCCATGCTCTGTACATATTCACTCTCCTATTGGGTTATATTAAGAATACCTCTGACTGTAGTTTCAGCATCTTCGCCAGTAATTTTCATTATTGCAAGGATTTTTTCAAAAATTGAATCTGAGGAAGTAAAACCATACTTCCTCAGTGCTTCTTGAACGTCCTTTCTTATTAATCCTTCATCGACAACTACTACGTCAGTTTCATGATTGAATAAATCTTTCCAGTTGTCTTTTAACCAAACTCTATACATTTGATCCTCCTACTTTAAATTTTTTAAATCAGAAGCAGTTGTAATAACTTCAATGTTTTCATCATTGATAGGAAAATGCTCATCCTTAAATACGAGGATTGCCTTACCTTCTTTAGAAATAGGATCTCTTGCAGTTGCTTTGTCGAATACCAATACACCGTATCCGAAATCAAAGATGTCACTATATTCATCAAGTTTGAAGAAGGTCAATGAATCTCCTTTTTCGAGAGCCTTCTTCGCATTTGCTCTGTCCCAATTTTTTTCCATTTTGCTATTGAGATAATAAGCAAGTTCGATTTGTTTGGCAATCAGAGCTAAACGAACTGCTTTAATCCCAGTATCATCCGAATCCTTAATTTCCGGTTCGAATGTATTACCTGCGCTTTTCAATTCCTCAATGGTTACTTCGTTCAAGTATTCATTGAGTTTTTCCTTGATGGTTTCAGGAGTAATTTCGAATATTCTCGAAATGTGGTGCAACTTACGTTCTTTGTCATTTTGCGGATAAACGACGACAATCTTATCATCCTTATTCAGATAAATTCCAGTATCAGATGAGTTTTTCTTCAGTTTACCCATATACGGAAATACATATGGATAACTAATTCTCAAATTACCTTTAGTGCCGCCGAATACATAGGCATTACCGAGTTCGAGTTCCTCAACGTCATCGAATTGATAAACCCGATACATGAACTCGCCGATCTTAACAATTTTATCAGACAATTTCTCATTGATGCTTAAAAGATTAGCCGACCATACATAAAATTTTCTTGTAAAGTCAGTCAATTCCTGCAGTTCTCTATTCAATTTTTTCAATTCAGACATTGGCTGATCATCCTTTCATTACCAACCCTTGGTTCTACTAACCCTAGAGTCCTGTAATTTTAATTTTTCCATCCCAGTCGTTTCTGTTTCTAATTTAATCTCTGGCTCTTTATAGTCATCGAAATCCTCCATCAAAGTTCTGGAGAATTCGTATTCGTGATTTCCAATCTCCGAACATTGTAAGTATGTAACTCCCAATAGTCCGGCAAGATAGAAATCAAAATTTTTAATGAATTTCAGCATAGTTTTAAATCGATCTTCCTTAATATCTATAAACGTTTTGTTCTTGTAGTCCAAACATAACTGGACCATAACTTCAGGCTCCTTATATTCCTCATTGAGTCTTAATACAGGATTTATGCAGATGAGCTTATCCTTATAGAACTCGATGATATTATTTGAAATGTAATTCTTATTCAGTGTGAATGTATCACCGATCTTGAGAACAAGATCATCTTTATTGAGAACTTTCTTCATACCTTTCAAATATTTATATAGAAAATCCCTATTGGTTATATTCAGTATCAAAGCATCAGAGTAAATTTCATCTTTGAACTGAATAGACAATATGGATGAATGAGTCAACCTCACGGTTGTTACCCTTTTCACATCTTTATACTTTGAGTAATCATACGTAAATTCTTTGTGATAGTAATCTCTATTTCCCATTTTGTCAGTCTGTGCAAATCTGATCTTGTGGTATAGGATTACATTACTGGATAACTTCATAACAGGAATACTCAGTGTATCGACGAGTTCCTTCTTCGTTAGTTTGTACATAGGTCAGATAGTAAACACCTCCTTCACCTGTGACATACTTACATTTTCAACCTCATCTGCTTCGATTTTATCGACATTCTTTTCAGATGATACTTGATCGCTTGTAACCAATCCATACATCTCGATCTTAGAGCCGATTTGTAATTTTATGTGATCTCCTTTCTTTAGTTTTATACTGTCACCGATTTTTGTAGTGAGCGTTATGTTGGAAAATTTGATATTCAGCTTTTTCTTTTTGCTTTCTTTAATCTTCTTCATGGTTGTCATCCTTTCAGTGTCTAAATATTCATAATAATAATATATATTTCCCTATTATATGTTAGGCGACAATTACGGTTATAAGTTTGCCACCTTTTGCTTTTTCCTTGAGATAGGGAATACGTCTTTGATACTGACCAGCAGCTTCATTAAATTCTGTATTGATAATCTCTGCATAGTAAACTCTTCTTCCTTTGAGTTGACGTAATCTACCCGGTAATTGGTTAGCATACACTTTATTACTATACGGAATCAAATTGAACATGAATTGTAAATCATCGATATTGGCGCCAGTACCAATACCTTTTTCAGTTGCAAGGATAATATCTTTAGTCAATTCAACTTCTCTTTCTTTCAGATTTGCTATTTCGCTGGTATATAAACCTACGCTATATTCAGGGAAGTTAGTCTCCAAGAATTTTTGAATAGTCTTCAGAAATTCTATAGTAGCTCCGAGAATCAATAATCGTCCTTGAAACTTTTGAGTTCTATGGATTTGGATATTTCCATTCTTATTTCTTACATATTTACCAGTGTCCAGTTTATCATGTTCGATAAAGCCAGATCTATTTCTGTAGTACACGAATATATCTTTTACAGCCTTATTGAGAGCCGTGAAGAATTGGAATCGTGCACCTTCTTTAGACATAAGGTAATTAGAGTATTTTACAGCAGATAGACCAAAACCATCATTGGTTTTGACTTTGCAGGAAGCTCTTTGCTTTGTAGTAGGTGTGTGTTTAAATTCATACATAATCATATTGATATAATTTTCTTCAGGACTTACTAAATCGCGTCCGAATATAGGAACACCACTGAAGATTCTTTGGAAGATTGCATCTTCGAATCTATCACCTCTATATGCAGATGCAGTCAAATAGATATTTTTCTTGATATTTGTATAGCAGTCGATTAACACATTGGTTCTTAAATCCATATGCGCCTCATCAATAATTTTAACACCAGCTTTAGTCTTTTCTATCATAGATTGAAACTTAGGCCAACCATAAGTATTGGCATAAGATAAAGCGGTTCCTTTAGTAATGATGAAAATTTCTTTATCAGCATATTCACCGTTAAAGATATCTTCACACATTTCGGAACCTCTAACAATTAGAATATCTCTAGCCCTCTTATTAGTATAAGTAGTTAAAGCTTCAAACCATTGAGGAATCAGCTTACTTAACTTAGAGGGGATAAAGATAATAGCTTTAGTTTTGAAATAAGTTAAAGCAGAAACTGTACAGTAAGTTTTGCCTTTACCAGTATGAAGGTCACAAAATACCTGAGAGAATTTTTGAGTATATGAATGCTTTCCTAAACCACATAGGAAAGACATCATCTCTACTTGTAATGCTTCTCTAGGTTGCTGAAATAGCTTCATATCAATTTTATCATGATCTTGAGGTTTCATGTTTGTAATCATTTTACGCTGAAATTTGAACCGTTGAAGAATATCCTTATACGAATATCCTCTTGGTATCCTCAGCTCATTTTTATCTTCATCATAATAATATCCAATAGGGACATATCTATAGATCCTCTTATTGAATGTACTGAGATATTTCTCTATTGGTGTTAGATCACCTTCAGATCCTTCTTCTTTGAAGTTGGGAATTACATAGTGTGAAAAGTTTGCAAGTATTGTATCACTCACAATTCATCGACCTCGATCGCAAAAAATTTATTTTTGTTCATTCTTAGTCCTCCTTAAAATATAAATATAAGTCTATGACCACAGCTTCGTAGTCATAGACTCTTGATTACTCTTCTTCCTTAAAGTAATTAATAATGTATAAAAGTTCAATTATTGCCAAAAATATATACAATATAGTACCAGCTATGAGTCTCATGAGTGCATCAAAGGCTAAATCATCATTAGCATATTGCTCAGGATTCATAAGGAAATTTGCCCATCCAGATATTACTATATATGACATTGCTATAAATGCAACAGAGTAAACGAAACGTTTTTCCCAGAGGTTACTATAGTATTTGTCAAATCCAGTTACAGTTACGAACCATTCAAAGAATCTAGTTATATGATACACCATAAAATCCCAGATTCTAGCCATATATTAGGCCTTTCTGTTCAGTGCATATCGGCGACCGAAGTTATTGCAACTTCCGGCACACCAGATATTCTTCAACTGTGTTTTAGATTTAAGATGACAATCGAGATTCGAAAACTCCGAAAAGATTTTATGACCAATTGGTGCTAATTTTAGATATAAATTAAATGTATCTTTAGTTTGCTGCATAATTTCATTTTGAGCTTGACAACACAATCTTTCGTGACATTTCAAAATGAAATGCTCATATAGCCCACGTTCTTGAACAAGAATCTTTCCGGCTTGTGGGAAAGTATCTTTTGGCAGATCTAAAAGATCGTATAGCCAATCACGTTTCATTTCATCGTTAGTGATGATAGGTGGAACATAGAAAACTTGTTCAGCATCCAGTCCCAAATATTGAGGGATAAAGCTATTGTAATGTAGAGTTCTATGACGCTGAGCCTGTGCAACTTGTGCAAACGAAGCCCAGTAATAAGTTTCGTAGGTATTACCGAAATGATGAGTCAATTCACCCGGTTTATCAATGCTAAACAGAGATAAACTCAGATTCTTTTCCTTTCTATTCATCCCTTCAACTTCAAACGGTTTCAGAGATTCTACAAATAGAAGGATTTGTTTACGAAGTTTTATGAAGAAAGGATTATGAGTTCTCTTCTCTTCACCTTCTCGTATAAACTTCAGAAGCATTTCTGTCAGATAATTCAATTGTGCAAGATTTGTAGTATACACCATAGTGGTTGGAGTGAACACGCTAATCATGTAGCGAGCATTCTCCATAGCCAATTTGGTGATATGAGCATCTAACAATAGAGGATATTCAGCCTTGATCATCTCTTTGAATCGAGCTAACCAAGTATCATATCTTTCTTTTTCTTCAATAGGAATCTTATTCATCTTAGTATATCTAGCAGATTTTTCAGATGTAGTGTAAGGCTTTTCATTGTTAATAAGCATTGCAATAATTTTAGGAATATCCTTGAATACCAAAGTATAATGAACGTGTTGATACACTGAATGATGTCCGCTACTGAGGGTTTGATCGATTCTTCTCTGAGTCTTTTCAATATCCTCGTTGAGAATGGTTTCGATATCTTCCTTCATGTAGCAGACACCAGCGGAATGCGACGACATTTTCATTGCCTCATCAATGGGCATTGTATAACCTGATTTCGTTGAACCAAGCACGATGGTTTGCATTTAACTCACGACCTCTCGAATTATTTTCTATTTAAGGTCGTCAAATGAGTTTTTTTAAATTAGTCTCTGCTATCATTTATAAGATGATATAGAAAGAATCTTTCAAAATAGATAGAATATAATACTCTTACTACAGTTTTTCTATACTTATTTTCAATTTCATGATCAAAATTACGAGTTCCAACAATGATCTTATCATACAGCATATTGACGATAATATAATAATCATGAGCAAGTTCCTTTTCCTTATCAAGAAGGAATAGTTTCTCCATATCAATATGAGGGATGTTAGCTATAGTAGTATAGAAAGTATTGTTATTTATAGCATATAGATAGAAACTTTCCACATCTTCCGTTTTAAAGAGGATGTTCAAAATAAACGAACGCAATACTTCCAGTTCATGAATTTTGGAGATAACTTCTACTACATTGATAGTCTCTTTATTGAAATACAATGCTTTGTCATATTGGACAATGCAATCTTGGAGATTGTTTTTGATTCCAGAATATTTATTGATAGCATCTTTTCTATATTTAGTATCAAACATTTCTCTAAGTTGTACATAATCTGTAGCATTATTAATATACATATCATGATAGCGAGTTGGTTTCTTTACTGTAGCAAGCTGATTGATTTGCTCAGAAAGTTTGTCTATTGCAGTTTGCATTTCAGTCAATGTAGCGTTTACTTCGAAAAGTTGCTTAATCTTTTTAAACATAAAAAATTTCCTCTCTTTAGTAAGAATCGAAGACGGTAAATAGGCTTTACCGTCTTCATATTTATTCAATCCTTCTGCTTCAGGAAACTGATAGGGATTTTAAAACCTTCGGAAGTAGAACCCTTTATTTTCACCGTTACCTTATCACCATTCTTATCAATTTCTCCGAGATATGTTACCTCGGTTCCAAAGTTATGGCGAACAGTTGGTGATTGGATGAAATCGAACTTTAAAACGTACGTTTCACCCTCGACCAAATCAATCGGATTTAGTTGCATGTTTAATCCTCCAATATTCTTCGTATTGTTCAACAGTTTGACTACCATCCTCATGTTCTACGATATGCGGATGTCTTACATAAATGTCATGTCTAGCTAGTGAAGATTTAATTGCATCAGTAGTATCATTTATTATATGGATATCCCAATCCATATCAGGATTTTCGGATAGAATTTTAATACATTCAAATACTGATTCATAAACTTCTTCACCACGATCAAAATCTTCGTCGGATAGTTCCAATTCTTCTTCGTCATCTTCATCAAAGTAATTTAAAGATACGACGCGTATTTTCATATTAACTCCTCACACTCAGATTTTTGATTGCAGGAATGCTATAATCTGACAATGCTATATGAGTTATATAATCATCAATATCCATAATCATATCTGCTCCAGAAAATTTACATTGTGCTGTAATTTTATTCAGAAGAAATGATCGCATTATCATATTAGCTTTTCTAAACATTGCAGAAATTCTATTTGGAGACATTCCGTAAATTTCTGAAACTTCAGTAAAAGTCTTGTAATGATTAGATATTATCATATCTTCTATAATTAAGATATTTCTAGCACCTTTATTTTTATCACCCCAGGCATTTTCGCGTAATGCATGACTAAGATGATAACCAAGTTTATGAATACACATTAAACGAATTTGCATTTGATCAAGTAATTGTTCTTTTCTATTATAACGCGAGTGAGACAATTTGCGGTTGATTACAGGAGTTATAATCTTTTCCATAGAATCCTCCATTTATATATTATTTAGATATAGTGGGGAGAAGAGAAAATTATTCTCTTCTCCATTGAGCTTATTGCTCATTAATAAACAATGGACTGTAAATGGAAGTTCCCCGTTTTCTGTAAGTCCTCGGCATTTTCAACTGACGACGAACCTTCTCGAACATCATACCCAAAGTTACAGAATCCGACAGAATTACAGAGTCATTGAGAGAAACCATTTTGTACATATCAGGAGTTTGTTCAACTTCCCAATCTGGAATTTGTAATTCATCATCAGATCTTCTGATAAGATTTCTCAGAAGCATTTCAATATGAACGGATGGGATTTCCATACCACCATATCTGTAGAGTTTGTTAAGTTTAGCAGTGAATTCATGATAGTCAGATACATCCTCAAGTTGCTTCTTACCTTTTTGGATGAATCCAGCAAGTTCTTTCAATGGTTTAGCAAGTTCAGCATTGGAGATACGCAAGAATGCAAATGGTTCATCAACGCTAAATGCTTTTAAAGAGATTTCAACAGTTTCATCAGCATCGAGATTGAAGAACTTCTTATCTCTCAATGTGCGATACAATTGCTTGCTCAGATACAAATGAGTATTTTGTTCTTCTTTAACTTCAAACAGTTCTTCAGTTTTATTATTCTTGAATACGAGCTTGTTAACGTAGTAGTTATCAGATTGCTCATAGTTTTCAGGATTTTCCATAAATACTTCAGACGAATTGAATACGATAGAATATTTGCTTCTATCAATATCATCATTAAGACTAAACAACCAACCATTTTGATTGATAAGGAACATCTTCTCATCGATCAAGAGAATGGATGCGCTCGCAGTAGCCAAAGCATGTCGAGCAGACAATTGTCTTTGAGTTTTATTTTCATTTGAGTCAATAGCCGCAAATAAACCTGCGTGCATACCATAGTTTACATTATACAAAGTTCCATAGCAAACTTTGCAAATTTTATGCTCTTTATTTGCACATGTTTGAGGACTTCTTACTTGAATAATTTTACCTTTCAAATGTAAATCTTGAGGAGTGATAATCTTGTATCTTTTATCATAGACTTTATAGAATCTTCCTTCGAATAGTTTGAGATCCAATTCATTTTCGATATGGACGTTCAACAGATTTTTAGTGTTGCACGAATACGTAGGATCTTCATTAAGTGTGACATTGGAAGTCACGAAACTTTGATGTCGTCCATAGTAACCAGATTCACTAACAGCAAGCTGCATGATAGCAGCTTTACGAGCACCTTGAGCATCAATATACAATGCTTTAGGATCTTTCAAACCATACGTAGTAAAGTTACTATTCGTAGTCGCTGGAATAGTTGAACCAGAAAGATCCGGCTTAAAGCCCAAGTGCAGGAATATCTCCTGAACTTGTCTTTTGTTAACACCAACTTGTGCACGGATAAATGGTTTCAACGGATTATTCTTATCAGATTCAGCCATCAAGATTTGGAAGAATCTATCAGTTTGTCTGATGAGGAATTCTTCTACTTGTTTTACTTGGAAATTCTCCAAGTCCACTTCAGTATTCATCAGAGCTTGAATCTCATTATTTCTTTTAGCCATCTTGACCATATCATAAATCGAAATGGAACTTCCGAACAGCGGCCCAAGTTCAACCGCAATTTTATTCATGTATACTTGAATATCAAACAGAATTTGTGAATATTCGGCAGCCGTAAATTTATCCCGGTGCTTATCAGAGAAGTTATTAAAATAATCTTCATATTTCTTATTGTGGAACACCTCCGCATTAAAGATATCTTTCTTAGTAACTGGAATGCCGGATACGATAAACGGCCTCCACATGATAATATTGAATAAGAATCGCACATAATTCATTTCCCGGAATTCATCCTCGGAGTTGAACTTATATGCCATAGTCAGTTTGGATAATTCATCTTTGCCGTCGGATAAGAATCGTTTGGTTCCTTGAATCAATGCTTCAATATAGCTATCATAAGAATCGATAGTTCCGAACTCATTGATCGTTGGATAGATTCGATTTCTATCACCCATAGCAGTAAATTCACCCTGCTCGGATAATTGTTTTTCGATTGCAGCCAAACTATGGCTCCATTCTTTGTAACTGTACTTCTGCATAAGTTGCTGTTTCCGTTTTTGTTTCTTTACTTTTCTCTTTGCCATTCTTCTCTTCCCTTCTAGTATATAGTAAGTTAAATATTTCTCAATATAATAATATATATTTGAAAGAAAAACTGATGATGACTTGTGATCAGTCATCATCGAGTCTTTCATAATTAACGCAGTTTGATGCCTTGCTGCGAGCGTTTAGCCGATAATGCGGCAGCGTCAGGAGCATAGCGGAATTGTCGTTTCATGACAATCGTTCTCGCTTCACTGTAACGGGAATCATTGTGGATTTCCGCAGTAAGACGTTTGATAGTCCGGCGCAGTGCAGCAACTTTCATTGCACGAGGATCGTTGGCTTTACGAGCCATTTGCATACGAAGCAGGCTTTCGGCCTTGTCACGTTGCGATTGACGGGAAAGATACATGAAAGATTGACCGGCAGCATCTTCGGTCAGCAGTCCATCACGCACCAAAAGGTGTGCATTTTCGGTAAGAAAAGCTTGGGCTTCTTCAAGAGCAAAACCCAAAGTCGCTTCCAAAACCATTGCGATGGTAGCTTCTGCCATCATTTCAGCATCAACGGCATCTTCGCCGATAGGCTCTTGATCTTTTACACTTTCTTGCAAGTATCCGCTTTCAAGCAGCGATTTCAGACGATTAGTCAAAGTATCGGACATATTAAAGTTCCTCCTTATGGATAAAGTATAATCTCTAATATTCTGTTTACGAATAATTTTAATCTATAGGGGTTTAAACCCTTAATAGACAAATAAAAAATGAAGGGATGATATGTATGTCTACCCAAAGACTTTTTGAACAAATAGAAGCTATTTCTGTATATAAAAACTTTATGAAGATTGTCGATACTTTAAATAAATTTAAGGCTGATAAGTTTAATTTCTCTAAGGGTGTGTACTCAGCTTATCATGATGGAATTATGACTGTATTAACCTTCTCTGAAAAACTTGAGAAGAATGTAACTGAATTCTTTCCATTTACATTTGATATTTATCCAGCGACATTAAAATTCATGGATAAACATTTCACAATTGTAGATATAATCTTTACTGAAAAAGAAATAGAATTTGTATTTCAATGTAATAATGAAACTGAAATGTATAAGGATAAGGCATTTGTAAAAATGACAGATTACATCTATAAGAAAAAAGAATACTTCTGCACAAAGATAGAATTGAAAGTGACTAAACTTCATAAGAAGATTATCTCTATTCTTAATTCTATTAGCGGAAGAGATTTCTCCAGAAGTAAAGAATTTAATCTGAAAATATATGAAGATATAGCGGCTTCTGAAATTCCTATGGTTATAGATGATGAGAAGTTTTTCGTCAGATTGTCAAAGTCTACATTCCAAAATGTCACTAAAGGTGATACTGCTGTAATTAGATGTACACCTTATATGGACGAAAATTCCAGTGTATTTTTAACAACAACGACAGTCAATAAATCTGATTACCAGATAATAAACATTTTCAATGTACTCTACTTACTGGAAAGGGATGAATGACATTGGCTGATAACAAAAAGAAAGCGAATCAACCGGGTGCTCTGTCAAAAGGCGTTAGCACGGTTCTCGATAATTTATCCAAGTTATCGAGAATCACCAACTTCTCGACATATGGGACCAGCAAAGATTTATACGACACTCAAAGAATGCTTAATAAAGTTACTGACATTTCTAAGAAAGATGAAAGCTCTCTAAACTCTACTGTGCAAGGAAGCATTTATAACAACTCTAGAATCAATGGATTTGGTCTTATTGGAAAGAACAAACTCCAGAACGGGCAGCAAAAAAAGAACTCTAATAGTAAAAATATCTATGGTCCTCAATCTGATAGTATCTATGACATGCTCTCTAACAATAAGTCTATCTTCCTTGAACTGAAAAATCAAATCTTGATGAATGATAGACTTTATGAAACACTTCAAGACTACGAAATCTTCCGTAGAGCAATCCCTCAAGTATCGAGAGTTATTGAGCTTCTTATTAATAGTATTATCACTCCAGAAGCAATCAGTTCTGAAATCTTCTCTCTTGAATATAGTCTTGACGCCGATGCTAAGAAAGCCGGTGCAGCTAAAATCAGAGAGAAATATGAACTCAATCTTAAAGTAAAAACAATTGTAGAGAACTACTTGGTTATCGGGATGGAATACATCACTGTGGTTCCGTATCGAGCAATTGTTGAAGCTATTAAACAGGATCAACTGAGTACAGGTGGTCGGGCTAAATTGGTACGGGAATCGGCTCTTATCAATTTAGATCTTAATAATAAAAAGAATAATCCTGCATTTTTAAATGAAGCTACTATCATGGATTCATTTGAAGAGAGTTTGCAAGAAAAACTCAAGGGTATGGATACTAATGCTAGACAATCATCTATTACTAAATTGAATGAATCTGTAAATGAATACCTTAGCAAAATCAAGGTATATAAATCTAATAAGAGAATGAGCTATGACGCTGCACTTGTCGAAGCTGTTGTTGGAACCGAGGGACAATTCCTTATCGAATCTTCCTACGACGAAATGATGGATAATGTGAAAAGTGTTAAAACTCCTTCTCAAAATAGAGATGATGCTGCAGAAGGTTTAGTTGGAGGAGCTGCTAAAACTGGTTATGATAAAATGCAGATTCTCGGTTGTAAGATTGAACGTCTTGATCCTGCACGAGTATATCCTCTAAGAATTAAAGATACGGTTATTGCTTATATTTATATTGAAGAACGTCGCGATGAAGCATTGCGTATGAATCTTCGTGGTAATTTCCAAAATCAATTCTCTTTCTATAAAACAGCTACCACTGATTATAATGATCAAAATCTGAAAATGATTGAGAATCAGATTATTAGAAGTATCGGTAACTCGGTATTGTCTAATATCTCTCCTAAATTCGTTGAAGCAAACTTCGATAGTATGGATGTATTCTATGAATTCCTTCGCGATCGCCAGATTCATAAGGAAGCAAGAGATATCATTATCCTTCACCCTGATGATGTAATTGAATTCCGGCGTCAGCAAGGCTCCATTATGAAGAATGCTTTGTTTTTTATGAAATTATACCTTCTTCTCTTGCTTAGCAATATCCTTACGAAAGTCCGTAAAGGTTCTGATAGAACCGTATGGTCGATTAGTAATGGATTGTCGAACGACATTGAAGAATCCGTTATGGAAGCAATTGAAGCTATCCAACAATCGCAAGTCAGATGGTCTGACGTTGGTACTATCACTGGTATCATCGGCTCTGTTGGTTCTGTGGTTGACTTGTTCATTCCTCAATCTCAAGATGGTGAGCAACCTATTAAACCAGAAGTAGTTCCTGGTCAGCAGGTTGATATGGATGATCAATTCTTACAATGGTTGGTTAAATCTATTATTCTTTCATTCAACGTACCATCTGTAGCAGTGGATTATACGGAAAATATCGAGTTTGCTAAGACATTGACTATGGCAAATCTTGATATTGCTTCTTCCAGTGCTCATGCTCAAGCAGAATTGAATGGCCCTCTTACAAAACTATTGCGTCATGTTATGGCATATGATCTTGATTTGACTAGAGAAGAAATCGAATCGATTTTCGCAACTCTTATTCCTTCGAGAAGTATGCTGATTCAAATCGTCAATGAATTGATGAACACTGTTAAGGAACTTGGCGAAACTATGGCTGAAACACAAATCGTGGAAGACGATCCTCTCCTGAAGAAACTATTCTCCAGACAATTTATTCGAGATAATGTCACCTATGATTGGGCTGATATTGATAAGAAAGTTAAGAAAATGCGTGAACTTATCGTCTCGGAAAATCTTAGAGGTGCTATCAAAACTGCTCAATCTGGTACAGGTGATGCATTACCTAACGCCGGTGGCGGAACTGATGATGCTACTACTACACCTGATGATGCAGGTGGCGGTGCTTTCTAAAACAAATAAATCCCCATACTCCAGTAATTTGGAGTATGGGGTTCTTTTATTAGATGATAGTAGTTTGAGCGTTGATCGTTTCACCGTTGAGCGACCCACCTGGGTGGAACGGATTATCAATAACTGTACCAGCACGAACAGATGCACCGGCATAGTAGTTAATGATAGTCTTACGCTCAGTGAGCAGCGAAAGAGCTTTAGTGTTAATTTCAGGACCCCATTTCAGGACGCCCTTCATTGCGATATCATGCCCTTCAACGATGTTGATTTCACCTGGATTCAGGTGGTACAACTCACGAGGAAGGGAGATAGGCGATGCAGCCGTGATGTAGTGCGCACGACCTTGAATTTCAGTCAACTCAGGATTGGAGTTGCACACGATGAAGCCCGCGGTATGGTTCTCCAAGGAGTAACCGCCTGCCATGCTCGATGCCATTCCTTTGTAGTCTTTGATCTTGGACGATTCATCACCGCCGACCAAGTACATCCATTCCTGGATCATGTTGAATACCGGCAGCTTTTTGAATTCCAAGCAGCGGATAGTCATTTGATCGAAGTTGGCTTCGATTGCACCAGCATGGGGCATTTTGCGATCAGGAAATCCGTGAACTTGGTCAACATAGTTGATCGTCAGTTCAGGAATACCGCTGAAGCTCGTGGAGGTGCGCTCAAAGATGGCCTTGAAGTTTTTACCGTAAGATGTTCCGAATACGGTGTCATGCTTTGTAAGCACTTCCGGTACACGGACCACGAAAACATGCACATACCCAGTATAAGCCGGGTCGAAGTTTTTCAGTTGGTCTTTGCTCATGTTGGGAACACCCAACCAAAGACTCATGTTTTGAAGAATGTCAGCCATGGATATTAACCTCCTTCTCGTTATTAAACGATGTTAGATAATTGTGAATGTAAACGTTGTGCCTTTGTTGATGTCCTTGAACTTCACAGTCAGGCCAACATTCACACGGTTGCGGTCTTCGCCGAATACACCAGCACGGGCAGTTTGGATCGTCAACGAGCTGAGTTTACCAGCCATTTGGATGTCCAAACGTTGTTGGATACGAGCACCGTAACGCTCGATATCGGCATCTTCTGCAAAGTTCCAACGCTCAGCTTTCGCTTCGAGCAAGCAGGAACGGATCATCAGATGGAGCAGGTGCATGTTGTTACGCTCACCCAGTCCAAGAGACTTCGTCTTGAGGGAAGTACCTTGATGGAACGCTTGGTATCCAGTTTGGTCTTCCATAGCGAAGTTGATTTGATTATCTTTCAGGGACGCTGCAGCATCGCTGTTCTCATCATAGATAACAGGCAGATAGCTATCAGGCAGCATGTTTCCGTAAGTGTAAGCAGCACCAGCAAATGGACGCGCTCCACCTTCGAAAGTATTGATATGGTTAGGAATCGCAAATGCCTCAAAGAAGGACAGCGGCATAACCACTTTACGATTCGTCCACAGATCGCGGTACGTTCCGATACCACCAACAATGGTAACTTTCTCATTGCTGTATGTGATACCGCCGGAAGTACGAGCGTTAACGATAGCAGTAACAGTTTTATTCGTACGACCAGTATCGATGATTGCCTTAGTGGTTTTACGACGCAGAGCAAATGCCACCAGAGCGTCTTTAACCTCCTGAGGAGCAGCAAAGTCGAATACATAGTCGATGAAGTATTTGTATTCATTTTCCAGCATTTGGGAAGTGATTTCACCGAAGGAGCTGACATACTGCTCCATCATGTTGTCTTCACGGCCCGATACATTTGTAGCAAAGTTTCCATCGCCACCACCGGAGAATGCTACGCCACCAGAAGCGGTGTAGTCAACCGAAGTGCCGAGGACAACATAATCAGGATATGCAACACCCAACTTATCTTTACCGAAGAAGATATTCGGTTTGGATTTTTCACCAGCAGGCAGTTGAGCATCGATAGCAGCAAGGAACTGATTGTAAGTATCCAAGACGTTAAAGAATACATTTTGCGAATGCTCTTCAAAAAGGTCATTAGCAAAAATGCTTTGGCCGTCAAGGATAGCATTCGAATCCATTGTGAACCCGAGAGTCTTCGGAGTTTCCGAGGACGAAGCACGAGTTTCAAGATTGTATGCTTTTTGATCGATTTGTTTGTCCAACGAAGTGTTAGGAATCAGACGCATGGTGTATTTGTTACCCTCGGAGCCAGCCCATTTAACGCCAGCAATTGCGATTGGGTAAACTTTGTAACCATCAGCGTCTGCTACAACGTTCAACAGAGCTTCAGCATCGGTGATCATGTCGTCGAGGCTCGTTGCTTCTTGAAGCACGCGGTTTTCGAATACGACTTCACCTTTACCGGTGTTAGCACCTTCAGCTGCTACACGGTATTTAGCCACGATTACAACGTGAGCATGTGCCGCAGTAGCAGAAGTGATACGACGAATGTAAACATCGCCGCCGCCACGAAGGAATTCGTATGCATAATAGAGTGGAGCAAGAGTTGTCAGCATATTCGGCTCGCCATAGTGACTAACTAGAGTACCGTGGTTGAATGCCTGGAACAGTTTAACTTCGGAGTCTTTCCCGTAACCTTTAGGAGAAAAGATCGGGATGTATGCCCGAGGTCTGTCAGGCGAAAGTACAGCCGGAGTGGTTGTGGTGATCGTGGATTGATCCACAATGACAATTTTATCAAACATCTCCAAAAAACCTCCTTAGTGAGTAGTTAATATTTAATTGATTGTTGGCACTTACTATCTAAGTGTTGATAATTACCGTATACCTTTGATGACTTTCTCAATGGGACTTATTTCCTTATTAGCTGCATCATCACGGTTATCAGCAACTGTCAACATAGATTTTACATCTTCGAAACTGACCCCAGCCAAGGTCGAAGTAAATGCAGAATTTTCTCTCATATTAAGAGCTTTTACTTTGGAATTATCCTTATCACTAGCACCCATAATCAATCTAGCAGGTTTTGAATAGTCAGCTTTATCTCTATAAACTTCAGAGATTGTGAGCTGCTGTATATATTGAGGAACATTCAGTTTAGTATCATGAATTTTTTGAGCTTTATTTTCTACATCAGGGACTTTGCTATAATTAACTCTAATTTTCCCATCATTTCGAAGATTAACGAATCGTTCTACCATAATAGAAGATTTTACGATATGACGATTGTTAATGATAGGAGATCCTTTATAGTAAGTGAATACATGGAACTTTTCCAATTCACCATAAAGATCTATTTCAGTAGTATGAATATCATCAGGTCTGGTTGTTGCTATGGATGGAAATAAGAATTCTCCAAAGTTTTTAGGTTCTGCATTAGCAGAATGAAACAATTTGTACTTCAGAATAAAAAATAAACTATAGAGTTCTCCATCTTGTACTGCAAGACGAGAATCAAAATAAGCATCAGGTACATAAATCTCACATTTATAGGTATCTAAAAGAATTGTTGAATCAACTTTTTTGAAATATTCTTTGTCCAAGAGAGACAATTTTAAATCCTCCTTTCTAATGCTATTATTGAAGTGTTTAAAAAATAAAATAGAGTACCTCCTATTAAGGAAGGTACTCTATTATTTGTATTGTAGAATCGTAGTCACCATCTGTTATTTAAGTGTGTTAAAATTAATTATTTTTGTTTTTTAAGTGAATAATTAATACAAAAATATGGCAATAAAATATTAACATTTTTATATATTAATTAATATAAAAAAGAAGGGTGTGTATGTTATGTACACGACAATTGAAGATAAGTTGAGATTGATTCAAGAAGGTTGTAGCTACGAGGAAATTACTTTCTTAGAAGGATTCAGTTTTAATGAACAAAAGCATAACATGCAGTATACTCGTGAGCAAGTTCAACGATTTACCGACCATTTGGAATTCCTCAAGAATCGGGCGGAAATGATTCGATATGATTCCAATCGACATAGTGAGTACAAGAAAATTACTGAACATGATATTCCTCTTATTGAGGAAACAATTCGGAAATTCAAAGGTGAAGCTCCGATGTTTAATGCAAAGAAAAAATAAAAAGAAAATCGCAACTGGATATTATTCCAGTTGCGACCTTTTTTGTTATTAAGTTGTAAGACGAACACGAACACCTTCAACCAGATCAAGCAGCAGCTTATTGCAACCGTCGTTATACATTGCTTGGGTCAAGATGCCCATAGTATACGACAAGATGTATTTCATTTCCTGCTGGCTGTTCAGAACTGTGGATTTGAAGGTTCTTGCAATTACATAAGCCAGTGCGATAGCAGCTTTACGAGCCTCTACGATTTCATGGACTGCAATATTGTTATCGTCAATGAATTGCTTCAGATCGATTTTATCAACCATGACAACTTCATCTTCTTTAACAGATTGCTGTTTGATTTCGCCTCTGAGAAGTTGAGTCATTTCCACATATTCGTGGGAACTCAAAATCTTAACAGCTTCAAACTTGCCGCGGATGATTGCCATTTCCAGATAGCTGATCCATACCGATGTAAGAACTTGAGGAATATTCGATTTCACATTGAAGTTCTTCGGCATTGGGAAGGAAACGTTCATCGTGTTATCGTTGTTAAGCTTGCCAACAAAATCAAAGATAGTTTTGTTCAACATTTTGGTATCTTTGAAATCTTTCAGCAGCTTATCTTTACCGGATTCACATTTTGCAAAGATTTGCTTGAATTCGATAGCATCAGAGATTGCATTGATCTTTTCAGTGGTAACTTGTTTTTCAGTTGCCATGAATTTTACATCTTTGTAATCTTCACGAGTTTCAAGGTATACCAGATATTTCTCCAACATTCTTTTGTATTTATGGAATTCAGTAGCAAATTCTTCAGGACCATCAGTAAGTTCTTTTTCGATATCATCTTTGATTTGATCAACGTTGATATCTTGGAAGAACTTCATGTGAAGATTGATCTCTTCGATCGAATCCACGACGCCTTGATATTCCACAATGCCGTCTTTGAAATCGACAAGGAGCTTTTTCGCAAGTTGATTATAGTTCATAGGGTTAAAGCGTTTGATTTGGTTAAAGATTTCATGACCATAGAAGTTTTTAACCTGCATGGCATCCATCATTTTGATTTCTTTCTTATCAAGAGTGATAAGTTTTTGCTCCAGCATGTTCATGAGTTCTTCAGCATCTTCTTCTGTAAGATCTTCAGGAATAAGTGTCGTAATGTTTTGCTTGATGATATTAGCAAGGTGACGTTTAACGTTTTCCGGCTGAATATCTTGAAGAGATGTAATTGCAGTCAGATCATTTGCATTGCCGGGCAATCTTTCGCCGGTGATAGCATCTTCCATAACGACGCCTGTAACTTGTTCGGATTTCACGCCGGTTTTACCCAGTTCGTCGAGGAGTTCTTCGCGAGTTTTACCTGCGAATTCATCTTCACCTTCGCCGTCGAATCCACGAACAGGAGTTGGCTCCTGGTTTACTTTCACATCGGCCATTACGTTATATGGTGCGGATGTTTCTTGCGCAGCTTGTGCTTCGCTTTTCATTTCAGAAGTTTCTACGTTTTTGTTTTGCTCCATGATTATTCATTCTCCTCGTCTAATTTGATTTTTACGTTGAACGCACTGATGAGGTTATCTGTAATGGAAAGGATGATTGTTCGATCATACTCTCCATTTACAATCTGGTTAAGGATGCCATATACAAGAGATCCTTCATCGATGAATGTCCAAGAAATGGAAGGACTTCCATCCTCGTCCTTTTGTTCGAAGGATTCTAGATCCCCAGATCTAGAAGCATAGCGAGTAAATACCTCGAAATCAAAATCGAGATAACTTACCTGTCTGATAAGTTCATCAACATTGCTTACCGCAATATATTGATTCTTATCTTCTTCAGGGTCAAGTTTTTCAGTTACTTGAGTATTGAGTTTATCCTCATCAATTCCCGACAGAATATTATTGTAGTTTTCAATAATGTAATTCAGCAGGAAAGATGTGGTAATTAATTTCAGTTCAATAACGAAGAATTTATACATATCATAAGCAACTCTTTTCAGAGAGTCGTCATCATACTCGATTTCGACATTATATCGTTCTTCGATCCAAGAGATAATATCTCTGTAAAGTTGTTCTTCGAAAAGAATGATTGAGGTATAATCTGCCTCATCATACTTCTCGGAAATCTCTTCAATTTTCATTCTAATTTGTTCGATATAATCTACAGTATTACAATCGAGACTCTCGAAGATTTGTTGCTTGATAGCTTCAGAATAGAATTCATTATCAATGTACTCTATAATCGTCCGCACATTCGTATCATTATGTGGACTGTCATCAAAATCCGACCAGCTCATTTAAATTTCCCCTTTCTTCCATTTAATCAAATATATACTAATACTATGGTTTATATATAATATTTTTATATCAAAATAAAAAGGTCTAGGATTAGCTCCTAGACCAATTTTATATTTTTTACCACCAAGTGCCTCCAGAATGTCTATCAGATACACCAAATACAGAGTCTTTGGAACCATCTAACCTTCCAGATGCTCTTGCATTCAATTCCCTAAATGCATTCCTCTTGATTTTGGAACCGGCTAAACCATCAGTTTGGAATAATGTGCTTCGCCCATCCTCACTATCTTCAAGTTCATACATTTCTCTATCAATTGCTCTATCCACATCTTCAACAAATACGAGGTCTTCGAAAAGTCCTGCAAGATATGGATTCGATTTGATGAGTCTTTGGAGTTTTGCTTTCTTAAATACTTTAGCAACTTTGTCTTCAGGTTTCTCCCTCGATTCGATTTCATGTCCATCGAAGTTAAAGGCGTTGAACAAACCGAATCTTGCAAGATTTCGACCATAGAACATGATGTATATACATGCAAGATAAGCAAATACGGCGTCATCGTGATGTCCTGCAGCATGATCGATTCTTTCTTCATTCTTGTATTCTAAGTGACGAATTTGGTCTACAAGTTCTCTGACAGCAATTTTCTTCTTATGCTTGGATACGAATTGCAGTAATAGCTCCATCATCTTAGGACGAGTAGCAGATGTTACTTCATGACCATAGACCATTCTATTTTTATTTTTCTTCTGAATTACACCATCTTTACGTTTTTCTTCAGCAAGCCTAATAGCGAAGTCATAGTATAAGTGATGTTTAAGAGCAGAAGATTTAAGATCTTCAATAATTGCATCACCAATATTATTACTTTCTATGATCAGTACCGAATTTGGTAGATGTTCAAGTATCAATGTATGCAAGAATCGTTTGAGTTCTTTAGATCGTATAACGTTATTTATGAATAGACCAACTACTTCAAGGGTTTGGGAATCAACGATTGCCACTGCTGTAGAATCCCGACCTACACCCTTTGAAACGTCAACGCCTACAAGATAACGTTTATGCTGATCAAGTTCTTTGTAGAGCAATACTTCATAGTGAGTATTAATTTTGAGAACTTTGAAAGAAGGAATTGCCATTGTATCAAGTTCATCAATGTCTTCAGGAAGGAATGGGGAGTTATTGGATGCTTTGTTCCATTGCAGGAGAAGTTCCCGACGGATCTTCATCCAGTTATGGTTCATCCGACGACATTGTTCTTCGAACCATTCCATAGTTTTACCAAGTTGCATGAATGAGAACGAGATATATATCATTCCGTTACTAGCATTCTTATACAACCATGTTTCCACTTCTTCAGGATCTAAATCATACAGGGATTCTGTGAATCTTCCTGCACGTTCTTTAAGATCATATCCATATGCACCATGTTGAGTGCCCAAATCACCTGGAGTACTAGTGATACAAATAGCATATGGTTTATCATTTTTCTGAGCATTCTCAGAAGCCTTAGAAAATGCAGGGATAGCTGCAGCGTGAATCGTTTCATTAAGAAGAATAAAGTTAAACTCGTCAAACCACAGGGAAGGAACGGAAAGACCCCGACCAACTCGTTCTGCGGACTGTACGTTACGAGCACCAGCTTTAGTGATGATGCTATTTTTAAGTTTCTTATTCTTGATCTGCTCAACGTTATCAGTATCTTTCTTGAGCTGACCAGTTTTATCATCAAGGGTAAATACCATCTGCATATACTCAGGAAGTAATGAACGGCTATCCTTAAGACGAGTTAAGTTCGCAACTGATGCAGCTTTATCCATGTTCATAAAGATTGTAGTGGAGGATGTAGTACCATAAGAGAATTGCCATAAATATCTCTGCACCGCTGTCGTCGTTTTTCCGAACTGCCTCGGCAGCTCTAAAAAATGGCTTATATTGTGTTCGAAGGCCCAGAGTTGGGCCAAATTTCCACGATGAAGCTGGAAGGGCGTACCACCACCGACTTCAGTGGACGCGCCTTCTTCGGGAATACGGGCAACTTCACGTATAAAGTAAAAGAAGTTTCGAGTAGTTTCAGTCAATACCTTACCCATCATTTCTGGAGTTAAATCTGGATCATACGGATCGATATCCATCAAATCTTCGTCATATAATCGAAGCATAAAATGATAGTTTTCAATACCAGCATTTCTCAATAAAGTAGCTACTTTAAGAAATGATGTATTTGATGTGTTCCAGTGAATTGTATATTCTTCCTCATATTTCTTATAGGGGCGTTTCAATGCCATGAAATCTCACATCCTTTAATACAGATTTTACCGCATATATTTTTTATTAATAGTTCAAAGACATAAATTATAGCGTAAAATATATATTATTTATGTAGGTATAAGAAAGGAGAGTTTTTATGATCAAAATAAATCGAGATCATAACGCATTAAACCATCTGAAGAGAAAATATGCTAAATCTATAGAAGATTCATATTATACTAAAGATAATTTATATAATGAAATATGGGAAAAATTGATATTCGATTTTGAAGAAAAGATGATTCAAAGTAAAAGATATATTATAAGTAATTATGGAAGAATAAAGAATGTCGAATCTGATAAATTTGTTAAACCTTGGAAAGATAAGGATGGTTATGCCCAAATTTATGTGTGTGAACCCGGATATGATAAACTTCCAAGAAAAGTTCATAGATTGGTAGCATTTGTGTTTATTCCAAATATCAATAATTATCCACAAATAAATCATAAAAGATATGGCGACGAATTTAAAGATTTTAATCATGTCGATAATTTGGAATGGTCAAACAACTCTCAAAATCAAAAGCACAAATATAATTCATTAGGAAAAGAAGTTTTCACAATCGAAGAACTTTTTAAGATAAAAGAATTATTACAAGTAGAAGGATGGACTATAAATTCAATATTAGAAAATTTAGGTTATGATAGAGATAAATCTAAGGCCCAATGTCTTAAAAGAATTCATGAAGGTGTGGACCACAAAGATATATTCTCCGATATTAAAATAGCAAAAAGAGGTGAGAAATTTCTAAATACAAAAGAAGAAGATGTGCATGAAATTTGTAAATGTATAAAAAATAAAATGAAAATAGTAGACATTGCAAAACTATTCGATGTAGGAAAGCATGTTATAAACGGTATTAAAGCTAAGAGGAATCATAAGAAAATCTCAGATTTATACTTTAAACGAGAGAATGGTAAAATAATTCCTCTATAAAAAGAAGATGCGACATCCGCATCTTCTTTTTTCTGCAAATATATATTATTTACTTGTAATATACTAAACTATTGGAGGAATTTAAAATGGCAAAGTTGAATCCTAGTAATGGCGGATGCTGGTTTTGTTACACTGATGATGAAAATGAAGAATTGGTATACGACGATGAATTCGACACCAATGTTCATAAAAGCTGCATAAGAGAAGCTTTGAAAGAACATCCCCAAAATAACGAAGCCCTTTTGATGAAATACCTGCTTGAAGAATAATGTAAGTTAATATACTAAACTATTGGAGGTTTTAACTATGACAAATGAAGTAAAACCAATTTATGTAAGATCCACAGGAAACAGATTAACAACTGTTATTGATTTGAATGATGGTGCATTTCTCATTCATGATATCGGTATGAAATTGGATCAATATTTAGAATCTTATCCGAGTGTCGATAAGATCATAAGAGTTTCTGGATACAAAGAAATTATGGAAATTGTGGATCAGGAAGATTTTCTTAAACATGTGCACTATTCCGTGTATGTAAAATTGTTTCCAGATATTGTGGAGAATACTGATACATTCCAAGCGAAATTCGTCACACAGGTTCAAAATGTTCTCCATGAATGGTTTAAAACAAATAGTGTTAATTCTATAATAGGAATAAAAAGAATTTGGGACATTGATATATATTACGAAGAAGATATGTATGTTTACGTTGAAGGAGAGTTTGAATATATTGATAGAGAAGGAATGAATTTTGTTCAAATTCCTCTAGAGGAAATTAATAAAACTGAATTGAAAGAAATCTTTGATAAAGTTAAACAAATTGCTGACCAAATTAATGCTCGTAATAATGACAATACCAGATGGGTAGGATTTAGATCATGTACCGAAGATTCAGCAACATCTCAAACTGAAATGAATGAAGGTAAATATGTAATAGTAAACAGTGAGAGGATATTCTTACATGATTTCTTCAAAGAAGAACCACAACTATAAAAAAGGAGATGTTTAATATGACTGAAAATAAAAAACCGATTTATGTATTTGATTCAAGTATCGTTGAAGATGGGCACATAATAAGTGTATCTAAAGCTGAAGAAATGTTTCCAGGAACTAAAATAGTTGGACGTTATGGTAACAGAGGTGTTGTTTCATCAATAGTCCCTGAACATGAGATGCCATCTATTGGTGCTAAAGAATCTAAAGCTGAATTGTTATTTTCACCAATGGCTATATATAATCGAATCGGTTATGAATTAGAGATTTTAAATATGTTATGTACAGCAGATCCTGGATATTATCTAGTTAAGCATATTGATATAAATTTCTTCAGAAATGTGCTTGCCGGTGTTATATCGATTGAACGTAAGAAAACAAATACTAGACAGGAGCGTCGTATTATGCGTCGCGCGAAGAAAGCTCTTGATCTTAAACGAGTAAACAAAATTGTATATACATGGTGGAGGCCCAGAGTTTATATCATTGAAGGCGTTGAAAAATTTACATTACCTGAAAAGGGAACAAGGGAACGGAATATTTTAGATTCCTATCTTGGACAAATGGGAATGGAAATATCTGATAAATAAACTGGTATCATGGAGGAATGTAATGTTAGAATATCTCTTCTATATCATACCCATTCTCTTATATTTCGCTTCAGTATGGATATTTTATGTATGTGCGAATAACATGCTGAAGAGAATGGGATCAAAATGGGATGAAGTGCTCACAGTTGTTATGTTCATCCCTATAATGAATATAATATGGACCATAGCTATATGGGCCGATGATAAGAAGTGATCAAATGAATAGAACAAACCCAAGAGGGGTAAAATCCTCTTGGGCTTATTTTTTTTTTGGAACATAGAGAAATTAATATATTTTCCGAGCAGCATTGAGGAATAAGACTCCGTCACGAATGTCACGGAAACCAATCTTCTTCCTCGTTCCAGGCCAGAATACGACCATAGGAACACGAGGGTCAGCCATATATCCACCGATCCATTGAGAGAAATCATCGGTGATTTTATAACTACCGGTTCTGAGCCAGATAGTGTCATTACCGCCTGCAGATTTTTCATGAACTTCGTTAGTATGAATATGACCAAATGCAATAACGTCAGCATGAGTAGTAGCATATAGATTTCGTTGACTGTTAGTAGTATTGATACTAGAATTGTACTTATAGTTATGACGAGCATGAATCTTGTACGTATGTTCACCAAGACCGAGCATAACTTCGCCACCATACCATAGATAACCAGCATTACATACACGAGCTAGTTCCTTAACAAAGTCATCTCCAGTAGATCTTACTTGCCAGTTATCATGGTTGCCCTTGATTACCGCAAGAGTACGATCTTTGAAGTACATATCACAAAGATGTAATACTCCTTCACGTTGCTTATCAGGGTTAAGAATTTGTTCATATTGAGCACCTGGGTGAATGCCAGAGATAACGTTATCTCCATAATCACCCATGAGGACACTGTACAAACCTTCAGTATCATTGAAGAGTTTGAAATCTTCAATCATTCCCTTGTGATCAGTACGCAATCCACCAAAGTGCCAGTCTCCAGTAAATATTACGCCGATAGGTTTTTTATCAGGAATGTCGATGTTTAACTGTGTTTGTCTCTCATCTGCACCGATCATTTTTTCCTGAAATTCTGTTAAGGCGTCGATGAATTCTACCGTTGGATTCTCCGAATTCTTACGATTGGAGTAAATTGGTGCTGTTCCACCAGTAGGAGTTTCTTGGGTTGTAGTGGTCTTAGGTGACTCCCCTTTGTCGATTCCCAATTTCTTCAAACGTTTCCTAACGGTATCGGCCGATATAGAGATGTCAAGCTTCTCTTGAATCTTGTTAGAATAGAATTGAAAAGATTTCCCAGGAAATTCTTCAACCATACTAACAAGAGTTATATCATTAATTTTCGACCGCTTACCGTTGCTCATGGCTCCACCCTCTAATTAATTATTTTAATGAGATAACTCATTACTTTAATGTTTTTTAATTAAGTGGTAAAATCTAGGAAAGCTACACAAAGGCAAAAGAGATACAGCATAATAGCTGTATCTCAGTTTTTTATCCTTCATATCCTGCAGGGTATTCCACGAACACATCATATCTTTTCTTAGAAGGTTTCGTATCCCTCATAAGTTTAGGAAGTTCAAGGAACTTTTGCAGATAATCTGCGATCACTTCATCAGTAGGATTCTCATCATGATATTTCTCAATAAGATAAATGCTATCATATACTCGATCTAAAAGATTCAATCTCTCATAGTTCGAAGCAAAGTTCTGCATCTTGAAGCTGATGATATCAAATTCCTTCTGGAGAGATGTGATATTCGGGCGCTTCTGCTTGAAGATACTCTCGATAATCAGAGAGGATTCATTCAAATTTTGCTTTTCTTTAATAAAAGCCATGGTAGATTCTTGCAGCATACCAAGTTCAAACGGCTTTAATGTTTCAACTTCAGATACTTTCTGTCCAAAATTTTCCTCTTTCAATTCAATATCAATCGAAGGGAACATCTTGAAGATTTTGGTATCATAAGTATCCTCAACGAATTTCTTATGGAAATTGAAGGTACGAACCATACCTTTAGCTTTTTCCATTACAATCTTAATAAGGATAGTGGCAATATAAGTATCAGCGATGTGTTGATCATCAGGATTAGACAGGTTAAATTCCTCAACCTGATCATGGATAACTTTAATAGCAGAGTTGTACTCATTGTAGATATTCATATCAATGAGGATTCTATCAGCTTCGTACATTTCCAGATCAGGAACTACTGGTTCCTTATAGGTACGGTTAGCAATATCCAACAGAGCAAGGTCACGAGTTTTGCTGTCGATATTATACAGCACATCGATCACTTTCATATTGGTCATTTTGCAAGCATGGTAGATGGAGGATTTCAATCTCTCAACTGCCGTATACGTCAATACGTTATGAGAAAGATCATGGATAAGCAATGCGGCCAATTGTTTACCGGACAATAGTTGCAGCAATTGTTCCTGAATCTCTACCACATAACTCTTGATCTCAATACCTTTTTGATCAGACAGGATAGTTTTAGGAAATACAATCATACCATAGAAGTTTTGAGCAGTAGTTGATTTATTGATAACCACGTTTATGCAAGGGAGCGAAGTTTCATTGTTCAACGTATTCTTGATACGCTCAATGATTTCCTTGGAGTTATTGAGATTAGTGGATTTCAACTGATCAAACATTCCTGCCAAGAATGGGAATACGAATTTGTTCACTAGCGTTTCCTCCTTAATTTTAGTCAGATTTATATTAAGTTCTTTCCTTAAATTTACAAATAAAAAACTCCCAGCGGCTTTTGACCGCTGGGAATTCTTCGCCGACCATTACTGAGCGTAGTAGCCAGTGTAGTAGTCGGAGTAGTTGCTGCCCATTTCAACGACCGCCATAACCGGTTGGTATTCCTTGGTTTGGTAGCGGCTGGACACCATGATCGCAGGAAGCGCCGGGTTAGTCGAGCTGCGGTATTTGTTGCTAACATAGTTAGCATACCGGAAGTGATTAACCGTCATGATGTTGTTTTGGATGCTGTTCGGGATCAGGTTGACATACATTTTACCCGGAGGTACGCGATCCGTGGACAGGTAGAATACCGTGTTACCAGTGCTCATGACTACGAAGTCGTAGTTCATTTGCGAGGAACCGGTCATATCCTGATTCCGACGGAAGATGTATTGCTCGCCGGATGCGTTCGGTACACGAATGTCGATTGGATTTCCGACGATACGGAAATGGCAATCGTCAAGCTGCAGCTCCGATTTCAAGCGGATGCAAATCCGTTCCATGAACGGGTGGAATTCACGACGCAGCCATTCTTCGCGGCCCAGGGAGAAACCGGCATCTGGCGTTACGTTGAATTCTTTCGTGAAGATTGCTTGAGCTTCCAGCTCTTTCAGATACTCGTAAATTGAGCGGTCTTCGAGCTGTTCGATCAATTGACCCATTTGGTTGGTGTATTCTTCGAGAACGTTTACGCCGGTCATGCGGCTAACGTCATCGATGAACTCAACCGAAGGGTTAACTTCGATGTGCGCGCCATCAGGAATAGCGACGTTTGTATGTTTGTGCTCGAAACCAGTCACCAGAGCTTTAAGGTGAGTTTCGGCGGACAAACGGGCAGCAAACGTTACCGTTTTAACACGGCTCGATGTTGCGCTGATGTTTGTTACAGTTGCAGCTTCGAAGTCGATTTCGCCCATGATTGTGGCTTTGGTAGCCTCAGGACCGATCGTTACTTCTACACTGAAGCGGCCAGTTTCGATGTCGATTTGACGAGTGCGTCCAACCAATTTCAGGTCAGCAGCAGCTTCGGCAGTCGTGCCATCGGCTTTAACAGCCGTGAAAGATTTAACCGCGATATCGATTGCAAGCTTGTTACGCTTGTCGATCGAGTTTTCGCTGAAGATATCATACGCCGTATCCGGTACATCAACCGTGAAGTTGAACTTCTGATGCAGGTTGTTAACCAGATTGGAGTTTTTGTTGAACGCGTCAACGAAGTAGTGCTTGTTACCGGCGATGTCGATCACGTATTGCTTGCGCTCAGTGATTTTGAACGAAGGTTTTTCGGCTTGAATCGTCTTCACAGAGCGATGCATTTGAGCCTTCGTGTAAGACCGGATTTGGAAACCGAAAGAAGTCAGCGAGATCGGCTTGAGCGCCGCGATACCTTGCTGAGTTGCTTCTGTCAGCATCTCTGTTACAACGTTTTGCATGGAAACTGCACGGGCCGCAGCGTCTTCTTTCAGAACCACGTTTGCGTAACCTTGGCCTTGAAGACCTTGTTGCTCAAGGATTTCGTTTACGGATTCCAAGAAGGATTGCGCTGTTTCTTTTTGGGCGAAAATGCTGCCGAGGTTATTAGCCAGGTTCGAGCCATAGGATTCCAACAGCTTGCTATAGAAGCCGTTAACCTGTGCGTCAGAAGCCGTGGTCATACCAAGCGACAATTCAAGAAAATCAGGTTGTGCCATTTGGATTGCCTCCTTTGAAAGTGAGTAAAATATTTATATCTTGTTGGTTTTTTAGAAACCTCGATTTTATGTTGCTTTTTCGAAAATTAATTTTTTATTTATTCTGTGTAGCCTGAGAAGAGGTCTTGATGATTTTATCATACAACTCATCCAGATAGCGCTTCTCTACAATAAATTGCATAAAGTTATAGTAATTCATTTCATAAGAAGTATCAGAATATTTATACAGGATGTAATCATTAAGCTTATTCACCAGATCGGTACTTCTTTCAATAGTGATACCAACAACTGCTCTGACCTCATCATTAGTAGGAACGAATTCCGATAATTCGGTGATCAGTCTGACAGTATCATCCCTAAGATCTCTGTACCTATCAAAGTTCTTATAAGCTAAGATAGCTCTAGTTTTTGGATCAATGTTAAGAACTTCTCCGGGTTTTGGTTGATTAGGATCAGTTGCAGGAGCAGAGCCATCACCACCACCATCGGTAGTTGCCGGTTGATCTCCATCTCCGCCATCTCCTGTGTCATCATCACCTCCATCAATAGTATAATCTCCACCAGCATCTGGACCATCGGCATTATCACCGTCAGTAGTTGCTGGTTCATCACCGCCTCCATCTCCAGTATCTGCACCATCAGCATTTCCGGTTTGATCTTCGGATGTGGCAGGAGCTGCTGCATCAGTATTGTCAGGTTGAGCTGGAGTTCCATCATCATTAATAGAATATTTATTATCATCGTCAGCTTCTAATAGAACACCACCCTCCATTAGAATGCGGAGTTTGTCAAGTACACTCGACATAGTATCACCTCCTCTTAGGATTGAATATTGTACTGAATTCTGTTCATGGCTCTACCAAGTTGATTTTCAATCCTCATCAACTTATATTTTGCTTTGATATCACCTCTGGATTCAGCATCTCTAATTTTTTCTTTTACTACTTGAATTTCAAATTTGATATCATTAAATACGAGATTCTTATACTTCGAATCTGCTCTCTTATCCAAAGCTGTTTTAACCAACAATGCAAGAACGGCAGATACGATTTTTACAGGAATTCCTCCCGGAATAAGAAGACCAATAAGGAAGGAACCTATAAGATTCTTCAGCATTCTAGAAAGATTGATAGCGTTTTTGACTACAGTTTCATATGCAGCATCACGCTTACCATCCTTAAAGATTTTGATATATCTATTAAATTTCTCATTTAATCTTTCAGACATTTCTCTATCAGCCATAGTAAATTTCACCACAGTCTTAGATACACTATCCTTTACTTTTCTTACAGTTTGAGCAACACCTTCTTGCAATACTACTTCTTCAACTTCAGTATTTTCATCAATATATTCTTGCAGAGTTTCAGTCAAAGATACGATTACTGCTTCAAGTGCAAGTTCCTTGCTGATCTTGAACGGTTCTTCGGTTTGTTGGATATTAAACGGTCGAACCGATTCAAGCATCTTAGTTCTACGATCGGACAATAGTTTGCTACTATAGAATCCGTTAGTCATTTATAGTACACTTCCCTTCATAAGATGAATAGATTATTCAATTGTTTCGAAATGTACATTTATACCAGCTTTTTGATATTTAAACACTACATTAAGAATATTATTTAACTAGGAAAGGGTTGATATCATGTTTACTACGATCACTAAGAAAGAATTCCCGATTTACTATATCGTAGAAGCAGCGATTAGTCCTGATTTGATCAAGACTACTATCCTGCAGGAAAACACCGTTAGTGGAATTACCCCTGAGGGAGTTCAGGGTAAAGTTAAAACGGTTACGGCTGAATCCATTCTTCAAAGTTTTGAACGGATTAACTGGAACGGTCGTAACTATCCGGCGAAGGTTGTAATGAACGGCATTTACAACAACCCGAAAGTTCAAAACGATATGAGAATGAAACAATGGGCTGGAGAATGGTGTCATCCTGATAGCAAGGATGTCGTTCGTCAATCTCAGGTACTTGACCCATATGTCTCACACTATATCGACAAAGTATGGCAAGATGGTCAGCTTCTGAAAGGCCATATCACTACTGCTCCGTTTGATTACGGATTCTCCATGTACAATAAGTTGATGGCTGGCCGTCCATGGGGCTTCTCCCTCAGAGCATTTGGTGCTACCGATTCCAACAATACTGCAGTCGATCCATTGTCCATCATCACTTATGATCAAGTGAATCGTCCTTCTCACAAAGAAGCATATGCTACTGCTAATAACGTGGTAGCTAAAAACGAATACACTGATTCCATGCTGCAAGAATGCTCCTTGGCATATTTGGTTGAAACCAATACGATTCAACAAGAAATCACGAACTTCGTTCTTGAAAAATCCGACAATGTTAAGATTGCTCAAGAGCTGTTCGGTCTTCAAGAATCTGCTGGTGTCTTTAATGATAAAGGTCAAGTAATGCTTGAAGGTTCCTATCTTGGAACTTCGGTAAAAGTATATCTTCCAGTAGAATCCTACATCAAGAATAACTATGCTAATATCCTTAGGGGGCTGAAATAATTATGAGCAATAATATTCAAAATCAACTTAAGTGTATTCTTGAAGGTACTTATATCAATGAGGGTTTTTCTTTGTTTAAAAAGAAAGATGCTTTCATTCAGCATGTTAATAAAGAATACTCCGATTCTGAAATTAAAGCTACTATGGAATATATAATCAAACATCATAACCAGCAAGTTGCTCACTATGAGGGTAAAGGTAAAGGAGAATTCTCCAATACCAGTAACTACAATACTCTCATTGAGCAATTTAATATTTTCCATCTGATTGAATCTACAGAGATTGATCAAATCAAAGCGTCTAAGTATCCTAATGATGTTATTTCATCTGATATTAAAGGTAATATTACTAAGGTGCTTAATGCTGCTAAGAAAGAATTGGATAATCTGAAAAGATTCTGTGGTGAAAATAATCTTACGGGTAAATTCAATGCTGACTATAAAAAGATGCAGGAGAAAATCGACGAAGCAAAAAAGAATTGGGGGTGATGAAGTGTGAATATCAATACGATCCTTGATATCCTCCTCAATCAACGATTAGGATTGGTTGAATATAAATTGAATTATCTTTATCCTGAAATTCATAAGAATCTTCTTAATAATACTCTTCCTATCTTCTCGCAATATTTCCCTTGCTATAGAAGATATGAATTCATTCCAGCAGATCACAAAACTGATGTTACTAATGAATTCTATCTAGATATCCCTGAAGTTACCTTCAATAAATTGCATATCATTTCAGTTGCTGATGTGCAAGCCAGATCTGGTGTTGAAGGTAATGCATTCATGGATAGTTATCGACCATTTGCTATGACTATTGAAGATGTATTGCTCAACTCTGCTGCGACTAACCTTGCTTCCTTATCCAGTTACAGCTATAGGAACTTTAAGTTTATTCCCCCTAATAGAATAAAGCTTAAAGGATTTGGTGAGGGTGAGTTGTATGTAACTTGTAAATTGACATATCCTTCATTCACTGCGATTGCTGATTCAGTAATTGAACAATTTCTGGATCTTGCAGCAGCAGATATAAAGATATACATCTACAATAAATTGAAGCATTATGATCAGCTTACCATGCCTATCGGTAATATGGATCTTAAACTTGGTTTATTCGAAAACGGGGAATCAGAGAGAAAAGATATCATTGATAGATTCAATACAAAGGGATATCCGAACAAAGCTCGGAAATTCTATCATCGTTACGAATAAAAAGCAAAAAAAAAAGAAGCCCAAGAGGATTTTACTCCTCTTGGGTTTTGTTATGTTCTATATCCTTAAAAATTGATATAAATTCATCTTTAGTAACTGATCTTGCTCGAAGATGATTATCCACAAATAATCGTTTACCAGTATAAGAGAAATATATCTTAAACTGTATGAACTGCCATCCTACTATTAATCTAGGATCTGATTGTACAGCAATCCATTGATCATTTAATAGAACCATAGGTGTCCCATTCTTAGATAATCTGTATAAATATTCGCAACCAACTTCAAATCCTTTATAGGGTGTTCTACAAACTACTAGATCAATTCTAACCATATTATCAGTCCTTTTATAAAAGGTAAAACCAAGGGGATTTTACTCCCCTTGGCTCTTATTAGCTTCAAGTTCTTTCAATTTGTCAAAGATTTCTTGATCCATTTTTTGACACATTTCATCTACACTAGGTTGAAGCATCTCTCGAATTAGTTCCGATACATCTGGAGCGATATTACTTACATTAATGAGATTTTCTTGTGCCTTTTCTACCAACTCACAGCCAGTAGCTGTTACTTGGTCTGCTGTAGTTTTATCGTATTGTGCCAAATGGACCAGCCTCATTCCGTGTAATTTGAATACATCCTCGTTCATTACGAACATAATTACCCGATTGATATTCTGGTTTGATTCTAGTTGTTATCCGAATCAACTGGAAGTTACGATATACATTGATATATCCTTTAGCATTACGCTTATAACTTGCAGGATTGACTACACGATCTACCTTAATCAACCCATTTTCATTACGGATATATTTAGGTCTTACAATCTGGATGAAACCACGTTCATTCCGTAGATCTCTGTACTTCACAGCAAATCTACGTTTATCGTGCTCCTCTTCCAGAGTCTTATAGTGAGCTTTGATTACTCCGTAAACTTCCTCATTGATCTTGATTTCCTTGATCCGTTTACGAAGCTTCTTCACATATGGTTTCTCGATAGCTTGAGAGTCCCCGAAGTATCCTCCTTCATAAATCTTACAGAATGGAGTAAGCATACCCGAAATACCCGGAGAACTTGAAGAGATTGCATTAAGTTCAAATCGTCCAAGATGGCTTGGATAAATATCCCGTTGCTCATCCTTGACCTTATCAGAAGGTAAACCTTGAATACCTGTATAGGAGAATTTCAATCCATTTAATGCTTGTAGATCATTGATATCGATATTGTATCTAAATAGTGGCGAAGGCTTCTTCCCTCTGAATAGAGCCTTGATAAGAATGTGTTCATCCACTTTGAAAATTCTAGCCAATTTCTCTTTATCATATGGCTTGAGGTTCAGTGCATAGTTAACTCTATCTTTCCAATATCTTGAGAAATATGCAGCGATGTATTCATTTACACGAATACGTTTATTTGCAAGAGAATTATTATCCATATTTCTCAATTCGTTAAATTCACGCATCATCCACCGTAGTACACAGTAGACATCCGCTTTATCACGATAATCAATTCTCAGAGCGTTTTGAGTTGTAGCATCAAGAACGTTTCTGAATGATTTCATAACGTCATAACCTTTATTCAATTGATTCTTTGCTGCAGAGGTGAAGAGAGATCCGAGTTTCTTAACCCAAACTTCTTCTTCATAAATGTCTTCAATTTTGTTACGAGTGTTAAACAGTTGTGCAAGAAGACCTATAAAGGTTCTGAAGAACGAGTCATCATCAAACAGAGTCTTCTCAGCTTCTAGAAGAATATTGGAATTTACTCGAAAATAATAGAACAGTTCCGGTTTCTTAACCTCTGTAACAACGTTAAGAAGTTTTGTATAACCGAAGAAGTCAATAGTTCCGAGAATGGTTCTTCTAGCAGCGAAATAGAATAACGGATTGAATGTTTTCTTAAACAGATTTATATTCAGATTCGAAATCTTATATTCTTGACCAGTTTCCACACAGAGTAGGGAATACTTCTTTTTCTTCTCTTCTCTGCTAAGACGTTTTTGAACTCTAGACTTCAAGATTACTTCGCCTTTACGGTTATAGGTTGCATTATCTACAACCTGGAACATAGCTAAAGTTTTATTTCCCGAAATCATGAAGTTATATCTATCTATATACTTCGGAAGCAAGATCGTATTTTCTACTTTCTGACCTCCTGCGATATCCACAGTAAATTTAATTGCATCAAATACATCAGGCTGCACCGGAATAAGTTTTTCGATCTTATTTTTTAAGATCTTCTTATTCTTGATATTTTTGATGTTCAGCCTAATGTCAAGCTTAGAAGGATCTCTGACATATTCCACATTACGAAGGAAGATATCTGGAAGCATCTCGATGGATCTTAAATCCTCCGCAATGAATTCCCAGATCTGTTTACCTTGACGACGATCAAATAGATCTTCGTTGATGCCTTCAGTCATAGTATCTGACATTGTGGCAACCATCTGGCTTAGATAATTCATCCTATCACTTCTTCCCTTCCTTTATCTATTAGACAAAAAATTTTCTGCCAATAGTAAGAACCGAAACCGGATTGATTCTCCGGTTTCGGCCTTTGTATGACAGAATGATTAAACGAGGGCTTCGATAAGGCGGTCGTTCTTGATCGTTTGCTTGAATTCTTTGGACGGAATGAAACCGAATTCCCATTTGTCCTTTTTCCGCTCGATCGTGTAAGTGCCTTCGCCCGGTACTTCGTATTTAACAACTTCATCCGGCGACTTGGCGTTAACCAGTACGTGGATGATGCCGGCAACGTGAAGTGCTGTAAACAATTGTGCGGATGTTTGATCGAACTCAACGCCGCGATCGGCATCGGTTTTCTTTTCAACCCACTCGCTGTCCTCGACATTGTACTCGTCGAGTTTGCAGCAATGCATAACCGTATCCAGGAACGTTTCGTCCTCGATAGTGGTTGCCATTGTTTCGATGAGAGAAACATTCTTGTGCAGCTTCTCTTCGAAATTGTCCAGTTCCGAAAGGAACTTCTTCTCGTTCGCCAAGCTGAACGTCGGGTTCAGGGAAAGCGAATCGCCGGATTTGCGTGCTACTACGCCGTATACAAATGGTCCAACTTGCAGCTGAACTTCTTCTTTCGGCTCGGCGTCCATGATCAGGTAAAGAGCACGCGGGATTGCATTGGAAATTCCTGTATCGATCATCGCTTGAATTGCAAGATCGATTTCGGCTTTTTTCGCATCGCCGTCGATGTTGCGCTCGCAGTTGAATGCTTTGCTGGATACTTCGTTTGTAACCTCGATAAGTTTCTTTGCCATTTTGAATAGCCTCCTAGATAATTGGTAGTTTATTTGTAAGACACATACTACTTACTAATATTGTGTCATATACACTATAATTATATATATTTACTGGGCGGCAGTGAACCCGAATGCCCAGTGGTACATATCATGCTTCAATGTGTAAGTACCTTCAAGTAACTCACATGAAGCACCTTCTTCATTGGGCTTATTGAAATCGGCGGAACGCAGTAAAATAGTTGCAATGGTTATAACATGTACAGCTATAAGTAGTTGGATGGATTGTTTATCCATCTCAACTGAGTTGGTCGTATCTTCGGCTCTAGTCCATTCGTCGATCAGTTCGACGTATGTGTCCATACGACAATAATGACCAACCAGTTTGATAAACTTTTTATTTTGAATCTGTGATGCTATTTTCTCAATAATCTCTACTCCAGGTTCCTCTTTATATTGACTGGTTGAATTCCAAAAATCTATTGGATTCACTAAGTCAAAAGAATCAACGCCATATCTAAATGGCCCAAGATCTAGAGTTCTTGTGGGGTGATATTTTCGCATGTGTTTAATGGCATTACCTATTGCAGTTGTAATTTTTTCTTGAACGTGTTCTTGGATTTCGATTTTACCTTGTGGAGTTTCGCACATAAATATTCTGTTTGCAACTGCTCTTGCCATTTCAGTAAAGTTAGTCATAGTTAATACACACCATCCTCATAGTAATTGTTTATATCACTCTATAATAATATATATTTGGTTTCCCGTTCAATGCCCTTTAACAAAAAAAAAATAAAACGAACCAGAAGCATCTTAGCCTCCGGTTCGTTAATATTGGAATGTATTACGTTTCTGGATTAGAGTCCACGTCCGATTTATTTAGCGTTTACCATCTACCCTACTATCGTCTCTTTCTGAACACTTCAGCAAGAATCTCTTCACTTTCCACCGATTTGATTCTCCAAACTTTATAGGAGAACCCGAGTAGAAAAATCCAAGATGAAATCGCTATAACCACCTCTGTCAAATGGCGAGATGGGTTGAAGGCTCAGCTTTTCAAAGAGTCGATTCTCAGGACCCGATGATCGACATAAATGGTTGGAAAGTACGACTCAATCCGATTCGAAATCTCCCAATTTAATGTTTACATTTTCTAATTTCTTATTTTATTTCTGTATCCCATACTAATTTTCCTCCATTTTCATAAAGACTTATGAACTGGGATAGAAGCATTACAGGAATATTTTTCTTTCTTGCAGCAATTGCTTTCTTTCCTTCAAATCTATCAGGAGTAACTACCAACAGATCAAATTTACTTCCAGAATCAATGATTTCTAAGTTATTCTTTTTACAAATTTCCTCGAAATCAGAATTGGTCCTGAATCCAGAGATCAGAATAGTTTTATCGTATTGCTTCTTATCTTTAGATGTATCCGCCACATTCAGTAGACTTACTAATTTCTCAAAGTCAGAATATCCTTTGATGAGATCTTCGGCAAAATCCACAGCTTTCTTATCAATACCCTTAATCTTAGTCAGTCGTTTATATAACTTATCATGTTCACGATTTTCCATTAACTCTATCAATTCTTTAATATCTAGGTCTTCGAGAATCTTTTCAGCAGTTTTGGTTCTAAGGCCAGGAATCCTCAAGAGATCAATCACCTTTGCATAACTAATAGGAGCTTTGATTTTCTTCTGAAATTCGTCCCATGCCTTCTCCAGATTCAAACCTTTCATAGCTTTAGATAAATCTTCATATTTCATTTGGATAAATTCAATAGCATCAGATATGTTCGCATCTTCTACAAGTGAGGCAGCAGTCTCATCGCCGAAATAGTCGATGTTGAAAATACGAATAGCCTCAAGAATACGACCAACTTTATGCCCAGGACAGTCATCATTAACACATTTGAGCATATCTTTAGACACGACCAATTCATGTTGACAATTTGGACATCTTTCAGGTAATTCTATTTTCTTTCCATCGATATTTATTTTACAAGCTGCATCTTTATCAATATATCCCATTACATCAGCATTGTACGATACTACAACTTCATCACCAATGTGAAGATCCAAGCGATCGAATCTTGTGACATTGTTTACTGGAGCTTTATCATATCGAACGCCATTAAATTCGATTGGATCGAAAGTTATATTATGACCAATATATCCTTGCTTCCCCATTGTCGAAATAATACCAGTAACTTTGGTTCTTTGCGCCATTGCATCGAACTTATAAGCTATTTGCCATTTGTTTTTATTAGAGGATCGTCCAAGAGTTTTAATATGATCATAATTAGCTATAGTTAAAACCAATCCATCAATACTGTAATTCATTCCACTTCTATTATCACTATAATTTCTAGTGATACTTTCAAATTCATTCAAGAGAGAATTTATATCTCCCTCAATGATTTTAAATCTATACTCTAAGGAATCGCCAGAATCTGGAAGTCGAAAATACGTTTGCATAGCTCGCATCATATATTCAAAGGTCATGTTACGGTGTAATGTTTGAATGGTGTTCATATCAATCATTAGAGGAACCATTGAGACGCATTCATTAATTAATTCAAGTTGCTCTTTAGGTGTTTTAGGGTTTGATATTCTTTTCAAAGCCGAAGCTATAGCAGCTCGACGAGTGGAATACTTTATACCAACAGCTTCAGACAATCTTTTTCTACCATATTCAGTTATCATGGCTTCATATTGAACTCCGATTTGTTCTGGGAAGAGTCTTTCGATAGAGCCATCACCCAACTCTATTATAGTATCTCTTCCTACAAGAATATTAGACAAATCGACGCCAAGATTGTTTTCGTAATCACCCCTAGTTATTGCTTTAGTGGGAGTGAAAGTAATTCCGTCGTATAAGGATATTTGCCTTTGTTGAGTTACGGTTACTGATGTTCCATCAAACTTAGGAGCTATCAATAACTTTAATTTCTTAACTTCCAATTCTTTCATACATTTCTTTAACCATTTCTCAACAGATGGTTTATCAGATACATCATAAACCGTATATGCTTTATTCAAAGTACCAGATAACTCAGGAAAATCCTGCTCCGTACTTCTCATACCTGCTGGAATGAAAGATTGAAATGGTTCATCGCCACCATTCAAATCTTTATATTTCTCCAGAAGCCGATCATACATTTCATTTGGCATCAGTTTATATTTGACACCAGTCATATATTCATTTAATTCAGCTACAGATTTACATAATATCAAGACATTTTCTAATCCACTAATTTCATCGTCAGAGATTTTGTCATTGGATTTGAAGGTTATTTCATGCAAGGTTAATACGATTTCAGGTTCCTGTAATCCAAGAACTACCGATAGATACTCTCCTTTATTCAATTTCTCTACGAGTTTCTTCGTCAACTTATGAAACTTTGCCATTTTCATTCTCCTTTATCAAATCGTCTTAATATTGCCTTAGCATGTTGTTCATGATGAAGTTTTCTATAACTTTCAAGCTTTGTGAATAACAAATTGTATTCAGATGTCTTAAACCTGGAGGTTTCATCAGAAGCTGCTTTAGCAAGAAGTTGTTTTAAAATCTCAATTTCACGCCCATCCAATGGTATATTGATCATTGGTTTCGGAGCCTTCAACATTGAGCATTCCTCCAGTGAATAACTAATAGGTTTATCAATTTCTTATCTACAGTAATAATATATATTTAGAAAAAAAGATAGAGGAACCGAATAGATTCCGGTTCCTCCAGTTTTATTAAGATACACTTCCTTTAAGCTTATCCCACCCAGAGAAGAATACTTTGATATGCTTACTATCCATCGCTTTAATTTCTTCAAGCAGGATGTTTTCAACTTTTCTCTGCTTAGGATACTCGAACCGAAGACCCATTCCACATACCATAAATGTGGAATTGAACAGATCAACAACACGGGACTTCGGATTCTCCATTTCGATTTCAACATCTTCAGAGAAGATATTGATATCAAGTAACTGAGCGAATTCTCTTCGTCCAATTACTGATGTGCAATACAATCTTGTGAAGTAGTTAATAGCTGCAGGATCGTTACATAGATTCAAGATATCCATTTCCATATTCCCAATCCGAATCGCTTGGTTATTGAACAGAGCTGTTCCTCTGCTATAAGCATGAGATTTAATCGGAAGAAATGTACGTGGATTGATAGTACCTTTAGACCGTACAGAGAATTTCGTAATAGGTTCATGCTTAAGTCGGTAGATATAAGAATCAGACATGATCATCTTACGTTGGATATTGAAGACATTGCCCTTCTCATCCATGACCGTGAACTTCTTCTTCTTAGGTTCAACCTTTTCAATTAGCTTAGCGTAATTGTCAAAGCTGATAGACATACTAGGTGGCTGGAATGTAACGAATTCCTTCGTAATTTGAGACAGGAATTCTTCCTGATCTTTATTGCTGAGAGAATCGTACATTCTTCTAACAACTTTCTCTTGATCAGGATTACAGATAGACAAGAAGTCAAGAAGAGTTTCGAATTTCTTCTTCTTGGATACATCTCCTGCCAAGATTTCATCAACAATCCAGTTAAGTTCGAGTTCGTACAACTGAGAAGGATTTAATCGTCCAATAACGCTAAGAGCACTAAAGATGATCTCAGCATATTCACCATCTTCACTTCTCGGCATATACTTTTCTTCAACTATTTCAGAGATAACGCCTTTATTACCATGGCGTCCTACAAGCTTAGTACCAATAACAGCTTTCTTGGTATTCACTACAGTCATATAGATAATCATATTATCGAAGATGGAACCATCATCATCCCACTTCGTATGTTTACCGATACTCAAGATATCTTTAGCTCGTGCATAAGTAATACCGACTTGATCGGAATACTCATTTTCAGGATTATCAACAATACGGCTAAGAGCTTTTCTAAGTTCATGCCAGTATTTGGTGATCATCTTCATATACTTCAAGGTTTGTTCATTAACTTTATCTGTGGGAACTTCATCGATTGGAACGTTTGAATAGATATCGATGTCAATTACAGTACCT
>Ga0182739_1000568_pt1 | contig 45277 bp, 39 predicted proteins | sample eDN5th30CBELigBY_FD_128873 | JGI IMG/M metagenome (GOLD analysis project Ga0182739, IMG submission 128873) | Enriched backyard soil microbial communities from Emeryville, California, USA - eDNA 5th pass 30_C BE-Lig BY (version 2) (version 2) | ecosystem: Environmental > Terrestrial > Soil >... | reverse complement strand
TCAATGGTGAGATAGTATTGGCGAATATCGTCAGCGACCGACGCTTCAAGCCTGGCAAACTCCTGCCTAAGAACCGTTTCAGAGACTGGAGTGAAAGCTTGCCGGACCAGAAAGGTGCTGACCGGGTTAATATCGCACCCCACAGCCTTCGCACCGAGCTTCACCGACTCTCCGAGCGTGAGGCCGCTCCCCATAAACGGGTCAAGGATTACTTTGTCAGAGAAGTTGTGGGATCTGTAGAATTCGCTCCAGATATTCGCCGTTGAGGGCATGAGGGCTCCAAGCGTGATCGCGCGGAAGACCGATCCCAGCCGGGTGGCCCACCATTTGTGAATGTGGTAGATCGGTCGATTGATTTCCTTACGCCAACTCTCACGTTCAGCAAGTTCGCTGATCTCGGCGACCGGGAAAGCGCGTTCGATTGCCTTTGCGCTGACGGTCTCAATGGATACGCGTTGAAGTGGGTACAGAATTTCAGTGAGGCGTTGTACTGTCTTCAGGCAGCTAAACACTGCGACGACATGATTCTCCGCCGTGATGCAAAGCCGGGGAATGGCGTCGCTTTCGATTTCGATCGAACAGGGTGCACCTCCGTGAGTTCCCCCTGCGCGGGACAGTAACTCACTGGGAATAGAGACGGCGGTTATATGGAAGGGCCGCTCGTGGTGAACTGCCTCAGCCACGCGTATGGCGATGAGCAGCTTTTTGACTTCATTGGGGTCTATTCCGAAACTTTGGCGCTTGCTCCCCTGAAAGACGGGTATGATGTTTAGCTTCACCATGAAACCGGACGAGATCTCGTCAACAGCGGCACGCCGAAGTTCGTGCTCGGAGAAGACGTGACGGCTGATATTGCTGACATGGCTCCACTCAGCTTCGAATAGATTCCCAAAAACCTGACTTCTGTACTCAAGGATTTTCTTTGGACTCAGAGCCGAAATGATCTCGTTGACCGATGCATTGGGTGGCAGCATCAAGGCTTTCAGGATGAATCCTGAAGGAAAATCCAAAATGTAATCTTCCGTCAGGAGGGAAAGGATCTCTTCCTGAAGCAGATCGGATTTAGGCTTTCTGTGGCTGTTGCGGAGTTGCTGAATCAATTGGCTGAGTTCTTTAGTAATGGGTGACATGGGTGTGGAATGAAAAACCCTGTGCCGACACTGGCCACTCAAGGCTCAAGTCGACACAGGGTCAGGTGTTTTTGATTGTTGGTGAATTCGGCGAGACGATATCTCACCGAAGCTCGCTTTGAAGGCGTCCCGATCGTAGTTGGCGATTAACCTTGACTTCTCCTGACAGCCGAGGTTAAAATTTTCAATCTATCGGAACCTCCTTATTTCAATCCCTACCGTTTTACCACAAAGCGGAGACAACTGCTGACAAGCAGTTGATTCCGCGTCTATCATACCGCGCTCCGTTGACGCGATTTCCCTCCTCACCACACAGAGGGATATTACGGATTCACATTGTCACGAAAACCTGAACGGTTCACTTTTTGGTCGCGCAAGCCAAAAACTCTCTGCAAGGAGTTATGGAGTGTCTCTACGCTATGAGGATCCCTCAGGTAGAGAATGGTTTCCCTTTTTTGATCGGTTGACTGTTTTTCAATCATGGCGGGTCTCATTCCGCTGAAAGCGGATCTGCTTCTTCGATCAATTTCCTTCGCCAGTTCTCCGTTGGCGATACTCCAAAGTGAAAACTCGGTCCGATGATTATTTTCGGCCTGACATCGGAAGATAATCTTGCTTCCACTGACCAGGATGATGACGCAATCGATCACCTCGTAATAGTACTGGCCATCCTTCAAGAAGTACCTCTCAGTGGAAGTCGAGTTGATGGAACGGACTGCGACGGCCACCGCTCCGTCCTTGAGCAGCTCGCGCGGTGCCTGCCAGATGGCTCGCCCATCATCCCACTGACCCCTGAGAACCTGGGGGGAGACAATGATGAGGAGCAACAAAATCAACCGCTTGAGCGTCGCATTCATAGCTTCAGCCCCCCGTAGAAAAGGCATCTCTCTTCTCGAATTTGAACAGTTGAATATTTACCAGATCGTCCTTCCGCAGAAAAATCCGCAAACAGAGATCTTTGTAGATGTACACATAGGAGTGTTCGGATGGCGAGAGCGGGGACAGGTGCGCTGCTCCATAATATTTCCGTCGAAAATTGCTGGCGCCAAAGCCGTTCATGATCTCCAGCGCGCGGTTGGCCCGGTTTTCGTAGTTGGCTTCTTCCCGATCTTTCTTTGGGAGCGACCCGGCCCAAAGCCTTGTTTTTCGGTGGAAGAGATGGACCGTGAGAAGTGAATTCCCCGATGTAATATGGTAAAGTTTTCGCTCCTTTCCGGGAATCCCAAACTCTTCTCTGATAATCCGGCCATGTCGGCTCCCCAGGTCCGATGCCCGGTCGCTTCCTTCAAATAGGCGATAGACTTGTTCGATGTCGTACTTTGCCCAAGCGACGGAAATCGGAAAGGCAAGGAAAAGACAAAGCAGGCTTGTAAAAGGAATTTTGCTCATGGGGAGAATCGAAGGACGGGGAATAAAGGCTTCCTACGGGTTGCTATCCAGCCACTTTTTCATAAGGTCTTCGTAAAGGTTCACGACGTCGCCCTCGTGCTCAAAAGCATATTCTGACGTGCGGCTGGCGGCTGCCTGCTCTTGCTCCTTGATGACTTTTCCTTTTGCCTCATTGTCAAGAGCCTCCTTGGCAATAAGGACTTCCGACACCTGATCCACTTCCTCCTTGATTTCACCCGCTAGCGAGTCGTCCTTCTTCTTCTTTTTCTCTTCATTGCCGATGTAATAAAATCGTGCGGACCTTCCTCCGATGGTCTCAATGGTGCATTCCGTCACCGGATACATCTTCTCATGGTAACGGAGGGTGTACCTTTCCAGCGCGACGGCGCAAATGGAATTCATCGCCACATTGTAGGATCCCTGCTCCCGCTTCAGAGGAGCCGTCCATATGCTGTAGGGACCGGCATGTAGAAGGGTGCTCAGGAAAAGGGTGGCGAACGCCACCATTCCTCCTGTCCGTCGAAATCCGGGAGATAAATGGTTCAGGTTCATGCCTTGATAATATAGGTCGCGTGAAGCAGGCCGCTCGGTAGCACGTCAACGCGAAGAATAATGTTCTGACCTCTCTGCAACGGGAAAGACGAAGTGGCTTTCTCGACCATCACAGGCAATACGTACCTCTCTCCCCGCACGTTGACAGCATACAATGTCCGCCCCGAGAAATCTCCCGCCAACAGGAGCTCGACCACAGCTTCGAGCCTGTAGGTGTGGTTGATATACTGATCGGGTGCCTCCAGATATTTGGCGACGGGAAGGGCTTCTCCCCTCAATTCCTCCGGTAGACGCTGCATCGCAAAGTAAGTTCCGACAAGGAGCGCCAATGTAAGGAAAAAGCCGGTATAGACCATCAGGTTTCCCTTCTTCTTGCGTCGATAGCTCATGGATGAAAACAAGGAGTTTAGTGCAAATTTGCGGCCTGCTGGCGGTCGGGCTGGGAATGGGTGCTCAAGATTAATTCGGAGAGGGTCTTGACCTTCTCCGGGGCATTTTTGGCACCGGGATGTTCTTTGGTCGCCTGGAGGTAGTAACTCAAAGCGCTCACCATCCGGTGTTTCTCCTCTGCACTTTTAGCCTTGGTGACCAGGGCGATATACTCACTGGCGTGATTGGATGCCTGAATCAGGGCTTTGGTGAGAACGGAGTCGTCATAGTGACCCGCCGCTTCGTTAAGAACCTCCCAAGCCTCTACAGATCTCTCGTGAGCGGTGTACTCTGCCGCTTTCCGCAAGGCTTCTTCTATTGCCATAAACGCCTCCAGAGCGGCCTTGAGCTCTTCTTTCCTGACTTCATCATTGGCCACCGCGACCAGAAACTCCGCCTTTTTCGCGTCGATTCCGCGAAAATCCTTTCGCTTCAACAGTGTCGTGAACTCTTTGAGTGCCTGCCCCTGCCGGTCAAACTCTTCGGAAAGTTTGTCGAGTCCCTTGGCCAGGTTGGGATTCTGCGGCCACACCTCTGCAGCGAGCTTGAGTTCCTGCTGCATGGTGGCCTTATCATCGTTAGCCGCAGCATCTTTGGCCTGTTGAAGATGCATGTTGCTCTGAAGGCGAGCTCCTTCAATAGCGGCCTTAAAGGGAGCCGTATCGAAGTCGGAGGCCGTTTCATTGAGCAAGGCCATTTTCTCTTCGGCCTTTCCGAAGTCCTTTACTTCCACGGCCTTGGTAATCTCTTTCCTCGCCTGACGAAACGCCCTGATCTTCTTTCTGCTTTCTTCCGGTACGGTGATGACTTCCGGGAGGTGTTCGCCGATGGCAAACGTCTCCAGCATCCGCTTTTCAGCGCTGGAGATTGCATCGGCCAGAATCATATTGTCGACCGCGCTGACGCCCCGCCTCGTATCGTGGATCGCTTCTGTGGCCATTGCCTCAAGTGTCGTCACCGTCAGAGGAGCGCCTCCGGTTCTGGAAAGAAGTTCCTCGGCTTTTCCTTCGACCTTGATGGAAACACCTCCATCCTCGAAAATTTTCTGGTAAAAACTACAAGCCACCAGCACATGCTGGAAGCGACGCTGCATGAAGAGTTGAACGATCAGGCTTTGAAACTCCGCTTTTGAGAGAATCAATTTCGTTTCGGCCTGAGCGATGTTCGCAGCCACTCTGGCTTCCTGAAGGGCGATGCGACGGTTCTTTGCTTCAAGACCGGGCAGGTGCTCGAGTGCCTTGGCGACACTGCCAGGACCGTCTTTGACATTGAGATTGGTGTTCCGGAGCATCGACTTGACCTCCATATCCCGGTTCCATTCCTTTTGTTTGACATCTTTTTCAAGATGATCCGCACGCCCGTAAAGGCGATCCCGTGTCCGGATCGCCTGATGGGCTGCCCCGATCTGGCTTCTGATGACACTGCAAATCCCCTGATCATATTCGGGGAGCTTCTGACTGATGGGCCCCAGCATTTCGTATGCTTTGGAGTGCGATTCGATGTCAGGGGCGACATTGGAGGCATTGCGCGAATAGGGATTGTTGGGAAGAAGAAGGTCCAGAAGACGCGACATCGACTGAAAGTACGTCTCCCGTTTCTGTTGGTCGCCTGAACTTTCGTAAAGGAAGCGCTCATAGCGTCCCTCAATGAGGCGGTTTTCCGTGATGTTCCAGGCCGTACCGCGCTTTTCGTCGACCACGTTTTCGCTGGACGGATCGAAAGCGAGGTTCTCCAGTCTGGATGTGACGGTCGATTCCAGCTTTGTACCCAGATCGGATGATTTGCCGCTTTCCCGAACGGAGATGATGGCGTCCTGTGAAGATGATTCTGCGGTCACAGAGGAGGAGGGAATCTGGGCCACTGCCATGAAACTGGCAAGAGGACTGACAAGGGCGATCAGGACGACGGTTTTCATGAGTTGATTCCTTCGGCAGATAAAGCAACCTCCTAAGATGCCGTTGTTTTGTGTTTTTCCAGAAGACTCGTCTTTTGAATATGGAACTCCTCTTCGGAAAGGAGCCCCTCCTCTTTTAGCCTCTGTAGCGAACGGAGGTCCGACTCCAGCGACGGTGTAGGGGCAACCTGGTGAGAAATCATCGAACGATGAGGATCCAGGGGAAACGATTTAGGCAAACGGAACGCAAAGGTAGAGATCAGAAGGAGCGCAATGAGGATTTTGTCAACGGCGATCCACAATGCCCCAAGAGAAAAATGAAGAAATGGAAAGAAAAGGACCGCAAATATTCCGAATATCCACATCCACCCGAACTGGCGGATTTTCATTGAAAGAAAAGCCTGATAACCAAGCCAGGAGGCGATAATCATATAGAAAAGATTGATCATTGCCTTCGCTTGACTTGGGTTATAAAAGCCTGTCATTGAATGAAACCAGGCAGTGGTGGCGATCGGCTCGTAAGCAAATATCATGATGACGAGAAGAACGATGGCGAAAAAATTCCCTACGGCTTTGGTTCGATTGAGAATGAGACCTCTTTCGACTTTTCCGGCGGGTGGAAGCACATACCGATTCAAGAGATATCCGACCAGAAGCAGGATTCCAATCGGCGGAAATAAAAGACAGAGCAAGAGGAGGCCGAGAATGATATTTCGCTCTCTTCCTCCGTTCTTTAGAAAGGCAATGATCCTCGAAAATGCCTTGTAAGCCGTCGGTACGTTCTTTTCAAAAGCGTTTCGCATCACAATATTTACTTTGAGGTTTGGACTTTGTAGGTCATCGGTGGAACTCCTTTTGGCTCAAGCTTGATTTCCGAAACTTTAAGATAAATTACTTTATAGGGAGAGCGGTTGAGTGTCTCTTCCATGCATCTGTCAACGGTTCCCGTGTAGGTTCTCGTGCAGATACGTGATCTTTGAAGCGAGGGTGCCCAGCTTTTGGCCTGCTCCAGAGGCACGAGAATATAGGAAAGCTCCTCCGGATTTGAAAATCTTACTGCGTACCGGTTGAAGGGGATATAACTGGACGAGCTGACTGACGAAGGGAATCCGCCCATTTCAAAGTTATACTCTTCAAGTAGCGTGTCAACGATCACGGAGAATGAAGTCGCCTTTTTTGCGTCTTCGATTTTCTTTGTGATAACTGGCTTTAATGCCTGGAGTTGTTCCTGTTTCGCGAATTCGTCTCCTAATCTTCGATAATCCGAACTGATGATTTCAGCAATCAGGGATGCAGGAGTAGGAAGATCCGCTTTGGTCTCATAGACGATAGGCGCTGCCTGCTCGGTAATTTGAATATTCTGGGCGTTTGCTGTCAACAAAGTAGAGAACAACGCCACCGGAATCCATTTAGCAAAGCTCATTTGGGGATATTTTCAGGTACTGGTTTTAACAAAGCGGCGGGAGGCTATCGGTTCCTGGCCCTTCTTCCTTGGACGGCAAAGCAGGCGGCGACCAAGCCCAGAATGACCAGGACGTAGGTCGAAGGTTCAGGAATCATTACGGCAAATTGACTGTTGTGATTGAGTACGGCCCACACCTCTCCATTTTCCGTTCGGCCCCACGCTCCGACGACGTCGTATAGATCAAACCACTCGAAGCTTGCCCTGAAGTCCTCGAATGAAGAGAGGATGGGCGCGCCGGTGTACAGCGGGTTATTGTTGGTGTTGCCATAGATTGCGTTCACCCACTGGTTTTCATCGTTGATCCATCCCAGCCAAGCCCCTTCTGCAAGGTCTGCAACGGACATCTGAAGGACGAACGTGCTCTCCCCCGTACCCGAAAGGCTGAAGACGTCTGAAATACGCAGATGGTCCCCGATGACATCAAGGCTTGACGGTAGGTCGCTGAAGGAGGTGACCACTTCAGGCTGAACCCATGGTTCCTCTATAAATGGGGAATCCAGAAAACCGTCAAGAATAGCTGCTTTTGTGTGTGGCTGCTCGTCTCTCAAACTCGAGAGGGAAAGGTGATCGAGACTTGAATAGTAGTCCAAGGCGTTTCGATATTGCCCTCCATCGAGAAAGATCGTGCTCCGCAATTCATTTCCGGCGTGTAGCAGCGTCCCGCCAGCGTGGACGATAGTAGGACCCGTACCAAGGCTGGTTGAGTACCGAACCGTCAGGCTTCCTCCGAAAATTTCGGTCCCTCCCGTGTAGTTATTGATAGATCGCTCGTTGAAAATGGTATGGCCCGAATAGACATTGACGGTAACCACTCCTAAAATGGTTGGGGAGAAGAGGTAATCGTCGTCGGTATGGTTGAAGTTGATGATTCCCTTGGAATTGTAGATGGAGGGCCATTGGTTAGGGTTTGCGCCCACTATTTCGGTTGCTTTGATGACTCCCGCCTTGGTAGGCGCAGCGCCATTACGCCCCCCGATATTCAGGATTCCAATGGATTGTTGATCGAAAGGACGCGGTATGGAACCAGAAGTCTGACCTCCAAGTTCAACCCGTCCAAATTGTTGACCTACCTCGACCCTTGCACCATCTGATATCGTCAAGGTGCCCGTCCCCGCCAGTTCTCCGGATTTTGATCCGATCATCAAGGTCAGTCTTGCTCTCAGCAGACTATTTTCACCGGACACGACCACATCTCCGTGGCCACCAACATTTTGGGCGAGAAATTCCTGAGGAGCATAGATCGCGCCGATTACTGCCGAATCAGAAAGGACTTGCCCTCCGTCTTTGATAGCCAGCACGCCATTACCACCACTTCCAACCCTCAAAGTGGAGGCTTCGAGGATAGCTTGGTCTTCTATGGTAACAATGCCTGTTGTTCGCATTGTGTCCCCTGGGCGGAGTATCGATCCGAAGCCAAAGCCAAGGTTGACCTGATTCGCCCTTGTCGTGGCATGGTGATTCAGTAGAAGAGCCCCATCGGACAGGTCAACTGAATTGATCATCTCAATCGAAGTGTTAGAATCCGTGGCAGCGACCTCTCCCGAAATCATCAGGTTCGAGCCGGCAAGCTGAGCACCGTTGCTTAAGCTGATGCTTTCAACACCGTCATCTCCCACCCGGAAACTACCTGTGCTCCCGTCGCTCACAACGAGTTTACTATTGGCCCCTGAGATGTGAACCGCTCCTGTGCCCAGAGAAACTGCCGAAGTGTTCAACGTGCCTCCGGTGATGGAGGTTTCTCCGGTGCGCACGCCTCCACTCCGGAGGTTGGTGATTCCCGACAGGACGTTGATTTGGACGTCTCCGTTAATCTCGTGGTCGAAGAAATACCCATCGGCTTGATCGGTATGGTTGAAGTTGATGATACCCTTTGAATTTGAACCGCTTCTGATCACCCGATCCCACGATTGCAGGTTCTCAAATCGAATACTTCCAGCTTCAGTTGCAGCGTTTTCGCCTCCGATGTTGAGGACACCTGTTCCGCCATACTCCCCCAGAGTGATCGGGGCACTGGTAACGAGGGCGCCTTGGTCCTGAAGGTTCACGATTCCTTTGCTGCCGTTTCCGATGACGATACTTTGGCTCGCCAGTTCACTTCCCGGTCCGCTGATGGTGATACGGGCATCAGACGGGTCTTCTTCGGAGGGAATCTGACCAACTTCAACGGTTCCAGTCACCTGTGACTGAAGGCTTGAGGTTATTCGCAGGCGACCGCCTCTTTCGATCGTGAGTTCTCCGACGCCGCCTTCTCCAATCCTGAGGACGTCGTCGCCTGCTTCAAGGATAAGGCGGCTTGATGGTCCGGTGATGGATACATCTCCTGTTCCGAGATCTTCGGCGGTGTAGATCGTCAGACTGCCGTCGCTGATGGTCGTGTTTCCGGTTCGAGGCCCCATGTAGGCCCCACTTGAGCGTAAACGTATCTCACCCGAAAGGACATTAATCTCGACATCCCCTAAAATGCTTGCGTCGAAAGTGTAAGCGTTAGGGTAGGAGAGGGCATCCCAATCACGATTTACATACCCCTCTGCATCGAAGTTGATGATGCCTTGTCCACCATCCGATCGAATGGTGCGGCTGAACCCGTTGAACGCCAGTTCCCCCGGAGCAAGTCCTTCGCCCTCGCCTCCAATGTTGAGGACGCCGATTCCACCGTTCTGTCCCAGGATGAGCTCAGATTCAACCGCGAGTGTGCTTTCGTTGTAAAGGTTGAGCACCCCCGTGTTGCCACGCCCCAGCACCACGCGATTGGCCTCCAGGACCCCGAAATCATCAAGGGTGATGACTCTTTGCGTTGGGTCCACTGTACCTGCGTCGTCACCGACGTAGACGGTTTCCCACGTTTTAAAGGAACCGTGTTTTTCAATCAGGAGCTCTTCGATGCCGGAATTTCCCACGGTGAGACCGTCGGGGGAATTGTGTCCTTCGTAGGAAATTCGGCTACCGGGTCCGGTGACATGGACCCTCCCGGTTCCGAGGTCTTTCTCGGAAGAAACCCGCAACTCGCCGCCTGAAACCAACGTTCCGCCCGTTCTGTTTGAAAGGAGTGACTCCAGTTGGACAACCCCGCTTTCGACGTTAACCTGCAGATTTCCGGTCAGGGTTTGGTAAAAGGCGGCTTCCATTCCATCGTTTTCCTGCCGGAAGTTGATGACGGCTTCGCCCCCGTTTCCGTGGACACTCTCAACGTCCAGCAGAACAGGAGAGTAACCGGTGGAGAAATCACCGATGTTAAGAATCCCGCTGCCGCCGTCGCTTCCAAGAACAATGTTCCATCCAGACACCCGAGCGAAGTCTGAAAGTGTCAGAACGCCCGAGGCTCCGTTTGCACCGACAACAATCTCCTGAGCCTGCAATATGCTCTCAAATCCACTCGCAGTGACTTCTCCCGTTCCTGCGACGAGGGGACGGTCGGGAGCAATTTCGAGCGAGTTTCCAATGATAAGGCGATTGGCATTGAGCCTGCCTCCATTGGCGATATCGAGCCTGCCGACTCCGCCGTTTCCAATCGTTGCCTCGCCTGCCGTCAGGAATCCTGAAGAGAGCGAAATCTCACCCACACTCCTGATTTCCGTGCCCGAAAAGGTGGCATTCCCAACGAAAAGATCCGGTGTGTAGACCACCCCTCCTTCTTCGACGAATAACCTGCCAGTGGACGGTGTATTACCGATTGAGCGTCCAAGGAACAACTCGTTTTGAGTCTCAAAGTACCCGCCATTTGCAATGGTCAACCGGCCGTTTCGGACAAGCGGGTACCAAGCACGAATTTCGCTTGTGGCCCAACCACCCTCCGATTCCCGACCTCCGATCCAGGCGTCGTCGTCGGGTCCAGGTGTCCCGGTGATACCGTCCCGCACCCACTCCTCAGTTTCCCAGGCACCATTTCCGACGGGTGAAACCCATGTACCGGGATCTTGTGCGGAGGAAACCACCGCGAAAGCAGAAAGAAACGCAGCAGAGAGAGCTGCCCGGGCGGAGACGCCAAGCGATGAAGTAAATCGGTCCATGGGTGCAGGCATAAAAAGTGCTTTGGAAGGAAGATTTAAGGCTGATCTTACAACCTTCAATTTTTAAGACCAGCCATAAATTCAAATTTTCTTTTCCGAGCCGGAAAAGGTCCGGAAACGAAGCGACTGAAGCGGTCGAGGACGCTCCATCTTCGCCCCTTTTTCGGAGTCGATTCCCGTCGTCCATTGTCGGGCGCTTCCTCCCCATCGTTCCTACGGGTGAGGTGATAAAATGCCGGATGACGAAGATTTAAACCCGGCCTTACCTTTAAAGAGAAGCGGGATGGCATTTAAGAAGGTATGGGAATACGAAAAGGTGCACCGATTCCAGGGGGCAAACTCAATTTATTTGGAGGGCAACTCCGCGAGATTCGCAAAGCAAGGAATCTGGCGTCCGGCGATGTCGTGGCGAGTCTTCAGCGCAAAGGGTGGTCCATCGGTCGTGAAACCTTCTCGTATATTGAAAGCGGCCAGCGGGTGCTTGCCGACGCGGAACTGGTGCTCATTCTCGAAGTCCTTGGCGCGAAACTGTCTGACCTGGAATAAACGGCCAACGACGCCTCCTTCTCAAAGTCGTCGACCGAATGACGCCTCCCCCAAAAGAATTCCCGGTGTGCTGACGAGTATAAAAGGGGAGGTTTCGATAAGGAATGCCCGGGGGATGGGCTTCCTCCTTTCTGAATTTGCAGCGGCCTTTTCACAAATACGAAGGCCCGACCCGCGTCCCCCAAAGGATGACGGCTTGTGGCAAGATCGCCATGCTTTTCACGGGTCGGGCCAACGTTTCCATGCAAATCTTGTAAAAAAGTGAACTCTTATCTCTCAAGCACCGAATAAAGGTGCGACTGGTCTCTTCTGTTTGTCTGCGGCTCCTGATTTTTGAGTACCATCACCTGCAAACAACAATTCGGAGAAGCGGTCCGAGATTATACCCGACTCACAAGGCAGAGCCGCCAGGCACAACTGAATTGAGCGCCTGATCGAACGGACACTCCTTCCGTATCGAACGGAAAGCTCCCTCATGGAAATACTTTTGCAGTGATCCAAAAAGATGCGACGGTCGTCAGTTGAAATCTTGGCCTTCTTCAGCAGACTTCCAAGTTCGCGGCAAAGCAGATGAAACTCATCCTCGTCCTGAGAGCTATAAAAGAATTGCGCGGCTTCGAGATCGAATACTTCGGTCGACACGGTGCGCCTCGTCCGGCTGTTTGGCTTTAAGGCTTCACGGATTCTGAGCTTTAAGTGACGGTGGAAAAGTGCGTCAAGCTTCGAGATGAACAGATTCTGTGGAGCACCGGCCAGCGCGCGGGGTATTTTTGAACCATTGACTAAACGCTGGGCGACGTTTTCGATAAGTTCCTCTCGTTCAGTATCTCCGATGAAGGACGGAAAAAGTCGGCGATCAGGCAGGTATCTGTAATAAAGGACGCTGATAAGGGACTGTTTCCTGCCTTCTTCCAATGGATCTGCAAGGAACTCGGTGAGGAATGCGATGACGGTGGGTAGATTTTTATCTGGTGTTATTGACATACTTTAGCCCGCCCCCTTTTAAAGAAAGACCTCCGGGGGAGAACCGTCCCCAAGGAGATCTCTTGTTCCGTGTTAAAAATCTCCGGCCACGGTGTCTTTGAGATACTTTGGCTACTTGAGTGAAACAAAAAGGCGACGTGGTGCCTTTATATCCATGAACACATGAAACGATTCACTTGCCACCGCCCACCCGTCACCAGAACCCCATGGAAACCCGAGGAAGATGATGCACTGCGAAAGCTTTGGAACAGAGGAGACTCCATTCGCATGATTGCCAGGTTTATGGGTAGGACCCATAAATCCATTAAACTGCGCAGATTTAAGCTCAAGCTAATGCCCCGTCGGCCCGGAAGAATCTCGAACGCGAGGAATGCCTTGCCTTTAGATGAACCTGATGGTTCCTTGTCGAGCAAAGATCCTTTGGCAGACTTGCCTTCAGACGCTCTTCCCTCTGATTCGTCTGATCAGCCAACCACCGATCGACTTCATGCAATTCTGCTCCTGAGCGATTTACACATCGGACAGGTATTTACCGCAGATGAAACTGACGGAACAAATGCCTATTCCACCGAGATTTTTCTTGACCGTTTCCGTTATCTCGAAGAGCAGATCAGACGCTATCAGGCAACGATGAGGGCTCATCATTTCCACATTCTCTTCCTCGGGGACATTGTCCACGGAGCCCTTGAACATGGAGCCGAACGTGAAAAGACGCTTCTGTTGGTCGACCAATTTTCCATTGCAATCCATACCCTGTTTCGATTTTTGAAGCGAATGAGCCAGCTTTTTTCTACCCTTACCGTAAGAGGAGTCGCTGGAAACCATGGACGTTGGCCCGGGCAACGGAGTATGCCGGTTGACGCCCGACATTCAAACTTTGATACGTTGGTCTATCGAACATTGGAGGCCATGTGCGGCTCAGGAGGTTTACCCAGCGTCAAATTTGATCTTTCGATCGCTAGCCGACAAGTCATCTCCGTGGGAGGAATGGTCATTCAGATGCTACACGGCGATCAGATACGCTCTTCTGCACAGGCTCTTCATCGTGAACTGCTTCAAGAAGCACAAAATGCAACGTTCCGGCGAGCCAGCACCTCCCGGTCAATGATTGATCTGTTCGTGATGGGGCATAAGCACCAGTCGATGATGCTACCCGTTGGAGGCGGCAATGTTCTTGTCAATGGTTCATTCGTCGGAACCGACCTGCGGGGGATGGACCATCCGCCCAGCAGTCCATCCCAGGTCCTTTTCTGGATTGAAGAGGGCAAGGGTAAAATTCTCCATGCAGATATTGACCTAAAGCGTGCTCATGAGACGCGGCAACACCGTGGCTCAAAATTCAGATCCTGTTTGTTATGAAACCACATTCGATTCATTTAGCCATTGAAGTTCTTGCAAATGCTCCCGTAAAGCTAAGGAACCAGGCCATTGGGGCTCTGCTCCAACGCTCTGCGTTACCATCCTCCTTCAAGGAGCAACGTCGATCCGCAGTCGGTGATCGCGTGGGCACCCGTGTTGGATCGGTGCGTCGTGATGTTCACCGAATTTTGGGGCAATACGGTGAAATTTCGAGAGTCGACCTCATTGACGCCGTTGCGCGTTTACGTGGAGTCAACAACGGTGACATTGAACCGCTAGTTGACGCGGCCCTTCGTTATGACCGCGGCAGGTTGGTTCAGCGAATTGCGCGTGGACGCTATCGACTGATTGGAGAGAATTTATCCCTGTGAAATTCGAGGCTGTTGCTTACCTATGGAAATTAACCAAATCGCTGCAGTTTCGCTGGAGCGTATCCTGAAAGCGGGTTCACTTCGTCCTCGGGAGAAACAGGCGCTTCGGCTTTTCATGCGCCCAAGTTGGGCACGGAACGCTTTGATGGGATACGTGGAACAGGAGTGGGCGACCCCTTCCAAGGCGATGTCGTGGACAAAAAATGAGCGAAGGATCTATGTCATGAATGCCATTGTGACTCAGTCGTGGGGAGGCGACGGATTACTTAAGCCGATGTCTCCCCGGCTCATGATTGCCTGGGCCGAAGTCATGACCGATGCCGCCGTGGCGATTTCCGACCTCCGCACGAGGTATTCTCTAAATTGAAAATGGAGACGGTATTTATCATCACCTACGAGCAGGCGAAGATTGCCTTCGTGGTCGGATTCAGCCGGCTGGTGAGGTTGAAGGGGCGATGGCTGCACTGCTACGGTTTTTTCACTCGCCACATCGTGCGGATTTCGCCCAAAGGCCCTTTCGAATGCAGGAGTAACCTGGAGAGATTGAGGCGTTTAGACGGAGAGCGATATACATTCCATCCTGTTGCCCACCAGGTATGGATGGATATCAATCCCGAAGAAGCTTTTTCCGCCGCAAAACTCTGCGACGAAATGACGATCATTTTACCCGGAGACGGCTTTCGCCGGATGTAACACACCCATTCATCACATGCTTTCACCAGACCTGATCTTTCCACATCAAAAAGAGGTTTTCGAAACAATTCTATCCATCGGCCGGGTCTTCTTCAGGGGAAGGTGGAGAAAGCTGCCGATCGTTCCAAGGTTCAACCTTTTTATAAGCGGCCCGACCGGAATCGGAAAGACTCATCTGGTTCGGCTGGCAGCACAGCGTCTTGGTGTGCCGTTTTTAGAGGTAAAGGCGACGAACTGGATTCCCTTCGGTTCGTATGCAAGGAGCTCAAGAGTGAGCTGGCCAATGATCGCCGAGTTTTGTCGGGGGCATCAAAAGGGGATCATTTTTCTCGACGAAGCCGACAAGCTCTTTGGGCAGTCGGACTGGTCGACGCATATTCGGATTGAAATTTTCTCGCTTTTGGATCGGACGCTTCCCACAGGAGCAGAGATCCCGGAGTCCGACGATCCTGATGACGAAGCGACGCTGATCGCCTCAAGGAAACTGATTGCAACGCGGCTTGCGTCGTCGATGTTGATCATTGGCGCGGGCGCGTTCCAAGACTTGTGGAAAGAAAGGTCAACCCGCTCCGTTGGATTTCATTCGCATTCACCGAGCGAACGCCCATCCCTGTCGCTTCGGGAGGCAAGCACCATTATCCCCCAGGAGCTGGCGAACCGCTTTATCGATCCCATCCTTTCCCTCTTGCCTCTGAAAAGGAAAGATTATTTTGCTCTCCTCGAATATACGGCCTCGGTTTTACCTGCTCCAACCGGGGAAAAGTTGCTGCGTTTGGGCGAGGTCGATGTTGAAAATGCGGTTTCCAATCAGGTGGGATGTCGCTGGATTGAGGCGCTTTTACTTCGCTTGCTGCTGAAAAACGAGTTTTACCAAGGCTTACCGTGTTCGGAGACATCCCCGAAGCTCACTTGATACACGTGCGGGACTTTTGACTGCGCCTCGCCCACGGAAGGAAAACGTAGCTTCGCAGTAATAGGTATGCTGAGCTACCCGCTTGTCAGCGGTTATCTCAGCCTTTTTAAATTTTTAGGATTATTCTGTAAAGAATAATTTTATACGGAGTTTAGGTTGTAAAGAGTTTTTTCCTCGTTGTCAAGGAAAAAATCGCAAGTACACGCACCATGGGGAGAACTTGTTTTTCAAGAGAATGAATCGGTGATCGCCGGTCCAAATAAATTACAAGTTCGGTACTGAATTTGTAACAAATGGTAATACGAGCAGTTACTTTCGAATGCACCTTCGGTGCGACTTCCAATCAAAATATTCAAAGGGGACCTGGTTGTCTCCAGGTCCCCTTTTTCCAAGTATAACCTCGATAAGAAGTTAGCATGATAAGGAAACAAGTAAAGGAATTCTCCTTTCGCCTTATTATCACAAAAATTAAATTATTAGAATTATTAACACCATGAAAACAACCAAAATACAATGGACGGATCATACCTTCAACGGCTGGATTGGATGCACCAAAGTCAGTGAGGGTTGCGAACACTGTTATGCCGAGCAAATGGCAAAACGATTTAGTGCAAACATCACCCAAGGTAAAAACCTTTGGCAAAAGGGAGTACCCCGCTATCTCACAGTAAATAATAACTGGAAAAAAACCCTTCTCTGGAACAGGAAGGCAATAAAAACAGGAGTTCGCTCAAAAGTATTCTGCATGTCGATGGCGGACATTTTTGATGCCAACGTGCCTCGTGCCTGGAGAAAGCGATTGTGGGATCTCATCGCCGAATGCGACAGTCTTGACTGGCAGTTATTGACAAAGCGGCCTCAGAATATTCTGCGCATGCTTCCGCATAACTGGAACTCCGGATGGTCTCATGTTTGGATTGGCACCTCAGTCGAAAATCAAGAGAATGCAGACAAGCGACTGCCTCTCCTTAAGGCAGTCCCAGCAAGCGTTCGATTCCTTTCGATCGAGCCTCTCTTGGGTCCCGTGAATCTCGATCTACGCGGGATTCATTGGGTCATATGCGGAGGTGAATCCGGGCCGAAGTTTCGCGAGATGGACCTCGATTGGGCGAGATCCGTCAGAGATCAATGCATCGCTCAAGGAGTTCCATTTTTCTTTAAACAGAGGTCGGGAAGGTTTACCTCGCAACTTGATCGCAAGTTGGATGGCCAATATTGGGAAGAAATGCCCGGTCATTAAGAGGAGCATGAAGTCCCCTCCAAGCGGGAAAGCATCTGCTTTAACGATTAAAACTTTCGGGTTTTAATCCAAAGGTGGGCAAACGCTTACGACGTTCGCCATCCTTCGAAAATCAAAGCAAGATCAAGGTGAAGGTATGCAGGCATGGGGGTTCTGTAGACGCAAATGCGCAGACCATCATGCCTGCTTCTTCTCTTAAAAGGGGACAGGATGCGTTGCCGCCGAGGTGTCATCGCGGGTGCCTTAAATCCAATTGGGGTTCAAAGTTCGGCAGAACCCTACTCTGATGTCGGAAGGAACTGAGGCGTTTCTTCCTCTCCCGAAACCAGGTTCGAGGTACGAGAACCTTGAGAAGATTTGACCCCGCCCGACAGGGCTTTTAGCGGTCAATCTTCGATACGCCCTACCCCCGAAGTGCCCCCCTTGTGGGGGCCGAAGTGGAGGTAGGGTTGTAAGACAAGTGATCAGAAGGCGACAGCCGAATGAGAGCACAGGATTACAATCAGAGTGAGAGGAAATTTGATAAGCGAAAGCGTTCAAATTTTTGACCACTCTGACGTCACATGGAAACGATCATTTGATCGTGACATGTGGGTTTCGGGGGGGACAGGAAGGACAGGCGACAGCCTGTCGTTCCTGCCATCCAATAAGTAAAGCCACCCCCGAGTGGCTCATCGGATGGAATACATGTGCCCAATAGGTAAAGCATTTTAGTAAGGATTTAGGCCAATTTCCTCCAATGTGTAAAGATATGCTCGTGTCTCCTATACCCAATATGTAAAGACATTTTTTTCGATTAGATTTGGGGAAATTTTTTTGAACCAATATGTAAAGACATGGTTTTTGGCGAAAGTAGCCGTTTTTCGTCATTTTTCACCCAATATGTAAAGCATCAGATTTGAGAATAAAAATCGTGTAAAGACATGAGAGGCTTCTGGAGGTGAAATTTTGACCCAATATGTAAAGCATTTCTGAGGTCTTTTGAAAATTTTGAGCCAATATGTAAAGCATGGGTGATTCAGCTACTCCGATTTGGAGGCGGATTTTGGCACGAACCTGGCGGTTTAAGGCCGTTTTTCGATGGTTTTCCCCATCTTTCCCCCATTGGAGGAGAAAATTGAATCGTAAACCATCACTATTTTATGTATCATATTTGAGAATATCCTCCTGGTGTATTTTGGCGGAGTGGAGGGTAGAAGCAGCTTTTTCAGGGGGAAATGCGTGGAATTTTGGTGTCATTTTGGAGGGAAAAAAGGGGCGGTTTTGGTGTCGATTTTCGGGGTATAATTTTGGGGTGCTCAAAAAAATGCCGCGAACTTTGTTCAAAAGTTGACTCGAGTTTTGTTCGTCATTTTGCGTCTGAAAATGTCATCGAGTTTTGGTTGAGTTTCTGCTCGGAGTTTTGACTCCAAAAATCGTTCGAAGTTTGAGTCGAAAAGTGACGTCAGTTTTGCATTGGATTTTTGCTCCGAATTTTGCTCGGAGTTTCGGTTCAAAGTGGAGCCGATTTTTGTTTTCGTTTTGCGTCTGAAAAATGTCGTCGGATTTGGATCGAGTTTGCTCTGATTTCTGCTTGAAAATTTGTATCCGTTTTTGATCGGGATTTTATCCCTGGGAATCGTCCGGAGTGAGTCGAGGTTTTGGTTCGAAAAGTGAAGCCAGTTTTCGCTCTTCGTTTTGCTTTCAAAAGTGGAGTCCATTTTGGATAATTTTTGCTCCAAGTTTTTGAAAGAAATTATAGCTCAACTTTTGCCGTCATTTTTGACTTCGGTTTTGCTCGGAGTTTTGATGCGGAAAGTGACGATGATTTTTGTGAGCGGTTTTCTTCTGAAAAGTGTCGTTCGGTTTGGATCGAATTTATGCTCTGAGTTTGGATCGTGGGTTTTGTCTTCGATGCCTGTTCGACTTTTTTGAGTCGAGATTTGGACTCAAAAGTGAGGTCAAGTTTCAGCGCAGTTTGTTTGTTAAAGGTGTCAGGGATTTTAAATCTGATCAGACGGAGGAGAGTCGCTCTTCATGTTGCCCTTGGTATCGCGCCCCAAGCATTTTCCTACAATTGAGTCGCATGGGATTTTTGAAATTTCGGGGTCCGTTATAGAGGACGATTGACGTCACAATAATGGTAAGTGTCCGCCAGATCGCCGGTTGGGAGGAGGGCGAGAGATAAGTTGGAAAGGTCAGAGGCGATATGACTCTGACCTTTCCAATTTTACGCAGCCATTTCTGCGATGGTCGAGCGACGGACCTTGGACCAATGGAGTGGAGAGGGGCTTTGAGTTGCAGTTGGCCACTCGATTTTTCGAGTGATGGAATGTCTCCCCACTGGGGACTCACCGCCTTTTTCAGAAGTGCTGAAAATCAGGGGTTCGCCCCCGTGGTTCGGCGGAGTTACCGGAATAAATACCGTTTTGTTAATCACGTTGTCCCGTGGGAGGTTTGGTTCTCCTATGTGTATACGTTGTGTGATTACAGCCGATGTCATCCGGGAGTTCACACAAAAAAGGTGTTTTTGAAAGAAAACGGACGTGCCAGCATTATCCTCGGTTGACATTTCCTCATGAATTTTGGCGATATTTCACAGCGGAGATGGCCGACGGGCTCTCTCCGAAAACGCGAGGTAAGATTGCGCTTGCGTGGTCCCTCTGCTGGGCTTCATTTTCCGCTCAACTGATTCTCTTCTTCCAGGGCTTGACGAACCTGATTCCCTCTCAAAAAATTTTGTGCCTCGTCGAACTCTGGATCCGCGATCAGGCACATCGATCCAACCGAAGCCTGAATTTTCTCCTCTCTCCTTCCCATCGCACTCGGCATTCGCTCAGAAAGAAGCCGCAGAAATGCGTTTGCTCCCGACCTGAAAGAAGCAATGGCGGCTCAACCGTATTTGCCCCGAGAGTCCAACAAGTTCATGACGCAAACCGTTTGCGAAATTTTCTACTCGTTTTCTATTCATCCTGATCGCTTTTTTTAATGTTGATGCTTCTGTTTCAAGCATTTACAGTATCCAAATTTCTATTCATGGATGCTAAAATCGAGTTTGAACTCAAACAACGAGGAGCCACTTCCGCCCAGGAGTTGGCATCTCTGCTGAAAGTCAGCCAACCCACGATTTCCCGGCGACTGGCTCGGGTTGGCCCCAGCCTCATTCGACTGGGACGCGGGCGATCGACTCTCTACGCGCTAAGTAGAGAGATTCCTCCCTTGGGCTCGTCGTGGCCACTCTACAGGATTGATGAAGAGGGACGGCCTCACCGGGAGGGAACATTGCATGCCCTTTATGCAAAACAATGGGCTCTGGAACAAACTTCCCCATGGGAAACTTTACAGGGAGATCAATTTACACTCGGCCTTTTTCCTGATCTTCCGTGGTTTTTATATGACCTGCGGCCACAAGGTTTCCTGGGAAGAGCGTTCGCCCGGAACTACGGCAGGAATTTACATCTGCCACCCGACCCCACACTTTGGCATGCAGATGACATCATGAGAGCCCTCGTGCAATATGGAGGCGATCTTGCGGGGTCTTGGATTTTGGGGGAGCCTCTATTGCAGGAGACCCAACGACAGCAACTCTCCTCTGCTGAGTGGATCCCGGAGACCGCCCGCGGCGAGGTCTATCCCTTGAAGGCTGATGCGGCCTTGGCGGGGGAGTGGCCGGGGTCTTCCGCCGGAGGAGAGCAGCCGAAATTTACCGGGCGAACCGGCACTTCAGAGGACGACGCCCGACATATCATCGTCAAATTTAGCGGGAGCGGGAATCGCTCCGAAGACGAGCGCTGGGGGGATTTGTTGCTGACCGAACACCTTGCTGCCACCGTTCTGGCGGAATACGGAATCCCTGCCGCAAAGACTCAATGGCTGCAAGCAGGCGGGCGGACTTTTCTGGAGGCGACCCGGTTTGATCGGATAGGTGCTTACGGTCGACGCGGATTGGTCTCCCTCCTGGCATTGGATGCCGCCTTCTTCGGAGAATTCTTTACTCCTTGGACCGCCGCTGCCGATCGGCTTGAGAAAAACGGCTGGATTTCCTCAGAAGATGCCGATCGCCTTCGCCTCCTCTGGTGGTTTGGCACCTTGATCGGCAATACCGACATGCACTACGGCAACGTCAGCCTCTTTCTGACGCCGGCCCGACCTCTGGCCTTGGCTCCCTCCTACGACATGCTGCCGATGTTGTACCGTCCCGACATTGAAGGGCGTCTTGCTGAACGCACCTTCGCTCCCTCACCCCCTCCTCCGGAAGCGCTTCCTTTATGGAAAAAGGCACTGGAGATGGCCGACCGGTTTTGGACAGAGGTTGCGGAATCACAAGATGTCACCCTCTCCTTCCGTCAAATTGCCAAACAGAACCGAGACACTCTTTCCGGCTATCGGAAAAAATTCATTCCATAAACGCCATTGGACACCGATCATCGTCCGATCATCAACAACCAATCATCGCCCGCCGAGAAGATCGCACTTTTCCGATCCCTATTCCGAGGACGGAGTGATGTCTACCCCGTCCGGTTTTTCAGCCGTAGAACCGGACGATCCGGCTATTCTCCGGCATGCGCCAACGAATGGGTGCGGGGCATTTGTGAGAAGCCGAAGGTAAAGTGTGCGGAATGTTCGTTTCGCCAGTTCCTGCCCGTTACGGACGACACCGCGCGATGGCACCTCACGGGTGAAAACGGCGGTGGAGGGACCTCACCGGATCAAGAGTTCGTCATAGGCGTTTACCCCATGCTTTCCGATGAAACCTGTCTCTTTCTTGCGCTTGATTTCGATAAAGAACAGTGGCAGGCGGATAGCGCAGCATTTCTGGAAACCTGCCAGCGGCTTTCCATCCCGGCGGCCCTTGAGCGCTCACGCTCGGGAAACGGCGCACACATCTGGATCTTTTTTGCCGAGCCGATCCCTGCCATCCTTGCACGAAAACTAGGCAGCCATCTTTTGACGCTGACCATGGAGCGCCGCCCGGAGTTGGGGTTTGACTCCTACGACCGAATGTTCCCCAATCAGGATACCCTGCCCAAGGGCGGCTTTGGAAATCTGATTGCACTGCCTCTTCAAAAACGGGCCCGCGCTGAAGGGAATGCCGTCTTTCTTGATCATCACTTCGAGCCATTTCCAGACCAATGGAGCTATCTGGCCTCCATTCGGAAGCTGGAAAACAGAGATGTCGAAACTCTGGTGCGCGAGGCCGAAGCCAATGGGCCGATCACCGGCGTGCGTTTGGTGGTCGAAGACGAAGACCCGTCAGATCCGTGGAAACTGGCTCCTTCCCGAAAGCATGGCATCGGCCCCGTTACCGGCCCGCTTCCTTCGGTTCTGACCCTTGTCTTTGCAGATCAGCTTTACATTAGAAAAGAAAACATTTCGCCTTCCCTCCGCAATCGTCTACTAAGAATTGCAGCATTTCAGAATCCTGATTTTCAGCGGGCACAAGCCATGCGGCTTCCGACCTACGGCAAACCGAGAATCATCTCTTGTGCTGAGGATTATCGAGAGCATCTTGCATTGCCCCGAGGATGCTTTGAGGAGATCAAGCGTCTGTTTAAAGAACTCGGGATCAAACTCAAGCTGCATGATGAACGAGTTTCGGGAGAAACATTATCCTGCCGGTTTCAAGGCACTTTGCGTTCGGAACAACAGTTGGCCGCAAACGCTCTTCTCAAGCACGATACCGGCGTGCTGGCAGCCACTACCGCTTTTGGGAAAACCGTTGTTTCAGCATGGATGATTGCGCAGCGCAGCGTCAACACGCTCGTCCTTGTCCATCGCCAACAGCTCCTGGACCAATGGGTGGAACGACTCTCCATGTTTTTGGATATTCCAGCAAAATCCATCGGACGCCTGGGCGGAGGACGCAAAAGCCTCAATGGCCGGCTTGACGTCGCCCTGATTCAGAGCCTGGTCAGAAAAGGTTCCGTGGATGATCGGATTGCCAACTATGGCCATTTGATCGTCGATGAATGTCATCATCTCTCAGCACGGAGCTTTGAATTGGCTGCCCGACGCGCCAAGGCCCGCTTTGTATTGGGCTTATCCGCAACCGTAACCCGAAAGGATGGCCATCACCCCATAATTTTCATGCAGTGCGGACCGGTGCGCCATCGGGTGGATGCCAAAAGCCAAGCCTTGGCCCGCCCGTTTGCGCATCACGTCATCGTTCGCCCAACTTCCTTTCGTCCCCTTGTCCAAGCCGATGCGGATGTAAGGGTCGCTTTTCAAGAACTTTATCAGAGCCTTCAGGAGGACCCGGCACGCAATGCACTGATCTGTGCCGACGTGGTCGCTGCTGTGAAAGAAGGGCGCACCCCTCTTCTGCTCACCGAGCGCAAGAGTCATTTGATCGAACTGGCCCGGCTGCTGGAGCCCGACATTAAACATCTGATCGTTCTGCAAGGCGGCATGGGGCGCAAGGAACTGCGAGCGGCGTTGGATCGTTTGACTTCTCTTCCTTCTTCCGTGCCGCGGGTCATTCTGGCCACTGGAAAATTCGTAGGTGAAGGATTTGATGACTCACGCCTGGATACATTGTTCCTGACGCTTCCTGTCTCCTGGCGCGGCACGGTGGCGCAGTATGCGGGCCGCCTCCATCGGCTTCATGAGGGAAAACGGGAAGTCCGCATCTACGACTACGCCGACTTCAACGCCCCCATGCTCTCGCGCATGTTCGACAAGCGATGCCATGGTTATGAATCCATTGGCTATACAATCCTCCTGCCAGCCAGCGCTGTACCGGGATGGCCGCCGGAGGTGATGCTCCCTGTCGAGCCGGAATGGAAGCGCGATTATGCGAGCAGCATCCAGCGTCTGATCCGCGACGGTGTCGATGTCCCGCTGGCCGATCTTTTCCTGCACGCCGCCCGGAAATACGCTCCCGATGCCACGGGTGTCGACCGCGCTCGAAGCGCGAGTGAAGCATTCCTTTACCGACGTCTCCAGACACTTCCCGAAACCCAAGGGAAATTCCAGCTTAACACCCTTCTGCCGATACCGTTCGGCGGTGCCGGCGCAATGGAAGCCGACCTCTACTGTGCAGAACTCCGGCTGGCAATCGAGCTGGACGGCCCCCATCATTTTAGAGATGAGGACACTTACCGGCGGGATCGTCACAAGGATGCCTTACTCCAACAACAACACATCTTTATTCTGCGCTTTCTTCCCGAGGATCTGGCGAAACGTCTAAATGAAGTGCTCGATACCATTCTGGCTGCCATTGCATGCAAACGGTAAGTGGTGATGTCGATTGAATGATTGAAAATTGCCTTTAAATTCCCTTCACAGGGTTTATCTCCATGCGTTTTTCAATCATACTCCTTGCAGTTGTTTGAATTTTTCGTACATTTTCCCCTTATGAGAGGAGTTCCACGATATTCTCTAATCAAATCACTCAATACGAAGCTGCCTCGTGGCGTGCCGTTGGATCTTGACGCACTGAAATCGGTGGGGATTTCCTCAAAGCAGGCTGCTCGATATGTGGAGAGCGGCTGGCTCCAACGGTTGGGACAAGGCGTGTATGCGTTCCCAGATGACACCTTGAGCTTGCACGAATGCATCAAGCTGCTTCAAAAACGAGTGCCCGGCCTGCATGTGGCGAGCAAAAGCGCTCTCGCCTTGCAGGGGGTTCGTCATAACCTTGGAGCCAAGGAGCGGGTGCTATTGTGGGGCGATGTCCGGTTTGAATTGCCTGAGTGGTTCACATCCCGGTTTCCTGCCCGCTACTCACACTCGCGTCTCTTCAAGTGGAAGGACCGGTCTCTTTCCTCGAAAAGCCTGATGACTCCACCTGGAGTGACGGAGGGTTTGCAGGTATCCGTCCCGGAGCGGGCCGTTTTGGAAATGCTCTCGGAGGTCGGGCGACATCAGGATCTTGAGGAAGCACGGAACATCTTCGATGGATTGCGCAATCCCCGCACCAAGATATTGGGGGATTTGCTCACCTGTTGCGCCAGCGTGAAAGCGGTCCGCCTTTTTCTTGCCTGGGCACGAGAAACCAAGGTGGTTGAGGTCGATCAACTGCTGAAGGATTACCCATTGCCGATCGGCAGTGAAAAGCGCTGGATCAGTCGTCTCAAAGACGGCACTCTCTTGAGTCTGAAACCGCATGGATAAAGCCTACATCGACACCGTTCGCCTTCTGCTGCAAGCCGCTCCCGAGGTTTTTGCCAATCCGATTTTCGCGATGAAAGGGGGAACGGCCATCAACTTGTTGGTGCGCAATATGCCACGCCTTTCGGTCGATATTGACGTGGTTTATCGAAATTGGCAGACGGAAAGGCAACAGGCTCTCTCCGATATCACGAAGGAGTTGGGCGCTATTTCCGAACGGTTAAGGAAACTGGATCTGCATTGCCGAAAGGTTTCCAGTGGGGATCTTGGGGACACTAAACTTTTGGTTGAAAACGAAAGCTGTCAGATCAAGATCGAGGTCAACACGGTATTCCGCGGTACCGTCCTGCCTGTTGAGACTCGTGGATTAAGCTCGCAGACATCCGAAGTGTTCAGCATGGAATTACAGTTGCCGACGCTCGCCATTGACGAGCTATATGGCAGCAAACTGGTGGCCGCGTTGGATCGGCAACATCCCCGTGACCTTTTTGATGTGTGGCAACTCTACGAGTCCGGCGGTTTGTCCGAAGGAATGGTGGAATGTAAGCCGGAAAGATGCAAGAGACCTGGATGGTCAGCCAGCATAAAAGCGTGCCTATTCCAGGCAATCACTCAACTCCTCCGGTGGAAATGGCTATATCGATTCCAATAGCCGCTCCGGACAGGAGTGGAGGTTGGAAGCTGGTAACTGGGTGACTGAGAAACCGGTACAGGCGCCCTCTTTTCTTCGGATGGCTTCCCGCAAGAAGTCGGCGGTTGATATGTTTCCAAGCACCAGGGGCGCTTCCGCAGGTGGGCCTTGACTTTCCCCAGCCTCTTCGGACCAAGGCCGAGGTCACACAGCAAGAATTCATCGTGCTGGCGAACCAGCAACTGCATCTTGGGTGTTCTGATAATCTCTTTGAGCCGGGCTCGCTGGGCTTCCTCTCCCTTCTCGTAAATGAGCCATAAAGACGTACGGCGTGCCTCGTATCAGATACCTTGCTCAAACTGCTGCGGATCTGCCGAACGTCATAACCATCTTCCGTGACCAGCATCGGTGTGCCGAACCAGGTGAGGTATTCGCAAATGCTCAGCATGATCTGCTGGCGGAGATCCGTGTCTCCTCTCCACCCCCATCCTTCCAAGTCCTTGAGAATGTGGGTGGCAATCGTGGCGGCACGAGCCGGGTTCTGGACGAACGCTCTATCCGGATCCTTGATCCAATGATAGATCTCAAAAAAACGTTTGGGTTCGAGCCAGCCAGCTTCTTCCAGTAAATCGAACCAGACTTCCTCGGTCATCTCAACCTTCATCGCCTTGAGCAGGTCCCGGGTCTTCTCTCCGACGCAAATTTTATCCAGAGCTGAAATCAAGTACGACCCGTCATCGGGGTCCTCGGATGACCTCTCTTCCTCGTAGGGATCTTCCGGGAGTTTCTTCAAAGGATCCGCGCCAGCCCAAGTGAGCAAGGCGACGGCACGGACCTTTTCGTCCTCAACCGCTTGGCGAAGAGCAAGCAGACCCTCCGTGACAAGGTCTGGGTACTTGTCCCGTAGCTCACGATAAAGCCGAAGGAGGTGTTTTGAGTGGGCGGTGCAGTTCAGGGCGCTGGCGAATCCGTCGGGCGCCCTGACACTGAGTCCCCGCTCCAGCATCATAAGGATCAACTCATCATCATGGGTTTGAAAAACAGTGGAGGCGCATACTCTCCCCAGCGGAACACCCTGGCGCATCAGGAACTTGACGATCTTGCAGGTGACCGCGTCCCAATGGTACATGACGTTAGCGATGAGCCCGTCGAGTTCCCATGAACGTTGCCAACACCGCTCCCATAGGAAACGAACCATGCTGTGGTTTCCCTGCATCAACGCTTCGTAAATCGCGGATTGCCTGGTCCGCGGCTTTTCGAAATCGGGGCACAAGGTCGGTTGGCCAGCGTCAACCCACGCCATGAGTTCAAAGAGTTGACCGAATCGAACGAGTTGAAGCAGTTCGTCGTGCTGCTCCTGACTGCAAACAGCAGTATCGGCAGAGTTGAGCATGGGACGAATAAAGTCGTTTCGTTCCCATAAATCAAGGCCGCACCCCATGATGGCAATGAATATTACACCTCATGGGCGGGGGGCCATCGGCTCTCGCCCCCCATAGGGATTTTATCTCAGTAATCCTCCATAAGTAGAAATTTTTGATACCAGAATTTTCATTATACTGAAAATCATGAGCGTTTATTACTTGCGTTCTGAATAGAAAACGGTAAGTTTTTCGTTATAATGAAAATTGATCAGACGGTTTCGAGTTTTCTCTCGGAAATGGGAGCATTGCTTCGGCAACGCCGTGAAATCGCCGGTATTTCACAGAAGGATCTCTCCGAGTTGAGCGGCCTTTCTGTCCATACGATCAGCGATATCGAGCGGGCGAAGGGGAATCCCACCGTTGAGGTCATCCATCGGCTTTTCACGTGCCTCGGTTTGGAGATCGTCTTTCGACCCAAAGGCACTCATCCTTCCACTTCCACGTAAATGAACCGGAAAGCTCGCGTGTTTCAGAACCATCTTCCGACCGGGCTGCTTGAGCGGCTGCCGAATGGAGGCTATCGGTTTACATACGCCCCCGAGTATCTGGGCTTGCCGGATGCCAAAGCAATCAGCCTCACACTGCCCCTGCAACGGGAGTCGTTTGAATCTTCCCATCTTTTTCCTTTCTTTGTGGGGCTGTTGGCTGAAGGCAATCTCAAGGAGATGCAATGCCGCCTTTACAAAATCGATCCCGACGACGATTTCACCCGCCTTCTTCGGACCACCCGGGATGATGTTATTGGAGCCATCACCGTGGAGGAGATTGAGGAATGAACACCACCTATCCGCCGAACCTCTGCCTCAGCCTCCTCTCTCCCACGAAAGGCAAGGCTTATAGCGCCAAAGCCGTCAGAACACTCTGGAACGGCTCCCGCGTCTCTCCGATCCTCCCCTTTGCCCGGGAGGAGTATGCCGCATTTCGCAGGGAGTCTGCCAACCGAATCTCCATTTCCGGCGTCCAGGAGAAGATCTCCGTCGAATTGGACAAAGGAGTCCTTGTTCCCACAACGCAGGGAGGCGACTACATCCTGAAACCGATTCCGCGGGCCTTGGCCGATACACTGGAGCTGGTGGAGGATGTCCCCGCCAATGAGCATGTCACCATGCAGATCGCGGCGCAGGTCTTTGGCTTGAACACGGCGCCCAATGGGCTGGTTTTCTTCCAAAACGGGGAGCCCGCCTACATCGTCCGGCGTTTTGATCGTGACCAAAAGGGTGAAAGAAAACTGCTTCAGGAGGATTTTTGCCAACTCGCAGGCCGAACCCGCCAAACGCATGGAGAGAACTATAAATACTCTGGGTCCTATGAAGAACTGGGACGACTTCTAAAGCAGTATTGCCCCGCGCATCGGATTGAAATCGAGAAGCTCTTTTTACAGATCCTCTTCAATTACCTCTGCGGCAACGGCGACGCCCATCTGAAAAATTTCTCCCTGCTGGAGAGTCCATTTGGCGATCACCTCCTGAGCCCCTGCTACGACCTGCTCTGCACCTCGTTACATCTGCCCAACGAATCCAGAACGGCGCTGGAGTTGTTCGAGGATTTCGAAACGGAGAGTTTTCAGCAAAACGGTTTCTACAAACTCGCTGACTTCCTCGAACTGGCCCGCCGCTACGAGATGCTCCCGCTTCGTGCCGAAGCCATTCTCAAACGTTTCCGCAACGGCGTACCTGCCGTTGAAGAGCTGATTCAACGTTCTCTGATGTCTGAAAAGGCCAAAGAACGCTACCTCGCGCTGATGACGGACAGGCTCGTGGCTCTGAAGGATCCTTAAAGCAATCTCGTCCCGACTGCGCCGCCCGTGGCGATTTTATCGGGGGAGCTCCGACCTGGGCCTTGGCGGTCATCATACCACCTCCCCGACGGGTGGACCGCGGAATGGGCCTGGGCAAAGTTCCTCGACAAGCGGGGGTTTCTTTTTCAAACTTGTCTCCTCTTCATTTCAGACGATTAACGGAATAACCTTATGAGCGAGAGCCCCCTGCCCACCAACCGTTTGACGCCTTCCCTCATTTCGGAAGTCGAAGCCGTTCGGTTTCAATCGGAGATCCAATTTGCCGACGAGCTTGCAGGGGAGGCGCTCGCCTTCAAAGCGGGAGAAACATGGGGTGTTCCCTCTTCGGACCGGGTTCGCCGCCGGTTGCTGGCCAGTCATGTCCGTCTCTCGCCAAATATGGCGCCGGAACTTTTCAGTCATTGCGAAGCTGCGGCCAAAGCATTGGGAATCACCAAGCCGATTGAACTCTACCAGGCCGCGGGCGACGAGAATGCCGCCAACTGGATCTGCGCTGATACCGTCTTTATCAGTTTACAGGGAGCCATGCTCCAGCAGCTTGACCGGGAGGCCCTCATCGCCTTGCTGGGACATGAGTTCGGCCATCACCTCGCGCATACCGACTCCTTTTCCCAAAGCCCGAGACAGCGCGCCATTCTCGAAGCGTCCGGCGTCGCCTTCGACTCGACAAAACCCCGCGCGATCCGCGCTATCGCTTCGCGCCTTGCCATGGCCAAGGAGTTTACGGCCGATCGCTTCGCCGTACTCGCCAACGGTTCACTGGATGGCGCGGCCCGTCTCCTGATGAGCATTGTCACCGGGTTGCCCGCAGAACGTCTGCGTGGCGATGTGGACGCCTACATTGCCCAGGCCAAAGCGCTTTTTGAAGACGGCGAGGCCAGCCAGTTTCATACCATCGGCTCGCACCCTGAACACCTGCTTCGGGTTTACGCCTTGTCCCTGTTTGTCGAGAGCGATCTCTTCATGCGTCTGATCGGTAAAGAGGGCGACGGGCGCTGTATCTCGGAAGTGGATCAGCATCTGGCAAAGTTACTCACGGCCGCCGATGAACATATTTTTGAAGCTGAAAACGATCGCACCCTCGCTCCGGAAATTCAGGAGTTTGCCCTTTGCGCCGCGACGCTGCTCGGCTCCTCTGATGGCGAGCTTGATGAACACGAAGCGAAGGCGCTTGAGGAAACCTTTTCATCTTCGGTGCCGGACTGGAAAGATTTACTCAGCCGCGACACTGCTCTGGAGCGTTTCAACGAACTGCTCCCGCTGGCGATTGCGGGCGGCAGTTCCGTAGCGGTCAGTGTTTTCCAGATTTTGGTCCATGTCATGCTGGCCGACCAGCAAGTGCACATTCGTGAGTTGGAAACCTTGTCGTCCATCGGTCGCAGCCTCCGGCAACAGGCGCTCTTTGATTACATGCTTTCCGTCGTGACCGAAAGGCTTCGGTTTCAGATCGAAAAGTCCGAAGTGGAACTGCCTGCCCCGGCACTTGCACCGGGAAGCAATGAGACCATGGCCGCGCTCAACAGCCTCTTTGCAGGAATTGCGCGGCGCGGGGGCGGATCAGTCAGCCTTTCGCGGCTTCTCCGCATTTCCGGCACGCCGGACGGGGAGGCGTTTCCATTGCAGACCGTGACCGGAATTGCCGAGGCCCACTGTCTGGAACTCGACGAACCTCTGCGGAAAACCGAGGACCGCACGGCCTATCTTAATCAGCTTTTGCGCTTCCGCCTGACGCAGGAAGAGCAACGCCGCAGGGATGCGGCTGAACTCGCGGAACGTTCCGGAGCATTCGGCGATCTTCAAACCCGGGATGGCCTGTTGGTTGCGCTCAAACATCTTCGTGAACGCCTCATCAGCGGCGACGGAAGAAGCCCGAGCATCCGCCTCTACCGGGCGAGCAGTGGAAAGCATTTTGATCTCGCACAGCTCGACCGCGCCGTAGCCGCTCGTTCCGAGCGGGTTGCCACTCTGCTCAACGAGAGCAACACCATCCCGATTCTCTCCGGGGATGAAGTGGCGCAACACAAAACCGCAGCCGCTCTGGCGCGTTCCCTCCGCGATCTGGAACGGGAGTACCGGGCGCGGGTGGAAGAGACGGGCGCTCATGACTTTTTCGTCGGCTACCCTTTTCTGGTCGGCAAAGTCGGCCCGTTTTTTGTGAGGGCCCCTCTGGTTCTGCACCCTTTTTCCCTGAAAAGCAGCAGCCGTGGCTCGGGCTCCTTTTCACTCTGCCGACGGGATGGTGATCCTGCCATGGCCAATCAGGCGCTGATCCGGCTGATCTTTACCAAAAAAGGATTTTCTTTCACGGAAGCCCTCGCCGCCGAGCTTGATACCAAAGCAGCGGAAGGGGCTGAAGTGCTCCTCACGGCGTTGGCGCAGATCGGCCTGAAAGCTGAACCGCTCAGTGGCACGGTATCGCCGTTTGAGCCAATGATCCCGCAAGCCACCGAGCTTCTTCCGGAGGGTCTGGCACTTTCGGAAAACGCGGTGATCGGCTTTTTTCCGCAATCCAACTCCGACCTTCTCCACGATTATGACGAGCTGCTTCAGAAGCTGGAGAGTGGCGGCGACCTCGAAGCGGCCCTCAACGCTGCCTGCGACATTCTTCCGGCACACTACCGCCCTTTGTTCCAACCCGTGGAACACGCTACGGCAGCGGATCAACCCGTCGTCTACTCCGATCCAAGCCAACGCTCAGCCGTTGTCGCCGCCCGAGGCACACGCCTTCTTGTGTTAGATGGTCCTCCGGGAACCGGCAAAAGCCAGACGATTGTCAATCTGGCAGCCGACACGCTGGCGCACGGCGGGAAAGTGGCGATTATCTGCGAAAAGCGTGTGGCTCTCGACGTGGTCAAACAACGTCTTGATGCAGCGGGCCTGGGTCACCTCGCGGCGGTGGTCCATGATATTCACGACGACCGGAAAGCGCTTTACACCCATCTTGCCGACCGGCTCGAAGCCACGGACCGGCGTACGTTTGATCCAGCCCGTTACCACGAAGCCAAACAGGAGGCTGATGAGATCGAGGCGATGCTCGCCGCACGAAGCCAGCTTCTCTCCACGCCGGCCCCAGGGGCGGGAACCGTTGCGAGACTCCACACCTTTGCCGCCAATTTCTCAACGCCGGCCATTCCCGCGCCCGGTCTTGAAAAAATTGAAGAAAGAGATCTGTCGACTCTCCTGCGCGTCGTCAAGGAGTTGCACCCGTATGCCCGCCTCTTTGCTCCGCAATCCCTTTTTCACTCCGCCAACATCGGCGGCGACCGGCGTTCTCTCGCCGATGATCCTCCGGAGCACCTGAAAGCCATCGAAGAACGTCTGGAAGCCGCAGCCAAAACAGCCACTCTTTACGCGGAACAATACGCGTTACATCCTCCCATCGCCCCGGAGGTTCTGGAACAAAGTGAATCAACGCTTCAACGCGCCATTGAACTTGCACAAAGCTTCTGCACACTCCCGGACCCGGAGTTGCCCGGTCGTCTCATGGCGCTTCTTTCAGAGCAAGCGACTCAAGGGGCGTCCGCTCCGCTGGAGCAACTTCTCGATCTTGTTGAAAAACATCGTGCCGCAGCGGAAACGGAAAAGGAACGCGTCCAATGGGAAGTCTCCGAAGAGGTAAAAACGGCCTTGCCGATGGCGTTGCGGCATGCCGGTTCCTTTTTCCGCTTCCTGAGCGGCGACTGGCGTCAGGCCGCCCGGATTCTCAAGGAAACGCTTCTGCGATATTGGCCCGAAAAGGCGAACGAAAAGTTAACGCCGGCTTTGATCATTCAAATCGAACGTCGGGTCCATGCTTCCGTTGCATGGAACGGTAGCGTCGAGCTTTTCCGGCGTTTACGCCTGAACTCCCGCCTGCCCGATAACGCCGCGGAACTTTACAACAGACTTGGAGACATCCTTGACTGTCGTGACCATGCCAGCCGTTTCGCGGCTTTGAAGCCGACGCTCGCGACGCTTCATCTTTGGCCGCTGGAGCCTGACGCTGCGCAACCGCAGGGCGGCTGGGGAGAATGGATTCAACGGGTGCAGGCGACTCTCGCCCTTCTCGCTGCCCAGAGAGCGTACTATCATGCGGTACAGGAGGCTTCGCACGATTTTCCTGCCATCAACGGACTTGCCGCCGCACAACTTCAGGAACTTGCCACAGCCTTTCACCGCGAAGCGCCTGCGCTTGGTCGCATCGACAGAATAGCAGCCCCGCTCGTTTCGCAGTTTCCCGCTTTTTATCAACTTCTCGAAAAAATAACGGCCCTTCAGCCCGAAGCCGATCTTGCGGTATGGAACGACACCGTTCTCCGAAGCTGGGCGGAAGAGAAACTGGCTCTTGCAGAAACGATTCAACCGGACCTCCGTCAACTTGACCAGCCCATCGCTCTAGGAAGCATCGAAAAAGCCTCTGAACGGCTCCTTTCCCTGCACCAGACGATTGCCGGGGAAGAAGCTCTCCGCATTGCAGCGGCTTGTGACCAACGGGGGCTCATGAGCATCCCTCCGGCACAACCGCGCGCACGCCGGACTCCCGAGCAGTCCACCAGAGAAGATCTCATTCGGGAGTGTCGCAAGAAGCGCAATGTCACCCCGATGCGCACCCTCGTGCGCCGAATGGCCAAACACGGCCTTCTTGATGTCGCGCCGATCTGGCTGATGTCGCCGGAAACGACGGCCATTCTTTTCCCTCGCGAACCGGTCTTCGACCTCCTGATCATCGACGAAGCTTCCCAATGTACGGTGGAAAACGGCCTTCCTGTCCTTACCCGAACCCGGCGGGCTGTGATCGCCGGGGACGACAAACAGATGCCGCCGACTTCCTTCTTCCGGTCCGGTGGCGGCCTCGAAATCGAACACGAAGAAGAGGTTGAGGCGGCTGATACCGTCAGCGCCGACGCCTTCGAAGCCGAGTCGCTCCTTGTCCTGGCCCGCAGCGGGTGCACACATACCTCGTTGCGGTGGCATTACCGGTCTCTCTATGAAGAGTTGATCGCCTTTTCCAATCACTCCATGTATGGCGGCTCGCTGCTCACCATCCCCGCCACCCGCAGCCGTTCCGCAACCCCCGCGCTTCAATGGATCGGGGTGGAAAACGGGTCCTGGGAGAAGGGTAGCAATCTTGTGGAAGCCAAGCGTGTGGTTGATCTGCTCTCGGATCTCCTTGCCCGCCCCGTCCCCCCAACCATCGGGGTCATCACCTTCAACATCCAGCAACGCCGCACGATTCTCAACGAGATTGATGAGCGGCGCGCGGCAGACCCGGAGTTCGCGCGGCTTTTCGATACGGCGGCGTCACAGGAAGCGCTCGACGAACGCCCCTTCGTCAAAAATCTCGAATCCGTCCAGGGCGATGAACGCGACGCCATTATCTTTTCGCTCGGCTATGCTCCTGTGGAACGGATTCGCAAGGATGGCTCCCGCACCATCGTCGTACCGGCACGCTTTGGGCCTCTTGGGCAAAAGGGCGGTGAGCGACGCTTGAACGTGGCCGTTTCCCGCGCCAAGAAAGAGATCATTGTCGTCAGTTCCTTTGAGCCTTCCATGCTTTCCGTCGCCCATACCCGCAACGACGGCCCTCGCATGTTCAAGGCGTTCGTTGAGTTTGCCCGCCACCTGGGACATGGAAAACGGATTGCGGCGGAAAAAATCCTTCACCTCGTCAATAACGAAGCCCAAAGCCATCGGAGCCCAAAAAGAATGGTGGAAACCGACGCCGACCTCTACCTCCCGCTGCACCACCAGATCGCGCTTGCTCTGGAAACCAGAGGTCACAAAGTCGAAACGCTGATCGGAAGTTCGGAATTTCGTCTTCCGGTGGCCGTAGTCACGCCTGATGACACTCAAAGCTATGCCTTGGCCATTCTCTGCGACGAAGGCAACCCGGCGGCTCAGGTGTATGAGGATTACGTCCATATTCCCAATGTCCTTAAACATCGCCGCTGGAAACACCTACGCGTCACCTCACGGGAATGGCACCTTCAACGCGATCAGGTCCTCCAGCGCATCTCGGACGGTCTTCTCGCAAGCTGAAAGCTGATGTAACATGGCTTGGTTATTCCGCAGACGAATCCGCATCCTCCCCGGCGTCCACGTCAATCTCGGCAAGCGGGGCATTTCGCTTTCGCTTGGACCACGCGGCCTTAAAACCACGTTTGGGAAAAAAGGGGTCCGCACCACGGTCGGGCTGCCGGGCACAGGCATTTCGCACACCACCTATCGCCGCTACTCTTCTTCTTCCACGACCTCTTCCCAATTTTCACAACCGATGAGCACCCCAAAAAACAAGTCCCGACGCTCTACACGATTTTTCTTCTTTCTTGCTGGCAGCGCTGGCGTGCTTTGGCTGCTTTCCCTCTTTGGAGGGCACTCTCCTCAACAGAATGCCTCTCAAAAGCAGAAGGTCGTGGCATCCAAAGCTGCCACCCCCGCGACTCCCACTCCTTTGGCTGTAGTACCGGAAAAGCCAACGCCCTCTGCATCCCCTATCGCGGCTGCGACGCCCTCTGCCGTCGCTACAGCCACCCCTTCTGTTTCCATCGCTGAATCCAATACGCCGCCTGATGACTACGTCCCCAAACAGGTCCGGCTGAAGCGGGCGGTTAAACTCAACCTCTACAGCGACGATAAGCAGCACATCGGGGTTGCCACCCTCAAGGCAGGAGACTATCTTCCACTCGCCCGCATTGCAGGGGAGAAGGTGGAAGTGGAATTTAACGGAACCAAATACCCGATTTCCGCTACGGAAACCGACCTGCTGGAACAGATGCTGGGTACGGCAGAGCAGTAAACGGACGAATCCCTTTCGGCTTGCGAAGGGTGCCTGAAGCAAAAAAGCCCGAACAGACCTTTTTTAACACGCACGGTTCGCATTCCGGCAGATAGACATTCTTCCAATCTGAAATGGATTGAACCGCATACCGGTGTAACTGCTCCGGGAGGAGACAGAGCGGATAGTTAAAGAGGAGCGGCTTGATGCCCCGCGCCTGAAGTTCCAACACCGCGTCACCCAGCACCTCTCCACATTCCGATGGCTCCACCCAGAGAGAGGAAAGGTTGCTCCGCGCATATCCCATGAGTTCCAGGCCCATAATTGCCACCTGCTCAACAAACGGGAGATGCTTTGCAATCAACGCCGCCGTCTGGCGAAGCCGGGACAGGGACCGCTGATGAACGACGATGCGGATTTCGATGCGAAGCCGCTGTGATCCAAGCTGGTAAAGGCCGTTGAGCGTCTCCTCGAAAGCGCCGTGCGCCTGGACAATCTCATCGTGAAGCCATGGCACATCGGCATACAGCGGGATGCCGATCATGAAGTCCGGGTGTCGCACCGAGGCAAACGCGCGCGCCCATTGTGGATCACGACACAGGCGACCGTTGGAGAGAAGGTGCACCGCCGTTGCAGGGAGATGTCGTTTTAACGATCGGAGGATCTCGATCAACGCATCTCCGGCCAGAGTCGGTTCGCCACCCGTGATGCCAACCTCTACCGTTTCAGGCGACATCAGCGGGATGAACTTCAGAATCTCCTCCGCAAGGTACTGATCCTCAACCGCTCTCGGCGGCTGCGAGCACATCAGGCAACGGCTGTTGCATCGCTCGGTGATAAAAAGGGAGTTGTGCGGCGAAGCCTTGCGGTAGACAAGATGAACATAGCCTCCGCCAAGATCAACGCGAAGAATATCCCCCTTCTGCGGCAGATGAAGCTCTTCGGGGAGTTGAACATAGCAAACCGCTCCTTCGTCGTCATGGAACTGCGCTACCCGTTCCGTGTCGATGGTCAGGTCGTGTAGTTCATTCAACCCGGCGGAAACCCTGCGCAGATAAACGCCGCCTGCCTGTCTTTCGATGCGACCGTTGAGAATCATGGCAACCAATGGTAAAGCAGCCGACGCCGGATCGGATCATCCTCCAGCATGGTGATGAGATGCTTCAAGATTTCCATATTCCGATAGCAGAAGCCACTCGTGGGCCGATGCCCCACCGGATCTCCTTGCGCCCGATAATGATAGACCGGATCTGTTCCACAATAAAGATGAAGCGCGCAATCCGCACATTGGGGCACCGCCTCCAGCATGGTCTCTTCCAGAAGCGGGACCAGACCGCTTCCCAAAAAGAGCTTTTCATACGTGTCAGACACCGTGCCGAGGCAAAACCGGTCGTCTCCCATCTCCGCCAGCATCCGGCCCTCATCCGCCGCATAAACCTTGCCATTGTAGTTATAAACCATCGCTGCAATCCCAAGACCCGCAGGTGATTGCAAGTCAACGAACCCGGTTGGGAATGGGGTCAGAATGCGACGCAGCAGGAGCTGCGAATAGACCTCCACCAAGGGCACCCTTTTTTGGTTCCATTCCAGAATGCGGTCCAGCCCTCGTTTAAAGAACTCCACAAATGCCGCCTCGCGGTAGCCAATCCGATTCTGTGCGCGGGCGGCAAACCCATAATCGCTCAAGGGCCGCAGAAAGATTGAATCAAGCCCCAGCCTGACATATTCATCCACAATCGCTTCCGGCTGGGAGAGACTGGCCGCCGTCGTGGTCATCAGCGCCGAAACACGCTCCGGCCCCAGCGCCGTTCGCACCCGGTCGATATTTCGGACCGTCTGAGCATGGCTGCTGCTCCCCCCTTTGGGCCGATTGGCATTGTGCAACGCAGCCGGTCCGTCGAGAGAAGTGGAGAAATAAACCGGATAAGAACGGCAGAAGTCGATCATTTCATCCGTCAACAAGCCAAGGTGCGTCGCAATCACATACTGCATCTCGCGATTTCCCTTTCGGTGTTCCGCTTCCTCAATGATCTCGCGAACAAGCTGCCAGTTCAGCAGGGGCTCCCCCCCTTGGAACTCAATTTTCAGAAGCCTGGAGGGCGATCGGAAGACATGGTCCAACGCAAGATGTGCGTGCTCCACGGACATGTCAAAGGCGGACCGATCCTGGGAAACACGGGAAACCTGGCAGTACTGACAAGTGTGGTCGCAGCGTAGCGTCACGACAAAGATATGCAAACCGGTCAACTCCGGTAGATCCGACATTCGGGTTTTCAACTGCGAAGCAATGCGGACAAGGGCGGCTTGTGGATGGCTGCTCGTAACGAAATGGCGAGCCTCCAGATCATCACCCTGCGGGTGATCCCACTCAAACTTCCCCTCAACCAGAGCGACAATCGTGGAGCGATCCGTTACCAGGTGCTCCCCTCCCGCACTCACCGCAAGATAGCGGCCCCCCTCCTCCAGCTCCAAAAACCGAAAGGGCAGCGTCGTGAAGGAGCGCGGTCGGGACGAGACCCATCCACTCCGGTTTGAAGACGATGTCAGCGCATCAATCATCGGAGGCAAGGCCGGTTTGCGAAAAGAGATACGCCATCACGGTTCGGCGATAGGCTTTCGTCCGCTCATTCAGCAACTGCCGCAAACAGTAGTCATTCAGCAGTCTGAGAAATTGATTGGATATCGCTTCATCCCTGGTAAAGAGCGTGACTTGAAGATCGTTTCCGGATCGTGACACCAGACCTGAAGCCGATCCGGAAACAGCATGTAGAGCCTTTAAGACCACGATTTCGGGGTAGATGTTTTCCGTGATCAGCATCTCGTAATGATCTTCCCTGAATGTCATTCCTTGAGGAGGTGAAGAGCCCATACTCATGAGGAAATAATCATTGAATCTTCAGGTAAAATCGAGACAATAATGCCGTGGAAGGAATCTTCGAACGAATTTCATCTTTGGCAGCGGCTCTGTCCATTCTCCTCGGGGGCGCGGGGAAGAAAGCCGTCTCCGCCGCCACTCCTGCCCAAGAGGATGCCTTGCAAGGCGGCAACGATGAAATCTCACCGATGCTCCTCATGGCCCCTCTCCCTGAGGAAATGTCAGAGTATCAGTTTGCCCGGCACCGGTCGCATTCCTCGCATCGGTCTCATCAATCCGGCTCTTCGGGCAGGAGGAGCCGAAGTTACGCGCCCGTTTATATTCCTCCTGCTCCCGTCTCCACCCCCACGCCGCGCCCCACTGCCACCCCGAGACCGGTTATATCGAGACCCTCGACGCCGCATCCCACCGCGATGCCCTCTTCTACAACTTCCGTCCGCACCTCGGCACCCGTTCCAACACCGGTGCAAACTCCCCTGGTCAAGCTGGAATTCAAGAACGGGGCTATTTTCTACGGCCAGATCGTGGTAAAAGCTCCCAATGGAGTGACCGTTCGCATGCCAGACGGAAAAACTCACAAAATTCCAAAGAGCCTTCTGACCCCTGCAACCGTTGAGCAACTGGATCTTCCAAAGTAGACAAGACGGTGCAAAGGGGAGTGGGTGCCGGGGCCGCTATGACTTTGCTGAAAATGCTTTAGCGGACGAAAAAACATAGTGGATGGCGGGTAAAACTCGTGATGCCATTTCTTGTGAGACTTTTGATATTTTCCAGATCACTCGTCAATTCAGCCTGATATTTCATGCAAAAGGAGGGTTTTGGGTTGTATTACTAAAGATTTCCTGCCAGATTGAATGCGCTTGCCTGAAATACCATGCCAACTGAACAGCTTGCTTCTTTGATCGCGTGGCACCGACAGCGGGCAGGCCTCAGCCAGGTGGAACTCGCACAACATGCCGGGGTCAGCCGATACGTGGTGCAGGATCTTGAGGCCGGTCATGGTCGTACCACGTGGGGAAAGCTCTGTGCGGTGCTTTCGGTGTTGAATCTTTCGTTTGAGCCTGTCGGGCCGTTGGTCCCGGCTTGGCGGAACGCAACCTCCGCCGGGAAATGATGAGTATCCTCCAACGACAGGCGATCATCCGTCAGCATGGACGGGAAGCGGGGCGACTTCTGGAACGCTCCGGTGGGGGATGGCGGTTTGCCTATCTGCCCGGCTATGACGGCCCTCCGGTTTCACTGACGCTTCCGGTACGGGATGAACCGTACGACTTTGAGCAGTTTCCGGCGGTGCTCGAAGGGTTGTTGCCGGAAGGACCTCAACTGGAGGCGCTGCTGCGGCGGCACAAGATTGATCGCCACGATACCTTTCGCCAGCTTGTCATGGTCGGGGAGGATCTGGTCGGTTCGTTGACCGTCACAGATGCTTTGCCTCTTCCATTCCCCACGGAGGACGACTGATGCCGTATTGTCCGATAACTTCACGTGGAGGACTTCGTACAGCTCTCGGGGGCTACACGGGAGACAAAGTACGACAGTTCGCTCGAGAAAGTGGCGGGATTGGTCGAACGGTTCTGTACCTTTCCGGTGCTGAAGAAGGCAAAACTCGCCAAGCGGCTTCTCTTTTGCTTTTTGACCGGAAACGAAGACATGCACTTGAAAAACTTCTCACTTCGGGAAGTCGAAGGTATTGTCTCGCTAGCCCCAATGCCGTTCACTTAAAAGCGACCTTGGCGCGGGAGCGCCTGGAGGGCGCACCTCCGTCTGCGCCGTGGCGTTTGAGGTGGAAGCGGGAAGAAGGGTGCTACCCAAGTCCAACGCAGCGGACGACGCGGAGGTCGTCCCTCCAATGCCGCTAAGTGAACGACATTGTCGCTAGCCCCGGCCTATGATCTTCTAACACCACGCTTGTCCTTGAAATGCGCTGGAAGAAACGGTTCTTCCTTTGGCAGGAAAAAGGAGACGCTTCGCGCGAAAACTCTGGATCGACTACTTCTGTGGTGAATGACTTGGTCTGACTGCTTTGGTGATCGACAGAATTTTTAGGGAGTTTGAAGAAGCGGTTCCGTTCTGGAAAGAACTCATCACGCGCAGTTTTTGCCGAATGCAAAGCGAAATTTCTATCCCGGCCTGCTGAATGAGCGTTGCGATCGACTGATGGCGAAGCCGATTGACTTTTACCACTCGCTGCGTGACGCTTTGCGGCAATGGCAAAGCGTCCCTCTTCAGCAATTACTCTGGTTGAGCTTTCCCGGCGGCTCCAGTTGAGCCCCGGTGCGGTTTCGCAGGCACTGAATGGTACGGCGTCGAGCATTCGTGTCAGCCCGGAAACCATCAAGCGGGTGCGCGCGCTGGCGAACCAACTCGGTTACCATCCGCTACATCGATTGGGAGAACCCATGGAACAACATTTTCCACGTCACTGCCGAGTATGAGGTCGAGCGCACTGGTAGTCGCGAGACCCGCCGCCCCGATATTGTCGGCTTCGTCAATGGCATTCCCTTTTTTGTCATCGAATGCAAACGACCAGACGTAAAACATTCTTTAGAACAGGCGATCCACCAGCAGGTACGTAATCAGAAGGAGACCGAGATCCCGCACCTGTTTTACTATGCTCAACTGCTACTGGCGTTGAACAAGAATGACGGAAGCTACGGAACCACCGGCACCCAGGTAAAATTTTGGGCAAAGTGGCGGGAAATTCATGACGTGAGCGCCGCGGTCCGAAATGCGACCAACAGCCCGATCCGCCCGGAAGAACACGCCAAACTCTTTAAGGGAGCATTCGCCTTCGCTCGCACCGATTTTGAGGAACAGGCTCTCACCACACAGGAACCAACCGGACAAGATCACCTACTGTGGTCTTTATGTCGACCGTAACGGATGATTGAAATTGCGCGGCAGTTCGTCCTTTACGATGAAGGCGGCGCGGTGAAAAAGATCGCACGCTATCAGCAGTACTTCGCCATCCGGAGCACAATCGAACGTATCCGCCAACGCGATCGGTACGGACGGCCCAAGGGCGGGGTTATCTGGCAGACTCAGGGCTCCGGCAAATCCCTGGCCATGGTGCTGCTTGGTAAGGCGTTGGCTCTGGAGAAAAGCGTCACGAATTCCCGTATTATCCTGGTCACCGATCGCATTGATCTTGACGAACAGATCTGGAAAACTTTTCACCAGTGCGGCAAGGAACCTGTTCAAGCCCGAACGGGAGCGCATCTCATTGAATTGCTGAGGGATAGTCACGCGGGTGTTATCACTACGCTGATCCAGAAGTTCGGCGCAGCCTCCAGAGAGTGGAAGAATATCCAGATAGATGATGAAGATTTGTTCGTGCTCGTCGATGAAAGCCACCGCAGTCACTACGGCGAGGCCAACATTCGGATGCAGAAGGCACTCCCGCGTGCCTGTTTCATTGGCTTTACCGGCACGCCACTGATGAAGAAGGACAAAAGTACTGCCGAGAAATTCGGAGGCTTCATTGAGGGGGCCACCTATACGATCCGTGATGCGGTGGAAGATAAGGCTGTGGTTCCACTTTTGTATGAAGGACGTCATGTCCTGCAGGAGGTAAACAGCAAGGCGGTGGACAGGATGTTTGACGCGATGTGCGAGGGGCTGACCATTGAACAGCGGGCAGACCTTAAACGGAAATTCTCGGCACGGGACGAATTAAACCGCCTGCAAAGTCGTATGTATCTCATTGCGTGGGATATTTCGCAGCACTTTTCTAAAGCGTGGCTGGATACAGGCTTTAAGGGGCAAGTCACCGCCCCGGGAAAGAGAGAGGCTTTAATGCTGAAAAGCTATCTCGATCAGTTCGGCAAGGTAATTAGCGAAGTCATCATTTCCGGCCCAGGTGAAATCGAAAATGCAGAAGAGCACCGTCAAGCAGAAAAGGACGAAAACATCGAGCAGTTCTGGAAGGCAATGATGGCCAAATATGGATCGGAGAAGGACTATAACCGGCAAATCATTGAGGCTTTCAAAAAGAAGGAGGAGCCTCATCTGCTCATCGTCGTAGATAAGCTCCTGACCGGTTTTGATGCTCCGAGGAATGTTGTTTTATATATTGCTAGGAGCTTAAAGGAGCATAACCTCCTGCAAGCTATCGCTCGGGTGAATCGTCTGCATCCCGGTAAAGATTTTGGCTACGTGATCGACTATTACGGCGTAGTTACTCACCTCCACGATGCCCTGGAACTCTATGGCAGCTTTGAGGGGAAATTCGACAAGGAAGACCTTGAGGGAACGCTAACGGAAGTGGAGGAGGAATTGAAAAAGCTGCCTGCTTTGCATGACGCCTTGTGGGATCTCTTCAAGGAAGTGAGGAATAAAAAGGATGAAGAGTCCTTCGAGCTTGCTTTGGAGAAGAAGAATATCAGAGATGATTTCTACACTCGGTTGTCCAAATTCACTCGCGTGCTCAAAATGGCACTATCGAGCACTCATTGGACGACTGATACCCCGCTGGAAAAAGTCGAGCGTTATAAGCGGGAAGCCGGTTTCTTCCAGAAACTCCGGGCCAGCGTCAAACTCCGCTATGCAGAGGAGGTCGATTACCGGGACTACGAGAAGCAAATCCAGAAGATGCTCAACACCTATGTGCAGGCCGACGAGGTGATACAAATCGTCGATCCAGTGAATATTTTCGAACGGGAAGCGTTCCAAGCCGAAGTGGACAAGGCGCAGACGCCTCGAGCGAAAGCTGATACCATCGCTAACCGGACGAAGAAAACCATCACAGAAAGAATGGATGAGGATCCATTTTTCTATCAGAAGTTTTCCCGACTCCTTCAACAGACTATTGATGATTACAGGGCGCAACGAATCGGTGATGCCGAGTATCTGCGAAATGTCACCGAAATTATGGAGAAAGTCCGAGATGGCAAATCGAAGGAAGAGCCAACCGTCCTTCACGGTCGCGATCTGGCGCGAGCTCTCTTTGGCGCCTTGAAGGATAAACTTCGCGGGCCTTCTTGCATCAATTCGAATGAGGATATAGCTGTAGCAAACACAGAGAAGTTAATGGCCGATGCTGCCTGTGAGATGGAAAACATCATACGCCGCCATGCCATAGTTCGTTGGCGAGAAAACTACGATGCCCAAAATCGGATGCGTAACGATCTGGACGACTTCTTCGTCGAATTTCAGAGCCGGGAAGACACCTCATTAACGTGGGATCAGATAGACGCTATCGTCGATACCTCCATCTCCATAGCCATCAACCGTCGCGATGATGTCTGAACTGATGCTTGAAACACCCCTAGGTACAGCCTTCCTCCGAAGAACACAACGCAAGACACTCGCTATCAGCGTTCTTCCGGACGGTAGATTGGAACTAACAGCCCCCCTGGGCGCTACCGAGTCAGCTATTATCACCAAAATAGAGAAACGATCGAATTGGATCGAACGTCAGCGGAGGGCTTTTTCCGAAATGAACGCAACGAGGGTTTCAAGCCGCTACGTTTCCGGTGCTACCCATCGTTACCTCGGCAAACAGTATCGTCTCAAGATTATCGAGGGATCAATACCCCCTATACACCTGCGCGGCGGGCATTTCTACGTAGTAACACCGATAGTTGCGCCCCAGGAAATCCGGAATTTGCTCGATGCATGGTTTCGGGATAAGGCCCGAGTACAGTTCCAGCGAAGGCTCGAAGCTTGGGAGCCTTGGTGCCATCGTCATCAACTTCCGAAACCTTTGCTGATGCTGCGACGCATGCCAAAAAGATGGGGAAGTGCTAGTGCCAACGGTCGCATTGCACTCACTCCTGAGCTTATTCATGCTCCATCCATCTGCATTGATTACGTGATAGCTCATGAAATTTGCCACCTCAAACATCCGTCCCATAGTCCTCAATTCTTCAGGTTGCTTTCATCGGTCTTACCAGACTGGCGAAACCGAAAGGATCGCCTCGAACGATCTGAAATGATATGACAAGCTGCTTACAGGCTACAAGGCTTGGTAGAGTGCCCAAACATGCGCCGAGGGCGTGATCCAGCCCCGAAAAACTGGACAGATTTTCGGGGCTGGATCATTATTCGACTCATGGCTATTCAACAATGTCGATCTCATAGCCTGGTTCGAGTCTCACTGAGCCGCATGAGGAAATAGGCGACTCGATCTCAATTGATAAATGCAGGCGGCTTTTATCTTCGTCCAGGTAATCGAATCGATCCTTAAGATACTTGAGAGATTTAATCGTCTCTGGATTGGGATCGACTCTTTTAGATTCTGCTATCGCAAGGACTTCAAATAGTCGCTTGATATCGACGGAGTCAAAAATTGCGACTGCATTGAGTTTGTCCTTGCCAAAGCGAAGTTCTGTAACACTTCCAAAACTTCCAATGCGAATATTTGCTTCTTCACACTCGTCATTCTGACGGATGCTAACATCTACGTTTGCATTCATACTATTATCTTGGATTCTGTCGAGCATTCAAGGTCTCCACCTACGGAACGCCGGTTAATTGCATCCGCTTGTTAGGAATATTTTTTCTCCTCTTGATTCGAAATATGACATACATGATGAATCAAGCTTGGCCAAGGGAATTCAGTAAAGCAAATCGCAGGGAGTTTACTCCAAGGCAATATGCTCGCATTAAGGAAACGCTGATTTAATTGAGCGAATCCCTGGAAAGAGGGGAGTATTTTTGGCATACTGGGTTCATGGACCACCAGATGAGTTTCGCAGAAGCAGAGTTTGCGGGGAAGAAGCGTAGGACACG
>Ga0182739_1000567_pt1 | contig 45280 bp, 43 predicted proteins | sample eDN5th30CBELigBY_FD_128873 | JGI IMG/M metagenome (GOLD analysis project Ga0182739, IMG submission 128873) | Enriched backyard soil microbial communities from Emeryville, California, USA - eDNA 5th pass 30_C BE-Lig BY (version 2) (version 2) | ecosystem: Environmental > Terrestrial > Soil >... | reverse complement strand
GATGGACGCCGCCGCGCTCGGGCTCGCGTTCAACGCGAAGCCCGCCGTGCGCGCGAGCGCCGACCTGGTGATCGGAGCGGTCGATCTGCGCGAGGTCATCCCCCTGCTCCCCTGACACCGGCCTCCCTGACGCCGTGTCGGTGGGTCGGCGTAGGGTCCTGACATGGACATCTGAGCGCCGTCGTCGACGAGATCGATGCGCGCCCGGGCGAGGTTGTTCTCGTCGGGCACTCGGGTGGCGGCAACGTCGCGTGGGGAGCGGCGGACGCGCGCCCGCATCGGGTCAGCCGCGTCGTCTTCGTCGACACCGCTCCCCCGCCTCCGGGCGCCTGGATCTCAGAATTCGACGTCGTCGACGGCGTCGTGCCTTTCCCCGGCTGGGACTTCTTCGACGAGCCCGAGGTGGCCGACATCGATACCGCGACACGCGAGCGGGAGGCGGCCCGCGCGCAGTCCGTCCCGGCGAAGGTGCCGACGGATCCGATCGCGCTGCACGACGAGCGTCGTCGCACGGTTCCCGTCACGATCCTGTCGGGGTCGATGGATGCAGAGCAGTACGAGATCGAGATCGCGCAGTGGGGCCGTTTCGCGGAGGAGTGGCACGCGATCGAAGACCGCGAGGTGATCCGTCTGGGCACCGGTCACTGGCCGCAGTTCAGCCGCCCGGATGCTCTCGCCGAAGCGATCCTCGCCGCGATCGACCGCTGACACTCCCCCCGGTCGCCGGGGAGCGCCGCGGGCTACCCGATCACCGGCGGATATCAGTGACCCATGCCGAGACCACCGTCGACCGGGATGACGGCGCCGGAGATGTAGGCGGCGTCGTCGGAGGCGAGCCAGGTGACGACGCCGGCGACCTCGTCGGGAGTCGCAAAGCGGCCCGCCGGGATGCTCCGCTTGTACTCGCTCTGCGTCTCCTCCGGCAGCGCTGCGGTCATGTCCGTCTCGATGAAGCCGGGGGCGACGACGTTCGCCGTGATACCGCGTCCGCCCAGTTCCCGGGTGAGCGAGCGCGCGAAGCCGACCAGTCCGCTCTTGGATGCGGCGTAGTTCACCTGACCGGCCGATCCGTACAGCCCGACGACCGACGAGATGAGGACGACACGTCCCCATCGGGCACGCAGCATCCCCTTCGACGCGCGCTTGACGACACGGAACGCTCCACCCAGGTTCGTCGCCACGACGCTGTCGAAGTCGTCTTCGCTCATGCGCAAGAGCAGCGTGTCCTTCGTGACACCCGCGTTGGCGACGACGACCTCCACGGGGCCGAGTTGCGCCTCCACCTCCGTGAACGCGGCGTCGACCGCCGCCGCATCCGTCACGTCCGCGCGAACCGTAAGCGTACCCTCGGGGCCTTCGCCCGAGCGGGCGGTCACCGCGACGCGGTGGCCCTCGGCGACGAAACGTTCGGCGATCGCTCGGCCGATACCGCGATTTCCGCCGGTGACGAGGACGACGCGTGCACTGGACATTGTGATACTCCCGGAGACGACGGGTGATGAACCCGCTCAGCCTAGCGAACCGGCCACGGCACACGTGTCGCGGTTTGACACCGGTGCGCGGGCGCTGAAACGCTGAAGACATCGCGCGATGAAAGGCACTGCAGTGACCGACTCGAACCCCTACGGCACGACTCCGCCCGACTCGGGCGAACCTGCCGCATACCCGCCGCCGCCCGCCTACGAACCGCCGCCCGCCGGCGAGCAGTTGCCGGCCTACCCGCAGACCCCGACCTACCCACAGGCGCCCGGATACGCGCAGGCCCCGACCTACCCACAGGCTCCCGGCTACGCGCAGGCGGGCGGCTACCCGCAGGCGCCCGGCTACGGTGCGGGCTACGGACAGCCCGGCTACGGCTACCCCGCGCCGCATAAGACGAACGTCCTCTCGATCCTCGCCCTGATCGCCGGCATCACCGGCTTCCTCTGGGTGCTGCCCGTCATCGGGTCGATCGCCGGCATCGTCCTCGGTCACATCTCCCTGAATCAGCTGAAGACGAGTGGGGAGAAGGGACGCGGCATGGCACTCACCGGTCTCATCCTCGGCTACGTGGGCCTCGGCCTGATCGTCCTCTTCCTGATCCTGCTGTTCGCAGTGATCCTCCCGCTCGCGGCGACCAGTTCCCGGTACAGCTGATCCGGAACCTCGCGGCTGCTCCCGGCGTAGGCTGGGAGCACCGTGAGATCCCCTGACGAACCGCAGTCGACGACCTCGCTTCCGCGGGCTCCGCGGGACGGCGAGGCGGCACGGTCGCGCCGTTATCTCGTCACGATGGGGATCCGCATCGGCTGCTTCATTCTCGCGGTCGTCATCCAACCGTTCGGCTGGTGGACGTGGGTGATGCTCGCCGGCGCGATCTTCCTGCCCTACATCGCGGTCGTGATGGCGAACGTGGGCATGGATGCGCGCGCCGCACCCGCGCAACGCCCGGATCGGATGCTCCCCGCAGCGCCGTCCGCCCCCACGCCCACCGAGGCGCCCCGCATCATCCGACTGGCCGAGTCGCCGAACGGAGATCCTGAGAACCGGGATGCTGAGAACCGGGATGCGGCAGATCTGCCACCCGACGTGGAGAAGAGCGCATGAACATGCCCGACGCAACACTCCCCGAGGCGATCTGCGCCCGGGCCCGCTGTCGCGCGCTCGCGCGCTGGCGGGTGGAGTGGCGCAACCCCCGCATCCACACGGCGGATCGCCGCAAGGTGTGGCTCGCGTGCGAGGAACATGTCGAGTTCCTGCGCGACTACCTTGCGACTCGCGACTTCCCCGTCGAGGTGCACCCATTCGTCGCCGCGGACGCGCCGCATCAGGTAGGCACCAAATGAGTCCCCGTGCCCGCAGTATGCAGAACCTGCCCACGGCGGGACGGTGGAGCATCTACATCGCCCTCGCCGTCGTGTTCGCGATCGCCTGCGCGTTCCTTGCCAACTGGCAATTCACACGCAACGAGGAGCGCTCCGGGCAGCTCGCGCTTGTCGAGGCGAACTACGACGCCGAGCCGGTGCCGCTCTCGACACTCGTCGCGGGAGTCGATGACCTCGACCCCGGCGACCAGTGGCGGCCGGTCATCCTCACGGGGCGCTACCTGCCGGACGAGCAGCTGCTGGTGCGCAACCGTCCGCACGGGGGCACCGCCGCATTCGAGGTGCTCACCCCGCTCCTCCTCGAGGACGGCCGCACGATCATCGTCAATCGCGGTTGGGTGCCGCCGCGCGAGGACGGCGCCGTCCCGTCAGCGGCGCCCGCGCCGCCGGACGGCGAGCTCACCGTTCTCGCACGTCTGCGCACGGGTGAGCAGCTTCCGGCGTCGGGCCGGAGCGCCCCCGAGGGTCAGGTGCCGACGATCCACCTGCCCACGATCGCGGGGCTGGTCGGCGGTGAGACGATCACCGGCGCGTACGCGCTCATGGTGAACGAGGACCCGAGCGCCGCCGAGACGCCGCATCCGCTCGAGGCGCCATCCGAGGACCCTGGACCACACCTGTCGTATGCGATCCAGTGGATCCTCTTCGCGATCATGGGGTTCGTGTTCATCGTGTACGTGATCCGCACCGAGGTGCGGCACCGTCGCGAGGATCGAACCGACGAACCGCAGACGCCACGTCGACGCCGCGACCGCGATGCCGATGACGAGGACGCGCTCCTCGACTCCCTCACCCCCGCCGGTCGTTGAGGAGCGCCGCCGGGGGCGCGAACGCCTCCGGAGGTGTGGGATCTCGATACGCGCTTCGCGCTACTCGATCACCGGTCCCGGGTCACCTGTCACCGGCTACGCGAGGGTGATGAGGTCGACGTAGTCGCGACCCCAGATGTCCTCGACGCCGTCGGGCAGGATGAGGACCCGCTCCGGGTTGAGCGCCTCGACCGCCCCTTCGTCGTGCGAGACGAGCACGACTGCGCCCTCGTAGTGCGCGAGCGCACCCAGGATCTCCTCGCGGGACGCGGGGTCGAGGTTGTTCGTCGGCTCGTCGAGCAGCAGCATGTTCGCGCTCGAGACGACGAGCGTCGCGAGCGACAGGCGCGTCTTCTCGCCACCGGAAAGCACGCCGGCGGGCTTGAGCACGTCGTCGCCGGTGAACAGGAACGAGCCGAGCACCTTCCGCGCATCCGTCGCGGTGATGTCCGGCGCGGCCGACATCATGTTCTCGAGCACGGAGCGGTGCACGTCGAGGTTCTCGTGCTCCTGCGCGTAGTAGCCGATCTTGAGCCCGTGGCCGGGTTCGATGACGCCCGTATCGGCCTTGTCGACACCGGCGAGGATGCGCAGCAGCGTCGTCTTCCCCGCGCCGTTCAGCCCGAGCACGACGACCTTGGAGCCGCGGTCGATAGCGAGGTCGACGTCGGTGAAGATCTCCAACGATCCGTAGGACTTCGACAACGCCTTCGCCATCAGCGGTGTCTTGCCGCACGGCGCGGGCTTGGGGAAGCGGAGCTTGGCGACCCGCTCCTCCTGGCGCACCTCGTCGAGACCGGCGAGCATCTTCTCAGCCCGGGCCACCATCTGGTGCGCGGCCGCCGCCTTCGATGCCTTCGCCCCGAACCGGGCCGCCTGCAGCTGCAGCGCCGTCGCCTTCTTCTCGACGTTCGCGCGCTCCTTCTTCCGGCGCTCCTCGTCGGCGACCCGCTGCCGCAGGTAGTTCTTCCAGTTCATGTTGTAGACGTCGATGACCTGACGGTTCGCGTCGAGGTAGAACACGCGGTTCACGGTCTCGCCGACCAGTTCGACATCATGGCTGATCACGATCAGCCCGCCCTTGTAGTTGCGCAGGAACTCGCGCAGCCACACGACACTGTCGGCGTCGAGGTGGTTGGTGGGTTCGTCGAGGATCATCGAGTCCGCATCCGAGAAGAGGATGCGCGCAAGCTCGATGCGGCGACGCTGACCACCCGAGAGCGTCTTGAGCGGTTGATCGAGGATGCGGTCGGGCAACGACAGGTTGTGTGCGATCGACGCGGCTTCCGCCTCCGCCGCGTATCCGCCGAGCGCCTCGAAACGCTCCGTGAGGTTCGCGTATCGGCGCATGGCGCGCTCCGCCGCATCCGGATCGTCATCGCCCATCGCGAGCGACGCCTCGTGCATCCCCAGGGCGAGCGTTCCCAGTCCGCGAGCGTCGAGGATGCGGGTGCGCGCGAGCATCTCCGGGTCTCCGGATCGCGGGTCCTGCGGCAGGTAGCCGAGCTCACCCGTTCGCTCGACACGACCGTCGGCAGGAATCAGGTCCCCCGCGAGCACCTTCGTGAGCGTCGTCTTGCCGGCACCATTGCGACCGACCAGACCCACCTTGTCGCCGTCGGATACGCGGAACGACACATCCGACATGAGCACGCGCGCGCCCACGCGGATCTCGAGGTCGTGCACGGCGAGCACAGCAGACGTCCGTTCGATCGGCGGGAGGGATGCGGCCGAGGGGCCAACGTCCGAGTCTACCGGCGTGCACGCACTCGTCGGACGTCATGAATGGACGCCGTCCAAGAAGTCACCCGCACCTGCCCTAGGCTTTTGCCAGTCGCGTGTGCCGACGATGCACCGCCTCGACGCCCAAGGAGTCACATGTCCTCGATCGCTGCCTCTCCCCGCCGCCGCGTGCTGGCGGATCTCGTCGCCCGCCCCTCGACCCGCGTTCGCGCACTCGCCACAGACGCGGCCCTCGTGCTCGCCGGCGTCGCGCTGGTCTCGCTGCTCGCCAAGGTGTCGTTCTTCATCGGACCGATCCCCATCACCGGCCAGACCCTCGGGGTCATCGTCGTGGGCGCCGCCCTGGGCGCCCGCCGCGGCGCGGCAGCCCTCACGACGTACATGCTCGCGGGTCTCGCGGGCCTGCCCGTCTTCGCCGGCGTCGTCGCCGGACCGGCGTACGTCCTCAGCCCCTCGTTCGGATACATCCTCGGGTTCATCCCCGCGGCGTTCGTCGCCGGCTGGTTCGCCGAGCGCGCCTGGGACCGCAAGCCCTGGCTCGCGTTCGTGGGCTTCGTGGCCGCGAGCATCATCCCGTTCCTTGTCGGCGTGCCCTACATGGCGATCATCCTCGCCACGGTCCTCGGCCAGGACGTCACCTTCGCGACGGTCATGAGCGCGGGCGTCCTGCCGTTCATCGTCCCCGGCATCATCAAGGCCGCCTTCGCCGCACTGCTCGTGCCCGGCGCGTGGGCCCTCGTCCGCGCCGCGGACCGCCGCCGCTGATCACTCACCCGTGAGAAGGTGCCTGCGGCGCCGAGAACCCCGACCAGTTGGACCTGCACGTCCCTTCCGGCGCGATCACCGCGATCATCGGCGCGAACGGATGCGGCAAGTCCACGCTCCTGCGCGCCCTGGCGCGGCTGCTCCCACCCCGCACGGGCGACGTGCTGCTCGACGGCGTCGCGCTGCGGCATCGTCCGTCGAAGGAGGTTGCGCGCATCCTCGGCCTGCTGCCGCAGAGCCCCGTGGCGCCCGAGGGCATCGCGGTCGCGGATCTCGTGGGCCGGGGACGTCGCCCGCATCAGCGGATGCGTCGTGATCGAGGACCCCGTCTCCGGCAGGGGGGTGCGGCGCTCAAACGAGCCCCGCTGTACGCCTGGCTCGCGGGCGAAGCCGGCGCCATCAAGACCCTGCGCCGTCACCTGGTCGCCGAGCGCGGCGTGGATCGTCGGGCGGTGGCGTTCATGGGGTACTGGCGGCTCGGTCGCGCGGAGAATTGAGAAGCCGAGCGAGCTGCCGCACCGTCAGCGGCGCGTGTCCTCGTGCGCGTGCCCCATCCGCAGTCCCGGCACGAGCGCCAGCAGCGCGAGCAGACCCGCGATCGCGAAGACGACCGGGAACCCCGCATCCGTCGCCGTCAGCGCCGTGAACACGAGACCCATGACCGCGATCGACGCCGCCGCGCCCACCGCATCCGAGATCGACAGCGCCGACGAGTTGAAGCCCTGATTCTGGGGCGTCGAGTAGGCGAGCGTGAGCACCGTGAGCCGCGGGTACATCAGACCCATCCCCGCCCCCGCGAACGCCCACGTCGCCACGAGCACCCCCGGCGGCAGTTGCCAGAGCGCCGTCGCTGCAGCGCACACGGCGGCCGTGAACAGCAGCGCCGTGCCGATCAGGGTGATGCGCGCGTTGCCGATGCGATCACCGAATCGCCCCTGCAGGTCGGCGGCCACGGCCCACGTGATCGCGGCGGCCGTGAGACCGAGTCCCGCCCATGTCGGCGACCACCCGTAGTGGTCGATGAGCAGGTACGGCACATAGATCTCGGCGCCGAAGAGCGCACCCGCGATGAGACCGCGCATGAGCACGACGCTCGGCAGTCCTCGACCGGACAGCAGGGTGCGTGTCGGCAGGAGCGGCCGGATCGCGAGCACGATGACGACGATGGATGCGGCGACTCCCGCCCACGCCCACTCCCCCAACTCGCCGGCGAGACTGAGCCCCAGCGCACCGATCGCGACCGCGATCGCACACAGCATCCGCGGCAGGATGCGGTCGCTCGCGGGGTGTTCGCTGTGCAGCGGCGTCGTCCACAGCCGCGCGGCGACGAGGCCGTACGCGATGAGCGTGAGCCCCGCGACGCCGAGGAACACCCAGCGCCAGTGCAGATACTCGGTGACCGCCCCCGCGAGGAACGGTCCGATGAGCGAGGGCACGACCCACGCGGCCGAGAACGCCGCGAAGACGCGCCCGTGCAGCTCCGACGGATAGATGCGCGCCACGACGACGTAGAGGGCGACGGTCATCCCACCCGTCCCCAGGCCCTGCACGAGACGTCCGGCGACGAGCACCCCCATCGTGGGTGCCAGCCCCGCCAACGCGAGGCCCGCGAGGAAGAGCACGACGGCGCTCGTGAGCGGCCACACGGGTCCCGTGCGGTCGCTCCAGGCTCCCACGGCGACCATGCCGATGACACTCGTGGCGAGGGTGCCGGCGAACGCGACCGCGTACAGCGCGGCCCCGTCGAGATCGTCCGCGACGATCGGCATGACGGTCGTGACGGCGAGGGACTGCATGGCGGCGAGGAAGACGAGCGCCACGGCGCCGATCGTGACCCACAGATACTGCGGAGCCCAGACACTGCCCGGGTTCTCGGACGGGAGCTCGATGGGTCCCGTCGGCACGGGTTCGTGCGGCGACGTCACGGGCGTGCGAGCGCGCCGATGCGCTCGACCGCTTCCGTGAGCACCTCGGGCGCACAACCGATGTTGATGCGCACGTAGCCGCGCCCCTCGTCTCCGAACGCGGGTCCGAAGTGCAGGGCGACCTTCGCGTCGCGCAGGATGCGGCGGGCGGGGTCGTCTCCCCATCCCAGTGCGCTCAGGTCGACCCAGGCGAGGAAACCCGCATCCGGCATGCGGTAGCGCGCACCGGGGACGTGCTGCTCGAGCAGCCCTGCGAGCAGCCGACGGTTGCCGTCGAGCGTCGCGAGGAGGCTGTCGAGCCACGCATCCGACTCCTCGGCGAACGCGGCGACCCCGGCGAGCGCACCGAAGAGTCCCGTGCGCCACTCGACCTCCGGCGGCAGTTCGCGCACGACGGCCGCGGTCTCGTCGCCCGCCGTGACCATGAGGGCGCACTTGAGTCCCGCGAGGTTGTACGCCTTGCTCGCGCTCGTGACGGCGTATCCGATCCGCGCAGCGACCGGCGATGCGTCCAGGAACGGGGTGAAAGCGACGTCCGGCTGCACGAGCGGCGCGTGGATCTCGTCGCTGATGACGGCGGCGCCGTAGCGTGCGGCGATCTCGGCGAGCGCCGCCAGATCGGCGCGCGTGTGCACGGTGCCGGTCGGGTTGTGCGGATTGCACAGCAGCACCGCCCGCGCACCGTCCGCGAGCGCCGACTCGATGCCCGCCAGGTCCAGCTCCCACGCCGTGCCCGTGTCACGCAGGGGCACGCGCTCGACGACCGCGCCCGACTCGGGGATGCAGTCGTAGAACGGCGGATACACGGGCGGGGTGACGATCACGCGGTCGCCCGGAGCCGTGACGCGACGCAGGAGCTCGACGACACCCATCATGACGTCGCATGTCGTGCGAACCCGGGCGGGGTCGACGTCCCACCCGTACCGGCGGCCGGCGAAGGCGGCGAACGCGTCGCGGATGCCCGGATCCGGCGGCGTGTATCCGGTGTCGCCGAGCGTGACGGCCCGCTCCAGTCGCCGCGTGATGGCGGGCGCCAGGGCGAAGTCGGTCTCGGCCACGAAGAGCGGGATCACGTCGGCGGGATACGTCCGCCACTTCGTGCTGGAGCGCTCCCGCAGCTGTGCAATCGACAGAGCGGTGAGGGGTCGTGCGGTCATGTCAGATCGCGAAGCCCAGCGCGCGCATCATGTCCCGACCGTCGTCGGTGATGCGCTCCGGCCCCCACGGCGGCATCCACACCCAGTTGATCCGGAAGCGCTCCACGACGTCGTCGAGCGCCTGCGCGGTCTGCTCCTCGAGCACGTCCGTCAAGGGGCATCCCGCCGAAGTCAGGGTCATGTGGATGACGAGGGCGTCGTTCTCCTCGTCCCAGGAGAGGTCGTAGATGAGCCCTAGGTCGACGACATTGATCCCCAGCTCGGGGTCCATGACGTCCTTGAGGGCCTCGGTGACCTCGTCGTATGTGTCGGGGCTGAGCGTGGCCGTCATGCGCTGATCCTATGCCTCTGCGGACTCGACCGGGGCCAGGAAGCGGTCGTAGCCCTCGTTCTCGAGTCGCTCGGCGAGCTCGGGGCCGCCCTCTTCGACGATCCGCCCGTTCACCATGACATGCACGAAGTCGGGGTGGATGTAGCGAAGGATGCGCGTGTAGTGCGTGATGAGGAGGACACCCAGTCCGGTCTCCTCCTTGGCGCGGTTGACGCCCTCGGAAACGATCTTGAGCGCGTCGACGTCGAGACCGGAGTCGGTCTCGTCGAGCACTGCGATGCGGGGCTTGAGCAGCTCGAGCTGGAGGATCTCGTGGCGCTTCTTCTCGCCGCCGGAGAATCCCTCGTTGACGTTGCGCTCGGCGAACTTGGCGTCCATGCGGAGGTTCTTCATCGCCCCGCGAACGTCCTTGACCCACGTGCGGATCGCCGGCGCCTCGCCGTCGATCGCCGTCTTGGCGGTGCGCAGGAAGTTCGTGACCGTGACGCCGGGGATCTCCACCGGATACTGCATCGCGAGGAACAGGCCGACGCGCGCCCGCTCGTCGACCGACATCTCGAGGACGTCCTCGCCGTCGAAGGTGATGGAGCCGCCCGTGACGGTGTACTTGGGGTGGCCGGCGATCGTGTACGCGAGCGTCGACTTACCGGAGCCGTTGGGGCCCATGATGGCGTGGGTCTGGCCCGTCTCGATCGTCAGGGTGACGCCGTTGAGGATCGGGGTCGTGCCCTCGTCGGTCTCGACGGTGACGTGCAGGTCGCGGATCTGAAGAGTTGACATGTGTGGCTGCTTTCGGGTGTGTCAGGTCGGGGCGTCGTCAGACCGCCACTGTGACCTCGGGGTCGATGAGCACGTCGTCGCCGTCCACGACGACCTGGTAGACGGGGACGGGCTCGTACGCGGGAAGGTTGAGGGGTCGGCCGGTGCGGATGGAGAACGCGGAGCCGTGCGCCCAGCACTCCAGGGTCTCCGCCTCGGAGTCGGCGAATCCGTCGGCGAGCGAGATCTCGCCGTGGGTGCAGGTGTCGCCGATGGCGTGGACATCGCCGTTGCCGTCGAGGACGATCGCGATCGGCACTCCGTCGATCTCGACGCGCCGCGCCTCGTCCTGCACGAGGTCGCTCAGCGCGCACGCGCGCTGTTGTGTCATCGGGCGGTCTCCCCGGCCAGCTCGTCCTCGATCGCGGCGATCAGGCGCTCTTCGAGTTCGTCGTCGCCGATCTTCTGGACGATCTCCGTCAGGAAGCCGAGCACGACGAGTCGCCGCGCCTCCTCCTCGGGGATTCCCCGCGCCTGCAGGTAGAACAGCTGCTCCTCGTCGAAGCGACCGGTCGCGCTGGCGTGTCCGGCACCCTGGATGTCGCCCGTCTCGATCTCGAGGTTGGGGATCGAGTCGGCCCGCGCGCCCTCCGTGAGCACAAGGTTGCGGTTCGCTTCGTACGAGTCGGTACCGGTCGCATCCGGCCCGATCAGGACGTCGCCGATCCACACGGTACGCGCATCCGCGCCCTGCAGTGCACCCTTGTAGAGCACGTCGCCGCGCGTGTGGGGACCCTTGTGGTGCAGGTACACCTGGCTCTCCAGGTGCTGCCCGGCGTCGGCGAATGCGAGACCGTACATCTCCCCCTCCGCGCCGGGCCCGGCGAGCTCGAGGCTCGGGTTGACGCGCACGATGCCGCCGCCGAAGCTGACGACGATGTGGCGAAGGAACCCGTCGCGCTCGACCCGCGCCTGGTGGGCGCTCAGGTGGATGGCGTCGTCGTCCCAGCGCTGCACCGACACGACCGTCAGATGCGCGCCGTCACGGACGACGATCTCGACGTTCTGCGCGTACTGCGCGGACCCCGTGTGATCGAGGATGATCGTGCCGCGAGAGTGGGGCATCGCCTCGAGAATGAGGTGCGCGTTCGCGTGACGATCGGCGCCGACCCCGCGCATCCGGATGCGCAGCGGTTCGTCGAGTTCGACGCCCTGCGGGATGCGGTGGTGCAGCGCGTTCGCGCAGCGCTTCCAGGCGATCGCGCTGGGCAGGTCCTCGGGTGCGAACACCTCGCCGCGGACGGGAGCGTCGTGACCCGTGGACTCGGGGAGGAAAGCGCCCGTCGCCTCCAGGTCGTACACGACGCCGAGGTCGTCGCCGACCTCCGTTTCTTCGTCGGTGAACAGCGTCGCGAGGCGCGCCACGGGAGTGTGCTTCCAGTTGACCTCGCGGCCGGTGGGCACGCCGAAGTCGTCCGGGTCGTAGGAGGTGGGTCGCTCAGAGCGGGTCTGGATCGGCACGAAGGTCGACGAGCCGGACACGAGTGCAGCGGCAGGATCGGTGTGGCCCTTCACCTGTTCGACGATGGGGGCCGGGGTTGTGGAGCTCATCAGCCGACGGATCCTTCCATGCCCATCTCGATGAGCTTGTTGAGTTCGAGTGCGTATTCCATCGGCAGCTCCCGCGCAATCGGCTCGATGAAGCCGCGCACGATCATCGCCATTGCCTCGTCCTCGGGAAGTCCGCGGCTCATGAGGTAGAACAGCTGCTCTTCGCTGACCTTCGACACCGTCGCCTCGTGGCCGAGCTGGACGTCGTCGACCCGGATGTCGATCGCCGGATACGTGTCGGACCGCGACTTCGTGTCCACCAGCAGCGCGTCGCAGCGCACGGTGTTGGCGGAGTGATGCGCGTTCGCGTCCACCCGCACTTCACCGCGGTAGCCCGCGCGACCGCCGCCGCGCGCGATCGACTTCGAGATGATCGAGGACTGCGTATACGGCGCCATGTGGATCATCTTGGCGCCCGCATCCTGGTGCTGACCGGGACCGGCGAAGGCTACGGAGAGGGTCTCGCCCTTCGCGTGCTCGCCCATCAGATAGATCGACGGATACTTCATCGTCACCTTGGACCCGATGTTGCCGTCGACCCACTCCATCGTCGCACCCTCGTGCGCGACGGCACGCTTGGTGACGAGGTTGTAGACGTTGTTCGACCAGTTCTGGATCGTCGTGTACCGCACGCGCGCGTTCTTCTTCACGATGATCTCGACGACCGCGGAGTGCAGCGAGTCGCTCTTGTAGATCGGTGCCGTGCAGCCCTCGATGTAGTGCACGTACGAACCCTCGTCGGCGATGATGAGCGTCCGCTCGAACTGGCCCATGTTCTCGGTGTTGATGCGGAAGTACGCCTGCAGCGGGATCTCGACGTGCACGCCCTTGGGGACGTAGACGAACGAGCCGCCCGACCACACCGCCGTGTTCAGCGCGGCGAACTTGTTGTCGCCGGCCGGGATCACGGTGCCGAAGTACTCCTCGAAGAACTCGGGGTGCTCCTTGAGCGCGGTGTCGGTGTCCATGAAGATGACGCCCTGCGCCTCCAGGTCTTCCTGGATCTGGTGGTAGACGACCTCGGACTCGTACTGAGCGGCGACGCCGGCGACGAGCCGCGAACGCTCGGCCTCGGGGATCCCGAGGCGCTCGTACGTGTTGCGGATGTCCTCGGGCAGGTCCTCCCACGACTGGGCCTGCTTCTCCGTGGAGCGCACGAAGTACTTGATGTTGTCGAAGTCGATCTCGCTGAGATCGGCACCCCACGTCGGCATCGGTTTGCGTTCGAACAGCTGGAGACCCTTGAGCCGGGTCTTGAGCATCCACTCGGGTTCGCTCTTGAGCTCGGAGATTCCGCGCACGACCGCATCGCTGAGGCCGCGCTGTGCGACGGCTCCCGCGGCGTCCGTGTCGTGCCAGCCGAACTCGTAGACACCGAGTCCTTCGAGCTCTGGCCGGTCGATGAGCACTTCGGACATTTCACACTCTCTTCTGGGCCGCAACGGTGTCATCCGCCCCGGCATTCCGTTCCGTCCGTCGTGTGCACGGACGCGGAGTGCCGCTGGTGGGCCCTCTCAGGTTGGCGCTCGCATCGCGCCTAGACTGTCGGAGATGTCTCGCCCTCACGCTTGCGCGCGCACGGGCCACCCCGACAACCCGATTCTACAGGCATGCGCCTTCGCCCGGGCCGCGACCCGGGCGCGCCGTGCCGCCCGCAGGAGGCACTGTGTCCGCTGAGGCGACGATCGCCGGTCCCCGTTGGCTTCCGGACCGCGTGGACACCCGCATCCGCGTGTTCGCCTGGCTCTCCTGGGCGGCCGAGGTCCTCATCATCGCGACGGGGGGCGCGGTGCGCCTGACCGGATCGGGACTGGGCTGCCCCACGTGGCCGACCTGCACCCCCGAGTCGCTCGTGCCCACGCCGGAGATGGGTATCCACGGCATCATCGAGTTCGGCAACCGCACGTTGACGGGGCTGGTCGGGATCCTCGCCGTCATCGTGCTGCTGCTCGTGTGGCGGCTGCGCCGCGAACGACGCGACCTGTTCGTGCTCGCCGGGATCGTCGTCGGCGGTGTCGTCGCGCAGGCCATCGTCGGTGGGATCACCGTCTGGACGGGACTCAACCCCTTCATCGTGGGCTTCCACTACGCCGCATCCGTCGCGCTCGTATGCGTGACGACCGCGTTCCTCGTGCGCGCGGGGCAGGAGCCCGGTCCGCGCGTGCTGGCCGTTCCACGCTGGTTCGCGGTCACGACCCACGTGACCACGTTCGTGCTGGCGATCACGATCGTCTTCGGAATCCTCACGACGGGCGCCGGTCCGCACTCGGGAGACGCCGACGCCGGGCGCAGCGGGTTCAACGCCGAACTGCTCGAACACATTCACGCCTGGCCGGGTTACGCGCTGCTCGTCCTCTCCGTCGTCCTCCTCGTCGGGTCGTGGAGCCGACGCGACCGCGTCCCCTCGCTGCCGCTGTGGACGGCGCTGCTCGTGGGGATCGAGCTCGTGCAGATCGCCGTCGGGCTCTACCAGGCGCGCAACGGGCTGCCCGTCTGGGCCGTCGGCACGCACATGGTGCTCGCGGCGCTGACCGCGGCGACGATGACGGTCGTCGTGCTCTCGCTCAAGACACCCGCCGACCGCCGTTCATAGGGAATTCATCGGCGGCGCCGAGTCCGCGTTCGGGCGGACCCCGCAGGCTGGCCGTTGCCGGTGCCGACCGAGCACCGCGATCGGAGTTGTCATGCCCCTGGAGTCCGTCCTATCCCCGCTGACCGCGCCCCCGCGCCGCCTGCTCACGAGCATCCCGTTCTGGATCCTGCTCGTCGGCTCGCTCGCCAGCGCCGCCGCCGGCACGTGGCTCATCCTCGACAAGATCACCGTCATGGAGACCGGAATCCTCGATGGCACCGCGACCGGTGTCGAGGTCTACGGTGGTCAGTCCTGGGTCGTCCTGGGCGGCGCACTCGTCGCCGCGGGCCTCGTCGGCCTGATCGCGACGCTCACGCTCGCGGTCGTGCGCTCGCTGCTGCCCGAGCCTCCCGTCGAGATCGTCGAGCCCACCGGCGACGACAGCGAGGACGAACCGGCCGACTCCCCCGCATCCGTCGACCGCCTCGGTTACGACGCCGACCTCGAGTACGACGTGGCGCAGTCCGAGGTTGACGCCGTGCCCGCGCGTTGAGTCCCGTCACTTCTGCGGAGTTCTGCAGTATTGCGGATGCGTTGAGCCTCAACCATCCTCAGAACTGCAGAACTCCGCGATTGTGACGTCAGCGGGCACGGGTCAGCGGGCACGGTGGAGACCCGCGCCGACCGCGCGCAGGATGAGCTCCTGCACGGCCGGCCAGTCGTCCATCACCTGGTGATAACCGACGCGGATCACGTGGTACCCCAAGAGCGCGAGGTCGGCGTCGTGTCGGATGTCGCTCGTGCGCTGCGCGCCGGTGTGTGTCGCCCCGTCGATCTGGACGACGAGACGGTCGCCGATGAGGAAGTCGACGCGGTGCCCGTGGATCCAGGTCTGGGTCAGGATGCGCAGGCGCAGCCACCGCAAGCGCGTGCGGAAGATCGTCTCCAGCCCGGAGTCGGCGAACGCCCATGCCTCCTCGGCAAGAGCGCGTGCGCGACCGGTCAGCGGAAGGCGGCGCAGCAGGTCGATCGTCGTGAGCTCGGCGCGTAGGGCCGATTCCCACACGGCGAGCGCGTCCTCCGTGCTCTGGCACACCGCGACGAGTGCGAGCACATTTTCGACGGGATCGACCAGAGCGTCCGGATGCCTCGGCCCGAGCGGCTCGGCCCAGTGCACGCAGGCCGTTGCGGGCTTCCCGCCGCCGGAGTGCCGGGCCGCCGCGACGTGCGGCCGATCCTCGACGCGCACCCACAGTCCGAGACGGCGCGCCTGGGTGATGCAGGTGAGCACGACGGCGTGCGTGGCCGCCGCGACCAACTCCGGATCCGCGGTCGGCAGGGCGACCCAGTCGCGGCGCACGCGGCGCAGGGTGCCCGAGGCGAGGGCGGCCGAGATCCGGTGTCGGGAATGACCCTCGCGCTGCAGGCTCGCCACGCGTGCGACGCCCGATCGCTCGGCGACCGCACGACACAGCCACCCGATCTCGTGCTCTCGTGATCCCATGCCGGGATCCTGCCCCCGACCACCGGCGCCCCGGCGCCACATCCCCGTTTCCGTGGACAGCTCCCTCACCCCGGCACTGTGGAGGACCGCCGCGTCGCCCGCTCAGCCTCGCACACAACACCCGCGCACACGGCTGCACATCTGAGGACTTCTGCACTTCTGCGGAGCGTTCCGGCACGAAGCATCCGCAGTTCTGCAGAACTCCTCAGAAATGCAGCGCGCGCAACGCGAACAAGAAGCCCGACGCGGGTCAGAACGGGAGCAGCGGGTCGACCGCGATCGCGAGGAACAGCAGCGTGAGATACGTGATGGATGCGTGGAAGACCCGCATCGGGCGAGGCTCCGTGCCGCGCACGGCACGGGTGTAGAGGCGGTGCGACTCGTAGATGAACCAGCCGCCGAACACGAGCGCCGACACCGTGTAGACCAGGCCCATGTGTGCGACCGGGATGAGCAGGAGCGAGCACGCGACGGTCGCCCAGGCATAGAGGATGACCTGCAGGCCGACCTGCGCACCGGAGCGGGTCGCGCCGAGCATCGGCACGTCGACGTCGTCGTAGTCGTCCTTGTACTTCATCGACAGCGGCCAATAATGCGGCGGCGTCCACAGGAACACGACGGCGAAGAGGATGAACGGCGCCCACGACAGCGACCCCGTGACAGCGGACCAGCCGATCAGCACGGGGAAGCATCCCGCGATCCCGCCCCACACGATGTTCTGCTCGGTGCGGCGTTTGAGGATGATCGTGTAGATGACGACGTAGAAGAAGATCGCCCCGGCCGACAGCGCGGCAGTGAGCAGGTTCGTCGTCACCCACAGCCACACCGTCGACAGCATGGCGAGCGTCCATGCGAAGATCAGCGCACCCCGCGGCGAGACCTCACCCGTCACGAGCGGGCGGTTCACGGTGCGCTGCATGTGCGCATCGATGTCGCGATCCAGATACATGTTGAACGCGGCGGCGGAGCCCGCGGACGCAGATCCCCCGATGACCGTCGCGATGACGAGCCAGGGGTTGGGCATGCCGTTCTGCGCGAGGATCATGACCGGCACTGTTGTGACCAGCAGAAGTTCGAGCACGCGCGGCTTGGTCAGCGCGATGTAGGCACGCAACGTCCGACGCCACGTGCGGGATGCGGGGTGCACGGCAGGAGCCGTGGCATGCGCCGCCGTGGTGGTATCCATCGACCCCCCGCTCGACCTCGTGGAACATCCCGAGTCTATGGCATCCCCGACACACGGCCGGGCCGACCACCGGTCCTCACAGCGCCGGAGCGGCCGTCGTGACCATAGCCGGTGCGGCCTGCCGCTTCGCTATGCTGAATGCACACGCGCGCCCTGCGCCGACCCCCTTCTCCATCCCGGACGAGGCCGCGGTCTGGCCACCGTCTGGGCGCACCCTCCACGAAAGGCGGTCCTGTGTCGGAGCTGCGTTGGGACGAGATCGATAAGCGCGCCGTGGACACGGCCCGAGTGCTGGCCGCGGATGCGGTGGAGAAGGTCGGGAACGGCCATCCCGGCACGGCGATGAGCCTCGCCCCGGCGGCATACCTGCTCTACCAGAAGGTGCTCCGCCACGATCCGGCCGACCCGCAGTGGCTCGGACGCGATCGCTTCATCCTCTCGGCGGGTCACTCCTCGCTGACGCAGTACGTGCAGCTCTACTTCGGTGGGTTCGGACTCGAACTCAGCGACCTCGAGTCACTGCGCACGTGGGGCTCGCTCACGCCGGGACACCCCGAGTACGGGCACACGAAGGGCGTGGAGATCACAACCGGTCCCCTCGGCCAGGGCCTCGCGTCGGCCGTCGGGTTCGCGTACGCGGCCCGCTACGAGCGCGGCCTGTTCGACCCCGAGGCGCCCGCGGGCACGAGCCCGTTCGACCACTTCATCTACGTCATCGCCTCCGACGGCGATCTGCAGGAGGGCGTCACGGCCGAGGCGTCGAGCCTCGCCGGGCACCAGCAGCTGGGCAATCTCGTCGTCCTCTACGACGCCAACCAGATCTCGATCGAGGACGACACGAACATCGCGTTCACGGAGGACGTCGCGCAGCGCTACGAGTCCTACGGATGGCAGGTGCTCACGGTCGACTGGAAGCGCACCGGCGAGTACGTCGAAGACGTCCAGGAACTGTACGCGGCGATCGAGGAGGCCAAGGGCGAGACGGACAAGCCCTCACTCATCATCCTGAAGACGATCATCGGCTGGCCCTCCCCCGGCAAGCAGGACTCCGGCAAGATCCACGGCGCCGCGCTGGGTGCGGAGGAGCTTGCCGCGACGAAGAAGGTCCTCGGGTTCGACCCCGCCGTGAACTTCGCCGTCGCCGACGACGTCATCGCGCACACGCGTGAACTCGTCACCCGCGGCGAAGCCGCGAAGGCGGCCTGGCAGGAGACGTTCGACGCGTGGGCGGCCGCGAACCCCGAGCGAAAGGCGCTGCTCGATCGCCTGCTCGCCCGTGAGCTGCCCACCGACATCGCGACGGCGCTGCCCTCCTTCGAGGCCGGCAAGGACGTGTCGACGCGCGCCGCATCCGGCGCCGTGCTCAACGCCCTGGCCGCCGAGTTGCCGGAGCTGTGGGGCGGATCGGCGGATCTCGCCGAGTCGAACCTGACGACGATCAAGGGCGCCCCCTCGTTCATTCCGGCCGAGTGGTCGACGCACGAGTGGACCGGCAACCCATACGGTCGCGTGTTGCACTTCGGCATCCGCGAGCACGCAATGGGCTCGATCCTCAACGGCATCGTCCTGCACGGCCCGACCCGGCCGTTCGGCGGCACGTTCCTGATCTTCAGCGACTACATGCGCCCTCCGGTGCGCCTGGCCGCACTCATGGACATCCCCACGCTGTTCGTGTGGACGCACGACTCGATCGCCCTCGGCGAGGACGGCCCCACACACCAGCCGATCGAGCAGCTCGCGACCCTGCGCGCGATCCCGAACTTCACGCTCGTGCGTCCCGCGGACGCGAACGAGACCGCCGTCGCCTGGCTCGAGTTGGTGCGCCGCCACGGAGGCCCCGCCGGCATCGCGCTGACGCGTCAGAACGTGCCCACGTTCGCGCGCGGCGAGGGCGAGGCGTCAGGGGACGAGTTCGCGTCAGCCGACGGTGTCGCCCGTGGCGCGTACGTGCTCGCCGAGGCACCCGGGGGCACCCCCGACGTCATCCTCATCGCGACGGGATCCGAAGTGCAGCTGGCCGTCGCCGCGCGCGAGACCCTGCGCACCGAGGGAGTGAACGCGCGTGTCGTGTCCGCCCCCAGCCTGGAGTGGTTCGCGGAACAGGATGCGGCGTACCGCGAGCACGTGCTGCCGAAGGCCGTCACCGCCCGCGTGTCGGTCGAGGCCGGATCCGCCCTCTCCTGGCACGGCATCGTGGGCGACGCCGGTCGCTCCGTGGGCATCGACCACTTCGGCGCCTCCGCCGATTTCACGACCCTCTTCCAGCAGTTCGGCATCACCGCCGACGCGGTCGTTCAGGCCGCGCATGAGTCACTGGCCGCCGTCGCGGCCGCGAAGGAGCACGCATGAGCACCTCGACCGCCCAGCTCGCCGATGCCGGCGTCAGCATCTGGCTGGATGACCTGTCCCGTTCGCGGATCACGTCGGGCAACCTCGCCCAGCTGATCCAGACCCGCAACGTCACGGGTGTGACGACCAACCCGACGATCTTTGCGGGCGCACTCAGCAACGGCGAGTCCTACGCCGCGCAGGTCTCCGAACTCGCCGGTCGCGGCGCATCCGCCGACGAAGCGATCTTCGAGATCACTACCGACGACGTACGCAACGCCGCCGACATCTTCCGTCCCGTCTACGACGACACCCGGGGCGCCGACGGGCGCGTCTCGATCGAGGTGTCGCCGGATCTCGCGCACGACACCGACGCGACCGTCGCCGAGGCCAAGCGCCTGTGGGTGAAGGTCGACCGCCCGAACGCGCACATCAAGATCCCCGCGACGAAGGCGGGGCTCCCGGCGATCACGGCCGTGCTCGCCGAGGGCATCTCGGTCAACGTCACGCTCATCTTCAGCCTCGAACGCTACGGCGAGGTCATCGACGCCTACCTGGCCGGCATCGAGCAGGCCATCGCGAACGGCCACGACGCGACGCAGATCCACTCGGTGGCATCGTTCTTCGTGTCGCGCGTGGACACCGAGGTCGACAAGCGTCTCGCGGCGCTCGGCGCCCCGGATGCTCTGCGCAGCAAGGCCGGTGTCGCGAACGCCCGTCTCGCCTACGAACTGTACGAACAGCGCTTCGCCGAGGAGCGCGCGACGGCCCTCCTCGCGGCCGGCGCGAACGCGCAGCGTCCGCTGTGGGCGTCCACCGGCGTCAAGGACCCGAGCCTGCCCGACACGCTGTATGTGACCGAGCTCGTCGCCAGCGGCACCGTCAACACGATGCCCGAGAAGACGCTTGAGGCGCTCGCCGATCACGGTGTCGTCACGGGCGACACGATCACACCGAACTACGCCGACGCGCACGCGGTGTTCGCGGACCTCGCGCAGGCCGGCGTCGACTTCGCCGACGTCACCCAGGTGCTCGAGGACGAAGGTGTCGAGAAGTTCATCACCTCCTGGCACGAGCTGCAGGAGACCGTCGCGACCGCACTGAAGGATGCGCGTCGATGACCTTCGACATCCACGTCTCCGACGCGCCGCGCGCCGCGGTCGAGCAGGTCGTGCCCGGGCTCGTGGCCGAACTGGTCGCGTCGGGGATCACGGCGCAGGACGCCTCCCTGTGGGGCGCGGACGCCGAGTCCGAGGCCGCGCAGCGCCTCGGCTGGGTGCAGGCGGTCACGGTCTCGCGTCCCCTGGTCGCCGAGATCGAAGCACTCCGCGCCGACCTGCTCGCGGCCGGCGTGGACCGGGTCGTCCTCGCGGGCATGGGCGGCTCCTCCCTCGCACCCGAGGTCATCGCGCAGACCGCCGGGGTGCCGTTGGTCGTGCTCGACGCGACGGCGCCCGGCCAGGTACTCGACGCGATCGACGGCGGCCTGGATCGCACCGTGCTCGTCGTGTCGTCGAAATCCGGCTCGACGGTGGAGACGGATGCGGCGCGCCGCGCCTTCGAGGCGGCGTTCACCGACCTGGGCATCGACCCCGCGACGCGCATCGTCGTCGTCACCGATCCGGGCTCGCCGCTCGACGTCTCCGCGCGGGCCGCCGGCTACCGCGTCTTCAACGCGGATCCGACCGTCGGCGGCCGCTACTCCGCGCTCACCGCGTTCGGCCTGGTTCCGGCCGGTCTCGCCGGAGCCGACATCACGGAGCTGCTCGACGAAGCGGATGCGACGCTGCTCGAAGTCGCCGTGGACAGCGCGGGCAACCCCGCGCTCCGCCTGGCCGCGGCGATCGCCGCGACCGTCAACCCCGCCACCGGCACCCGCCGTGACAAGATCGGTCTCGTCGCCGACGGCACTCACATCGTGGGCCTGCCCGATTGGATCGAACAGCTCGTCGCTGAGTCCACGGGCAAGGCGGGAACGGGAATCCTACCGGTCGTCCTGCTTCCCGTCTCGCCGGAGCTCGACCTGATCGCCGACGGCGGTCTGCCGGACCTCCAGATCGTCCGTCTCGTCGACGAGGCAGGCGCCTTCCACCTGCTCGAGCAGCACCCCGACGAGGTGCTCGTCAGCGGCTCGCTGGGCGCACAGTTCGTGGTGTGGGAGTACGCCACCGCGATCGCGGGGCGCATCCTCGGGATCAACCCGTTCGACCAGCCCGACGTGGAGTCGGCGAAGCAGGCGACCCGTGCCCTGCTCGAGAACCGCCCCGCGCAGACGACGCCCGCGTTCGTCGTCGACGGCGTCGAGGTGCGGGCCACCGATCCCGCGCTCACGGCATCCGGTACGCTGCAGGGCGTGATGGACGCGCTGTGGGAGCGCCTTCCGGAAGACGGGTACGTCGCGATCCAGGCCTACGCCGACCGCACGGCCGTGCCGCAGTTGGCGGGACTGCGCGAGCTCGTGGCCGCCGACAGCGGACGTCCCGCCACCTTCGGCTGGGGTCCGCGATTCCTGCATTCCACGGGCCAGTACCACAAGGGCGGCCCCGCCCAGGGGGTGTTCCTGCAGATCACCGAGTCGACGGATGTGGACCTCGAGATCCCCGGGCTTCCGTTCACGTTCGGCGAGCTCATCCGCGCGCAGGCCGCAGGAGATGCGGCCGTCCTGGCCGACCACGGTCGTCCCGTGGTGACACTCACTCTGACCGACCCGTCGATCGAAGTGCTCACGCTCTTCGAGGCCGCCCAGTAAGGACCTGATGTCCACCGACTCTCTCGGAACGAGCACGCCCACGTCGGACGCCACCGCGCAGCCGCGCGGCGTTCGGATCTCACGGGGACACAACCCGCTGCGCGATCCCGACGACCGGCGTCTCAGCCGCATCGCCGGGCCCAGCGCGCTGGTCATCTTCGGTGTCACGGGCGACCTCTCCCGCAAGAAGCTCATGCCGGCCGTCTACGACCTCGCCAACCGCGGCCTCCTGCCTCCCGGCTTCGCGCTCGTCGGGTTCGCCCGCCGCGACTGGCAGGACCAGGACTTCGCGCAGGTCGTCCACGAGGCGGTGAAGCAGCACGCGCGTACGCCGTTCCGCGAGGAGACGTGGAAGCAGCTGCTGCAGGGCATCCGGTTCGTCTCGGGCGAGTTCGACGACCCCGACGCCTTCGCGCGCCTGCGTGCGACGGTCGAGAAGCTCGACGCCGAGCGCGGCACGATGGGCAACCACGCCTACTACCTGTCCATCCCGCCGAAGGACTTCCCGCTCGTCGCGAAGCAGCTCAAGGAATCGGGACTCGTCGGTGCACACGCGGATGACGACGAGTGCTGGCGCCGTGTCGTCATCGAGAAGCCGTTCGGCAGCGACCTGGAGACGGCGCGGGCGCTCAACGAGGCGCTCGAGGTGGCTTTTCCCGCCGACTCGATCTTCCGCATCGACCACTACCTCGGCAAGGAGACGGTCCAGAACATCCTCGCGCTGCGCTTCGCGAACGAGCTGTACGAGCCGATCTGGAACCGCAATTACGTCGACCACGTGCAGATCACGATGGCCGAGGACATCGGGGTGGGTGGCCGCGCCGGGTACTACGACGGCATCGGCGCCGCCCGCGACGTCATCCAGAACCACCTTCTCCAGTTGCTCGCCCTGACGGCGATGGAGGAGCCGATCACTCTGGATGCGAAGGACCTGCGCGCCGAGAAGGAGAAGGTCCTCGCCGCCGTCCGACTGCCCGACGATCTCTCCCTCGCGACGGCGCGCGGGCAGTACGCCGGCGGGTGGCAGGGCGGCGAGAAGGTCACGGGGTTCCTCGACGAGGACGGCATGGACCCGGACTCCGCAACGGAGACGTATGCGGCCATCAAGCTCGAGATCAACACGCGACGCTGGGCGGGGGTCCCGTTCTACCTGCGCACCGGCAAGCGCCTGGGCCGCCGGGTCACCGAGATCGCCGTCGTGTTCAAGCGCGCCCCGCAGGACCTGTTCCTGCGCAGCCAGACGCTCGAACTGGGTCAGAACGCCCTCGTCATCCGCATCCAGCCCGACGAGGGTGTCACGATCCGCTTCGGCTCGAAGGTTCCCGGAGCAGGAACCGAAGTGCGCGACGTGACGATGGACTTCGGCTACGGCCACGCGTTCACGGAGTCCAGCCCCGAGGCATACGAACGGCTCATTCTCGACGTGCTCCTGGGCGATCCGCCGCTGTTCCCCCGCCACGAGGAAGTCGAGCTCTCGTGGAAGATCCTCGACCCCGTGGAACGGTTCTGGGCACAGCAGGGCGGACCCGTCGAGCAGTACTCGCCGGGATCGTGGGGCCCGACCTCCGCCGACGAACTGCTCGCCCGCGACGGACGCGTCTGGAGGCGTCCGTGATCTTCCGCTTCGCACCCGATCCCGTGACAGGAGTGACCCGATGATCGTCGATCTGCCCGACACCACCGTGTCGCGCATCGCGCGCTCCCTCGTCAGCGTCCGTGAGGAGGGCGGCGCGGTCGCACTCGGCCGCGTGCTCACGCTCGTCATCGCCACCCGCAGTGGCCTCGAGGAGAACGCGATCGAGGCCGCGAACGACGCGTCGCGCGAGCATCCGATGCGGGTCATCGTCCTCATGACCGATCCGGAGGGCGAGCCGCGCCTGGACGCGCAGATCCGGGTGGGCGGGGATGCGGGGGCGAGCGAGGTCATCGTGCTCCGCGCGCACGGCGACGCCGCCTCCAACGAGGAGAGCCTCGTCACGGGCCTGCTGCTGCCCGATGCGCCCGTCGTCGTCTGGTGGCCGGACAGTCCTCCCGAGCACCCCGCGGACTCCGCGCTGGGCCGCATCGCGCAGCGACGCATCACCGATGCCGCGACGCGTCCGTTCGCCGGGGGTCGCCTGTCGCTACTCGCGGGCGCGTACGAACCCGGTGACACCGATCTCGCCTGGACGCGGCTCACGCACTGGCGCGAGCAGCTTGCCGCCGTGCTCGACCAGCCACCGTTCGACCCCGTCGTGGACGTCGCGGTCGAGGGTGCCGGAAGCTCGCCGTCGACGGGTCTGCTCGCCGCGTGGCTGCGTCTCAAGCTCGACGTGCCCGTCGACTGGAGCTATTCGGACCCGGCCGACTGGAATCACGGCATCCGCTCGGTGCGACTCACCCGCGCCTCCGGCGACATCGTCCTGAAACGCCACGACGACACAGTCGCGACCCTCACGCAGCCCGGTCAGCCCGAGCACGAGATCGTGCTCCCCCGGCGGACGTTGCGCGAGTGCCTGGCCGAAGAGCTGCGGCGCCTGGACCCGGACCTCTTGTATGGTCGAGTCATCTCTGCGGGGTGGTCACTGCTGGATCCCCCCAAGGCGTCGGGAGCGGTATGACTGATCAGTGGTCGGGTCACGACTGGGTGGCGGAGCGCCGTGTGGTCGTCGGCGATGATCCGGCCACCGTCGCCCGCCGCGTCGGCAAGCGTCTGATCTCGAAGCTCATCACCCTCACGGCAGCACGGGAGACGGTGCACGTCTCGCTCACGGGTGGCGGCGCGGGTATCGCCGCGCTGCGCGTCGCCGCGGAGCGGCGCGACCGCGACGACGTCGACTGGTCGCGCGTGCACGTGTGGTGGAGCGACGAGCGGTTCGTCCCGCGCGCCGATCCGGAGCGCAACGAGCGGCAGGCGCGCGAAGCGCTGCTCGACGCCCTCCCCCTCCCCCCGGAGAACGTGCACGCCATGATCGCGTCGGATGCGGGGATCTCCGCCGAGGACGCGGCGATCGCGTACGAGCACGCGCTCGCCGCGTTCTCCTGCACCGCCCCTGACGGTGCGACGCAACCGTGGCCGAGCTTCGACATCTGCCTGCTCGGAGTGGGGCCCGACGCGCACATCGCATCGCTGTTCCCGGACCGCCCCGAAATCCTCGTGACCGACCGCGCCGCGATCGCCGTGCACGACTCCCCCAAGCCGCCGCCGACGCGTGTCTCGCTGACGCGTCCCGTGATCAATGCGTCGGAGCGGCTCTGGCTCGTGCTCACCGGCGAGGAGAAGGCGTCCGCGCTGGGTCTGGCACTGGCGGGTGCCAGTTACGCGAGCGTTCCCGCGGCGGGGGCCAAGGGCCGCCGACGCACGACGTTCTTCGTCGATGAGGCCGCGGCCGCACAGGTGCCGCAGGAGCTGATCGACCGCGGGTGAGACGCGAGGGCCCTCGCCGCGGCGGGGGTCACTCCCCGCGACGGGAGCGCAGCTGCTGCAGCGCGTCGTCGAGGAGCGTCTCCGCCTCTTCCTCGGAACGACGCTCCTTCACGTACGCGAGGTGCGTCTTGTACGGCTCGGTCTTCGCGACGGCGGGCGGGTTGTCCTTGTCGCGACCGGCCGGCAGACCCGAGTGCGGGCTGTCGATCGTCTCCGGAATCTCCTCGTCGGGCACCCCGGCGGCGAAGTAGCGCACCGTCTCATTGCCCAGGGCGTCCCAGTACGACACCGCGATGCGCTCGGCGTGGAAGCCGTGATCCTGCTCACCCATGGGGCCGGCGCCGACGCGCGTTCCCCGGATGGCGTTTCCTCCCGCGGCCATCAGATCGTCGCAAACTTCGTCAGGAGCCCGAGAGCCACGATGGAAGCGAACCACGCGAGCGCGAGGATGACCGTGAAGCGGTTGAGGTTGCGCTCGGCCAACCCGGACGAGCCCATCGCTGACGTCATCCCACCACCGAACATGTCGGACAGGCCACCGCCGCGGCCCTTGTGCAGGAGGATCAGCAGGGTCAGCAGGAGGCTGGTGATCCCCAGCAGCACCTGCAGCACGAATTCGATGATCTGCACAGACCTCTGACCTTTCAGCGCCCATGACCCGGGCGCACAGTCCTTCAGTATAGTGCCGGGGTCAGACGCCGACGTGGCTCTGGTAGCGGACGATCGCGGCGAAGTCGTCGACCTTGAGGCTTGCACCGCCGACCAGGGCGCCGTCCACGTCGGGTTCGCGCATGAATCCGGCGATGTTGGCCGCTCCGACCGAACCACCGTACAGCACGCGCGTGGCGGCCGCCGCGTCCGCACCGAGCCGCTCGCCGACGACCTCGCGCAGCTTCTGGCACACCTGCTGCGCCTGCTCCGGCGTCGCCGCCTGACCCGACCCGATCGCCCACACCGGCTCGTAGGCGACGACGACTTCGGCACCCGCGGGCACACCCTCGAGCGCCGTCTGCAGTTGCTGGACGGGTACGGCGGATGCGCCGAACTTCTCGAGGTCCTCGGCGGTCTCCCCCACGCAGATGACCGGCACGAGGCCGTTGCGCAGCGCCGCCTGAACCTTGGCCGCGATGACGTCGTCGGTCTCGTGGTGGTACTGACGACGCTCCGAGTGCCCGATGAGCACGTAGGTGCACTCGAGCTTCTTCAGGAACGCACCGGAGATCTCGCCCGTGTAGGCTCCGGCGTCGTGCGTCGAAAGGTCCTGCCCGCCGTACGCGAACTCGATCTTGTCGGCCGACACGAGCGTCTGCACAGAGCGCAGGTCGGTGAACGGCGGGAAGATCGCCACCTCGACCGATCCATAGGCGAACTTGGCGTCCTTGAGCGCCCAGTCCAGCTTCTGCACCAGGGCGATCGCCTGCTGGTAGTCGAGGTTCATCTTCCAGTTGCCGGCGATGAGCGGTGTGCGCGCCATCAGCCCTCCCATCCGAGAATTTCCAGTCCCGGCAGCTTCTTGCCCTCGAGGAACTCGAGGCTCGCGCCGCCACCGGTCGAGATGTGGCCGAACTGGCCGTCGTTGAATCCGAGCTGGCGCACGGCGGCCGCCGAGTCGCCACCGCCGACGACGCTCAGCCCGTCGACCTCCGTGAGCGCCTGGGCGACCGCGCGGGTCCCGGCCGCGAATGCGGGCATCTCGAAGACACCCATCGGGCCGTTCCAGAACACCGTGCGCGAGCTGCGGATGACCTCCGCAAACGTCGTGGCGGTCTCGGGTCCGATGTCCAGACCGATGCCCGCCGCCCCGAACGGGGTGTCCTCGAGCTGGTCCGCGGCCGCGACGACGTGATCGGCATCGGCGGCGAAGGATGCGGCGACGACCGCATCGACGGGAAGCACGAGCTCCACGCCGCGCTCCTGCGCCTGCGCGATGTATCCCTTGACCGTCTCCAGCTGGTCCGCCTCCAGCAGGCTCGCGCCCACCGCATACCCCTGAGCGGCAAGGAACGTGAACATCATTCCGCCACCCACGAGCAGTCGATCCACGCGTGGGAGGAGGTGCTCGATGACGCCGAGCTTGTCGCTCACCTTGGATCCGCCGAGCACGACCGCGTACGGGCGCTCCGGGTTCTCGGTGAGACGGTCGAGGATATCGACCTCCTTCTCGATGAGCAGCCCCGCCGCCGACGGCAGAAGTTCCGCAAGTTCGTAGACGCTCGCCTGCTTGCGGTGCACGACGCCGAAGCCGTCGGAGACGAGAGCATCGCCGAGCTCCGCGAGCTCCTGCGCGAACAGCATGCGCTCCGCCGCATCCTTCGCCGTCTCACCGGGATTGAAGCGCAGATTCTCGATGACCGCGACATCCCCGTCGTCGAGCGCGGCGACGGCGTCGTGGGCGGAGGGCCCGACGGTGTCCAGCGCGAACGCGACCGGCTTGCCGAGCAGCTCCGACAGGCGCTGCGCTACCGGTGCGAGGCTGTAGGCGGGGTCGGGGGCGCCGTCGGGACGGCCCAGGTGCGAGCACGCGATCACGCGTGCGCCCTGCTGGATGAGTCGGTTGATCGTGGGCAACGCGGCACGCACGCGGCCGTCGTCCGTGATCTCGCCGTCCTTGAGCGGGACGTTGAAATCGACGCGGACGATGACGCGTTTGCCTGCCAGCGAACCCAACGACTCGAGGGTGCGCAATGTCATGGTTCGAACCTACCGGTCCTTACAGGCGCGCGCCCACGTACTCGGTCAGGTCGACGAGGCGGTTCGAGTAGCCCCATTCGTTGTCGTACCAGCCGACGATCTTGACCTCGTTGCCGATGACCTTCGTCAGACCGGCGTCGAAGATGCACGAGTGCGGGTCGGTGACGATGTCGCTCGAGACGATGTCGTCCTCCGTGTACTTCAGGATGCCCTTGAGCGGTCCCTCGGCGGCGGCCTTGTACGCGGCCTTGATCTCGTCGACCGTGACACCGTCGCGCGTCACGATCGTGAGGTCGGTGGCGGATCCGGTGGGGACGGGAACACGCAGCGCGAAGCCGTCGAGCTTGCCCTTCAGCTCCGGCAGCACGAGACCGATCGCCTTCGCGGCACCGGTCGAAGTCGGGACGATGTTGAGCGCGGCGGCGCGGGCGCGACGGAGGTCACGGTGCGGGCCGTCCTGCAGGTTCTGGTCCGCGGTGTACGCGTGCACGGTCGTCATGAGACCGCGCTCGATGCCGAACGCGTCGTTGAACACCTTCGCCAACGGTGCGAGGCAGTTCGTCGTGCAGGAAGCATTCGAGATGATGTCGTCGGTCGCGGGGTCGTAATCACCCTCGTTGACGCCCATCACGATCGTGACGTCTTCGCCGTTCGCCGGTGCCGAGATGAGCACCTTCTTCGCGCCGCCCTCGATGTGCTTGCGGGCGTCGGCGGCGTTGGTGAATCGACCGGTCGACTCGATGACGATGTCGACGCCCAGGTCGCCCCACGGCAGTGCGGCCGGGTCGCGCTCTTCGAAGACCTTGATGGTCTTGTCGCCGACGGTGATCGAGTCGGCCGAGTAGGTGACCTCCTCGTCGAGTCGGCCCAGGATCGAGTCGTATTTGAGGAGGTGGGCGAGAGTCTTGTTGTCGGTGAGGTCGTTCACCGCCACAATCTCCAGGTCAGCTCCCTGCGCGAGCGCCGCGCGGAGGTAGTTGCGTCCGATGCGGCCGAAGCCGTTGATGCCGATCTTGACTGCCACGGTTTTCTCCCGTTCCTCGTCCCGCCGGGAACGTCGGATCGACGCCCCTGACACGTGATCACCAGATAAGGTGAGGGTGCCCGGCCCGCCCGGAAGGGGCAAGGCCTGGCACCCTCACCTGTTGATGACACTAGCGCAGGAGCACCCGCGCAAACGAGGGACCAACGTCCCGATTCGTGCCGTCTTTTCAGACGAGAAGACCGGTCGTCTTCTCCTGCGCGCGTGCGAATCGCGCCTGCACGTCGGCCCAGTTGGCGATGTTCCAGAACGCCTTGACGTAGTCGGCGCGGACGTTCTTGTAGTCGAGGTAGTACGCGTGCTCCCACACGTCCAGCAGCAGCAGCGGCACGCTGCCGGCGGCGAACTGCGACTGCTGGTCGAAGAACTGCTGGATGATCAGGTTCTGGCCGATCGAGTCCCAGAACAGGCCCGCCCAACCGGAGCCCTGCACGCCGAGCGCGGCGGCCGTGAACTGCGCCTGGAACGCGTCGAAGGAGCCGAAGTGGTCGTCGACGGCCGACGCGAGGTCGCCGGTCGGCTTGTCGCCGCCGTCCGGAGAGAGGTTGGTCCAGAAGATCGAGTGGTTGGTGTGACCGCCCAGGTTGAAGGCGAGGTCCTTCTCGAGCTTGTTGATGTTCGCGAAGTCGCCCTTGGCCCGCGCCTCAGCGAGCTGGTCGAGCGCCGTGTTCGCGCCCGTGACATAGGCCTGGTGGTGCTTGTCGTGGTGCAGCTGCATGATCGTCGCACTGATGTGCGGCTCCAACGCGGCGTAGTCGTACGGGAGTTCGGGGAGGCTGTAGGTGCCCATGATCAACTTCTTTCCTTCTGCTCGGTCTTCCGACTGTCATAGCGAGGATGACGTTTCCATCCTAGGGACCGGTCAGCTGTCGAGGGCCTCCGCGGGAATGCCGGCTTCCGTTCCCGGGATGCCTTCGTCGGCCGCACGCTTGTCGGCCATCGCCAGCAGCCGTCGAATGCGCCCGGCCACCGCATCCTTCGTGAGCGGCGGGTCGGCGTGGTGACCCAGTTCGTCCAGACTCGCCTCGCGGTGCGCCAGGCGCAGCTCGCCCGCTTCGCGCAGATGCGCGGGCACGTCGTCGCCCAGGATCTCCATCGCCCGTTCGACGCGCGCGCACGCGGCCACCGCGGCCTGCGCCGAGCGGCGAAGGTTGGCGTCATCGAAGTTGACGAGTCGATTCACTCCCGCGCGCACCTCGCGCCGCTGCCGCAGCTCCTCCCACTCCGCCGCGGCCTTGCGCGCCCCCATCGCCTGCAGCGCCGTGCGGATCGCTTCCCCATCGCGCACGACGACGCGGTGGATGCCGCGCACCTCACGCGCCTTCGCGGCGATGCCCAACCGGTGTGCCGCGCCGACGAGCGCCATCGCGGCTTCCCCGGAGGGGCAGGTCACCTCGAGCGCCGCGGAGCGACCCGGATCGGTCAGCACGCCCGCGGCGAGGAAGGCGCCGCGCCACAGGGCGGCCAGGTCTTCCCGCGAACCCGTCGTGAGCCGGTTCGGCAGACCGCGCACGGGACGTCGACGCTGATCGAGCAGACCCGTCTGCCGGGCGAGCGTCTCGCCGCCTTCGATGACCCGGACGGCGAACGAGCCGCCCTGGCGCGATGCCGAACCCTGGACGTGGGCGAGCTCAGGCCGCACACCGTAGAGCTCGATCAGGTCGCGTCCGACCCGCCGAGCGAGTGCTTCGGAGCCCACTTCGGCTTCGATCGCCACGCGTCCCGCGATCGAGTGCAGTCCTCCCGAGAACCGCAGCAGGGCGGTGAGTTCGGCCGCGCGCGCCTGCGGACGCGGGTCGCGGATGCCCATCAGCTCCGAGGTGACGTCATCGGTCAGGGCCACGCAAGATCTCCTCTGAGGGGCGGACGGGAACCCGCCTAGCCTACCTGGGCGCGCGCGGACATCCCGCGACGAGCTCCCCGGCTACTCCCGCCCGAGGTCGCGGTGGCGCACACGGACGGCCACTCCGGGCAGCTCGCGCAATCGTTCGGCGAGCGCCAGGGACATCGCGACGGATCGGTGCTTGCCACCCGTGCATCCGATGCCGATCGTCGAGTGTCTCTTGTTCTCGCGCTGGTAGCCCGCGTATACCGGCGCGAGCGCCTGCGAGTAGGAGTCGAGGAACTCGCGTGCGCCCTCCTGATCGAGGACGAAGTCGCTCACGGCCGCATCCTCCCCCGTCAGATGCTTGAGGTCTTCGTTCCAGAACGGGTTCGGCAGGAAGCGCATGTCGGCGATCATGTCGACGTCGGGCGGCGCCCCGTACTTGAACCCGAAGCTGAGAATCGTCACGGTGTGCCGAGCATCGCCCTCCTCGGAGAACATGTCGACCACGGTCGTGGCGAGCTGGTGGATGTTGAACTCGCTCGTGTCGATGATGATGTCGGCAGCCTCGCGGATCGGCGCGAGGCGGGCGCGTTCGAGCCGGATACCGTCCAGCAGGGTGCCCTCACCCTGGAGCGGATGCGGACGCCGCACCGACTCAAAGCGCCGCACGAGCACCTCGTCGGACGCGTCGAGGAAGAGCACACGCGTGTCGCTTCCCTCCCGGATCGCCCGCATCGCCTCCGGCAATGTGCCGAACAGTTCGCGCCCACGCACGTCGACGACCGCGGCGACGCGCGGGAGTGCTCCACCGGCCCTCTGCGACAGGTCGAGCAGTGGCCGTAGCATCTGCGGAGGGAGGTTGTCGACGACGTACCAGTCGAGGTCTTCGAGCGCGTTCGCGGCCGTGGAACGGCCCGCTCCCGACATGCCCGTCACAAGCAGGAACTCGCCCGCGGGCGCCACGATGTCAGACACGACCCCTCCCCTGCTTCCACCCTAGCCAGACGCGCCGACGTCCGGGGCGTCTCGCGGCGCGGCGTCCGACGCGGTGTCCGGCGCTCCGACACCCAGCCGGGCGTGGATCGTCGCGGCGAGCACGGGTCCGATGCCCTTCACCTCGGTGATCTCATCGACACTCGCGGACCGCAGCGCGGCGACCGACCCGAAGTGTCGCAACAGCATCTTGATCCGCTCGGTACCGAGACCGGGGATCTCGGCAAGCACGCTGCGGATGTCGCGCTTTCGCCGTCTCCGCTGATGCGAGATCGCGAAGCGGTGCGCCTCGTCACGCAGCCGCTGCAGCAGATAGAGCGCCTCCGACGTGCGCGGCAGAATGACGGGGTACTCCTCCCCCGGCAGCCACACCTCTTCGAGTCGCTTGGCGATCCCGCACAGGGCGATCTCCGGATGCCCGGCCTCCCGCAGCGCCTGCTGTGCGGCCTCGACCTGCGGACGTCCGCCGTCCACGACCAGCAGCTGGGGAGGGTAGGCGAAACGCGGGCGCTTGCGGGAGACGACGACCTCGCCGTCCGCCTCCGGGTCGTCATCGAGCGGACCGGCCGCCGTCGGCTCGTCCAGATATGCCAGCCGACGGCGCAGGACTTGCCGGAGCGAATCGGTGTCGTCCGTCGTCTCGGCGATCGAGAACGACCGGTACTGGTCCTTGCGCGCGAGCCCATCCTCGAACACCACCATCGAGGCGACGACGTTCGTCCCACTGAGGTGGGACACGTCGTAGCACTCGATCCGCAGCGGCGCCTCGCTCAACCCCAACGCCTCTTGCAGGTCGGTGAGCGCCGTCGTGCGCGCGACGTAGTCGCTGGCCCGACGCGTCTTGTGCAGCATGAGCGCCTGCTGAGCGTTGAGGGTCGCGGTGCGCATGAGATCCGCTTTCGGCCCGCGCTGTGCCGTCCGCAACGACACGCGCTTGCCGCGGCGGTCCTGCAACCACTCCTCGAGCTCCGGAGCATCCGCCGGCAATGCATGCACGATCACCTCACGCGGCACGTCGCCCGCCGCCGCGTCGCCGTACGCACGCTGCAGCACCTGCTCCACGAGGTCGCCGCCCGTGATGTCGATCTCCTTGTCGATCGTGGTCGCCCGGACACCGCGGACCCGGCCGCCGCGGATGACGAAGTGCTGCACCGCGGCAGCCAGTTCGTCCTCCGCGATCCCGAACAGATCGGCGTCGGTGTCGCCCGCGAGCACGAGCGCGCTCCGGTTGAGGACCGCCTCGATCGCCGCGAGCCGGTCCCGGTAGACGGCGGCGGCCTCGTAGTCCATCGCGGCCGCCGCCTCCCGCATCCGCCCGGTCAACTCGCGCGTGAAGCGCTGATCGCCGCCGGACATGAACGCGATGAAGTCCTCGACCATGGCGCGGTGCTCCTCGACCGTGCACGTCATCGAGCACGGTCCGCCGCACTTGCCGATCTGGCCGGGGAAGCACGGGCGTCCCGTGGCCATCGCCTTCTTGTAGGACGAGTCGGAGCAGGTGCGGATGGGGAACACCTTGATCATGAGGTCGATCGTGTCGTGCACCGCCCAGACCTTCGGATACGGGCCGAAGTAGCGCGCACCCGGGATGCGGCGGTTGCGCGTCACGATGACGCGCGGAGCCTCGTCGGCGAGGGTGAGCGCCATGAACGGATAGGACTTGTCGTCGCGATAGCGCACGTTGAACGGCGGATCGAACTCCTTGATCCACATGTACTCCAACTGGAGCGAGTCGACATCCGTCGCGACGACCGTCCACTCGACGGATGCGGCCGTCGTGACCATGCGTCGCGTCCGCTCGTGCAGAGTGTGCAGCGGCGCGAAGTAGTTGGACAGCCGGGCGCGCAGGTTCTTCGCCTTCCCGACGTACAGCACGCGTCCGGACGCGTCCCGGAACCGGTAGACACCCGGGTTGGTCGGAATCTCCCCCGGGCGGGGCTTGTATGCGACGGTGGGCTGAGACCGGGGCATCCGCTCACCCCGCCTTGCGGCGGGGTGCCTTGGCGTCGATCACCTCGGCCAGGAACGCCCCCGTGTGGCTGCCTTCGGCGCGGGCGACCTGCTCCGGTGTGCCGACCGCGACGACCTCGCCGCCCCCGGATCCGCCCTCCGGCCCGAGGTCGATGACCCAGTCCGCCGACTTGATGACGTCGAGGTTGTGCTCGATCACGATGACCGTGTTGCCCTTGTCGACGAGTCCGCCGAGCACCTCGAGGAGCTTGCGCACGTCTTCGAAGTGCAGTCCCGTCGTCGGCTCGTCGAGCACGTAGATGCTCCGGCCGTTGGAACGGCGCTGGAGTTCGGTCGCGAGCTTGACGCGCTGAGCCTCGCCACCGGAGAGTGTCGTGGCGGACTGACCGAGGCGCACGTAACCGAGACCGACGTCGACGAGCGTCTTCAGGTAGCGGTGGATGGCCTGGATCGGCTCGAAGAACTCGGCGGCCTCGGCGATCGGCATCTCCAGGACCTCGGCGATGTTCTTCCCCTTGTAGTGCACGGCGAGCGTGTCGCGGTTGTACCGCTTTCCGTGGCAGACCTCGCAGTCGACGTACACATCGGGCAGGAAGTTCATCTCGATCTTGATCGTGCCGTCGCCCGAGCACGCCTCGCAGCGCCCGCCCTTGACGTTGAAGCTGAAACGGCCGGGCTGATAGCCGCGTACCTTCGCTTCGGTTGTCTCGCTGAAGAGCGTCCGGATGCGATCGAAGACCCCCGTGTAGGTCGCGGGGTTCGAGCGGGGTGTCCGGCCGATGGGCGCCTGATCGACGTGCACGACCTTGTCGAGGTTGTCCAGTCCCGTGACGCGCGTGTGCTTACCCGCGACACGGCGCGCACCGTTGAGGCGCGTGGCGAGCACTTCATAGAGGATGCCGTTGACGAGCGAGGACTTGCCCGAGCCGCTCACTCCGGTGACGGCCGTCATGACGCCGAGCGGGAAGTCGACCGTTACGTTCTTGAGGTTGTTCTCGCGCGCGCCGACGACCGAGATCATCCGCTTCTTGTCGATCTTGCGTCGCTTCTTCGGCGTCTCGATCGCACGGCGCCCGGAAAGGTAGTCGCCCGTGAGCGACTCCGCCTCCGCGAGCAGGCCTTCGAACGGCCCCGAGTGCACGACGCGGCCGCCGTTGACGCCGGCACCTGGCCCGATGTCGACGATCCAGTCGGCCGCCTCGATCGTCTCCTCGTCGTGCTCGACGACGATCAGCGTGTTCCCGAGGTCGCGCAGCGCGAGCAGCGTCTCGATCAGGCGCCGGTTATCGCGCTGATGCAGGCCGATGCTGGGCTCATCGAGGACGTACAGGACACCCGTCAGGCCCGACCCGATCTGGGTGGCCAGGCGGATGCGCTGGGCTTCGCCGCCGGAGAGCGTGGCCGCCGCGCGGCTCAGGCTCAGGTAGTTCAGGCCGACCTGGATGAGGAAGTCCAAGCGCAGGCGGATCTCGCGCAGCACGGCGGCGGCGATCATCGCCTCCCGATCGGTGAGCTCGAGGCGGGCGAAGAACTCGCGCGCATCGCCCAGGCTGAGCCGGGACGCCTCGGAGATCGAGTGGCCGTGCACGAGTACGGCGAGCACCTCGGGCTTGAGCCGGTCACCGTTGCACACGGGGCACGGCACTTCGCGCAAGTACTCGGCCCAGCGCTGCCGCTGCGTGTCGGACTCCGCCTGCAGCCACTGCCGCTCGATGTACGGGACGACACCCTCGAACCCGGACGTGTATCGCATCTCCCGGCCGTACCGGTTGCGCCATTTCACCGAGACCTTGTAGTTCTCGCCGCGCAGCACGGCTTCCCGGACACTCTCGGACAGGTCGCGCCACGGCGTGTCGAGCGAGAACTCCAGGTCGTCGGCGAGGCCCGCGAGCAGGCGCTCGTAGTACTGGTAGAGGCCCTTGCCCTGGGTCGTCCACGGGATGATGACGCCCTCGGCGATCGAGAGCGCGTCGTCGCCCACGAGCAGTTCGACGTCGACGGCCATCCGCGTGCCGAGCCCCGAGCATGCGGGGCATGCGCCGAACGGCGCGTTGAACGAGAAGGTGCGCGGTTCGATTTCGGTCAGCTGCAGGGGGTGCCCGTTGGGGCACGCGAGCTTCTCCGAGAAGCTCTGCCACGCCGCATCCCCCTCCTCGTCGACGAAGTTGATCTGGACGATCCCCGAGGCCAGCCCGAGCGCGGTCTCGACCGAGTCGGTGACGCGCGAGAGGATGCCCTCGGCCGCCACCAGGCGATCCACGACGACCGCGATGTCGTGCTTGTAGCTCTTCTTCAGGGTGGGCGGGTCGGCGAGCTGCACGAGCTCACCGTCGACGATCGCCCGCGAGTATCCCTTCGCGCCGAGCTCGCGGAAGAGATCGACGAACTCGCCCTTCTTCTGGTTCACGACCGGGGCGACCACCTGGTAGCGGGTGCCCTCCGGCAGGTCCATCAGCTGGTCGGCGATCTGCTGCACGGTCTGCCGCTGGATCAGCTCGCCGCACTCCGGGCAGTGCGGGACGCCGATGCGCGCCCACAGGAGACGCATGTAGTCGTAGATCTCGGTGATCGTGCCCACCGTCGAGCGCGGGTTGCGGTTCGTCGACTTCTGGTCGATGCTCACCGCGGGGCTGAGCCCCTCGATGAAGTCGACATCGGGACGATCGACCTGCCCGAGGAACTGTCGGGCGTAGGCGCTCAGCGACTCGACATAGCGACGCTGCCCCTCCGCGAAGATCGTGTCGAACGCCAGGCTCGACTTGCCAGACCCGGACAGTCCCGTGAACACGACGAGCGCGTCGCGCGGGATGTCGAGGTCGACGTCACGCAGGTTGTGCACGCGCGCTCCGCGCACGCTGAGTTTGCCGGAGTTGGAACCGGCATGGGCAAGGGGGGCGACGGGGACGATCGGCACCGCACAAGTCTACGAGCGCCCTCCGACACCGGCTCCGCCCCGGCGTTTGCTTCAGCGTCATTCCAGCGCTGTTCCAGCTTTGAGTTGCCTCAACTCAACGCTGGGTCTCGGGTGCGGGCGACCGGATGCGGGCGCCGGCGAACGGGGCGAGGCCGTCACGCAGGGCGCCGAGCGTGGCCGCGTCGGCACCGACGGCAGCCATCACCTGTCCGGGCACGGCGAGCGCCTGCTCGCGTAGCGCGGCGCCGCGCGCGGTGAGGCTGATCTCGAGCATCCGTTCGTCGGCCTGGCTGCGCGTGCGCACGACCCGACCTTGCGCTTCTAGGCGTTTGACGAGCGGCGACAGCGTCGCGGGCTCCATGGCGAGCTCTGCGGCGAGGTCGCCCAGCGATCGCGGCGCCCGCTCCCACAGGGCGAGCATCACCAAGTACTGCGGATGCGTGAGGCCGAGCGGCTCGAGGATCGGACGGTAGATGGACACGACGTTGCGCGCGGCAGTCACGATCGCGAAGCACACCTGATTGTCCAGCCGGAGCAGGTCGTCGGGATCCATGCAGGTGATCCTATCGTGCACAAATACTTAGTACACTAAGCACTATGGCAGAGACATGGCGTGAACGGGTGCGCGCGGCGGGCGGGCTTTACGCCTGGGCGAACATGAAGCTCATCCGCGCGGCCGGTCCCGCGGCGGTCGGTCCGTACGACACGACACCGGAACCGAAGCGCACCGAGCGACCGTGCCCCCTGTGCAACGCGCCGATGTCGCAGCACGAGTTCGATCGGTCCGGGCCGAAGCCGATCATGCACTGCCCGTAGGGCGACGTCGCTGCGCGTTCCCGGTCGTCGAGGAGCGCCCGCAGGGCGCGTATCGAGGCGATGCACGGCGCAGGTGTGGGATCTCGATACGCCGCTGCGCGGCTACTCGATCACCGGTGGTCGCCCGCTACACGGGCCATTCGACCACCGGTTGGCGGGGCTGCCCCGTCCCCGGTGCGGGGACACTCAAGCGTGGCCGGCGGACTCCATGGCGCGCAACTCGCGCTTGAGGTCCTGCACCTCGTCGCGCAACCGTGCGGCCAGTTCGAACTTGAGCTCCTCGGCGGCGGCGAGCATCTGCGCCGACAGGTCCGCGATCGTCGCCTCCAACTGCATCGCGCCCTCCGCCGCGATGCCCTCACGCTTCAGCTGCGGCGTCGGACTCTTGCCCTTGCCCGACTTCGTCTTCCCGGCGGCCTTGCCCCGCAGCATCCGGTCGGTATCGGCGCCCTCCCGCGCCAAGGCCTCCGTAATGTCGGCGATACGCTTGCGCAGCGGTTGCGGATCGATCCCGTGCTCGAGGTTGTACGCGATCTGCTTCTCGCGCCGCCTGTCGGTCTCCTCGATCGCGTTGCGCATCGAGTCGGTGATCGTGTCGGCGTACATGTGCACCTCGCCGGACACGTTCCGCGCCGCACGGCCGATCGTCTGGATGAGCGACGTGCCCGAACGCAGGAACCCTTCCTTGTCGGCATCGAGGATCGCGACGAGCGACACCTCGGGGAGGTCGAGTCCCTCGCGGAGCAGGTTGATGCCCACCAGCACGTCGTACACGCCCGCGCGCAGTTCGCTGAGTAGCTCGACGCGGCGCAGCGTGTCGACGTCGGAGTGCAGATAACGCACGCGTACGCCGTGCTCCCCGAGGAAGTCGGTCAGCTCCTCCGCCATCTTCTTGGTGAGCGTCGTCACGAGCACGCGCTCGTCCCGCTCGACACGCAGCCGAATCTGCTCGAGCAAGTCGTCGATCTGCCCCTTCGAGGGCTTGACCACGATCTGCGGATCCACGAGACCCGTCGGTCGGATGATCTGCTCCACGACCCCGTCCGCGACACCCATTTCGTAGCGTCCGGGCGTCGCCGACAGGTAGACCGCCTGGCCGATGCGGTTCTTGAACTCGTCCCACCGCAGCGGCCGGTTGTCCATCGCGCTGGGCAGCCGGAAGCCGTGGTCCACGAGCGTGCGCTTGCGGGACGCATCCCCCTCGTACATCGCGCCGATCTGCGGGACGGTCACATGCGACTCGTCGATGACGATCAGGAAGTCGTCGGGGAAGAAGTCGAGCAGGCAGTGCGGCGGCTCGCCGGGCTCGCGTCCGTCGATGTGCCGCGAATAGTTCTCGATGCCGGAGCAGAACCCGAGCTGCTGCATCATCTCAAGGTCGAAGCTCGTCCGCATCCGGAGCCGTTGCGCCTCCAGCAGCTTGTTCTGCGACTCCAGTTCTGCCAGCCGCTCGGTCAGCTCCTCCTCGATCGTGCCGATCGCCCGCTGCATGACGTCGGTGCCGGCCACGTAGTGGGAAGCGGGGAAGACGGGAACGGATGCGAGCCGCTCGACCACCTCTCCGGTCAGCGGATGCAGTTTGTACAGCGCCTCGATCTCATCGCCGAAGAGTTCGATCCGGATCGCGTACTCCTCGTACACGGGGATGATCTCGATCGTGTCGCCGCGCACGCGGAAGTTGCCACGAGAGAAGTCGACGTCGTTGCGGTTGTACTGCATCGAGATGAACTTGCGGATCAGAGCATCCCGGTCGTATCGCTCGCCCACCTGCAGCGCGACCATCGCCCGCAGGTACTCCTCGGGCGCACCCAGACCGTAGATGCACGACACCGTGGAGACCACGACGACGTCGCGCCGCGACAGCAGCGAGTTGGTCGTGGAGTGCCGTAGCCGCTCGACCTCGGCGTTGATGGACGAGTCCTTTTCGATGAACGTGTCCGTCTGCGGAACGTACGCCTCGGGCTGGTAGTAGTCGTAGTAGCTGACGAAGTACTCGACCGCGTTGTGCGGCATCAGCTCGCGGAACTCGTTCGCGAGCTGTGCCGCGAGCGTCTTGTTGTGGGCGAGCACGAGCGTCGGTCGCTGAACGGCTTCGATGAGCCATGCCGTCGTGGCCGACTTTCCCGTTCCCGTCGCACCCAAGAGCACGACGTCCGTCTCGCCGGCATTGATTCGCGCCGCCAACTCCGCGATCGCCTGCGGTTGGTCCCCCGAGGGGACATACTCGCTCACGACTTCGAAGGGTCGCACCGACCTGGTCGTCTGCATCCTCCCAGCGTAGGCGCGGGGTCCGACATCCGGGGCCGCGGATGCGGGGAGCACACGCCGTGGCTTACGCGCCGGGACCTCCACGCTCCGCGATCTACACACTCCGGGATCCGCACAACCCGACACCTGCACAACTGAGGAGTTCTGCACATCTGCGGTCGAAAACCTCCGCGAATCTCCTCAGCTCTGCAGATCTCCGCAGTTACGCAGCCCCGCCGAACCCCGGCTCAGGCATCAGCCCCGGTCAGCCGCTCCCACAGGGCGTCGGTCTGCGCGAGCGTCTGCTCGATCGTGCCGCCGGTGTCGATCACGACGTCGGCGAGCGCGAGTCGCTCGTCGTCCGACGCCTGCGAGGCGATCCGTGCATCCGCCTCCGCAGCGCTCATCCCCCGATGGCGGATGAGGCGCTCGTGCCGGACGCCGGCCGGTGCATGCGCGATCACCACGAAGTCCCACGGGTCATCGCTGCGGACCTCCGCGAGCAACGGCACGTCGTAGACGACGACGCCGTGCGGGTCGGCGGCGAAAGCCTCGTCGAAGCGGCGCTGCGACTCGACGCGGACCGCCGGGTGCACGATCGCGTTCAGCGCGCCCAGCGCCTCCGGATCGCCGAAGACACGCGCGCCGAGCGCAGCGCGGTCCAGCGCACCGTCGGACTGAATCACACCCTCGCCGAACCGTTCGGCGATCGCGGCGAGCACCGGCGAGCCCGGACTCTGCACCTCTCGGACGATCGCGTCCGCGTCGACGACGACCGCGCCACGTTCCGCGAGGTGGGCGGCGATGGTGGACTTTCCCGACGCGATCCCGCCGGACAGTGCGAGCAGAGGCATTCCTCGAGCATGGCATGCGGAACAGGCGTGCGCGGGTGAACACGGGAACCGGCGTGGCACCCTCCCCCGCGGCAACTGGGATAATATCGCCGGTGCCGGTCGTCCGCCCCTCGTGGACACCCGGCACGCGGAGGGGGTCCCGTTTTGCCGGAGTCGAAGGTCGCTGTCGTCGTTGAAGACGATCCAGACATCCGTGCGCTTGTCACCGAAGTGCTCGAACAGGGCGGCTTCACGGTCCATGCGGCCGGAACGGGCGCCGAAGGGATCCAGCTCGTGACGGCGCACGACCCCGTCGTGACGACGCTCGACGTGAGCATGCCGGGGATGGACGGCTTCGAGACGGCCAAGCGCATCCGCGCGGTCAGCTCGACCTACATCGTCATGCTCACGGCTCGCGCCGACGAGATCGACACGCTACAGGGACTGCAGGCCGGTGCCGACGACTACATGACCAAGCCGTTCCGGCCCCGCGAGTTGCGGGCGCGGATCGAGGCGATGCTGCGCCGGCCTCGCGCAATCGGCAATGGCGACACCGCGCCGGTGCCCACCGAGACCCCCGCGATCGCCCCTGCCCCGGACACGCAGGGCTGGGTCGAGCATCGCGGCCTCCGCGTGCACCCGGAGATGCGTCTCGCCGTCGCCGACGACCGGGAGCTCGAGCTCACCCGCAGCGAGTTCGACATCCTCTACGACCTCATGAGTGCCGGCCGCCGTGTCGTCAGCAAGTCCGACCTCGCCCTCATGCTGCGTGGCGACCGCTACGTCGGCGGCAGCGACTACATCAGTGAGCACGATGCGCGGGCCATCGAGGTGCACGTCGCGAACCTGCGGCGCAAGCTCGGCGAGTCGGCGACGAGCCCGCGCTGGATCGAAACGATCCGCGGCGTCGGATACCGCCTCACGGCCGGCTGACCCGCCTCACCCCCGACTGAACGGCTCCTACTCGCCGCCCGCGATCATGATGGATGCGTCGGAGCTGGATGCCGACGTGAGCGCCGCCTGCTGCGCGCGCTCGATGAGCGCCATGGGGTCGTAACCGGTCGTGTCGCTCAACGCGACCCCCACGCCGACGACGGGGATGACGGCACTGCGCAGGCCCGCGAAGTCGTCCAAGAGGCGTCGGTGGATGCGGCTGGCGATACGCCGGGCGTCGCCGACCGACGAGGGCTGGAACCCGACGAGCAGCGTCGTGCGGCCGTACTCCCCCACGATCGAGAAGTTCGGGGCGTATCGCCGCACGCCTTCGCGCCACTCGGCGGTGACGGTTTCCTCCTCGGCACTGCCGAACGCGATGCCGATCTGCGGCAGGTCGTCGATGCGCAGGGCGATGACGCCGATCAGCTCGGTCGCCAGGCGCGCGCGACCGGCGATCCCGTTGAGCACCCGCACGAACGAGGTCTCCCGGATCAGCCCGTCCGGCGTGATCGCGAGCGACTGCGGGTCACTCTCTCGCCGCGCCGCGAGCGATCCGCTGCGCAGGATCGAACCGATGATGACGGCGACGATCGTGAGGATCATCGTGAGAGCCCCCGTGGAGTTGGACCCGAACCACGTCGTGAACACGTCGCTGTCCGGCCCGCTCACCGCGAAGACGATGCCTCGTCCGAAGTAGAACAGCGCCTCCACGACGAGCACGAGGGTGAATCCGATCGAGGTCGGGGTCGCCCCCATCGGTCCGCGGCGTGACTCGAACGCGCCGAGCGCCGCGAAGACGGCGACCCCGGCGAAGAGCACGTAGGAGCCGGCCCAGTCCCCGCCGTCCGGTCCCGCGACGAGCACTCCGGCGAGCGCCGCGACCGAAACGATCATGACCGCGATCCCGCCCGCGCGCTGCGTCCGCCCGTTGTAGCTGCGACAACCCAGCCACAGACAACCGGCGGATGCCACCAGCGCGCCGTTGCCGATCCCGATCGCGACCCAGGGGTCGGGCAACTGCATCCACATCAAATAGGAAAGGACCGTCAGGATGCCCGCAAGAAACGCCAGCGACCAGATGCGCCCGGCACCGGTGTCGCGTCGTAGCAAGGTCTCGAGGATGAAGACGATGCCCGCGGTGAGCACGACGATCGCCGTCGCGACCTGGATGGTGAACGGATCGATCATCAGATCCCCTCTCTCGGATCGGAGGCGGGCAGCCGCACGATGAACGTCGCTCCTTCACCCTGTGCCGTCTGCACCGTGATCTCGCCCCCATGGGCGCGCACGATGTCGCGGCTGATGGCGAGACCGAGCCCGCTGCCGTGCGTCGTGGTCTTGCGAACGGAGTCGGAGCGGAAGAATCTCTCGAACAGGCGGGGCAGTTCGTTGGCGGAGATTCCGGGACCGTCGTCGCGGATGACGATCCACGTGTGCAGTCCGTCGCAGGTGGCGCCGACCTCGACATGGCCGCCGTCGCGGTTGTACTTGATCGCGTTGGAGACGAGGTTGTCGATGACCTGACGGATGCGGTGTGGATCGGCGAACGTCGGTGATTCTTCGATCCCGGATGCGTCGATCGTGATGCGCCGCTCGCGCGCACGCGGGATCGCGGCCTCGATCGCGGCCTCCATGACGGGCGCGAGGTCGGTGAGGACCGGGTCGATCGTAAGTTCGACGCCCTGCCGGGACGCCGCCGATGCCGTCAGGATGTCCGAAACCAGTTCGAGCAGTCGTCCCGCATTCCGTTCTGCGACCTCGAGGCTGCGCCGCGCGGAGGGGGACAGCTCCGGGTCGTCCAACGCGAGCTCGAGGTACCCCGTGATCGAGGTGAGCGGTGTCCGCAGTTCGTGCGAGACGGAGGCGACGAGGTCTTCGCGCGATCGTAGTGCCAGCTCCTCGGTCGTGACGTCGCGCGTCACGAGGATCATGCCGGCATCCGAAAGATCGGTGTCGACGATCCGGCGCGCTGTGGACCGCAGCGCGCGCCGTCGTTCATCACCTGGGGCGCCGTACCAGACGAGCTCGTTCTCGAACAGCTCGCCGCGGCGGGCGCGGGACAGCGGCAGATCCTCCGTGTCGAGCGGGGTGACGCCGTCGGCGGCATATGGTTTGAACGCATCCGCGCTGGAGCGCTGTAGTCGCGCGTGCGCCTCGTTCGTCACGACGAGCGCGCCGTCGGTCGTCAGCCGGATGACACCGAAATCGACGGCGTCGAGAACGTCGGTCACGAGGTCCTCCTGACGACGCGCGCGATCGACCGACTGCTGCAAGTAGCGCGACTGCTTGTCGAGGACGATCCGCTGCGCCACCGAGCGCCGCGAGCCCACATACGCGATGATCGACAACCCCGCGATGACGACCGGGAGCATGATGACACTCGGCGTCAACGACTCGGCGGGACCGAGCAGCTGCTGGGTCCAGTACAGGCCCGTGATCCCGACGATCACGAGCGACGTCCCCATCGCACCGAACGCCGAGCTGATCCACATGGCAGGGAACGCCCACAGCGGCCCGAGAAGTGCGGACGGCGCGGCTTGGCGGAGCAGCATGATCGCGAAGATGTCGGCGACCGGCAGGATCAGACTCACCCAGGCGGGCGTCCGCTCCCAGGGGATCACGAACGCCATGCCCGTTGCGACGAATGCGATCGCCACCCCGCACGTGAGCAGCGTGGCGTCCGCGTCCACTTGCAGCATGATCACGAGCAACACGGCGAGCAGGACGGTTCCGCCCAGCAGCACCTGGTTGAGCAAGGTCGTGCGGTCTCGGGTCACATCCGCCGCGCGCGCGCGACGGCTCGCGGATGTGCTCATGGAATGAAACTATCGTGCCGACGGGGTGGTGCCGGTCAGCCGCGCGCACGTGCACGGCACGTCCTTGCCTTGCACGGAACCGGAGACGGCGAATGGGCCGGAGCCCGAAGGCTCCGACCCATTCTTGCTGTGTGTCCGCGGTGGGGATCAGCGCCGTGACTGCAGCGTGATCAGCGGCCGGAGAGCTTCTCGCGCAGTGCCGCGAGCGACTCGTCGTCGGCGAGGGTGCCGGCGGGCGAGCTGTCGCTCGTGAACGACGAGGGTGCGTCGACGCCGCCCGCGTTGTTGGCCTCGGCCTCGATCGCCTTCGTGACCTGCTCCTTGTGGGCTTCCCAGCGCGCCTGAGCAGCGGCGTACTCCTGCTCCCACTTCTCGCGCTGCTCCTCGAAGCCTTCCTTCCACTGGTTGGTCTCCGGGTCGAAGCCTTCGGGGTACTTGTACTCCCCGTTCTCGTCGTACTCGGTGACCATGCCGTAGAGGGCGG
>Ga0182739_1000566_pt1 | contig 45294 bp, 38 predicted proteins | sample eDN5th30CBELigBY_FD_128873 | JGI IMG/M metagenome (GOLD analysis project Ga0182739, IMG submission 128873) | Enriched backyard soil microbial communities from Emeryville, California, USA - eDNA 5th pass 30_C BE-Lig BY (version 2) (version 2) | ecosystem: Environmental > Terrestrial > Soil >... | reverse complement strand
TGGCCGAAGGCCGCAAGGAGGCGTCGGAGCAGGTCACGCTGCTGGTCCGCCGTTACGAGTATCTGGTCTCCGATCCAGGCAATCCGGCAAAGGCCGAGCCGGACGAGGGGCCGCGGCGGGCGCAGGCGGGACAGCAGCTTGCCGACTGGTCGGACCGACTGATCACCATCTACACCACGGAGGAGCGGGCGCTGCACGAGGAGGTGGCTCAGCTCCTCACCTATTCGGTGCAGGCGAACGAGACCGAGCGCTCGACGCAGAACATCGCGATCGAAACGCTCAAGCTCGGTCAGCGGACGGCAGAGGCTTTTGCACGCCGCGATGCGACGGATGCGTCGGCGATTCTTGAAGAGAGCAAGTCGCTCTCGGCCGCCGTCGAGAACCTGCCGATTTCGCCGCTCATTCAGACCGAGATGATCGATGCGCTCGAGCAATGGCGCGAGCGGCTCACCACTGCCATCGGCGGTCTGCGGACGCAGAACGAGATGATCGCGGACATGGACAAGACCGCGACCGCGATGGTCGAGAGTGCGCACGCCCTCAATGACGTGTTTGCCGCCGAGGCGGGCCGCATCGGCCAGTTCGTGCTGACTATCCTGCTCCTGGGCGCGACCGGCGGCCTGCTGCTCGGTTCGGGAACGGCGGTGATTGTCGCGCGCTCGATCACGCGGCCGCTGCAGACGCTGCAGCAGGACATGGTCTCGCTCGCCGGCAATCCGCAGGTCGGCTCGATACGCCAGACGCTGCGCAAGGACGAGCTCGGCGACATGGCGCGCGCCGCCCGCTTCTTCGTGACCGAGATCGGCCATCGCGAGCAGGCGCTGCGCGAGGCCAAGGAGCAGGCGGACGTCGCGCTCTCGGAACTGCAACGCACGCAGGCCGAACTCATCCAGTCGGAGAAGCTTGCCTCGCTCGGCCAACTCGTCGCCGGCGTCGCCCACGAGATCAACACGCCGGTCGGCATCGCGCTCACCACGGCGACGACGCTCGGCGAGGAAGTGCGGAGCTTCGGCGAGACGGCTGCCAGCGGGCAGGTGTCGCGCACCCGGTTCATGCACTTCGTCGAACGCATGCGGGAGGGCTCGCAGCTTCTGTTCGCCAACCTGACGCGGGCGGCCGAACTCGTGCACAGCTTCAAGCAGGTCGCCGCCGACCAGGTCAGTTCGGAGCGGCGCAGCTTCGAAGTGGCCAAATGGGTGCAGGAACTGCTGACCAGCCTGCGGCCGGTGCTGCGCAAGGGAGCCTACGAGATCGCCGTCGACTGCGACCCGAAGCTGGTCGCCGACACCTATCCCGGCGCGCTCGCGCAGGTGCTTACCAACATGCTGATGAACGCCATGGTGCATGCCTATCCGAACGAGCCGGGCGGACGCATGACGCTCAATATCCGCAAGCTCGGGCGTGACTCGATGGTGCTGACCTTTGCCGACGACGGCGTCGGCATGACGCCGGAAGTCCTGTCGAAGGTGTTCGATCCGTTCTTCACGACGGCGCGAAGCCGCGGCAATACCGGGCTCGGGCTGCACATCGCCTATAATCTCGTGACCAGCGTGCTTCAGGGCCGCATCGAGGTCGCCAGCGAGCCCGGAAAGGGCACGCGCTTCACCATCACCCTGCCGATCCGGGTCGGCGATACCGCGGCGGAAAAGCAGCTGCTGCCGGCATGACGCGGCTTGTTGCCGCATGAGGAGAGACGGAATGTTCGGCCTGCGCGCTTTGGCTTCGCTCCTCGTGCTGTCGGCCGTCGCCGCGCCCGCTGCCGCGCAGACGCTGGTGTTCTGCTCGGAGGGCAGCCCGGAGGCGCTCAACCCGCAGATGGTCACGACCACGACCGGCATGAACGCGACGCGGCCGCTGTTCAACAACCTGGTCGAGTTCAAGCCCGGAACGACGGAGATCGTGCCGGCGCTTGCGGAGTCCTGGACCATCTCCGAAGACGGCAAGGTCTATACCTTCAAGCTGCGCACCGGCGTGCCGTTTCATTCCAACCGGCTGTTCACGCCGACGCGCGAGATGAACGCCGACGACATCGTGTTCTCGCTCATGCGGCAATGGAAGGTGGACCACCCCTATCATCGCGTCGCCGGCTCCGGCTTCGACTACTTCAAGGACACCGGCATGCCGGAGTTGCTGGAGAAGATCGAGAAGCTCGACGACCGCACCGTGCGCATCACGCTGACGCGGCCGGACGCGCCTTTCCTGTCGGTGCTGGCGATGGTGTTCAACGGCATTCTCTCGGCGGAATATGCCGACCACCTTCTGCGGGCGGGCACGCCGGAACTGATCGACCGCCACCCGATCGGCACCGGGCCGTTCTCCTTCGTGAGCTATCAGAAGGACATGACCATGCGCTACCGGGCGTTCCCGGCGCATTGGGCCGGCCGCCAGCCGATCGAGAATCTGGTGTTCTCGATCACGCCCAATCCGATCGTGCGGCTGACCAAGCTCAAGGCCGGGGAATGCCAGGTGATGGCGCTGCCGAACCCCAGCGATGCGGCGGAAATCAAAGCGAGCCCGTCGCTCGACCTGTTGCAGCAGGAGGGGTTCAACATCGGCTATCTGGCGATGAATGTGTTGCGCCCGCCGTTCACGGACGTGAAGGTGCGCCAGGCGATCAATATGGCGATCGACAAGCGGTCGATCGTGGACGCCGTCTATCAGGGCGCGGGTCTGGTCGCGAAGAATCCGGTTCCGCCGACGCTGTGGTCCTATAACGACGACATCAATGACTACCCGTACGATCCGGAAAAGGCGCAGCAGATCCTGCGCGACGCCGGCTATCCGCAGGGCTTCGAGACCGATCTCTGGTACATGCCGGTGAGCCGGCCTTACAATCCGAACGCGAAACGCATTGCCGAGATGATCCAGGCCGATCTCGCCAAGATCGGCGTGCGGCTCAACCTCAAGACCGATGACTGGGGAAGCTACCGCGCCAGGCTGCATGCCGGCGAGCACACGATGGCGCTGTTCGGCTGGACCGGCGACACCGGCGATCCGGACAACTTCCTCTATGTGCTGCTGGGCTGCACGGCGGCGCGCACCGGCGGCAACAATGTCGCGAAATGGTGCGATCCCGAATATGACGAACTCGTCACGCGCGCACGCCGCAGCGGCGACCGCGCCGAGCGCGAGCGCCTTTACCGGCAGGCGCAGGAGATATTCAAGCGCGAGGCGCCGTGGGTGCCGCTGGCGCATTCGATCGTGTTCATGGCGCAGCGCAAGGAGGTCCAGGGCTTCGTCATCGATCCCCTCGGCCGCCATCCGTTCGAAGGCGTGAGCCTCAAGCAGTGACACGCCGAACCGGGCTGAGATAATAAGGATTACGACCAATCTCGACGCGCGATGTGTCCGCATGGTGGATGTGGAACGCGCGTAAATCTCTCAGGGAGCGCTGACGTGGCCAAGACCAGACTGAGCATCGCCTGCATCATGACCGACCGCTCGCGGCCGTTGTTCGACGGGCGCGTGACGATGCCCGATTTCGAACTCGAGCCGCTCAACATCGAGCCAGAGGAGATCTTTCGCCGCGCGCTCAACGAGAAGTCGTTCGAGATCACCGAACTGTCGATGGGCAGCCACATCACCACGACGGCGCGCGGCGACGCGGCCTATATCGCGGTGCCGGTATTTCTTTCGCGCGTGTTCCGACACTCGGCGATCTTCATTCGCTCCGACCGCGGCATCAAAAGCGCGGCCGATCTCGCCGGCCGCCGCATCGGCGTCCCGGAATATCAGCAGACCGCGGGCGTCTGGGTGCGCGGCATCCTGCGCGACGAATACGGCGTCGACACCAAGAAGATGTCCTGGCGCACCGGCGGCCTCGAAAAGGCCGGCGTCGCCGAGCGCATCAAGGTCGATCTCGCGCCCGGTCACGATGTCGCGGCGATAGGCCCGACGCAGACGCTCAACCAGATGCTGGCCGACGGCGAGATCGACGCGATCTTCTCGCCGCGTCCGCCAAGCTGTTTCGACAACAAGTCCGCGCCGGTCGCCCGCCTGTTCCCCGACTACATGAGCGCGGAGAAGGACTACTTCCGCAAGACCGGGTTCTTCCCGATCATGCACGCGCTCACCATCCGCAAAGACGTCGCGGAGAAGTATCCGGCGCTGCCGAAGCAATTGTTCGAGGCGTTTGCGAAGGCGAAGGCGCTATCGCTCGACGAGCTTTCGCTCAACAACGTGCTGCGCGTGTCGCTGCCGTGGGTCCCGGTCAATTACGAGGACGCCCAGGCCGTGATGGGCAAGAACGTGTGGCCGTACGGCTTCGCCGCGAACAAGGCGGAGGTCTCCGCCATGACCCGACACGTCTTCGAGGACGGGCTGGCGCGCCGGGCCGTCGATCCGGCGGAACTGTTCCACCCCAGCACGCTTGAACTCAAGGACGTGCTCTGACTTTGCGACCCTGAATTCCCGCTTGCGTGGAGCCTTTGCGAAATTCTCAGTGGTCATTCCGGGGCGCGCCGAAGGCGCGAGCCCGGAATCCATAACCCCTGTCTGTGGTCATGGATTCCGGCCCTCGCTTCGCTCGACCGGAATGACGACCGAGGGCTTCGCAGAGGCTTTTCGTTCGAGGGAATGAGCGGAGAGTGGATTGGCCGTATCCGTATCCCGTATCACAGCGACGTGCGGCGCAGGCGCAGCGCGTTGCCGACGACGCTCACCGATGACAGCGCCATCGCAGCGGCCGCAATGACCGGCGAGAGCAGAATGCCGAAGACGGGATAGAGCACACCCGCCGCAATCGGCACCCCGGCAGCGTTGTATGCGAAGGCGAAGAACAGGTTCTGGCGGATGTTGCGCATCGTCGCCTCGGAAAGTTTCCGGGCGCGCGCGATGCCCATCAGGTCGCCGCGCAGCAGCGTGACGCCGGCGCTCTCCATCGCGACATCGGTGCCGGTGCCCATGGCAATGCCGACATCGGCGGCGGCGAGGGCCGGCGCATCGTTGACGCCGTCGCCGGCCATAGCGACGACACGCCCCGCGCGCCGAAGCGTCTCGACCAGCGCACTCTTCTGATCGGGAAGCACCTCGGCCTCTACTTCCGTAATGCCGAGCTTGCGCGCCACCGCTTCCGCGGTGGTGCGGTTGTCGCCGGTCAGCATGACTACGCGGATGCCTTCGCTGCGCAATGCTGCGAGTGCGGCAGGCGTCGATGCCTTGACCGGGTCGGCGATCGCGAGCGCCGCCACGGCGCGTCCGTCGACGCTGAGGAAGATCGCGGTTGCGCCGTCGCCGCGCAGCCGCTCGGCTTGCGTGTCGAGCGAGGCGGTGTCGATGCCGAGTTCGCGTAAGAAATTGGCGTTGCCGAGCGCGACCCGGCGCTGCTCGACCGTGCCGATGACGCCTTTGCCGGTCGGTTGATCGAAGCCGTCCACAGGCGCGGTCGCGATTCCGCGTTCGTCCGCCGCCTGCACGATGGCGTGTGCCAGCGGATGCTCGCTCGCCCGCTCGACACTCGCCGCCAGCCGCAGCGCTTCGGTCTCGTCGACGCCCTCGGCGGTCACGACTTCGACGAGCTTCGGCTTGCCCTCGGTCAGCGTGCCCGTCTTGTCGATCACCAGCGTGTCGACCTTCTCCATGCGTTCGAGTGCCTCGGCGTTCTTGATGAGGACGCCGGCCTGCGCGCCGCGCCCGACGCCGACCATGATCGACATCGGGGTCGCAAGGCCGAGCGCGCAGGGGCAGGCGATGATGAGCACTGCCACCGCGGCGACCAGACCGTAGGCGAGGCGCGGCTCCGGCCCGAACAGCGACCACGCGATGAAGGCAAGCACCGCGACCGCCACGACCGCCGGCACGAACCAGCCCGCCACCTGGTCGGCAAGGCGCTGGATCGGCGCGCGCGAGCGCTGCGCATTGGCGACCATCTGCACGATCTGCGCGAGCATCGTATCGCGGCCGACCTTTTCGGCGCGCATCACGAAGCCGCCGGTGGTGTTCATCGTGCCGGCGATGACCTTGGCGCCGGTCTCCTTGGTGACCGGCATCGACTCGCCCGTGACCATCGATTCATCGAGCGCCGAGCGCCCTTCGAGCACTTCTCCGTCCACCGGCACCTTCTCGCCGGGCCGCACGCGCAAACGGTCGCCGACCGCGATGGCGTCGAGCGGGGCTTCCTCCTCGCTGCCGTCGTCCTTGAGGCGGCGGGCAAACTTCGGCGCGAGATCGAGCAAGGCGCGGATCGCCCCCGAAGTTTGATCGCGTGCGCGCAGTTCCAGCACCTGCCCGAGCAGCACCAGCACGGTGATGACGGCGGCGGCTTCGAAATAGACCGCGACCGATCCGTCATGGCCACGGAACGCGTCCGGAAATATTCCGGGCGCGACGGTCGCGACCACGCTGTAGGCCCAGGCGACGCCGGTGCCCATCGCGATCAGCGTGAACATGTTGAGGTTGCGCGTGACGAGGGACTGCCAGCCGCGGACGAAGAACGGCCAGCCGGCCCACAGCACCACCGGCGTCGCCAGCGCGAACTGGATCCAGTTGCTCGTGTTCTGGCTGAACAGATGGAGGCCGAAGAGGTGCGAGCCCATTTCGAGCACGAACACGGGCAGCGTTAGCGCAAGGCCGATCCAGAACCGCCGCATCATGTCGGCGAGTTCGGGGTTGGGGCCCGTGTCGGCGGTCGCAAGTTCGGGTTCGAGCGCCATGCCGCAGATCGGGCACGAGCCGGGGCCGACCTGCCGCACCTCCGGGTGCATGGGGCAGGTGTAGATCGTGCCTTCGGGCACCGGTTCGGCGTCGCGCGGCCGTCCGTCCAGGTACTTCTCCGGGTCGGCGCTGAATTTGGTGCGGCAGCCGGCGCTGCAGAAATAATAGGTGCGGCCGTTGTGCTCGGCGCGATGCGGCGTCGTGTGCGGATCGACCGTCATGCCGCAGACGGGGTCGATGACGCTTTCGGCCGCGGCCGCTGCCTGCGGCGCCGCGCCATGGTGTCCGTGATGGGCGTGGTCGTGCGTGCTGCAGCAGGACGTGGCCTTGGTTGTCGTCTCGTGCCCGTCAGTCATGGGTGTGCATTCCCGGCTTGTCTTTAATACCCTGGGGGGGTATATAACAGCCATGCAGAAGCAAGCCAAGGGTTCGGTGCTGAAAAGATTGGCGCGCCTCGAGGGCCAGGTGCGCGGGCTCGCGCGCATGGTCGAGGACGACCGCTACTGCATCGACATCGTCACGCAGATCGCGGCCGCGCGCGCGGCGCTTCGAAAGGTCGAGGAGGAGATCCTGCGCGACCACGTCGATCACTGCGTGGAGCACGCGATCGCGAGCGGCGACCAGGCGGACCAGCGCCGCAAGATCGCCGAACTGATGGACGTGATCGGGCGCGCATCGCGTTAGCGGGTGAACCGGTATCCACTTCACCTGAAAATGCTCTAATCTCCCCCGCGAGGAACGCCTTCGGAGGAGAATCCGATGCCGCATGTGACGGAAGCCAATCTGACCGACCTTGCCACCGAACGCTGGAGCGACATCCCGGATGAGCGTTTGCGCCAGGTAATGACCGCGCTGGTCAAGCACGCCCACGCCTTCGTCCGCGAGGTCGAGCCGACACCGCAGGAATGGTTCGCGGCGATCGAGTGGCTGACCCGTACCGGGCAGATGTGCACCGCCAAGCGCCAGGAGTTCATCCTGTTTTCCGACGTGCTCGGCATCAGCATGCTGGTGGACGCCATCAACAACCGGCTGCCGACCGGCGCGACGCCGACAACGGTGGAAGGTCCGTTCCATCTGCAGGATGCGCCCGAGATGGCGGACGGCGACAACATGGCCGCCGGCGCGCCCGGCATTCCCTGCTTCGTCACCGGGACCGTGCGCGACACCGCGGGAAATCCGATCGCGGGGGTGAGCCTCGACATCTGGCAGACCGACGGCGACGGCCTCTACGAGGCGCAGCGGCCGGAGATCGACGGTCCCTGGATGCGCGCGATATATCACTCAGGTGCGGACGGCCATTACACTGTTCAGACGGTCGCGCCGGTCGGCTACACGATCCCGATGGACGGCACGATCGGCGAGTTGATGAGTCGCACCAACATCAGCCACATGCGTCCGGCGCATATCCACTTCCACCTGACCGCGCCCGGCTATCATCCGGTGATCACGCATCTGTTCCAGCGCGGCGACCAGTACCTCGACACGGACGTCGTGTTCGGCGTGAAGGAGCCGCTGATCGTCGACTTCCAGAAGCAACCGCCGGGCAAGGCACCGAACGGCGAGACGGTCGACACCGAGTACTATCTCGTGAACTACGACTTCGTGCTGGAGCGGCAGGCGCAGGCCGCCGCCGCGTAGTTCGCGACAAAGACTTGTGCGCGCAGGTGGCCTTGAGTTTGCTTGCCGTCCTGTGCCTCCATAACGCGCAGCGGCACGACCGGCCGGTACATTTCGGCCTGCCGCTTGCATTCGAGCCACGCAGATTGAAATCGCAGGAGTACGCATGACCCATCGCATCGACGCCGCGCCGGAGACGGTTCACTGGGGTTACTTCGATGCGACCCTGCCGCCGGTCCTGACCATCGACAGCGGCGAAAGCGTCACCATCGCCACGGTCTCCGCGACGCCCGATCAATTGCCTGCGTCATCGTCAGGCCTGACCGTTCCGGCGTCGTTGCCGGCGATTCACGAGAAGGTGACGCGCCGCGTCATTCCCGGGCACATCTGCGTCGGGCCGGTCGCGGTGCGCGGCGCGAAGCCGGGCCAGACGCTGCAGGTCGACATCGAGCGCATCGACCTCCACTACGACTGGGGCTTCAACGTCGTGCGTCCGCTCGCCGGCGCGCTGCCGTATGATTTCGACGAGCACAGGCTGGTCCACATCCCGCTCGACAGCGACGCGATGGTCGGCCGTCTGCCGTGGGGCATCGACATTCCGCTGAAGCCCTTCTTCGGCGTCATGGGCGTCGCGCCGCCGCCGGGCTGGGGCGTCATTGGCACGCCGCCGCCGCGCAAGAACGGCGGCAATCTCGACAACAAGGAACTGGTTGCGGGCACCACGCTCTATCTGCCGATCTTTGCTGACGGCGCGCTGTTCTCGGTCGGTGACGGCCATGGCGCGCAGGGCGACGGCGAGGTCTGCATCACGGCGATCGAGACCGGCCTCGTCGGCACCTTCCGCCTGTCGCTGCGCGATGACCTGCCGCTCGAATGGCCGATGGGGGAGACGCCGACGCATGTCATGACGATGGCGTTCGACCCGGACCTCGACACCTGCGTCGTGATCGCGCTGCGCAGCATGCTCGACCTGATCTGCGCGCGCACCAGCATGGACCGCTACCAGGCGCACGCGCTGTGCAGCCTGGCCGCGGACCTGCGCGTGACGCAGGTCGTCAACGGCAACAAGGGCATCCACGTGATGCTGGAGAAGAAGTTCCTCGAGCCGCGGTAGATGCTGCGTTCGCGAGGCCTCTGCGAAACTCTCGGCCGTCATTCCGGCCGAGCCGCTTTAGCGGCGAGAGCCGGAATCCATGAACACAGACAGAGGTTATGGATTCCGGGTTCGGCGCTCACGCGCCGCCCCGGAATGACCACTGAGGGTTTGGCAGACTCTCGCGTCCGCCGGGACGACTGGACCGGGCGCCGATCAGCCTGAGATCGCCTTCAAGCCATGCTGCGGCTGAACTGCCCCGCCTTGCGGAAGCGCCAGAGATAGCTCGGGACGATGGCTTCCATCGCGGTCGGCTCGATGCCGAGCCCGGCCAGCGTGCGGCCTTCGGCGATCGCTGATTCGGACACCACGGTGTCGGAGTGCAGAAGCTCGACCTGATCGGGCGTGAGCGGCGGCTTCGGCAGGAACTGCAGGAAGAAGGCCTGCATGGAGGCCAGCTTGAAGGGGAGCGGCACCAGCAGCCGCCGGCGACCGATCGTCACCAGCGTATATTCCATCAACTCCTTGAAGGTCTGCACTTCCGGGCCGCCGAGTTCGTAGATCACCGGCTGCGCCTTGCCTTCGACGGCGCGTGCGACGGCCTCGGCGACGTCGCCGACGAATACCGGCTGGAAGCGGGTGTGGCCGCCGCCGATCAGCGGCAGGAATGGCGAGATGCGCGCCAGCGCCGCGAAGCGGTTGAAGAAATCGTCCTCCGGGCCGAACACGACCGAGGGGCGGAAGATCGTTGCCTCGGGCACCAGTTCGCGCACCGCCTGCTCGCCGGCGGCCTTGGTGCGCGCATAGGCGGAGGCGGACTCAGGATCGGCACCGAGGGCCGAGACATGCACCATCCGCGCGCCGGCGGCCGCGGCAGCCGCCGCGACATTGCGCGCGCCCTGGGCCTGCACGGCCTCGAACGACTGCTTCCCGCGCTCGAACAGGATGCCCGTGAGATTGACGACGATCGAGGCGTCGCGCACCGCGGCCTCGACCGAGCCCGGCACGCGCACATTGGCCTGCACGGCATGAATCTGCCCGACACGGCCGAGCGGCTGGAGATGCCCGGCAAGGTCCGGCCGGCGCACCGCCACGCGGATGCGGAAATCGCGCCGCGCCAGCGCCCGTACGATGTGGCGGCCGAGAAATCCGGACCCGCCAAAGACCGTCACCATCGTGTCGAGATTGGTTCGCGCAGACATGCCCATCCCCAGGTGGCGCGTGGGCCGAAGACAGCTTCGGATAATAAAACGGCGCATACAGGATCGAAAGGTGCGTGTACAGGCCCGGTCACGTGTCACGACTCATTGACAAGGCGAAAGGTGCACCCTTATGAGTGCCACCGTTGCCCAGGTGGCGGAATTGGTAGACGCGCTGGTTTCAGGTACCAGTGGTGAAAGCCGTGGAGGTTCGAGTCCTCTCCTGGGCACCATCCCGGCCTTGTGCCGGGGTCCGCAGGCGCCGATGCGCCGCCGGGTGCCGAAACGGCCCCGATCGGGACCGGCATGACCGACAGCTTCGAAATCACCGACCGCTTTGACATTGGCGAGAGCGACGTCCTGCTGGTCGTCGACGTGCAGAACGACTTCTGCCCGGGCGGTGCGCTTGCTGTCGCGCGCGGGGACGAGGTGGTTCCGACGATCAACCGGCTGGCCGCGCGTTTTCGGCACGTCGTGCTCACGCAGGACTGGCATCCCGCCGGCCATCAATCGTTCGCCGGCAGCCATCCGGGGCGCAAGCCTTTCGAGGTGATCGAGGTCGCCTACGGGCCGCAGATCCTCTGGCCCGAACACTGCGTGCAGGGGACACGCGGGGCGGAGTTCCGTGCCGATCTCGCGGTTCCGCATGCCCAGCTAGTGCTGCGCAAAGGCTATCACCGCGCGATCGATTCCTACTCGGCGTTTTACGAGAACGACCGCCGCACCCCCACCGGCCTGTCGGCCTATCTGCGCGAGCGCGGCTTTACGCGCGTGTTCCTCGCCGGGCTGGCGCTCGATTTCTGTGTGCGGTTCTCGGCGGAAGATGCCGCGCGCGAGGGCTTCGCGGTCGTGGTGGTCGAGGATGCTTGCCGCGCCATCGATGTCGACGGCTCGCTCGCCGCGACGCGCGCGAGCTTTGCGGCGCTGGGAATCTCCTGCGTGGACGCTGGCACGGTCATGGGCTGACCACGGCGCGGCCACAAGTTCCGCGTATCGGGCATGTGAACCAGCGCCCGAAGGTCCGTGACATGCGCCGAATGTGCCCGATCCGGTTTCTGCTGCTTATCGTCTTTTACCTCGCGCCCGCATTCGCATCAGCGCAGACCGTCGAGGATGCGCCCGCGCTCGCCCGGTATTTCGAACGGCATGGCGCGAAGGGTGTCGTCGCGCTTTTCGATCCGAACAGCGGCCGCATTCGCGTCTCGGATCGTCAGCGCGCGCAGACCGGGTTTCTCCCGGCCTCGACCTTCAAGGTGCCGGCGGCGCTGATCGCGCTCGACAGCGGCATCGTCAAGGACGCCCACGGCGACGTCTTCACCTATGACTGGGAGCCGTTCTTCGTCGCGGCCTGCAATGCCGACCAGACGCTGGCGAGCGCACTGGCGCGCTCCTGCGTGCCGGTATTTGCCAAGCTGGGGCGGATGATCGGCGACGAGCGGCTCGCGGCCGGCCTGAAAGCCTTCGCATTCGGCAATGCCAAGGCGTCGGGCGGCTACCCCTACTGGCTGCGCGGCGACCTGCGCATCTCGGCGCTGGAGCAGATCGCGTTCATGGACCGGCTGCGCCGCGAAGCCTTGCCGGTTTCGACGGCCGCCATGCGCACGGTGACGCAGATCATCGAATTGCAGCGCAAGGGGGATTTCGTGCTGCGCGGCAAGACCGGCTGGAACCCGACCCCAGCCCCTGGCATCGGCTGGCTGGTCGGGTGGGCGGAGAAGGGCAAAGAGGTGCGTGTCTTCGCCCTTAACCTGGAGACGACGGGCATCAAGCCCGAAGCCCGCCTCGCCATCGTGCTCTCCGTGCTCGCGGAAGCCGGGCTGGCGCCCTGATCCCGTCAGCCGCGGCGGTGCAGGCTCCGCAATGACAGGGCCAACCTAATTTGTTATCGGGACCGCTCGCACGAGACAAAGAGGACCGCCGCAATGACCATCCGCCTGCACCGGGGCGACCTGCCGGACCTTTCCCGCTATGCCGGCAGCGTGGCGGTCGATACCGAGACCATGGGGCTCGATCCCCATCGCGACCGGCTCTGCGTCGTGCAGCTTTCGCCCGGCGACGGTTCAGCGGATGTGGTGCAGATCCCGCGCGGCGCGACCGCCGCGCCCAACCTGATGCGGCTGTTTGCCGACAAGTCGGTCGTGAAGATCTTCCACTTCGCGCGTTTCGACCTCGCAGCGATCTACAATGCCTTCGGCGTGATGCCGGAACCCGTGTTCTGCACCAAGATCGCGTCGCGGCTCGCCCGCACCTATACCGACCGCCACGGGCTCAAGGATCTGACCCGCGACGTGCTGGGCATCGACCTCTCCAAGCAGCAGCAGCTTTCGGACTGGGGCTCGGAGGAACTGACCGACGCCCAGCTTTCCTACGCCGCGTCCGACGTGCTGCACCTGCACGCGCTCAGGGAGCGGCTGGAGGTGCTGCTGGCCCGTGAAGGCCGCACCGAGTTCGCGCAGGCCTGCTTCCAGTTTCTGCCGAACCGCGCCCGCCTCGATCTGGCCGGCTGGGCGGAGGTCGATATTTTCGCCCATTCGTGAGCGGTGTTCTCGCCGCGGCGAAGCCTGCGGTGCGGCCGGTCCGGCGGGCGTCTGCCGCAGCCGGGCCATATTCCCCAAGCAAGTCTGATCGCGTCGATGATCGGTCGGGGGCAGGCCGCCCGCGCATGTGACTGCCGTCCGGTGGCGCGCCGAAAGGGCGGGCTGCGACCGCCGCCCTTGCCGGGCGCGGGTTCGCGGTCCCGGTTTTTCTAGGGCGCGCACGGATCGCATGCTAGGATTTCAGTACTTTGGTGCGCCACGCGGAGCAGGCGGGAAAGCCTAGTGGAGCGGATTTGACATTCGCTACCCACCTGGCCGCGGGCTCGCAAAGCGAATGTTTGAATCGAACCACCGGGCCAGATGACCGAGACCATGAGTGCCGAGGCGGGTCTTTCCACGGGCCGTGAAGTCTGGCGGCCGACCCGCCGGCAGGCACTGGCCGAGCGCGTCCGCCAGGCGCGCCGGCACAGCCGGGTCGTGCGCATGCTTAGGATCGGAATCCCTGTGGGCGTCCTCGCCGGGCTCTGCCTTTACGGCCTGTCCGGGTGGCTCAACCCGTTCAGCCGCCTGCCGGGGCTGGATATGGCCGGGATCGTGATTTCGCGTTCCCAGGTATCGATCGAGCGCCCCCGGATGGCCGGCTATACCCGCGATGGCCGGCCCTATGAACTGGTCGCCGCCGGCGCCACGCAGGACCTCGCGCACCCGAATTTCATCGACTTGAAGGGAATTCGCGGCACGGTCGAACTGCCGGGCGGCGAGCTGGTCAAAATTTCGGCCGGAGAAGGGCGCTACGACACCAAGACGGAAATCGTCACGGTTCGGGATAATGTAATCGTTGTGATGACGGATGGAGCGGAAATCCGGATGGCGGCTGCCGAAGTTGACGCCCGCAGCGGCCGCGTCATCTCGGAGCGCGATGTCGAGGTGGTGTCCCAGGGCAGCCGGCTCAATGCCCGGCAGATGGAGGTCAGCGAAGGAGGGGCCGTCGCGACCTTCCGGGGCGGCGTCGTCATGGATGTCGCCCAGCCTGTCGTACGCGCGGACCAAGGGGGTTCCCAGTGAGTATCGTTGGCGCCCGCAGTCTGACGAGCGTTTTGGCCGGTCTTACGGCCCTGCTGCTGACGGCGACCTTCGCCGGTGCGCAGATGCAGGGTGTGCCCAATGCCGTGCAGGGCTTTGCGAAGAACCGCAACGAGCCGATCCGGATCGAATCGCAGAGCCTGGAGGTCCGGGACCGCGACCGCACGGCGACGTTCATCGACAATGTGAAGCTCACGCAAGGCGACACCACGCTCGAGTCGCGCCGGCTGACGGTCTATTACGAGCAGCCCGACAGCCGCGGCGCCAGCGGCGCTGCGGCGGCCCGCCGCGTCTCCAATACGGCAGGGACCCAGCATATCCGGCGGCTCGAGGCGAGCGGCGGCGTGGTCGTCACCCAGAAGGAACAGACCGCGGTCGGTGATCAGGGCATCTACGATATGCGCACCAATTCCATGACGCTGATCGGCAATGTGGTGGTGACGCAGGGCAAGAACGTCATCCGCGGTGACCGGCTGCTGGTGGACCTGGTGACGGGAACTTCGCGCGTCGAGTCCAAGGCCGGCCAGGGCCGGGTGCAGGGCGTGTTCCTGCCGGGCGGGGCGTCGAAGCCGGCGCCGGAGCCGCCGTCGGCCGCACCGCCCGCTGGCCGGGGCGGCGTCGCAAATCCGCCAAGCCGCCCGAGTGCGCCGCGAAGCTCCGAGCGCGACCGCGCGCGGCCACCGCCGGGGCCTCCTATCAGGCTGAACTAACGGCATGCCCTGCGTGCTCCGGGCCGCAAGCGCGCCCGAAGCATCGCTCCGAAAAGTGGATGCCGGTTTTCGGAAATTGCGATGCGCAAACAAGACGCTACAGCACGATGCCGGTTCATCAAATCGGCATCGTGCTGTTGTGAGTTGAACCCCAGGGGGTTGACCTCTGTGTATCGCGGGGGGCATTCGCAGAGGCGATGCTGAACCGATTGTTGCGACGCGTATCACGGGGGGCGGACCGAACGCCGCCAGCCAATGGCCGTGACCGGTCGGCGATGCGCAATGGCGCGGCCGGCCATGCGGCTGCGCCCGGTCGCCTCTACATGCCGCATGATGACGAGGAGGCGCCCGGTGTCCTCGAGGACCGCTATCTCGCGGTCCACGGCATCGAGAAAAGTTTCTCCCGCCGCAAGGTGGTCAAGGGCGCCAGCCTCTATGTCCGGCGTGGCGAGGCGGTCGGCCTGCTCGGACCGAACGGCGCCGGCAAGACCACGATGTTCTACATGGTCACCGGGCTCATCAAGGCCGATGCCGGCCGCATCGAACTCGACGGCCACGACATAACCGCCCTGCCGATGTACCAGCGGGCGCGCCTCGGTATCGGCTACCTGCCGCAGGAGGCCTCGATTTTCCGCGGCCTCAACGTGGAAGAGAACATCCGCGCCGTGCTCGAGGCGGTCGAACCGGACCCGCAGGTGCGCGCGCAGGAACTCGACGCCCTGCTCGAGGAATTCGGCATCAAGCACCTGCGGAAATCGCCGTCGGTCGCGCTTTCCGGCGGCGAGCGCCGGCGCGTCGAGATCGCGCGGGCGCTGGCGACGCGGCCGTCCTACATGCTGCTCGACGAGCCCTTCGCGGGCATCGACCCGATCGCGGTCGGCGACATTCAGGCGCTGGTACGCCACCTGACCCGGCGCGGGATCGGCGTCCTCATCACCGACCACAACGTGCGCGAGACCCTGGGCCTGACCGATCGCGCCTACATCATCTATTCGGGCGAAGTCTTGATGGAGGGCGTTCCGGACGAAATCGTCAACAATCCCGACGTCCGGCGTCTTTACCTCGGCGAAGAATTCCGCCTTTGAGCGGGAAACAAGAGGTCGACTCGCGCAACAGCACATGCAATAAATGTGCCGATTGAGAGCGTGAGGGACACTCAGTACTGCGATGGCGCTGACACAACGGCTGGAGATTCGCCAAGGCCAGGCGCTGGTTATGACGCCGCAGCTGATGCAGGCCATCAAGCTGTTGCAGCTCTCGAGCCTCGATCTGATCGCCTATGTCGACGCCGAACTGGAGCGCAATCCGCTTCTGGAGCGGGACGCGGAGACCGACTCCCATCCGCAGGAAAATGCCGAACCGGCGGCCAGCGAGGCGGCGCCCGGCGGCGACGATATCTCCTCCGGCGACTGGCTGAACCAGGACCTCGAAACCAGCCGCGAAGCGATCGAGCGTCGGCTGGACTCCGACCTCGAAAACGTCTTTCCGAGCGAGTTGCCTGACCTGCCAGCCCGCCAGCAGACCAACGAACTGCCGGCGACCTCGGAATGGGCGGGGGTCGGCAGCGGCGGGCGCGAGGGCGAAGGCTACGATCTCGAAGCGTTCGTCTCATCGGAGCGCACGCTGTTCGACCACCTTTCCGAGCAGCTGGCGCTCTCGATCACTGATCCCGTACGCCGGCTGATCGGCGCGCACCTGATCGACCTTGTCGACGAGGCAGGCTACATCGCAGGCGATCTGACCGAAGTTGCCGAAAAATTAGGCGGCGCGCCGGCCGAAGTGGAGGCTGTGCTCACCGTCCTGCAGGGTTTCGATCCTTCCGGCGTCTGCGCGCGCAACCTGGCCGAATGTCTTGCGCTCCAGCTCAAGGAACGCGACCGTTTCGATCCGGCGATGCAGGCGCTGGTCGGACATCTCGATCTTCTCGCCAAGCGCGACCTGCCGGCCTTGCGCCGTGTCTGCGGCGTGGACGACGAAGACCTCGTGGAGATGATCGCCGAGATCCGCAGCCTCAATCCGAAGCCGGGTCTCGCTTTCGGTTCCACGCTGGTGCAGCCGGTCATTCCGGATGTGCTGGTCCGGCCCGGCCCCAACGGAGACTGGATCGTCGAACTCAACACCGACACGCTGCCGAAGGTGCTGCTCAATCAGACATACTACGAAGAGGTTTCGAAGAAGACCGGCAGCAAATCGACCGAGAAGGCCTATCTCTCCGAATGCATGCAGAGCGGGACGTGGCTTGTCCGCGCGCTCGATCAGCGCGCGCGTACGATCCTGAAAGTGTCGACCGAAATCGTGCGTCAGCAGGATGGGTTTTTCGCGCACGGCGTCCAGCACTTGCGGCCGCTCAATCTGCGCATGGTCGCTGACGCGATCGGCATGCACGAGTCGACGGTGTCGCGCGTCACCGCGAACAAATACATGGCGACCACGCGCGGCATCTTCGAACTGAAATACTTCTTCACTTCGGCGATTGCCGCTTCAAATGGTGGTGATGCGCATTCGGCGGAGGCCGTGCGGCACCGCATCAAGACGCTGATCGACTCGGAAGTTCCAAGCCACGTTCTCTCCGACGATACCATCGTCGACAAGTTGCGCGAGGCGGGGATCGACATCGCGCGCCGCACTGTTGCAAAGTATCGCGAAGCGATGCGCATCCCGTCCTCGGTGCAGCGGCGGCGAGAGAAACAGACGGCTGCAAGCGCGTCGGCGTGAAGGGAGGGCTGCCATGCCGTTTCGCATTTCCGGCAAGAACATGGACATCGGCGAAGCGCTGCGCGAGCGCATCAGCGCGCGTGTCGTGGAAGCATTGAACAAGCATTTCCAGGGCGCCTATTCCGGTCACGCCACCGTGTCACGCGACGGATTCGGTTTCCGCACGGAATGCGCCATTCACCTCGCGTCAGGAATCACGCTGGAAGCAGATGCGCTCGCTGCCGATGCATATGCGAGTGCAGATCAGGCCGTATCGCGCATCGAGAAGAGACTGCGCCGCTATCAGCGCCGCTTGAAGGACCGCCACAGCGCACGCGCCGATGCCGCCGCCGCATTCGAAGCCAATAGCTACGTGCTGACCTCGCCGGACGCCGAAAGCGAGGAAGAGGCGGCGGAGTTCAATCCTGCGGTGATCGCCGAATCGACCACGACGCTTGGATTGATGGCGGTCCGCGACGCCGTCATGGAACTGGACCTGACGGGCGCACCTGTTCTCGTCTTCCGCAATGCAGCACATGGACGCATCAATATCGTCTATCGGCGTCAGGACTCTCATATCGGATGGATTGATCCTCCGCACATCGATCCCGGCGGGCATTGACGCTTGCCTGCGCTCTCCTTATGGTCCGCCCGCTTCGCAGGGCAGGGCGACCTCGCCGGCAGGCTCAGCTTCATCCGGCAACGTAGAGGCCGGCGGTGCTGCGACAAACGAAGTGTGGACATCGTAAAGGCAGCGCGGATGGAGCAAGAACCTTTCCAGGCGCTGCGCACGTTCGCGACTGTGCATTCGGCGAGGATTTCCTCGCCTTGCGGCTTGCGCGACGGAGAGCTTGCTATCAGACTCAAACCCGATCGATCCCGGTCGATGTATTGTCGGCGTGAGTGCGCGCGCCGTTCGATGCGACTTGGTGGGCCGCGCATATGCAGTGCTTGAACATACGGTTCCTGAATATGCGGTTCTTGAATGTGCGGTGCGTACAGGTGCAGTGCTTACACGTGCAGTGCGTCAATGCTGCTGGACTGATTCCGATTGGGTGAACCGGCCCAGCGACCTCGGAACGTAACCCATGTCGATTGCCGATCTTCTCACACCGAATGCCGTCGTCCCGACCCTCAAGGTAGCCAGCAAGAAGGCGGCCTTGCAGGAGATCGCCGCGCGCGCGGCTGAGCTCACGGGCCTGAACGAGCGCACCGTGTTCGAAGTGCTGATGCAGCGCGAGAAGCTGGGCTCGACCGCCGTCGGCAATGGAATCGCAATCCCGCACGGAAAGCTGCCGCAACTCGATAACCTGTTCGGTCTGTTCGTGCGCCTCGGGCGTCCGATCGATTTCGAAGCGCTCGACAACCAGCCTGTGGATCTGATCTTCCTGCTGCTGGCGCCTGAAGGCGCGGGCGCAGATCATCTCAAGGCATTGGCGCAGGTCGCGCGCCTGCTGCGCGATCCCGCCATCGCCCGCAAGCTGCGCGAATCCGACGAGGCCGAAGCACTTTACGCCGTGCTCACGCAGCCACCCGCGGTGCACTGACGCGGGCGGCGCGCCGCCCTTGCATTACGCCTTGGCGTCCGCGCGTTGCGCCGCGGTCAAATAATCCATCGCTGCCTGAACGCCGCCCTTGTTGTGAGGAATTCCGGCAAGGCCGAGCGCCATCTCGACCCCTGCCAGCGCGCCGACGATCGTTAGATCGTTGGTATCGCCGAGATGGCCGATGCGGAAAATTTTTCCTGCGACTTTGGAAAGGCCGGTGCCGAGCGAGATGTCGTAGTTCGACAGCGCTACCTTGCGGAACGCATCGGCATCATGCCCGTCGGGCATCAGCACCGCGGTCAGCGAAGACGAATAGTCGCGCGGTTCGCGGCACCAGATCTCGAGCCCCCACGCCTGCACCGCGCGACGCGTCGCTTCGGCATGGCGGTCGTGGCGCGCGAACACGTTCTCGAGCCCTTCCTCGTGCAGCATGTCGATCGCCTCGGCGAGCGCATAAAGCATGTTGGTCGCGGGCGTGTAGGGAAAGTAGCCGGTCTTGTTGGCGGCGATCATTTCGTCCCACGCCCAGAACGACCGCGGCAGCCGCGCGTTCTTCGTTGCCGCCAGCGCCTTGTCGCTCACCGCGTTGAACGAGAGGCCGGGCGGCAGCATCAGCCCTTTCTGCGAACCGCCTACCGTTACGTCCACGCCCCACTCGTCGTGACGATAGTCGATCGAGCCGAGCGAGGAGATCGTATCGACCATCAGCAGTGCCGGGTGGCCCGCCTCGTCGATCGCCTTGCGCACCTGGTCGATGTGCGAGATGCAGCCGGTCGAGGTCTCGTTGTGCACGACGCACACCGCCTTGATCGCGTGCTCCTTGTCCTCCTTCAGCCGCGCAGTGATCGCAGCCGGCGGCGCCCCCGTGCGCCAGTCGGTGGTGAGGAACTCCGGCACCAAACCGATCTTGGTCGCCATGGTCTTCCATAGCGTGGCGAAATGGCCGGTCTCGACCATCAGCACGCGGTCGCCGGGCGAGAGCGTGTTGACGAGCGCGGCCTCCCAGGCCCCGGTACCGGAGGCGGGATAGATGACCACCGGTCCGGCGCAGCGGAACACGGTCTTGATGCCGTCCAGCACCCGCTTGCCCAGCCGCGCGAAATCCGGCCCACGATGGTCGATGACGGGCATGTCCATCGCCCGCAGGATGCGGTCAGGGACCGGCGTCGGCCCCGGAATCTGCAGGAAATGGCGTCCGGCGGTGCGGGAGGCGTTCTGGGGCATGATGATGCTCGCTTGGACTGCTCAACTTCTACGATGTATCGTGCTATAGAATTTCCACGTTTGGCAAGCAAACGGCAGCCTGCGGACGGTAGCGGACGGCGGAAATGACGAAGCTTTTGGAGCAGGCCATCGAGCAAATTCGCGAACTCTCGGCTGAGGATCAGGACAGGGCTGCCTCGCTGCTACAGGAGTTCTTGCGAGAGAAGGTCGAGCCGATAGAACTCGACGCAGAAACACGAGCGGCAGTCCAGGAGGGGCTGGCGCGGGCGGATCGCGGCGAGTTTGTCAGCGACGAAGAAATGGATGAATTCTTCCGCCGTCACGGCGCATGAAAATCTTTTATACGACGCGCGCGGGTGCCGATCTGGAGGCCATTTCTTCTTTCCTGAGACGGCGCTCGCCGCACGCCTCTGATAGCGTCATTCAGGAACTTCGAAAGCAGATTGGGGCTCTGTCGGATTTTCCATTAAAGGGCACGCCCACCGCCACAGTCGGCACCCGGCGACTAACGATCAGCCGTTATCCCTACCTGGTTTTCTATCGTCCAGAAGAAGACACGATTTCCATTCTCCACATCCGCCACGCCAGTCGCCGGCCGTGGGGAGGCGGTGAGGACTGATGCCAGCCACTGTCATGCCCGGCCTGGAGCGCCGCCTGAAAGCGGAAGTGAGCGGCGACGTGCTGTTTGGCGCGTTCGACCGCGGACGCTATGCGACCGATGCGTCGCACTATCAGATGATGCCGCTCGGCGTGGTCGCGCCGCGCACCGTTGCGGAAGCCGAACGGGCGCTGGCGATCGCGCGCGCGGAAGGCGTGAGCGTCACTGCGCGCGGCGGCGGCACTTCGCAGAGCGGGCAGACGATCAACCACGCGCTGGTCGTCGACTGTTCCAAGCACCTGAACAAGATCCTCGAACTTGATGTCGCGGGACGTCGCTGCGTGGTCGAACCCGGCATCGTGCTCGATGACCTCAATCGCCAGCTTCGGGCCCATGGCCTGTGGTTTCCGGTCGATGTCTCCACCGCTTCGCGCGCGACCATCGGCGGCATGACCGGCAACAACTCCTGCGGCGGACGCTCGCTGCGCTACGGCACGACACGCGACAATGTGCTCTCGGTCGATGCGGTGCTCGCCGACGGCGCACGCGCGCATTTCGGTCCGGTCGCGCCCGATCTTTCCGATCTGCCGGACGGTTCGCCATTGCGGCCGATCGCGCAGGACCTCGTCCGGATTGCAGCGCGCGAAGCGGACGAGATCGCAGAGAAGTATCCGAAAGTGCAGCGCCGCGTCGGCGGCTACAATCTCGACGCGCTCGCGCCGGGCCGCAACGACGTCAACCTGGCGCATATTCTCGTCGGCTCCGAAGGCACACTCGGCTTCACGACACGCGTCGAACTCAAGCTGTGGCCGGTGCTCGGCAAGCGGGCGCTCGGCGTCTGCCATTTCGGCAGCTTCTACGCGGCGATGGATGCCGCGCAGCATCTGGTACGGCTCGGGCCGATCGCGGTCGAACTGGTCGATGCGACGATGATCGCGCTGGCGGGCGAGATCGCGATGTTCCGTCCGACGCTGGAGCGCTTTGTGCGCGGCGAGCCCCAGGCACTGTTGCTCGTCGAATTCGACGAAGGCGAGGAAGAGAACGCGCGGCGGCTCAAGCAGTTGCACGCGGTGATGGGTGATCTCGGCTTCGGTTGGGACCGCTCCGGTGCGCATTGGGGCGGCGTGGTGGATGTGCTCGACGCCGGCCTTCAGGGGGCGATCGCCGACATCCGCACGTCCGGTCTCAACATCATGATGTCGATGAAGGATGCGGGGAAACCGGTCTCCTTCGTCGAGGACTGCGCGGTGCCGCTCGAACATCTCGCCGACTACACCGCGCGCCTCACCGAGGTTTTCGAGAAACACGGCACGCGCGGCACATGGTACGCGCATGCTTCGGTCGGCTGCCTGCACGTGCGTCCGATCCTCAATCTGCGGCTCGAGAAAGACGTGAAGGCCATGCGCGCGATCGCCGAGGAGGCGTTCGCGATGGTGCGCGAATATAAGGGCTCGCATTCCGGCGAGCACGGCGACGGGCTGGTGCGCTCGGAATTTCACGAGGCGATGTTCGGCTCGCGCCTCACGCGGGCCTTCGAGGAGGTGAAGGACCGTTTCGACCCGACGGGCCTCTTCAATCCCGGCAAGATCGTGCGCGCGCCGAAGTTCGATGACCGCGGCAATTTCCGCTACGCGCCGGGCTACCATGGCGGCGCCATGACGACCGAACTCGACTGGTCCGCCTGGCCCGGTGCCGGCGGCGGATTCCAAGGCGCGGTCGAGATGTGCAACAACAACGGCGCCTGTCGCAGTCTGGCGGGCGGCGTGATGTGCCCGTCCTACCGCGTCACGCGCGACGAGCGCGACGTCACGCGCGGACGCGCCAATACGCTGCGGCTCGCGATCACCGGCCAGCTCGGGCCGAACGCATTCACGTCCGAAGCGATGGCCGAAGCGCTCAAGCTCTGCGTTTCCTGCAAGGGCTGCCGGCGCGAATGCCCGACCGGCGTCGACATGGCGCGCATGAAGATCGAAGTGCTGGCGGCGCGCGCCAAGCGCTTCGGGCTTTCGCTGCACGACCGTCTCGTGGGCTGGCTGCCGCGCTATGCGCCATGGGCGGCGCGCGCGCCCTGGCTCGCCAACCTGCGTGATATATTGCCGGGCGCGGCGGCGCTCTCCGAGAAGCTGGCCGGCTTCAGCGCGCGCCGCACGCTGCCGCGCTGGCGCAGCGACTGGTTCCGGGATGACGGTGCAGATGCCGAAAGCAACGCAAATACCGAAAACAACGGCCGTGAAGTCGTCCTGCTGGTCGACACCTTCAACCGTTACTTCGAGCCGGAGGTGGTGCGGGACGCCCTGGCGGTATTGAAGGCCGGCGGCTATCGCGTGCATCTCGCAAGGCCGGAGCAGGGCGCGCGGCCGCTGTGCTGCGGCCGCACATTCCTCGCCGTGGGCCGTATCGACGAGGCACGGCAGGAGGCGAGCCGCGTACTGGAAGCTCTGCGCCCGTTCATCGAGCGCGACCTTCCCATCATCGGACTGGAGCCAAGCTGCCTGTTCACATTCCGCGATGAACTGCCCGCGATGCTGCCGGGCGAGGCGGCGGCGCGACTGTCCCGGCAGGCGATGCTGTTCGAAGAATTCCTCGCTCAGGAAGCGTCGGAGGGCCGGCTGCAACTGCCGTTCAGGCGTGTCGAGAAACAAGCGCTGCTGCACGGCCACTGCCATCAGAAGGCATTCGGCGCGCTCGGCGCGACGGAGCGCGTTCTCAAAATGATCCCCGGTCTGAATGTCCAGACGATCGAGTCGAGTTGCTGCGGCATGGCGGGCGCATTCGGCTATGACGCCGACACCATCGACGTATCGCTGGCGATGGGCGAACTCTCGCTGCTGCCGGCCGTGCGCGCGGCCGAGGCCGACGCCATCGTCGTCGCCGATGGCACTTCATGCCGCCACCAGATCAAGGACGGCACAGGACGCCAGGCGATGCATGCGGCGCGGGCGCTGGCCATGAGTCTCGAAGGCGGGAGAGCAGATTGAGTGAGCCGCAACCCGGCGCTCCGCCGGCCGGTCGCCGCGCCGCGTTGCGCATGGTCGCCGGCCTGGGCGCTCTCGCGCTGCTCGGTGCATTGATTGCGCTGACGTTGATCGCGTTACCTGACGCGCATGGTCAGCGGCGGGAAGCTCTGACCAGGCCGACGGCGATCGAGATCACGGCGCATGCGCTGCCCGGCTTCCGGGTGAGCGATGCGCAGCGCCGTTCCTTCGGCCCGCTCACCTTTCGCGGCGGGCTGGTGCTGACGTCGAAGCATCCGGATTTCGGCGGCATCTCGGGTATTCGTCTTCAACCGGACGGCGCGCGGTTCCTTGCCGTCACCGACCGCGGCAAATGGCTGCGCGGGCGCCTCACCTATGACGGCGTCTCGCCGTCAGGTGTGACCGATGCCGAAATCGCCCCGATCCTTGGCGCGAACGGACGGCCGATCGCGACGCGCCGGGGCTGGTTCGATGCCGAGTCGCTCGCCATGGACGGCGGGCGGGCCTATGTCGGACTGGAGCGCGTGCACCAGATCCTGTCGTTCGACTATGGCAAGCACGGGCTGCTCGCGCGCGGCCGCCCGATCAGCGTCCCTGCGGACTTCAAGACGCTGCCCTCCAACCAGGGCCCTGAGGCGCTGGTGGTGCCGGCGAAGGGCCAGCCGCACGCCGGCACGCTGATCGTGCTTTCGGAGCGTGCGCTGGACGCGCAGGGAAACATCCGCGGCTTCCTGCTATCGGGAAAGAAGCATGAGAGTTTCGCCATTCGCCGCAGCGATGATTTCGACATCACCGATGCCGCGATAACGCCCAAGGGCAATCTGCTGGTCCTCGAACGCAGCTTCTCGCTGCTCCGCGGCGTGCGGATGCGGATGCGCCAGATCCCGCTCAAGGACATCGCGCCCGGTGCGGTAGTCGACGGGCCGATGCTGATCTATGCCGACCACGGCTATCAGATCGACAATATGGAAGGCCTGGCCGTGCACCAGGATGCGTCGGGTAGCGTCGTGCTCACGCTGATATCGGACGACAATTTCTCCAGGCTCCAGCGCACGCTCCTGCTGCAGTTCACGCTGACCGAGCCGTAGAACGCGCCGCTTTCCGGAAAGTCCGTTACCTGAAGGCCGACCTGAACGCTGTTTGCCCACGGCCGCGTTGTCGCGAGAGACCTTTGCGAAACTCTCAGCGGTCATTCCGGGGCGGCGCGTGAGCGCCGAGCCCGGAATCCATAACTCCTGCCTCTCATCCAAAAGCGCGACCGGGAGTATGGATTCCGGCCCTCGCGTCGCTCGGCCGGAATGACGGCCGAGAGATTTGCAGCGGCGCCGTCGCGGGAATGCCTCTTTACGCGGCAGCGGCTTGCTGGTTCTGGACCGGGCGCTCGAACAGCATCCGCCGCTCGAAGAAGGTGGAGCGGAAGAACGGATAGCGGCGGTGCACCTGCTCGACCATCGCCGGGTAGTCGAGCATCATCAGGCTGATCGGCTTCTCCAGCGACGGATAGGGCCGCGGCGGGCATACCGGGCGATGCCCGAATATGCGCTTGTAGAAGGCCTGATGCTCAGCCCGCACGGTGGCGAGAATGCCGCTCGCCTTGAAGTACTCGCCGGCCAGCCATCCGATGCGGACCGTGATGTAAGGCAGTTCCGGATAGGCGCGCGCGATCCCGAAGTCGGCGACGAAACGGGTCGGGTCGATGATCACCTTGCCCGCTTCGATGGCGGGAGAAAGCAGGTCGGAAAAGACGTTGAGCGCCGGCAGCGCGTCCTGGGGCTTGGCCGCGACGTGGAGGCGGATCGAACTCGCTAGTTCTCCATCGAGATAGATGCCGAAGATCCAGCAATTGGGCGTGTCGTCCAGCGCGTCGGTATAGCGGGGCGGGTGGCTCGGCTTGATCGCGCCCTCGCGCAGATAGGCATCATATCGCAGGCGGAAGATCGCCTCGCGCTCCTCCGCCGTGTCGGCACGGCGATAGTCGACGCGTTCAAGCAGGGATGTGACGCGCTCAGGGAAACTGGGTGCCGACAACGCAGCAGCACTCATTCTGGCCTCCTCACCAAGCGGCTCCGCAACCGCTTGTTAAGGGACATTAACGTTTGATTAGGAAATTCAAAAGGCCGAACTGCGATTAACCTCGCAGTAAGGTTAATTGGAACTGGAACAATCGCATTCGGGAGCGTGCCGGAACCTGCGATGCGATACTAATTGCGGCGACTGGGCGGCAGCGCACGACGCCGGTACGAGGCATCGCCACCTTGTTCTATGGCCTTGTTCGCGCGTCGCTTATTGCGATGGGGCGGGAGCCGTTTTCCGCAAGCGCCGCGCGGTTCCCCTCGCGCGAGCGCTGGCGCGATACGATCCGGCTTGCGGTATCTGCGGAGGTGCGGTTAAGCGACGCGCTCTTCCAGCGAGGTGCGCGCATATAGCAGCTTGCGGATGTCGCGGCTCGCAACCGGGCGGCTGAAGAGGTATCCTTGTGCCTCATTGATGCTGGGCTGCCGGGCGATCAGGCCAAGCTGCTCCTGCGTCTCGACACCTTCCATCACCACCGAGAGGCCGAGTTGGGCGCTCAGATGCGCCACGCCGTACAGCAAGGTCAGCGACCGTTCGCTGGTCTCGATCCCCTGCAGGAAGGAGCGGTCGATCTTGACCTTATGGAACGGGAAGCTGTGCAGATAACTGAGGCTCGAATAGCCGGTGCCGAAGTCGTCGAGCGAGATGCGCACGCCGAGGTCGCGGATCTGCTGCAGGCTGACCCGCGTCGCCTGGGTATCGTGCAGCAGCGCGGACTCGGTGATCTCGATCTCCAGACGGCTGGGGTGCAGACCCGAGAGCGTGAGCGCGTGGCGGACGGCCGTCGTGACGCCGCCCCTTCGGAACTGGATCGGCGACAGGTTGACGGCGACCCGCACGTCGCTAGGCCACTTCGTGCATTCCATGCAGGCCTTGTTCAGGACCCGCTGGCCGATCTCCACGATCAGGCCCATCTCTTCGGCGATCGGAATGAACTCGGCCGGCGAGACCATGCCGCGCTCGGGATGCGGCCAGCGCAGCAGGGCTTCGCAGGTCGATACGTGGCGCGTGGTGAGGTCGAAGATCGGCTGGTAGTAGAGTTCGAAAGCGTCGTTGGCGATCGCGTTCCGCAGGTCCAGTTCGAGGTTGCGGCGCGCCTGCGCCTTCACGTCCATGTCGGGCTCGAAGAAGCGCCATCCGGCGCGGCCGTCCGACTTGGCGCGGTAGAGCGCCATATCGGCGTTCTTGAGCAGCAGGTCGACGTCGCGGCCGTCGCCGGGCGCGAGAGCGATGCCGATGCTGGCGCCGATGACCACCTGGTTGCCGTCGATCTCATAGGTCGTGCCCAGCACGTCGACGATCCGGCGCGCGAGCGACGCCGCCTGATCGGGGCCACTTGCCGGATATTGCAGCACGACGAATTCGTCGCCGCCGAAACGGGCAATGATGTCCGACTCGCGCACAATGCCGCGCAGCCGTTCCGCCACCGCGCAGAGCAGGCGGTCGCCGACCGGGTGGCCGAGCGTGTCGTTCACCTGCTTGAACTGGTCGAGATCGACAAAGAGCACCGCCGCCGTTCCGCCGCGACGGGTCGAGGCCAGCACGCGCTCCATCTGCTCATGGAAGGAGGTGCGGTTGAAAAGGCCGGTCAGCGCGTCGTAGCGGGCGAGATACTGGATCTTGGCCTCGGTATTCTTGCGCTCGGTCACATCCTCCGCCAGCACGACGGAGCCGCCATTGTCCATTGCCTGGAACGTGAAAACCAGCGTGCGGTCGTCGCGGATGTCGATGACGAGTTCACCCGTGGATGTGCCGGCAAGGCGCGAGGCGAATTCGTTCGCGACGCGATCGACGGATGACGCCGCGATCGTGCCGATCTGGGCGCAGTTGCGCAGCAGGTCGCGGATCGACGGGCTGCGCCGGAAGACGTCGGGCTGCACCCCGAGCAGTTCGACCAGCCGCCGGTTGAACACCACCAGCGAGCCATCCGGGTCGAACATGCACAGCCCGTGCGGCATGTTGTTGAGCGCGGTGTCGAACCGGTTGGCGAGCAGGCTCACGTCGCGGGTGGCGATCACCGCGTCGAGCAGCGTCCGCCGCAGGCGATCGGAGATGAATTTGAGGCTGGCAAAGAACGGAACCAGGATCAGCCCGAAGGCGAGATAGGCCGGATCGCGCGTGAGGCTGACCGCACCCACCATCGGGATGCTGGCGAAGATGATCTGCGCGTTGACCAGCCGGCTGCTCGCGAAATTGCGCCCCGAAATGCCGACGAGATAGGCAAGCGTGGTCGAGAAGCTGACGAGATGGACAAATTCGTCCGATGTGCGCGCAAAGGCGACCAGACACCACGTTCCCAGCAGCGCGACATAGGCCGCTGCGCCGGTGACGTAGCGCATCTCCCAGATGGCGGCCGTGTCGGCGGTGAGCGCAGCGCGCTGGCGCGCGAAGGCCCGCATGTCGAGTGCGCGAATGCAGGCAACTGCCGCGATGGCGACGGCACAGGCATAGATGAGCGGTTCGTTGACCCGGAAGGCGGTGATCAGGGCCAGAACCGAGGCCGCCATCGAGCCGATGAAAAGCGTCCGCGAGTCGCTATAGAGGTTTGCGACCAACGAAAGATAGATGTCCGGCGGCAGGTCTGCCGGGCGCGCGGGACGCTTTATGCGCTGCCAGAATCGCATGGAACGGGCTCGAGATTACACAAGCGTAATATGCTTGGCGGCCATGAAGATTTGGTTCTGCGATCGAGCGCATTTCCTTTCAATCCCGTTAGCCTTACTTTCGGGTTAACGATGCGGCGCTCTTCCAGTCTCGGTGTTCGTGCACCAGCGTAGTGCGAATCTTGATTCAGCCTATCGGCAAGTCTTTCCGGATGCACGGCGAATTCCCTTCACCGTCCCGGAATGACCACTGAGCGTTTCGCAGAGACCGTGCACCCGTCAGCCGGGAAGCCGTCCTTCGATAGGATAGGCGGGATCGTTGTAGCCGGGCGTCGAGGGGTGGCCGGGCGAGACCAGAGCGTCGATGAAGGCCTCGTCCTCGGCGGTGAAGCGATAGTCGAGGGCGGCGCTGTAGTCGGCCCACTGTTCCGGCGTGCGCGGACCGGCGATGGCGGCGGTGATGAGACGGTTGTTGAGCACCCAAGCCATCGCAAACTGGCTGGCGGGAACGCCGCGGCCTTCGGCGTAGCGCCGGATCTCCTGCGCGGTCTCCAGCGAATCCTCCCGCCACTCGGCCTGCAGCATCCGCTTGTCGCGGCGGCCGGCGCGGGTTTCGGACGGAGGCGCAGCCCCGGGCAGGTATTTGCCCGTCAGAATGCCGCGCGCGAGCGGGCTGTATGCCACCACGCCGAGGCCGAAATGCGCGCAGGCCGGCAGTTGCTCGGCCTCCGCGGTCCGGTTGAGCGCGTGGTAATAGGGCTGGCTGGCGATCGGGCGATCGATGCCGAGGCTGTCGCAGATGCGGCAGATCTCGGCGACGCGCCAGGAGCGGTGGTTGGAGACCCCGAAATAGCGCACCTTGCCTTGCCGTATCAGGTCCGCGATGGCCCGCACGGTTTCCTCGAGCGGGGTCGCGTGGTCTTCCTTGTGCAGGTAGTAGATGTCGATCGTCTCGGTGCCGAGACGGCGCAGGCTGCGCTCGGCGGCGAGCATGATCCAGTGCCGCGTCAGCCCGCGCCCGTTAGGCCCTTCCCCGGTGGCGTTGCCGACCTTGGTAGCGAGCACCCACTGGCCGCGCGCATTGGCGATGGCGCGCCCGGTGATCTCCTCCGACCGGCCGCCGCCATAGGTGTCGGCCGTGTCGATGAAGTTTATCCCTTCGTCGCGCGCCTGCGCCACGAGGCGGGCGGCCGTCGCCTCGTCGGTCGGGCCGCCGAAGTTCATCGTGCCGAGGCACAGGGGAGAGACCTTCAGCCCGCTGCGTCCGAGCTTGCGATACTGCATCCCCTGTCCCCCGTCTTTCAGGACTTGCTCTCAGAGTCCGGCCGGAAATGAATCGCGACCTGTCAACCACGTGTCCCGGGCGCAGCGCAGCGCGAAGCGGTGCGCTGCAGAACCGGGACCCCGGTAAAGTTCAGGAAACCGGGCCCCCGCGTCTGCGGTGCATCACTTCGTGCTGCACCGCGCGCGGGGAAAGGCAGAGATAAGCGATTGAATCGGTTCGGCTCATTCCCCGCCAGGCTCTCAGGACTTCCGGTCAGGACTTGGCCGGCGCGTATTTGCCGGTGAGCTGCGGCGTGGTCGGGCCGGGCAGCCCCTTCTCCTCATGCTGGAGGCGGGTGTCGCGCGCCCAGGTCCGCTTCAGGTCGTCGCGCACCTTGATGCGGAGCTTACCGAGGCCCTCGGTCTCCAGTTCGACCACGTCGCCGTCCTGGAAAGCGTTCAGGCCCCGATGATTGGTGCCGGTCGCCAGGATGTCGCCGGGTTCGAGCGTGTGGATCGACGTCAGCCACTCGATGCAGCGCGGAATCTGGTGCGCCATGTCGTTGGTGTTGAAGTTCTGCATCACGGTGCCGTTCACCCACAGCCGGATCTGCAGATTGTGCGGGTCGCGGATCTCGTCGGCCGTCGCGAGATACGGACCGATCGGCGCGAAGGTTTCCCGCGACTTCATCTGGAAGAACGTGTTGCCGGCCGGCGGCAGCCCGCGCGCCGAACCGTCGATGAAATTCATGTAGCCGAACACGTAGTCCATGGCGTCGGCCGCCTTGACGTTGCTGGCACGCTTTCCGATCACGAGCGCCATCTCGGCCTCGCCTTCGAAGATGGTGGCGGGCACGTCCGGCAGCACCATGGTCTCGTCAGGGCCGATGATGCCGACCGGCGCCTTGTGGAAGGCGTTGATCGGCGCCGGCTCGCTGCGGGTGCCGTCCTCCATGTAATTGACCGCCATGCAGACGATGTTGCCCGGCTTCGGCAGCGGCGGGCGAAGACGCACGCTGGCGACCGGCACGCCGGAGGCGCTTGCCGCGGCGCTTTCGAGGCGCGGCCGGTACTGCGCGAACCGCTCGATCAGGGCGGAGATCAGATTGTGGGGGCCGGTATGCGGAATGTCGCTGACCACGTCGGTGACGTCGACGACCGTATCCCCCTTCAGAACGCCCAAACGAAAGTCGTTGAAATAGACCAGTTTCACTTGGCTTCTCCTGACGTTTCCTGTCGTAAAACCATTCGGCCGTCGCGCGCCGTCGCGGCCGCTCCGCATTCTCGGCGAGGCAAGGGACGTGGTCGCTGACTATAGCGGAGGCGTTGCACGGACGCCTCACCTCTTTTTCATAATTGCCATTCTGCAGCCGCGGGCGGGCATGTCGGCGGGCATGGGGCAGCGCAAGCCATGAAAGGGTCACAAGTGCTGCCCATCGTCGATTGCAATACCGCCCATCGTATAATGTAAGACAGCCGCTGCGGGGCTGTTGTGGTTGGGCCACCGATAGAAAATGTCCCGGAAGGCCGTCTCGCGAATGTCCAGCAGTCTGAAGCGTGTTGGCGTGGGCGTCGCCCTCTGCGTGGTGCTGATGTTAGGCATCCTCGCAGTGCCGGCGCTGCTCGTGCGCGCTGATGACGTACGCGAGGCCGTCAAGGCGGAAATCCGCAACGCCACTGGCTTCGATCCCGTGCTGGCGGGCGGCGTGTCGGTGCATCCGTTCCCCAGCAGTTCGGCGAGCTTCTTCGATGTGAGCCTCGGCGACGGTGAAGGCCCGCCGCCGCTCAAGGCCGACCGGCTGGTCGCGCAACTCCGGTTCCTGCCGTTGCTGATGGGACGCATCGAGGTCGCGCACATCACGCTCGTCGAGCCGCAGATCCTGATCGAGCTCGACGCCGACGGGCAGTCGAACTGGTCCGGACTTATGACCGCCCTGCTCAGGACGCTGAAGCCCGGCACGCGTCCGGCCTCGGCCGTATCGTTCTCCGAGATCCGCCTGGTCGGCGGCAGCGCGCTGGTGCGCGATCATGGGCGCGAAGTCACCGAGGTTCTGAGCGCCGTCGACCTGTCGCTGGCCTGGCCGGCAATGTCGACAAGCTTTGCGGGCACCGGGCAGTTCGTCTGGCGCGCGGAACAGGTCGATGTCAGCCTTGCGCTGTCGGACTTCGCCGCCGCGCTGGCGGGCGACCGTTCCGGCATCCGGCTGCGGGTGACGTCGGCGCCGATGAAGCTGGCATTCGACGGGAATGTCAGCCACCGGCCGTCGCTGCGGCTCGAGGGGGCGCTGGTTGCCGACAGCACGTCCCTGCGGGAAGCGCTGCATTGGGCCGGCCGCCGCACCTTGCCGGGCGGCGGGCTCGGCCGCGCCGCCATCAAGGCGCAGACGAGCGTCGTCGGCAATGTCGTTTCCTTTACCGGCCTCAATCTCGATCTCGACGGCAACGTCGCCGAAGGCGCCATCACGCTGACCACCGGCTCGCGTCCTTCGTTGCAGGGAACGCTGGCGACGAAAGACCTCAACCTCACGCCCTACGTGTCCGAGGTTCGCCTGCGCTCGAACCACGATCGGCATTGGAACCGGACACCGATAACTTTGGACGGGCTTTCCAGCGTCGATTTCGACCTGCGGCTCTCCGCGTCCCGCATCACGCTCGGCGACTCCCGTGCGGGCAACACGGCAGTCGGCGCCAGCCTGCGCAACGGCCACCTCGCGCTGACGATCGGCGAATCCGCGGCGTTCGGCGGCGTGCTCAAGGGATCGTTCTCTCTCGGCAAGCTCGACACGGGTGCGGCGATCAAGGCCGAGGTCCGTTTCAGCGACGTCGATCTCGACGCCTGCCTGCGCTCGGTTCTGAGCCTTCGACGGCTTGAGGGCCGGGGCGATCTCGCGCTGCAGTTCGAGGCGCGGGGCGACAGTATCGAAGGCCTCACCCGTTCCCTCAACGGCGGCGCGCAGTTGACGGCGCGGCAGGGCGCCATCAACGGGCTCAATGTGGAGCAGCTTCTTCGGCGCCTCGAACGCCGGCCCTTGTCCGGCACCGGCGATTTCCGCACCGGGCGCACGCCGTTCGAAGCGCTGGCGGTTGATGTCAGGTTCGAGAAAGGCCGTGCGACGGTCGAGAAGGTTCTGCTGGAGTCTAACCCCGTGCGTCTCGCGCTCGGCGGTTCGGCGTCGGTCACCTCCCGTCAACTGGACTTCAAGGGTGTTGCGACTTTGGCGCCCGCGACAGCAGCCGAGCACGCGGCATTCGAACTGCCGTTCGTGGTGCGCGGAAGCTGGGAAGATCCCATCATGCTGCCGGACGTTGCCAGCCTCATCCAGCGGTCCGGCGCCGCCGCGCCGTTGCTCGACGCGGTGCGCAGCCGGAGCGCACGCGAAGCGGCACGCACTGCGATCGAGCAGATCACCGGCAGCGACTCATCGAAGTCGCCTGAGCGCGAGAGGCCGACCGCGCCCGCGCTTGCACCCCAGCAGCATTCTTCGCCCATCGACTGATCAGACCCGACGCCACAGGCTGTCTCTGCAGGCACGCGGCGGCCGGCGGTTATGCTATTATTGCTTGAGTACAGCGATCAGGAACGCCTGAGCAGCGACATGGCCGACCAGCGGTGCGAAGGGCAAGATCGTGTGTTTGGCGCGGGCCTCGATGACATCATCATCGTGCCAGTCGCCGCGGTCGCATACATTGTGCGCTCGGTGTTCAGGGCGCTGTTGCGGTTGCTCGTCCGCCTGTTGGATTATGCTTTCCCGATCCTGCTTCAGGTCGCGCGCTTTCCGCTCTTCACCCTGCGCATCATCGGCGACGCTTTGGCTGCGCTCGCGCGCGGCGTCATCGCGCTGCTGCCGATCGGCGGCGACAGGCGCGCGGCGTGGCGGGAATATGTGAGCCAGGCCTGGGCGTGGCTGCGCGCGAAGATCAGCTACAAGGCGTTCGAGGAATACATCCACCACCTGTTCGAAGACGGCATGGCGTGGGTGTTCCGCACCTGCCGCACGCTGTCGCCGACCGCGGCGCTGCTGGTGCTGGTCGGCGCCATTCTCTGGTTGCCGATTTCCTTCGCCCTCGCGACCGGCATGCACGCGATCCTGTTCGCAAAGGTGGCGGTCTGGCCCGCCTGGCTGCAGCTGCTGCATCCCGTCGCGACCATCATCGCCAAGAGCAAGCTCCTCGTCCTGCCGGCCTATCCGGCCGCATGGCCGCGCGCGAAGGAGCACCCGCTGGTGCAGTCGCTCATGGCTTTCGGGCGCTACGTTGCGGCACACTACATCGTGCGCAAGACCGTCTACCGCTATCGGCAGACGGCCTATGTCGCGCACATCGTCAGGAACGATCTTGCGCGGGCGGCCGAGCGCGCGGGCGTGACGCGGGTCGGGCAGCGCGTGCTGGCCGCGATCAATGCCGCCGCGGCATGGGCCGGCGCTTTCCTTCGCCGCGCAGCCGTGGTCGCGGTAAGCGTGCTGTCGAGTATGCCGCTGATCGGTGCGGTCGTGCGGCGCTATGCGAGCCACTACGAAGCCGTGCCGCCGGAGCCTGCCGAGAAACTGAGCAAGCGCGTAAGCGGTTTCTATGCGCGCTGGTCGGTCAAGCTCACGGCGGAATACTACGAAGAGAAGGACAGGGCGGAAGCGGCGAAAGCCTCCGCCGCCGCGGCGAAGCCGGCATCCGCCGCATAGAGCATCGCTCCGAAAAGTGGACGCCGGTTTTCGGAAATAGCAATGCTGTAGGGTCTCGCCTTTAACGCTTCGTCTGCTTGCCCGCGCGCGCCAGCAGTTCCTCGACTTGCGGCAGGATGCCGCGGACGATCACGGCAACGCCCTCGGCGGTCGGGTGAATGCCGTCCTTCTGATTGAGGTTCCGCTCGGCGGCGACGCCTTCCAGAAAGAAAGGATAGAAGATGACGCCGTGCTTGGCGGCGAGCGCGGGATAGATCGCATCGAAGCGCTGCGCATAGTCCGGGCCGAGATTGCGCGGTGCGCGCATGCCGGCAAGCAGCACCGGGATGTCGCGCGACCTGAGACGGCTCAGAATGTCATCCAGCGCCTTGCTGGTGACGTCGGGATCGATCCCGCGCAGGGCATCATTGGCGCCGAGTTCGACGATCACGCCGGCGACATGGTCCGGCACCGACCATTCGACGCGGGCGAGACCACCCGACGCGGTGTCGCCCGACACGCCGGCATTGATGACCTCCACCTTGTAGCCCTTCTCCAGCAAGGCGCGCTGCAACTGGGCCGGAAACGCTTCGTTCTGCGCCACCCCCAGCCCGGCGGTGAGCGAGTCGCCGAGCGCGACGATGCGGAGGGTGTCAGTGGTGGCCGCTGCCTGCGCATGGGCCTTCGGTGCCGCAGCAAGTCCCAAACACAGCAGAGCGGCGATGAAAGCTATCGCCCGCAGCGCCGATGCAGCGGAACGGGACCTGCTCCGGTTCGCCGGCGCGGTTCTCAATAAAGCCATGCTCGGCGCGAAGGAGTTGCTGGCGCCCGGTTGGAAATCCGCCGCCGCGCCCCGATATGTCCGATAGTCCAGCGCCGGCGGAAAGTTGCCGCCGGCCTCGCGTGTCGTCTCCGTCCTGCGTCCGTCCATCAGCGAAGGCCCTTACTTACGTGAACCAACAAGAGCACGATTCGCGCGCCACAGGGTCGCGCGCCACTGGGGCGACGCCGCCGGCGATTGCCCTTTCGGGCGTCAACCTCTCGCTCGGCCGGGGCGCGGCCCGCGTGCATATCCTCAAGGACATCACCCTTGAAATAGGCCAAGGTGAGGCTGTCAGCCTCGTCGGCCCGTCCGGCTCGGGCAAGTCCACGCTGCTGATGCTGATGGCCGGTCTCGAACGGCCCGATACGGGCACCATACGGGTCGCGGATACCGATCTTGGCGCGCTCGACGAAGACGGCCTCGCGCGCTTTCGCGGCCGGCACGTCGGTATCGTCTTCCAGTCCTTTCACCTCATCCCGACCATGACCGCGCTCGAGAATGTCGCGGTGCCGCTCGAACTCGCGGGCGCCGGTAACGCGTTCTCCCGCGCCGAGAAGGAATTGCGCAGCGTCGGCCTCGGCGAGCGGCTGAGCCACTATCCGGCGCAGCTTTCCGGCGGCGAGCAGCAGCGGGTGGCGATCGCGCGCGCGCTCGCGCCGAACCCGGCAATCCTGGTCGCCGACGAGCCGACCGGAAACCTCGACGAGGCGACCGGCAAGCAGATCACCGACATCATCCTTTCCGGCCATGAGGAGCGGCGTACCACCCTGGTGCTGGTGACGCACGATCCGGCGCTGGCCGCGCGCTGCGGCAGGGTGATCCGCATGCGGTCCGGCAAGGCTGAGGCCGGCGAGCCCGCGCGCGCGGTGCAGGCATGAGCGCCTTTACCGCGAGCCGTCGCCAGAGCCGGCTCTGGCTGCCGCTGCGCCTCGCGCTGCGGGAACTGCGCGGCGGCGTGCGCGGCTTTCTGGTCTTCATCGCCTGCATCGCGCTCGGCGTGATGACGATCGCCGCGGTCGGCTCGTTCGCGCGCAGCCTCACCGATGGTCTTTCGCGCGAGGGCCGCACGATCCTCGGCGGCGACATCGCGTTCTCGCTGATCCATCGCGAGGCGAGTACCGAGGAGCGGGCGTTTCTCGATGCGCGGGGGCGCGTGTCGGAAACCGCGACCATGCGCGCGATGGTGCGCAGCCCCGACAATCAGTCGGCGTTGGTGGAGTTCAAGGCGGTCGACGGCGCCTATCCCCTGTACGGCCAGCTTGTGCTCGATTCCGCTGCGCCGCTCGCCGAGGTGTTCGCGGAGCGTGACGGCGTTCACGGCGCGGCGGCCGAGTCTGCGTTGCTTGCGCGGCTCGGCCTTGAGCCCGGAGCGCGCGTGACGCTCGGCGGGGCGACGCTCGAAATCCGCGCCGTCATCCGCAGCGAGCCCGACAAGCTCGCCGGCGGTATTGCCTTCGGACCGCGGCTGATGGCTTCGCAGCAGGCGCTGCGGGCGAGCGGGCTGGTCCAGCCCGGCAGCCTGATCCGCTGGACCTACGCCGTGGCGCTGCCCGAAAATGCGGCAGGCGATCGCGCGGTCGACGCGCTGCGTGACGACGCCCAGACCGCGCTGCCGCAAGCCGGTTGGGAGATCCGCTCGCGCGCCAATGCGGCCCCGCAACTCGAACGCAATATCGAGCGCTTTACGCAGTTCCTCACGCTGGTCGGTCTGACCGCGCTGCTCGTCGGCGGCGTCGGGGTCGCCAATGCCGTGCGCGGCTTCGTGGAGCGCAAGCACGACGTCATCGCGACCATGAAGGCCGTCGGCGCGACCGGCGGCCGCGTCGTGACGCTCTACACGGTGCAGGTGCTTCTGCTGGCGACGATCGGCGTCGCCATCGGCGGCGCCGCCGGTGCGGCGCTGCCATTCGCGATTGCGTCGGCCTTCGGCGCCATCATCCCGCTGCCGCTCGCGCCTGCGGTGCATATGGAAGAACTCGCGCTGGCGGCCGCTTACGGTTTCCTCACGGCGCTGGCCTTTGCGCTGTGGCCGCTCGGCCGCGCGCATGACATCCCGGTATCGGCGCTGTTTCGCGATGCCATCATGCCGGATCGTGTCTGGCCACGCCGGCGCTATCTGATCGCGACGGCAGTCGTCGTCTCCATGCTGATCGGCCTTGCGCTGTTCGCAGCCTATGACCGCAGGATCGCAACGATCTTCGTCGTCGCCGCCGCCGCCGTGCTGGTCGCGCTGCGGCTGATCGCGGGGCTCTTGATGAGCATCGCACGCCGTCTGCCGCGCGTGCGCTCGACGGTGGTCCGCCTCGCTATCGCCAACATCCACCGTCCGGGCGCTTTGACGCCAACGGTGGTGCTCTCGCTCGGTCTCGGCCTTGCGCTGCTGGTGACGGTCGCGCTGATCGACGGAAACTTGCGCCGGCAGTTCCAGGCTGCGTTGCCGGAGCGCGCGCCCGCTTTCTACTTCGTCGACATTCAGCAAAACGATGCCGACCGCTTCCTCTCGGCGCTCTCGAAGGAGGCGCCGGGTGCGCGCATCGAGCAGGTGCCGATGCTGCGCGGACGCATCGCCGCGGTGAACGGCCGCCGCACGGAAGAACTCTCGCCCAGTCCGCAGGTCGCCTGGGCGCTGCGCGGCGATCGCGGCATCACCTATGCGACCACGTTGCCCGAGGGCTCGCGGCTGGTCGCGGGCGAATGGTGGCCGGCGGACTATTCAGGGCCGCCTTTGGTGTCGCTTGAAAAGCGCATCGCCGACGGGCTGGGCCTCGCCATCGGCGACAGCATCACCGTCAACGTGCTGGGGCGCGACATCACTGCGCGCGTCGCCAATCTGCGCACCGTCGATTGGCAGTCGCTCGGCATCAACTTCGTGCTGGTCTATTCGCCCGGCGCGTTCCGTGGCGCGCCCTACACGTCGATCGCGACACTCACCTATCCGAACGGCGGCAGCGAGGCCGCCGAGGTTGCGCTGGCGAAGTCGGTCGCCGACAGTTTTCCGGCGGTGACGATCGTGCGCATCCGCGAGGCGCTGGAATCGGTCGGCGCGCTGATCAGCAATCTCGTGGTGGCGGTGCGCAGCGCGAGCCTGCTCAGCATCCTCTCCGCGATCCTTGTCCTCGGCGGCGCGCTCGGTGCGAGCCATCGCCATCGCGTCTACGAGGCGGTTGTGCTCAAGACGCTGGGCGCGACGCGTCGCCAGCTTGTGAGCGCCTATGCGCTCGAATATTGCGCGCTCGGAACCGCGACTGCGATCTTCGGCGTCGCGACCGGTTCGATCGCGGCGTGGTTCGTCGTCAGCGACCTGATGAACCTGCGCTTCGTATGGCTGCCGGGCCCAGCGCTCGCCGCGGCGGCGGGCGCGCTCGTGCTCACGGTCGGGCTCGGGCTTGCCGGCACGCTGCGCGCGCTCGGCCAGAAGGCTGCGCCGGTCCTGCGCAACCTTTAAGCCACGCGCGATCGCTATGCGGGTGCGGTGCCGCGCCCGCTGCGCGGCGTCTCCAGAATGCCGATCACCGTGCGGTTGAACACCTCCGGCGTCTCGAACTGAATCCAGTGGCCGCCGTCGAGGCGGACGAACTCGGCATCCGTGTCGAGCGACTTCACGAGTTGTTCGCGCGCATCGAGGAACTCGCCGCTCGCGGTCGCGTCGTGGATGCCCCAGATGCCGGCGAGCGGAGCAGAGAATGTCGACAGCGCCCGTCGCCCCGTATCGGTGAGCGAAATCTTCCGGCTGTTGATGCGGGTGCGCACCGTGTTGGTCGACTGGAGATGCAGCGCCAGTCCCTCGATATTGGCGGGGTCGTGCAGCATCAGCACCGCGAGATTGTTGCGGTTCGCCTCGCGGCGCTCGGCTTCCGTGTCGAGGCGCTTCCAGTTGCGCATCTCGCCCATCTTCGGCCGCGGCAGGCCGAGCCCGCCTGCGCCGACGAGCACCAGCCGCGTGATCCGGTCCGGCCGCTCTTTCGCGAGATGGCTGCCCATGACGCCGCCGAACGAGAAGCCGACAATGGCGAACTTCTGCTTGCCCAGAATTTGGTCGATCCCGGTGGCCATGATCGCGGCCATGCTGTCGGCCGTATAGGGATCGGGCGGGGAGGCGGAATCGCCAAAGCCCGGCATGTCCGGGACGATGACCGTGAAGCGCTCGGCGAGTGGCAGGATGTTGCGGATCCAGTGGCTCCACGCGCCATGCCCGCCATGCAGCAGCACAACCGGTGGCCCCGCGCCCCATATCCGCCACGCCATCTCGCCGTCGCCGCAGGGCGTTCCGACTTTTTTTGCCTGCGCCTCGATGGCGGCGACGACGGTCGCCGGATCGTGCGGGTCCACTGTTGCAGCAACGTCCGACAAGAGGATTATCCGTGTTGGTTATGTGAGAGCCGCGTGACCTTATCGGGGAAGCGGCGATGGGAAAAAGCGTCTGACGGTCAGGGTAGATATGCGCTGGACCGTGGGCGGCCCTCGCGCATCCGTCGCCGGAAGCCTATGTTCGGTCAAGCAAAGCATCAATAGGGCGCCCGGCCCGTAGACCAGGACTCTGCTCATGACCGCCGATCCTTCCCTCTCGCTCGTCGACCGGGCCGGTCTCGATCCCGACACGCTGACCCGCGTGATCGGCGAGGGGCTGGCCGGCGCCGACGATGGCGAACTGTTTCTCGAATACCGGCAGTCCGAGATGATGGTGTTCGACAACCATCGGCTGAAGCAGGCCACCTACGACACCGCGCAGGGCTTCGGCCTGCGGGCGGTCAAGGGCGAGGCGGTCGGCTATGCGCATGCCTCTGATCTCTCGGAGCCGGCGCTGCGGCGCGCGGCGGATGCCGTCCGGGCGGTGCAGCGCGGCTATGCGGGCACCTATGCCGCGCCGCCGCCGCGCAGCAATGTGCGGCTCTATGGCGACGAGAACCCGCTCGGCGCGCCGAGCTTCGAGACCAAGGTGAAGCTGCTGCAGGAGATCGACGCCTATGTGCGGGCGCGGGATCCGAAGGTGAAGCAGGTCTCCGTCAGCTTCGGCGCGACCTGGCAGGCGGTGGAGATCATGCGTGCCGACGGCACGACCTATCGCGACGTGCGGCCGCTGGTGCGGGTCAATGTCTCGGTAGTCGCGGGCGCGGGCGACCGGCAGGAGACCGGCAGCGCCGGCTATGGCGGCCGCGAGGGCTTTTCGCGCTTCCTCGACGCCGCGGCGTGGCAGGGAGCGGCTGACGACGCGGTGCGTCAGGCGCTGGTGAATCTCGAATCCGTACCGGCGCCGGCCGGCGAGATGGACGTGGTTCTCGGTGCCGGCTGGCCGGGCGTGATGCTGCACGAGGCCGTCGGCCACGGGCTCGAAGGCGACTTCAACCGCAAGAAGACCTCGGCCTTTGCCGGATTGATGGGCCAGCGGGTTGCGGCGCCGGGTGTCACGGTGGTCGACGACGGCACCATGGCGCAGCGGCGGGGATCGATCTCGATCGACGATGAAGGCACGCCCTCGAACCGCACGGTGCTGATCGAGGACGGCATCCTCGTCGGCTACATGCAGGATCGCCAGAACGCCCGGCTGATGGGCATGAACCCGACCGGCAACGGCCGGCGCGAATCCTATGCGCATGTGCCGATGCCGCGCATGACCAACACCTACATGCTGGCGGGGACGCGCGACCCGGCGGAGATCATCGCCTCGGTGAAGAACGGCATCTATGCCGTCAATTTCGGCGGCGGGCAGGTGGACATCACCTCCGGCAAGTACGTCTTCCAGTGTACGGAGGCGTACCGGATCGAGGACGGCAAGGTCGGTGCGCCGCTCAAGGGCGCGATGCTGATCGGCAACGGGCCGACCGACCTGCATCGGGTCAGCATGATCGGCAACGACCTCAAGCTCGACACCGGCATCGGCACCTGCGGCAAGAATGGGCAGGGTGTGCCGGTGGGCGTCGGCCAGCCCACGCTGCGGATGGACAGCATCACCGTCGGCGGGACAGGTTGAGGGACGAAGGTCCGGCGCACGCCTTTAAAAACGATGATGCCCGCGGCAGCGCGGGCATCACGTATCGAGCATAAAGCCGTTGGAGTGTCCTATTCGAAGACGCTTTCCGCAGCGGTGATGAGGCCGTTTTCCGGATTGGCCCCGCAATACTCGCCGATCTTGCTCGCGTCGGACTTCATCTTGTCGAAATCGATGACCGGCGAGGCCTCCTGGTCGGCGTAGTAGCCGGTCAGCCACATCAGGATCAGGCCGATATTCTCATTGCCGCTGGAAATGAACTCTTTGCATTTGACCGTCGAGAGGTCGACCTTCTGAGCGGCGGCCGGCGCTGCGCCGGCAAGCAGAAGGGCGGCAATGACGGGGAGCAGACGCTGCATGGGGAAGCTCTCGATAGGAGAATGAAGGTTAAATAATACCCTATTGCGCGAGCCATCCCAAGCCGGCGCGCCTCAAGCCGCAACCAATCCCCAAAAGAATATGCAGAGGCGGTCCGGGACGTCCCCGGTTGTTGCGAACTCTCAGAGCTCGGCGACGACCTCGATGTCCTGGGCCGGGACGATGCCGGTCAGAACGGCGTCGATATAGGCACGCACTTCATCATCCGTGCGGTCGGCTCCACGCCAGACGGTCACGTTGGGCGCGAGTTGTCCGCTCGGGCCGTGCCAAGCTACCAGATAATCGGAAAGCCAGCCGCCAGAGAGACCTTCCTCAAGCTTCTGAGCGATCGCTTTGTGAATACGCAGGTCCATGGCTTCCGCCGTAGCCCCCTACTCCAGCCAGCGTGTTAATGACTTGCACCAATTCCGGTTCCGTTGCAATGCAACAAAAGTGCCTGTCCTGATTCCGGTCAACCTGCGGTTCGGTGGCGGCTCGCCAGTACCACCAAAGAGATTGCGCCGAGGCTGAATGCTGCGACAGCGAGGAACACGCCCTGCGGGCGGCCGCTGTCCATCAGCCAGCCGAAAATCAGCGGTGTGATCATGCCGGCGATGTTGAAGCCGTTGGTAACAAAGCCGAAAACCTTGCCGAACGCGCCCGGCGGCGTCACCGAGCGCACCAGCATGTCGCGTGACGGCATGACCACGCCGTTGCCGAGGCCGGATATTGCGAACAGGGCGAACAGCACCGCGGCCGGCGCATCGAAGAACGCGAGGGGTACCACCGTCAGCACGCAGACCACGAGGCCGGCATTGGTGACGATGTCGTGCCGGGCCGTCCGCATGGCGACGTAGCCGCCTGCGAGAACGCCGAGCGCGCTGGTCGCCAGATAGATCGAGAGGCCGACATTGCTGATCGCGAGCGGCGTCCCATGCAGCGCCTGCAGCGCCACCACCGAGAAGTTCTGCAGGCCAGAGCCCATCAAAGCGAGGAACACGAACACCATCAGGTTCAGCAGGATCGGCGTCGACAGCAGCAGGCGTGTGCCGCTTGCCGTCGCGACGGTGTTCTCTGCGGGCTCAGGCTGCTCCGGTTTGGTGGCCTTATCGGAACGTGAATCGGTATCTGCGAGCAGGCGTCCGAACAGGATCAGCGCGGCCGCGACGGCAAAGCCGATGACGGCCGATGCAAGGTAGGCGCCGCGCCAGCCGAAGGCATAAGCGAGCAGCAGCAGGCACGGCGGCGCGGCGGCAGAACCCGCCATGCCGGCGAAGCCGTGCAGCGCATAGGCTTGCCCCATGCGCTGCGGTGCAATGCGGTGCGACAGCAGGGCGTAGTCAGCCGGATGATAGACGGTGTTGCCGAGGCCGAGCAGCGCGAACATCGCCACAAAAGCCCAGAACGATGGTAGCAGCGCAGCACCGACCAGTGCGGTCGCGCCGATCAGCAGTCCGCCGGTGAGAACCGCCCGCGCGCCGCTGCGGTCGACGAGGAAGCCGGCCGGCGGCGTGAACAGCGCGGAAGTGACGTTGAACGCCACCAGCGCCAGACCCAGTTCGGTGTAGCTGACGTCGAAGTCCGCGCGGATGAGCGGGAACAGCGGGGCCAGCATGAGGATGTAGAAATGGCTGACGAAGTGTGCGGAGCACACGAGCGCCAGCATGCCGGTCTGGCTGGCCGCGGCAGTACGTTCGACGACTGGGGTCATTTCCTCGGGAGCGCGGCGCTTTTTGTATTTGTGTCGCTCAGGCGACGAAGACGGACGACTGCGGTGACGCATCGCCCCGCGGGTGCTCCTTATCACACTTCGGTTGAAAGCCGATCTCAAACGGCGGCGCACGCCGTCGCCGGCCCGCGCCGCACACTTCAGTTGTTGATCCGGCGGTTACGCGGCGCGTGCGATCGGCACGCCGTTGTGGATCACCGTCACGATCGGTTCGAGCGGGGCCTTGGCGCAGGCATGCAGATAACAGGTGCGCGCGGCGACGGTGAGCAGCTTCAGGTGTGTCTCGCCCGGTGCCTCGCCGTTGAGGAAAAGATGCGTGTCGATCGGCTCCGCGCCGACCTTGGGTCCGGTCGCGTACGGATTGAACTGCACGAGCCGTACGCCGTGGATCGCCATCTTCATGTTCTCGATGTAGCGCGAAAGCTGCGTCATGTAGCAGAAGGCGATACCCGCCGAGAGCAAGGCGAGGCCGGACGGCGCAGTATCGCTGCTGCCCTCATCGCTGATGAGCCGGAAGTGGCTGGCCCCTGGTACGCCGAGGACGGTGTCGACTTCGAACAGGCCATCGCCGCCGAGCGGCCGGCCGTCGCCATGGATATTGCGAATGAGCTTGTTGGTGACGGTCGGCGATGCGGCTTGCGGTGTGCCTTCCTGCTTCGCGCCCGTCTTCTCGATCAGGTCGCTGTGTTGCGCGGCAGCGAGAGGGCGCGGCGCGCTGGCATAGACCCGGTAGGGATCAGCCGCATCGGCAGCCGGCGAGTTTGCGACGCCCTCGACCTGCCGGCGCCGTCCGTTGATGTAGAGCGCGAACGTATTGTCTATCAGCGGTGCGCGGAGGAACGCGAAGGCCGGCGATGCATCGAGGGCCGCCGCGATCAGCGCGTCGACCGCCTTACTGTCCGCCGTGCTCCGCACTTCGATCTCAAGGTCGGGCGGCTCTGCATGTCCTTCTCCGGTGCCGTGGATGAAGGAGCCCGTGAGCCAATAATGGTTCACGAGGCGGATGCGGACGTCTTCGAGAGCGACGCCGCGCCGCGGCGCAAGTTGCCGGAGATGGCGATAGAGGTCGGCCTGCATCCCCGCATTGAAGAAGCCGAGCGGAAACGGCGCGAGGTCGTCGCCTTTGAGGTGAGCCCCTTCGTCGGAGGTGAGCCGCCATGCGCTGCCCGCGGCCCCTTCTGTGACGACCGCTTCCTTCTGATGGTGAGCCAACTGGCGCGCCTCGACCTTGAGGACATCGCGGCCAGTGCCGCCGAGGATCGGAGACCGCGTCCCTCCCTGTCGGACCTTGAATGCAAGCGGATCGCCAAAGTCGCCGATCTGGCCGGTCATGTTCCCTCCGGACGAATTGATATTTTGCAGCAGTCGCTACAATATATCAGTCTGCCTTGTCAGGCCAGACCTTCGCTTCCAGCCACCCCAGCCCGGCCAGCACGATCAGGGCAAGAACCAGCCCGACGGCGACGACGCCCCAGGCGGCCAGCCCGCAGGCGATACCGATCGCTGCGGCCATCCAGACCGTCGCCGCGGTGGTGAGGCCCTCGACCTTCCGCTGAGAGGCGTCGCGCAGGATGACCCCCGCGCCGATGAAGCTGATACCGGCCATCACGCCCTGGATCACGCCCTGGATCACGCGGCTGAGCGCGTCGGGCTCGCCCTGGAATGGCCCGAAGTCCACGGAGGCCACCGCCACCGTAGCGGCGCCGAGCGAGACCAGCCCCAGCGTCCGCATGCCGATCGGCTTTTGCTGCAGATCGCGGTTGAGCCCGATCAGCATGCCGGCGGCGACTGCCGCCGTCAGGCGCAGGGTGATGTCGGCGAGATCGATGGTCATATGCCGGCAACCCCCGCTTCCGCCCGGCGCCCTCGCTGGCCCG
>Ga0182739_1000562_pt1 | contig 45449 bp, 40 predicted proteins | sample eDN5th30CBELigBY_FD_128873 | JGI IMG/M metagenome (GOLD analysis project Ga0182739, IMG submission 128873) | Enriched backyard soil microbial communities from Emeryville, California, USA - eDNA 5th pass 30_C BE-Lig BY (version 2) (version 2) | ecosystem: Environmental > Terrestrial > Soil >... | reverse complement strand
TCGCTGCCAGCCGGAGCGCCAGGGCCAGCCTGCCGCTCATGGATCCGCGTCACCAGGCGGCGGCCCTGACGGTCGGTGCCGATCTCGCAAACCAGCTTGTCACCGGTCTCGGGCGGCTCAATCCTCGCATCCGCCAGGGCCGACGCGTGGAAGAACACGTCCTGGCCATCGGGTCCCAGCACGAAGCCGAACCCCTTGCGGGCGTTGTACCACTTAACCTCGGCCTCGATGGGCCCGGTGCCGCCCTGCGAATCGTTATCCGGAAACACTGCGTCTCGTATCCGTAAAAAACACACGGCCCGACGGGATGCAGGGCCGGCAGACTCCATCCTTGCATTCCCGTGTCCCGAAAGCTAGCCGAATCGGCAGGGATCGTAAGGCGCCATTGGAATCTCCGGCTCCCGCCCGGCCAGGATCGCGCCCACCAGCCGTGCGGTACGGGGTGCCGCCACCATCCCCACATGCGCATGGCCGAAGGCCAGCACAACGTCGGCACAGCCACGGGCCGGGCCGATGCAGGGCAGGCCGTCCGGTAGGCTCGGCCGGTTGCCCATCCAGAACTTCACCCGCTCCGCCGGAAGGTCCCGCGGCAGGCCGGGGAACGTGCGCAGCAGATAGTCGCGCAGGATCTCCGCGCGCTTCCAGTTCGGCGCCGCGCCGAGTGCGGCGATCTCCACCTGCCCCGCCACGCGCAGACCGGTGTTCGTCATGGTCACGGCCATCTTGCCGTCCGACGGCATCAGCGGAATGCGGGGGCCTGCCTCAGGACTTTCGATCACGGCGTGGTAGCCGCGCTCTGTCTGCAACGGCACCTTGTGCCCGACCATGGCAGCCAACTGCTTGGAGTAGGCACCGGCGGCGATCACTGCCCGGTCGGCCGCGATCTCGCCCTGGGTGGTGGTGACGGCCCGCAGCCGGCCACCCTCGATGCGGAACCCCGTGGCGCCGGCACGGACCCGCTGCGCCCCTTCCCGCTCGGCCAGGGCCACCAGCGCCGCGACATAGGCGCCGGGGTCGCGGACATGGCCCGCCTCCTCGAACAGCGTGGCGAAGGTGTAGCGCCGATCCAGTTCCGGCTCGCGCTGGCGCAGTTCCTCCGCCCCGACCTCCCGCCAGTTCAGGCCGACCGCCTTGCGGACGCGGTAGCCCATCGCCTCCGCCTCATAGGTGGCGCGGTCGGGGTAGATGTACATCAGCCCCGTGCGGGCGATCAGGTCAGGCACGCCGGCCTGCCCGGCGAGTTCCTGGTGCAGCAGCGGGGCGTCCCGCAGCAGCGGCCGCAGCGCGCGGGCGATGCGCAGCACCTTATCCTCCGTCCAGGCGGACCAGAGGAAGCGCAGCAGCCAGGGGGCGACGCGCGGCAGGTAGCCCCAGCGCACCGCCAGCGGCCCGAGCGGGTCGCGCAGGAAGCCCGGCACCTTCTTCCAGGTGCCCGGACCGGCCGTCGGCAGCACGGATTGCGGCGAGAGCCAGGCGCCGTTGCCATAGCTGGCGGCCTGCTCGCCGCCCGGCTCGCCCGGATCAAGGATGGTGACGCGGAAGCCTTCCCGCAGCGCCTCAAGCGCGCTGGTGGCGCCGATGATCCCGGCGCCGATCACCACGACATGGCTGCGCGCCGCAGCGCCTGTTCTCGTGGCTTCGTCCATCGGCACGCCCTGCCCTTCCCGTCTGTCGGTGGCCGGCAAGGTGCCCCAAGCGGCGGGCCGGCGGAAGGGCCGGCCCGCCGGAAATCGCTCAGCCGGCGTCAACCACCGCACGCTTGGCCATCACCGTCACCAGGTTGGCGCGGTACTCGGCGCTGCCGTGGATGTCGCTGTTCAGTTCGTCCGGCGACTGCTTGATGTTGGCCACCGCGTCGGGCGACCAGTTGGCGGTGAGCGCCGCCTCCATCTCGGTCTGCCGGAAGGCGCAGGGGGCGGCGCCGTTGACGCCGACGCGCACGCCGTTCGGCCCCTTCGCCACGAAGACGCCGGTCATGGAATAGCGGCTCGCCGGGTTGCGCATCTTGGCATAGCCGGCCTTCTCCGGGACCGGGAAGGAGACGGCGGTGACCAGCTCGTCCGGCTCCAGGGCGGTGGTGAACATGCCCAGGAAGAACTCGTCGGCCGGGATGGAGCGGCGGTCGGTGACGATGGTGGCGCCAAGCGCCAGGGCGGCGGCGGGATAGTCGGCCGCCGGGTCGTTGTTCGCCAGGCTGCCGCCGATGGTGCCGCGATTGCGCACCTGCGTGTCGCCGATGGTGGAGGCCATGCGCGCCAGGGCCGGGATCGCCGCCAGGATCTGCGGATGGGTGGCGATCTCGTAGTGCTTGGTCAGCGCGCCGATGACGATGTTGCCGCCTTCCTTCCGCACGCCACGCAGCTCGGCGATGCCGGAGAGGTCCACCACGTAGCTCGGCTTGTTCAGCCGGTGCTTCAGCGCCGGCAGCAGCGTCATGCCGCCGGAGATCGCCTTCGCCTCCGGATCGGCCGCCAGCAGCTTCACCGCATCCGCGACGCTGGACGGCTTGTGGTACTCGAAATCATACATCGCGCTGGGCTCCCTACTCGGCCGCCGCCGGCAGGTCTGCCCCGCCGCGGCCCTGATGAATGATGGACCAGATCTTTGCCGGTGTCGCCGGCATCTCGACATGGGTCACGCCATGGTCACGCAGCGCGTCCACCACGGCGTTGATGACGGCGGGCGGCGAGCCGATCGCGCCCACCTCGCCGCAGCCCTTCACACCGAGCGGGTTGTGCGTGCAGAGCGTGGTGCTGGTCGAGACATGGAAGGACGGCAGGTCCTTCGCCCGCGGCATGGCGTAGTCGTTGAAGCTGGCGGAGAGAAGCTGGCCGTCCCGGTCATAGACGGTGTGCTCGATCAGCGCCTGGCCGATGCCCTGCGCCAGCCCGCCCTGGATCTGCCCCTCGACAATCATCGGATTGATGACACGGCCGACATCGTCGCAAGCCGTGAAGTTCACCACCGCCACCTCGCCGGTGTCGGGGTCGATCTCCACCTCGCAGATGTGGCAGCCGCCGGGGAAGGTGAAGTTCTTCGGGTCGTAGAAGGCAGTCTCCTCCAGCCCCGGCTCGATCTCGTCGATCGGGTAGTCGTGCGGCACATAGGCCGCCATGCTGATCTCGGCGAAGGCCTTGCTACGGTCGGTGCCGGCAACCCGGAACTGGCCATCGCTGAACTCGATGTCCTCGACCGCCGCCTCCATCAGATGGGCGGCGATCTTCTTGCCCTTGGCGATGATCTTGTCCATCGCCTTGACCATCGCGGCGCCGCCCACGGCCAGCGAGCGCGAGCCATAGGTGCCCATGCCGAAGGGAATCTTGCCGGTGTCGCCATGCACGATCTCCACCTGATCAAAAGGCACGCCAAGCTTTTCGGTGACGAGTTGCGCGAAGGTCGTCTCGTGCCCCTGCCCGTGGCTGTGCGTGCCGGTGAAGACGGTGATGCTGCCCGTCGGATGAACGCGGATGTTGGCCACCTCATAGAGCCCGGCGCGGGCGCCGAGTTGGCCGACCAGCTTGGAGGGCGCGATGCCGCAAGCCTCCAGATAGGTGGAGATGCCGATGCCGCGCAGCTTGCCACGCGCCTTGGCCTCCGCGCGGCGGGCCTCGAAGCCCGCGAAGTCGGCGGCTTCCAGCGCGACGCGCAACGTGGCCTCGTAGTCGCCACTGTCGTACTGCAGGGCGACGGGCGTCTGGTAGGGGAACTGGTCCGGGCGGATGAAGTTCTTCCGGCGGATCTCGGTCCGGTCCATGCCCATCTCGTGCGCGGCGACGTCCACCAGCCGCTCCAGCAGGTAGGTCGTCTCCGGCCGCCCGGCGCCACGATAGGCGTCCACCGGCACCGTGGAGGTGAACACCGCCTTCACCTGCCCATGGATGACCGGCGTGGTGTAGCAGCCGGCCAGCAGCGTGGCGCTGAGATAGGTCGGCACCGCCGGGGCGAAGGTCGAGAGATAGGCGCCCATGTTGGCCAGGGTGGACACCCGCAGCCCGAGGAACCGCCCCTGCTCGTCCAGGGCCAGCTCGGCATGGGTGACGTGGTCGCGGCCATGGGCATCCGAAAGGAAGCTCTCGGTGCGCTCGGCGGTCCACTTCACCGGGCACTTGAGCTGCGCCGACGACCAGGTGACCAGCGCCTCCTCGGCATAGTGGTAGATCTTGCTGCCGAAGCCGCCGCCGACATCCGGCGCCACCACCCGCAGCTTGTGCTCCGGCACCTTCAGCACGAAGGCGCCCATCAGCAGGCGGATGACATGCGGGTTCTGGCTGGTGGTCCAGAGCGTGTGCTCGCCGCTGTTGGGGTCGTACTCCCCGAGCGCGGCGCGCGGCTCCATGGCGTTCGGCACCAGGCGATTGTTCGTGGTGTCGAACCGCACCACCTTGTGCGCCCGGGCGAAGGCCGCATCGGTCGCGGCGGCGTCGCCGATTTCCCAGTCGAAGCAGATGTTGTCCGGTGCCTCGTCATGCAGCGCGGCCGCGCCGGGCGCGATGGCGGCCTCGATGGTCGAAGCCGCCGCGAGCGGCACGTAGTCCACCAAGATCGCCTCGGCCGCGTCGCGCGCGTGGGCGCGGGTCTCGGCCACCACCAGCGCCACGGGATCGCCGACATGGCGCACCTTGCCGATGGCGAGCACCGGATGGGGCGGCTCGGCCATCACCTTGCCGCCCTTGCCGGTGACCTGCCAGCCACAGGGCAGCCCGCCCAGCCCCGCCGCTGCGAGGTCCTTCCCGGTATAGACCGCCTGCACGCCCGGCATGGCCGCCGCGGCGGCCGTGTCGATGCGCTCGATCCGCGCATGCGCATGGGGGCTGCGCAGGATCCAGGCATGGAGCTGGCCGGGCCGGTTCAGGTCATCCGTGTACTGGCCGCGGCCGGTGAGGAAGCGGAGATCCTCCTTCCGCCTCACGCTGGCCCCGATGCCCTCGAAGGGTACCGTGACGTTCATGGAAATCGCCTCCCAACGGCGTTCATGGGCTTGTCACGCCGGCCTTATGGCGGCCGGTCGTCGCATCCGGAGGGCGCCGGGATCACTCCGCGGCGCGGGCCAGCTCGCTGCGCTTGCCGTTCATCACCTCGGCAGCCGCGGCGATCGCCTTGACGATGTTGTGATAGCCGGTGCAGCGGCAGATATTGCCCTCCAACCCATCGCGGATCTCCTGCTCGGAGAGGCCGGAGGGATGCTTCCGCACCAGGTCGATGGCGCTCATCACCATGCCCGGGGTGCAGAATCCGCACTGCAGCGCGTGATACTCGCGGAAGGCTTCCTGCATCGGGTGCAGCGTGCCATCCGCCGCGGCGAGGCCCTCGATGGTGGTGATCTCCGCGCCCTCGCACTGCGCCGCCAGGATGGTGCAGGACTTCACGCTATCCTCGCCCATATGGACGACGCAGGCGCCGCACTGGCTGGTGTCGCAGCCGACATGGGTGCCGGTCAGGCGCAGCTTCTCGCGCAGCACCTCCACCAGCAGGGTGCGCCCCTCGACATCCACCGTATGGGTCTTGCCGTTCACCGTCAGTGTGACTTGCGGCATGTCGCTTCTCCCCCATGCGCGAATGCCGCCGCGATGCGCGACGGCCTTGGAGACAAACGTCATCCCAGCAGGTACGGCGCGTCAAGCGGGGGGATGCTGCATGGAAGCAAAAGCCGGCTTCTTGTAGCGCGAATGCGATGCGTTCGCAATAACTGAAACCATTGATGTTGCCTGCCTGCATGAGCGGCCGGATGGCGCCAGGGCGCACCTCCGCGGCGCACACGAAAGAAAAGGCCCGGGGAAGCTGCCTTCCCCGGGCCGTCATCTCGCCTCAGGCCGCAGCCGTAAGGCTACGGGCCAGCGGGTTCTTCTCCGCCGGCAGGTCATGCAGGTGGCAGGCCGCCCACTGCCCGGGCTGCGTCTGCTGCAATTTCGGCACATCGGTCTTGCAGCGGTCGAAGGCATAGGGGCAGCGCGTGTGGAAGCGGCAACCGCTGGGCGGGTTGATCGGGCTCGGCACGTCGCCCTTCAGCACGATGCGCTCCCGCCCCGCCCCCGGCTCGGGCACCGGCACCGCCGAGAGCAGCGCCTCGGTATAGGGGTGCTTCGGCGCGCCGAAGAGCGAGCGGCGCGGCGCGATCTCGACGATCTGGCCGAGATACATCACCGCCACGCGGTGCGTCATGTGCTCGACGATGGCGAGGTCGTGGCTGATGAACAGCAGGGCCAGCCCGAGCTCCTGCTGCAGTTCCTGCAGCAGGTTGACGATCTGCGCCTTCACCGAGACGTCGAGCGCCGAGACGGCCTCGTCGCAGATGATCAGGTCCGGCTCGCCCGCCAGCGCGCGCGCGATGCAGATGCGCTGCCGCTGCCCACCCGAGAACTCATGCGGCCAGCGGTTCGCGGAGTCGCGTGGCAGGCGCACGAGATCGATGAGCTTGGCGATGCGCGCGTCAAGATCGGCGCTGTTCTTGGCCAGGCCGAAGTTGCGGATCGGCTCCGCCAGCAGGTCCTTCACCCGCATGCGTGGGTTCAGGCTGCTGAACGGGTCCTGGAAGATCACGCCCATGCGCCTCCGCAGCGGGCGCAGCTGACCCTGCGACATGTCGTCGATGCGCTGGCCATCCAGCACCACCTGCCCATCGGTCGGCGGGAAGAGCCGCAGCAGCGCCTTGCCGACGGTGGACTTGCCGCAGCCGGACTCGCCAACCAGCGAGAGCGTCTCGCCCTTCTCGATGTGGAAGGAGACACCGTCCACCGCATAGACGTAGCCGGTCGTGCCTCCGAAGAAGCCGGCCCGGATGGGGAAGTGCTTCTTGAGGTCGTTCACTTCCAGCAACGGGCGGTTGGTACGGTGCGGAGGGTGGGTTCCCATGGTCATGCTCATGCCGCCACGGCCTCCTTCACCGCATAGTGGCAGGCCGCGACATGGTGCGGCGCCTTCTCCTCAAGGGCGGGCGCGACCTCACGGCAAAGGTCGGTCACATAGGGGCAGCGGCCGGCGAAGACGCAGCCCTGGATCTTCTGCTTGAGGCTGGGAACCAGCCCAGGGATCTCGGCCAGCCGCTCGGTCTCGCCGGTCAGCGAGGAGCCGAGCTTCGGCACCGCGCCCAGCAGGCCCTGGGTGTAGGGATGCTTCGGCGCACGGAACAGCTCCGCGACCTTCGCCTCCTCCACCTTGCGGCCGGCATACATGACGATGACACGCTCGGCGACCTCGGCCACCACGCCAAGGTCATGGGTGATGAGCACGATGGCGGCGCCGACCCGGTGCTTCAGGTCGCGCATCAGGTCGAGGATCTGCGCCTGGATCGTCACGTCGAGGGCCGTGGTCGGCTCGTCGGCGATCAGCAGCTTCGGGTTGCAGGCCAGCGCGATGGCGATCATCACGCGCTGCCGCATGCCGCCGGAGAGCTGGTGCGGATACTCCTTCACCCGCTTGTCCGGCGCCGGGATGCCGACCAGCGTCAGCATCTCCACCGCCTTGGCCTCGGCCTGCGACTTGGAGAGGCCCTGGTGCAGCCGCAGCGCCTCGCCGATCTGCTTGCCGATGGTCAGCACCGGGTTCAGCGAGGTCATCGGCTCCTGGAAGATCATGCTGATCTCGTTGCCGCGGATGGCGCGCATCTCGCGGTCGGAGAGCTTCAGCAGGTCCCGCCCGTTGAACCGGATGGAGCCGGCGATCTTGCCAGGCGGCTCGGGGATGAGGCGCAGGATCGACATGGAAGTAACGGACTTGCCGCAACCGGATTCGCCGACGATGGCCACCGTCTCGCCGGCCTCGACGCTGAAGGTCAGCCCGTCCACGGCGCGGTTCACGCCGCCATCGGGAGTGCGGAAATGCGTCTGCAGGTTCTCGACTTCGAGCAGAGCCATGGAATTACACCCGCTTCGCCGCGCGCGGGTCGAGCGAATCCCGCAGGCCGTCGCCCAGCAGGTTCACCGCCAGCACGGTGATGGAGAGGAAGATGGCGGGGAAGAACACGATATAGGGCTTCACCTGCCACAGCGCGCGGCCCTCGGCCATGATGTTCCCCCAGGAGGGAATGATCGGCGGAGTGCCGGCGCCGATGAAGGAGAGGATCGCCTCGGCGATCATCGCGGCGGCGCAGATATAGGTCGCCTGCACCGTCATCGGCGCGAGGGTATTGGGCAGGATGTGGCGCCAGATGATCACCGGCGTACGGGTGCCCGCCGCCACCGCCGCATCGACATAGGGCTGCTCACGCAGGCTGAGCACCACGCCGCGCACCAGGCGCGAGACGCGCGGGATCTCGGCCACGGTGATGGCCAGGATGACGTTGCCGACGGAGCCGCGCGTCAGCGCCATCAGCGCGATGGCGAGCAGGATGGACGGAATCGACATCAGCCCGTCCATGACGCGCATGATGATGCTGTCGGCCCAGCGCACGAAGCCGGCCACCAGCCCGATCGCCAACCCCACCACCGAGGAGGCGATCGCCACACCGAAACCGACGATCAGCGAGACGCGCGCGCCGTAGAGCACGCGGGAATAGACGTCCCGCCCCAGCATGTCGGTGCCGAACCAGGCGGCGGCCGAGGGGTTGCGGGTGCGCATGACCGGCGCCAGCGCCGTCGGGTCCTTGGTCCAGAGGAAGGGCGCGAAGACGGCGATGAACATCATCAACAGCAGCAGGAAGCCGCCGATGGCGATGGTCGGGTGGCGCCGCATGTAGCCGACGAAGCCGCGCGGTGGCGTCCTCGTCGCCATGATGTCCGGCATCGGCGCCGCCTTGGCGACGCTCTTCGGGGAAACGGCGCCCGGGGGCAGGATGGTGGTGCTCAATACCGGATCCTCGGGTCGAACAGGGTGTAGCTGAGGTCGATCAGCAGGTTCACCAGCACGTAGGCGAAGCTGAACAGCAGGATCACGCCCTGGATGACGGGATAGTCGCGCCGCAGGATGGCGTCGACCGTCAGGCGCCCGAGGCCAGGGATGGCGAAGACGCTCTCCGTCACCACCGCGCCGCCGATCAGCAGCGCCACGCCGATGCCGATGACGGTGACGATCGGCACGGCGGCGTTCTTCAGCGCGTGCAGGAACAGGATGGTGGTCTGCCCCGCGCCCTTGGCGCGGGCGGTGCGGATGTAGTCCTGCTGCAGCACCTCGAGCATGGTGGCGCGGGTGATGCGGGCGATCAGCGCCGTGTAGCCGCCGCCCAGCGCCACCGCCGGCAGCACGAGGTTCGACAGCCAGGGCCTGAAGCCCTCGGCGATCGGCGTGTAGCCCTGCACCGGGAACCAGTCGAGCTGCAGCGCGAAGTAGTAGGCCAGCAGGTAGCCCACCACGAAGACGGGCACGGAGAAGTTCAGCACCGAGAAGACCATCACCAGACGGTCGACCCAGGAGCCGCTCTTCCAGGCGGCGATCACGCCGAGCGGCACGGCAATGACGACGGCCAGCAACAGCGTGACGACCATCAGCGAGAGGGTCGGCTCGATGCGCTGCTCGATCATGCGCGTGACCGGCAGGTTGGTGAAGATCGAGGTGCCGAGGTCACCATGCAGGATGCGCCAGACCCACTCGCCGAACCGCACCACGAAGGGGCGGTCGAGGCCGAGGCTGGCGCGGATGCGCTCCACATCGGCCGGCGTGGCCTGGTCACCCGCGATGACCGCCGCCGGATCGCCGGGGGCGATGTAGAGCAGGCTGAAGACGAACAAGGCGACGATCGCCATCACGGGGATGGTCGCCAGGACACGGCGGACGATATAGGCGAACATAACTTCCGATCAGCTCTTTGAGACGTTCCAGAAGAAGGGAATGGGCGCCTTCACGACGCCACTGACTTTCTTCCGCCATGCCTGATAGGACAGGAAGAAGCCCGTGGGCACCCACATGGCGTAATCCATTGCGGCTTTGTTCATCTCCGCGACGGCCGCTTTCTCGGCCTCCAGGTCCGGCGCGGCGAACCATTCGTCGCGCGCGGCCTCGACGGCTTCGCTCTTGGGCCAGCCGAACCAGGCCTGGTCGCCATTGGCGCGCATGGCCGTGTAGCTGGCGGGGTTGATGCAATCGGCGCCGGCATGCCAGGTATGGAAGATGTGCCAGCCGCCCTGCCCCGGCGGCGACTTCGAGGCGCGGCGGGAGCCAACGGTGCCCCAGTCGGTCGCCACAAAATCCAGGTTCATGCCGATCCGCTTCAGCAGATCGGCGGTGACATCGCCAAAGGCCTTGGTGATGGGCTGGTCCTGCGCGACGAGGACGGTGATGGGCTGGCCGTCATAGCCAGCTTCCTTCAGCAGCTTCTTGGCCCCCTCGTAGTCGCGGGGCCCCTTCAGCAGATCGCCACCCTCCTCCGTGTAGAGCGGGGCGTCGGGCGTGAAGAAGGACGGCATCTTCTTCCACAGGCTGGCATCCTCCCCGACCAGCGCGCGCATGTAATCCTCCTGGCTGAGCGCCATCATGACGGCACGCCGCGCCCGCACGTCATTGAAAGGCGGGAAGAGGTGGTTCATGCGGAAAGAGCCGACATTGCCAAGCGGGTCGGCGATATCCACCTGCACGTTGCGGTTGCCCTTGAGCAGCGGCACGAGGTCGGCAATGGGGTTCTCCCACCAATCCACCTCGCCGTTCTGCAAGGCGCTGACGGCAGTGGCCGGATCGGGCATGACCACCCACTCCACCCGGTCCACCATCACCTTCTTGCCGCCCGCCATCCAGTCCGGCGGCTCCTCGCGCGGCACATAGCCGTCGAACCGGGCGAAGACCGCCTTCGCGCCCGGCACCCATTCCTCGCGCACGAAGCGGAAGGGGCCTGAGCCCACGAATTCCGTGATCTGCTGGAAGGGATCGGTCTTCGCGATCCGCTCCGGCATGACGAAGCTGCAAGGCGAGTTGGTCTTGGCCAGCGCGAAGAGCATCTTCGGATAGGGCTGCTTCAGCGACCAGCGGAAGCTGCGGTCGTCCAGTGCCACCAGCTCGTTCTGGATGCCGCGGATCATCTGGCCCATGGGGTCGCGCACCGACCAGCGGCTCAGGCTGGCGACCACGTCCTTGGCCAGGACCGGCTCGCCGTCATGGAACTTCAGGCCGGGGCGGAGCTTGAAGGTCCAGACCAGCCCGTCGTCCGAGACTTCCTCGGATTCGACCATCTGCCGCTGCGGCTCAAGCTTCGAATCCACGCCGTAAAGCGTATCCCAGACCAACATCGCCGCGTTACGGACGACATACTGGGTGCCCCAGATCGGATCGAAATTGGCCAGGTTGGCCTGCGGCACGAAGCGCAGCGTCCGGGCGGCGGCACCCTGCGCCAGCGCGGGCGTAGCGAGACCATTACCAGCAACGAGGCCACCCGCCCCCGCCGCAGCGAACTTCAAGAAGGATCGGCGTTGTATCATCGTCATCCCTCGTCTCCCGGCGGGCCATTGGCCTCACCAACCTATGGTTCGATCCGCGGCCCTGTTTCCGCGGAGCCTGCTGGCGCTCCAGCACATAGCGTGCCACTGCCAAAGCAAATGCAGCCGGCCCGGTATGCTCCGGGCTCGGGGAAGGCTTGTGCCTGTTGCGGGGCCAGCATCGGGCGGATTGGCGCGGCGTTCAAGGCGGCGTGCGGTCGAACATCAATCATTTGCGGCACGCGGGCGGCGAAACCTCGCCAGCCCAGGCCCCTATTTACCGGAAAGGCAGCCGGGCACGGACGCTTTCCTGCCATAAAGGCTTGGAACACCATCGCTCTAGGGCATTTCGCCCCGCTTGGCGCCACGACCCCATGGTATGGCTTTGGCTGCTTGCAAGGCGGGAGCGCGGCTGGCCATCGCGCTCTGCCGCGCCGTTATTTTCGCGCGAAAGTTGTTCGCGCCGGGGAGAGACAACCTTCTTCGTCAAGGGAGGCTACTCTTCCGCTGCCCTAGTTTGTAGAAGGGCGGCGGATTCATGCCCGGCCGCCCCGCACTGCACCGCCCGAAGGCAGCCGCTCAGCTGCGCTGCACGTTCCAGAACATCGGCAGCCCCTTCAGCACGCCGGTGATGTTGCGGCGATAGGCCCAGGCCTGGAAGTACTGTCCCACGGGCAGGTAGGGCACGTCGTCGAAGGCCTGGAGCTGGATCTTGCGGGCAATCTCCTTCTGCGCCGCCAGGTCGGGCGCTTCGAACCAGGCGTTGCGCAGTTCCTCCAGCTTCGGCGCCGTCGGCCAGCCGAACCAAGCCGCCTGCCCGTTGCCGCGCAGCGCCTGCTGCACCCCGGGATTGATCATGTCGATGCCGGCCCAGAAGGTGAAGAACACGCTCCACCCACCCTTCTCCACCGGCTCCTTGCTGGCGCGGCGCTGCACCACCGTGCCCCAATCGGTCGAGACGTACTCCACGTTCATCCCGGCCTTCTGCAGCATGTCGTTGCCGACCTGCGCCAGAGCGTTCAGTGAGGGGAAGTCGGAGGCGGCGATCAGCACCACCTTTTCGCCGTTGTAGCCGGCGGCGGCGAGGTCGCGCTTGACCTTCTCGTAGTCGCGCGGGCTGGTGAGCACCTCCATGCCCGCATCATTGGCGAGGGGGGTATCGGGCGTGAAGATGCCGACGCCATCTCGCCAAAGGCTCTTATCGGTGCCGATCACCGCCGTCATGTAGTCGGCCTGGGTGACTGCGCCGAGCAGCGCCCGCCGGATGGCGGGGTTGTTGAAGGGCGGATGCAGATGGTTGAAGCGCGCCATCCCCATCAGCCCCGTCGGGTCCTGGATTTCGAGGCTGAGGTTGCGGTTGCGGCGCAGCATGATCTGCAGGTCGCCCGGCGGCTGCTCCCACCAGTCGGCCTCGCCGCTCTGCAACGCGTTGGCAGCCGTCGCCGCATCCGGCATGACGTTCCATTCGATACGGTCGAAATGAACGTGCTTCGGGCCGGCGGTCCAGCTCACCTTGCCGTCGGCGCGCGGCGTATAGTCCGTGAAGCGGTCGTAGACCACGCGCGCGCCGGGTACCCGCTCCTTGGCGTTCCACCGGAACGGGCCGCTGCCGATGATCTCCTTCACCGCCACGGCCGGATCGGTCTTGGCCAGCCGTTCCGGCATCATGAAGCAGACCGGCGTGGCCGGCTTGCCCAACGCTTCGAACAGCAGCGGGAAGGGCCGCTTGAAGCGGAACTGGATGGTTTTGTCATCCGGCGCGGACAGCTCGTCCAGCACCGTCATCATCACCTGCCCGAGCGCATCCCGCGCCGCCCAGCGGCGGATCGAGGCCACGCAGTCGAGCGCCCGCACCGGTTCCCCGTCATGGAACTTCAGCCCGTCGCGCAGGGTCATGGTGACGCGGCGGCCACCCTCCTCGACGGCATGGCCCTGCACCATCTGCGGCTGCGGCTTGTAGTCCTCGTCGAAACCGTAGAGCGTATCCCAGACCATATAGCCGTGGTTTCGCGTCACATAGGCGGTGGTGACGATGGGATCGACCACGGCCAGGTCGGCCTGCGGGATGAATTTCAGCACCCGCGGCGCGCTGCCCTGCGCGATCGCGAAGCGCGGCAGGGCGCTCGCTGTCGCGATGCCGGCGGCGCCACGGAACAGTTGGCGTCGGTCCATCGTTGTTCGCTCTCCCCGGAGACCTTCCTGTGCGCGAGGGAAGCCGAGCGCCCTCATGCGCGCAAGAGGGCATCTCACTCCTCCGTGCCTAGCGGCGGCCATGGGAGGACAGTATCCACCCCCCATGGCCCCTCTCCGCCTCCTTGCCTTCCCGCTCAGCCCCATGCGGGCCGCATTGCTCGGGCAGATGCTGCGCTTCGGCGTGGTCGGCTGCGTTGGCTTCGTGGTGGACACGCTCACCCTCTATGTCGCGCTCGCCCTGGGGGCTGGCCTCTATGCGGGCCGGGCGCTCTCCTACCTGGTGGCGGCGAGCGGCAACTGGGCACTAAACCGCGTCTGGACATTCCGTGCTGCATCGCGGCATTCCGCTGGCCGGCAATGGCTGCTATTTCTCGCCGCGAACCTGCTCGGGTTCGCGATCAATTACGGCACCTATGCCGCGCTTGTCGCCAACCTGCCGGTCGCCGCCGCGCATCCGGTACTGGGCGTCGCTGCTGGCTCCCTGGCCGGCATGTCTATGAACTTCCTGCTCAGTCGCAGCTTCGTCTTTCGCTAGTCGACGAGAGCAACGGAAAGATTTTCGACTGTTCATTTTGGCGCAAACGTGCCGCATAAAGAGATTTCATATTACACTGTTAATTGACCAAGGGTCGGCACTATGTTGCGGCCCGCAGCGGCCGTGAGTTGAGGCCGAGTAATGGAGTAATCTGCCGGATATGCCGACACAGCAACCTCTGCGGAAGGGAGCTGAGGCGGAGGCAACAAGTAATGCCGCGCCGATGCCCGTTTCCGTTGATACCCTGCCCGAAGGCTTCCGACCGACCAGTCCGGAAGACCGGCTGCCCGCGCTGCTGGCCTATGGCCTTGCGGCCGCGGCCGGCACCCCCCGGCCGGACGAGGCCCCCGCCCGTCGCGCTGAGGCCGGGCGGGCGCTGGAGGAATGGGCCTATCGCCATCTCCATAACCAGGCCGAAACCCTGCGCCGCGAGGGCGCCCGCGAGGCACTCGCGGGGCTGCGCCAGCCGCCCGGCTTTGGCAAGCTGGTCCTCGCCGGGCTGGTCTCGCTGCTGCTGGCGGCGCTGATCGGCTGGGGCGCGCTGCGCCTCGGGCTGCTGCCTTACCTGCATCCGCAACTGCCGGGCTGACCCAACATGTTCTTTGCCCCCCGTGCTCCTGGCGCCGACCGCGCCCCGGCCACCCCCCTGGCCAAGGCGATCGGCGCCTGCCGCCGGGAATTCGTCGCCGTCGGCTTGTTCAGCGGCGTCGTCAACCTGCTGCAGCTCACCGTCTCCGTCTACATGATGCAGGTGTTTGACCGGGTGCTCGCCACCCGCAACGTCAATACCCTGATCTTCCTCACCGTCATTGCCGTCTCGGCGCTGCTGCTGCTGGCCCTGCTGGAGGCGGTGCGTGGCAGCATCATGCAGCGCGTCGCCACCTGGATCGAGACGCGGGTCGCCCCCGAAGGCTTCGAACGCGCGCTGGAGGCACAGCTCCGTGGCCGCCCCTATCGCATGGAGGCGCTGCGCGACCTGGGCTTCTGCCGCTCCTGGCTCAGCTCGCCCGGCGCGCTCGCCGTCTATGACGTGCCCTGGGTGCCGATCTACCTCGCCGCCATCTTCCTGCTGCACCCGGTGATGGGCTTCATCGCCCTCGGTGGCGCCATCCTGCTGTTCGGCCTGACCGTGCTGAACGAGCTGACCACCTCCGAGCTGCTGAAGCGCGCCAACACCGCCACCATGATCGGCCAGCGCCGCGCCGACGCCATCGGCCGCAATGCCGAGGTGATCGACAGCATGGGCATGGCCCCGGCGGTAATGCGCCGCTGGCGCCAAGCCACCGCCGAGGCGCTGCTGCCGCAGGAGAAGGCCGCCGGCCGCGCCGCCATCCTGCTCTCGGTCACCAAGTTCCTGCGCCTCGTCGTCCAGCTCGCCATCCTCGGCGCCGGCGCCTATCTGGTGCTGCAGCAGGAGCTGACCTCGGGCGCCTCGATCGCCGGCTCGATCATCATGGGCCGCGCCCTGGCTCCGGTCGAGCAGCTGATCGGCGGGTGGAAGGGCCTTGTGCAGTGCCGCCAGGCGCTGAAGCGGCTGACCGCCTTCCTGACCCTGCCGCGCCTGCGCCCGCCCGGCCTGCCGCTGCCCGAGCCCACCGGCCGCCTGACCGCCGAGCGCGTGTCCTATGCCCTGCCCGGCCAGGCCGTGCCTATCATCAAGGGCGTCGCCTTCGGCCTGGATGCCGGCGAGAGCCTGGCCGTGATCGGCCCCTCCGCCGCAGGCAAGACCACGCTGATCCGCCTGCTGATCGGCACGCTGGCCCCCTCCTCCGGCACGGTCCGGCTGGACGGCGCCGACGTCTACACCTGGCAGCGCGAGGATTTCGGCCGCCATCTCGGCTACCTGCCGCAGGATGTCGAGCTGTTCGACGGCACGGTGTTCAGCAACATCGCCCGCATGGGGGATGCCGCGCCGGAGCAGGTCTTTGCCGCCGCCAAGCTGGCTGGCTGCCATGAGATGATCCTGCGCCTGCCCGCGGGGTATGACACCGAGATCGGCGATGGCGGCCAGCACCTCTCCGGCGGCCAGCGCCAGATGATCGGCCTTGCCCGTGCCCTGTTCGGCGAGCCCAAGCTGGTGGTGCTGGACGAGCCCAACTCCAACCTCGACGGCGACTCGGAAGCCGCGCTCCAGCGCGCGCTGGACGGGCTGAAGGCCCGCAACTGCACCGTGGTGCTCGTCTCGCACCGCCCGGCCCTGGTGCAGGGTGTGGACAAGGTGCTGCTGCTCAAGGAAGGCGCGGTCGAGCTGTTCGGCCCGCGCGCCGAGGTGCTGAAGCGCCTGATGAACGCCCAGCGCCCCGCCCAGGTCGCTGCCGCCCCTACGCCCGCCCGGCTTAATACGCCTCAGTCCGGAGACGCCGCATGAGCGTAACCACCCTCCCCCCGAGCGGCACGAGCGGCGCCGTCGATCGCGTTCGTGGCCCTGGCCTGCCTCCGCTCTCCGCACCCGAGCCGCTGCTCGACACCCCACGCCCGCGCACCCGTGGCGTCATGCTATTCGGCCTGCTGGCCACCGTCATCTTCATCGGTGGCTTCTCGGCTTGGTCATTCATGGCGCCGCTGGCCGAGGCGGCAATCGCCCCCGGACAGATCCGCAGCGAGGGCAACCGCCGCATCATCCAGCATCTGGAAGGCGGCATCGTGCGCGAGATCCTGGCTCGCGACGGTGACAAGGTGAAGGCTGGCCAGGTGCTGATGCGGCTGGACGACTTGCAGTCTGATGTCGGGCTCGAGACGTTGCGGATGCAGCGATGGGCGCTGCTGGCGCAGGATGCCCGGCTGGCCGCCGAGGCCGCCGGTGCCACTGAAATCCGCTTCCCCGACGACCTGCGCAACAACAGTGACCCGCGCGCGCTGGAGGCGATGACCGGCCAACGCACCCTCTTTGCCGCCCGGCAGATGAGCCTGAACAGCCAGCTCCAGGTGCTGGAGGCGCGCATTGCCCAGCATGAGGCGACCGCCAGCTCCGCCGCCGGCCAGATCGACAGCCAGCGGCGGCAGCTTGCGCTGATCCGGCGCGAGGAGCAGGACGTCGAGACCCTGGTGAAGCAGGGGCTGGAGCGCATGCCCCGGCTGCTCGGCCTGCAACGCAACATTGCCTCGTTCGAAGGCAACATGGTGGACCTGCAGGGGCAGGTCGAGCGCGCCCGCGCCTCGATCGAGGAAGCGCGCAACCAGATGAAGCAGACCCGTGACCAGCGGATGGCCGAGATCGGCACCGAGGCACGGGATGTGCGCGCCAAGCTGAACGAGGCCGAGGAGAAGCTGCGCGCCGCTCACGACACCCAGACGCGGCGTGAGATCGTCGCCCCCGAGGACGGCACCGTCATCGCCAGCCGCTATTTCAATGAGGGCGCGGTGGTGCGCCCCGGCGAGACGGTGATGGAGCTGGTGCCGGCCGCGGATCGCCTGGTGGCCGAGGTGCAGCTTTCGCCCAACGACATCGACGTGGTCTACCCCGGCCTCGAGTCGGAGATCCGCCTGCCCGCCTTCAAGCAGCGTCTGGTGCCCTTCCTGCACGGCCACGTGACCTACGTCGCCAGCGACGTGACGCAAGACGAGCGCACCCGTGCAAGCTACTATCGCGTGCAGGTCGTGGTGGACCAGGACCAGCTGAACCGGCTGGAGAACGTCCAGCTGCGCGCCGGCATGCCTGTCGAAGCGCAGATCCAGATCGGCTCCCGCTCCTTCTTCCGCTATATGGCGCAGCCGATCATTGATAGCTTCCACCGCGCCTTCCACGAGCAGTAAGACTTCAGGAGAGTTGCCTTGAGCCAGAATTCCTCCGTCCTCTTCGCCGACGGCGTGCTGGAAGCCAGTGTGCATTATGGCGTCACCCGGATCACGCTGGCGCAGAGCGGCAGCGATGGAAAGCCGGTGCCGTGCGGTCAGCTGGTCATTCCCGTGGTCCAGCTGCCGGCCTTCACCAACAGCCTGATGACGCTGCTGAAGCAGATCGACAGCAAGGTGAAGCAGGCGCAGCAGGCCCAGCAGGGCGCGGCCCCTGCGGTGCAGTCGGAAGAGCCTGCCCCAGAGGCGGCGCCGGGCTCCTTCCGCTTCTCCGGCTGAACCCTGGCCAGGATGCCAGCCCGGCTATGGCGCGCGGCCTGCCTGGCGCTTGGCCTCGCCGTTCTGGCTGGGCCGGCCCTCGCTGCGGATGCCCGTCCCTGGGCGGCGATGGCCGCACCGGCGGCGGGCGCACCGCGCATCGTCGGGGCGCATGGCCTCGGCTGCATCGCGGGCGCGGCCATGCTGCCGGCGGAGGGTCCTGGTTGGCAGGTCATTCGCCTCTCGCGGAACCGCTTCTGGGGCCATCCGGACCTGGTGGCCTACCTGCGTGACCTCGCCGGCCGGGCGAGGACGGCCGGGCTCCCCACCCTCTGGATCGGCGATCTCGGCCAGCCGCGCGGCGGACCGCTGCCCTTGGGCCATGCCAGCCATCAGATCGGCCTCGACGCCGACATCTGGTTCGACCTTTCCCCCAAGCCGCTCCTTTCGACCGAGGCCCGCGAGCATGTCGAGGTAGCCTCGCTGGTGCGGCCGGACGGAATGGCGGTCGACCCGGCCCGCTTCACGCCCGCCCATGTCGCGCTGATCCGCCTCGCAGCCCAGCACCCGGCGGTTGACCGCATCTTCGTCAATCCCGCCATCAAGCAGGCGCTCTGCGCGGCGCAACCCGAGGCGCCCTGGCTGCACCGGGTAAGGCCCTGGCGCGGGCATGATGCCCATATGCATGTGCGGCTGCGCTGCCCGCCCGGGCAGCCGGAATGCCGTGATCAGGCGCCCATTCCGGCCGGGAATGGCTGTGATGCCAGCTTGGCCTGGTGGTTCACCACCGAGGCCCGCCACCCGCCCCGCAGCACGGCACCTGCGGCGCCCCAGCCGCCGATGCCTGCCGCCTGCGCCGGCATCCTGAAGGCACCCTGACCTAGCGACAGGTTCAGGCGCCGCCCCGCAGACGCAGGGCCAGGACCGGGTCGTCCGTCGCCATGGCATCGACGCCGAGCGCCAGTGCCTTGCCGATGCTCTCCGCATGGTTGGCGCCCCAGACGCCGATCTGCAGGCCCGCGCCCCGCAATGCCTTGGTCAGCTCCGCGTCCAGGGTGCCAATCTCGGTCTCCACCATGTCGAAGCCATGCGCGCGAGCCACCCCGATCACCCCGGCCGCGCCGATCCGGTGCAGCAGCGCGGCCTCGAACAGCCAGATCGTGCCCGCCAGCCCACCGGCCGCAGCCGCCTCAGCCACCAGCGGCGCGTCGAAGCTGATAAGGCGGCTCTGATCACGGATGCCGGCATGGTCCAGCACCGCCAGGGTGCGCGGCACCAGCGCGCGGTCGGGAGCGCCGTCCCGGAGTGTCTTGACTTCCACCTGCAGCTGCTGGTCCTGACCCTGGAACAGTGCGGCGACTTCAGCGAGCAGCGGCACGCGGCTTCCGCCCGCCCCGCGCAGCCTGAGGCCGGCAAGGGTCTCGGCATCCTGTGCGGCGACCGCGCCTCGTCCTTCCGTCGTCCGCTCCAGCACTGCATCGTGGATGACCACGGGCACGCCATCCGCGCTCAGGTGGATGTCGCACTCGCACTGTTCGATGGGCAATGCCAGGCTGTTGCGGAAGGCCTCCAGGCTGTTCTCCGGCCAAAGGAAGGCCCCGCCCCGATGGCTGACAATGGCGGTCGGACCGGTAAACGGCATGGCTGAAGCTTGCCTCCGGGGCTCGCCTCGCGCAAGAATGTTGTTGGTAATCTCATCACGCAACCCCCGCCACGAGGTCGTGACATGCCCCTTTTGCTGGTTGCCCACGATCAGGCGCCCGATGGTACAGCGGCACTCGAAGACGCCGTATGGCAGCTTGCCGAATCCCATCTGGTTCTGTCCGGTTCGCTGATCGTGGAGAGCCCGGTCTCGCCGAAATACCTGCTTGAGCACCTGCGGGGGGCGCTCCGGCGGGGCGGGCGGAGTGGGGCGCTGCTCGTCACGCCCCTCACCGCCGCCAGCTGGGACGGGCTTTCCGCCGATGCCGAGGAATGGATTCGCGCACGCATGTCGTGAGGCGACGACCGGGCGCGCCAGGAAGGCCGTGGCGTCATGGGAGAGGAGTGATGGGGGGAGGGATCGCCGGGCCTGCCCGGCGGCTTGCGCGGGAATTGCAGCGCCAGGGGAGAGAGCTCATGCTGGCGGGCTTGCTCGCGCTGGGCCTTGGTGGTGCCGCATGGGCGGCAGATCCGGGACCGAACGGCATTGAGCTCAAGGTGGTCGGCGGCCTTGCCGACGTGTCGCAGTTCTCGCGCTACGAGCAGCCCTTCTGGCGTAACCGCATCACCGAACTGACGCATGGCCGGGTGCATGCCGAGATCCAGCCCTTCGACCGCGCCGGCTTCCGGGCCGAGGAAATGCTGCCGCTGATGCGCCTGGGCGTAGTGCCCTTCGGCACCGCGCTGATCGCGGTCGTGTCCAGCGAGGAACCCGAGTTCAACGCGGTGGATCTGCCGGCGCTGAACCCTGACATTTCCACCCTGCGTGAGACCGTACGGCTCTACCGTCCGCACCTGCGCGAGATCCTGCGCGAGCGCTACGACGTCGAACTGCTGGCCGTCTACACCTATCCCGCCCAGGTCACCTGGTGCACCCGCCCCTTCAGCAGCCTCGGTGATCTCGCCGGGCGCCGCATCCGCACGTCCTCCGTCGGCCAGGCCGAGATGTTCGAGGCGCTCGGCGCCACCTCGGTCGTGATCCCTTTCGCCGAGATCGTGCCGGCGATGAAGGCGGGGGTGGTGGAATGCGCCGTCACCGGCACGCTGCCCGGCAACAATATCGGCCTGCCGCAGGTGACCACGCATGTGCATGCCATGGCGGTGACCTGGGGTGTTTCCGTCTTCGCCGCCAACATCGCCGCCTGGAAGGCCCTGCCGCCCGAGATCCGGCAGCCCATCCGCGACGGCCTTGCCAAGCTTGAGGCCGACATCTGGGACGGTGCCGACCGGGAGACCGGGGAGGGCCTTGACTGCAATGCGGGGCGCCCGTCCTGCGTCAATGGCGTGCCCGGCCATATGACGGTGGTTCCGGTGACGCCGGAGGACATCGCCCGTCGCCGCAAGCTTCTGACGGACACCGTTCTGCCGCGGTGGATCGACCGCTGTGGCCAGGACTGCGCCGACGCCTGGAACACCTATCTCGGCCCCGCCATGGGCATCATGGCGACCGGCCCCTGACATGCAGCAGTTCCGCCGCATCCGGATCGCCATCCTGCTCGCCGCGGCGGCGCTGCTCTTCGCGCAATGGTTTGCCACATCCTTGCTGGTCGGTCGGGCACGGGAGGCCGCGCTGGCGGGGGCCGCCGGCACCGTGCAGCGCGTGGCGCATGCGGTGGAGGCGTCGCTTAACCGCAACTTCGTGCAGGTGGATGCGATGTTGGCGGGGCTGCCCGCCATCCTGGCACCCCTGGCGGGCGGGGGCGAGCTGAACGCCGCCCTGGCCAACCGGGTGCTGCGGGAGCTGAACAACCAGAACTTCACCTTCCGCGACGTCCTGCTGGTGGGGGCGGATGGCAGGCCGGTCGCAGCCGGCCTGACGGTATCGCGCCGCCGGCGGCTGCCCCCGGCGGTCACGGCTTCCTTCTTCTCCAGTGGGCCGCGCGCGGGCGCCGTATTGATCGGCGGCCCCTTCCGCAACCCGGCGAGCGGCGAGTGGTCGCTCTACATGGCGCGCCAGGTGACGCTGCCCGACCTTGGGCAGTTGCTGGCAGTGGCCGAACTGCCCGTGCCCGTGCTCGGCTCGCTGCTGGCGGCCGGCGGTGTTGGCGCCGGGCTGCGCACCACCATGGAGCGTGACGACGGCACCCTGCTGGCCAGCCTGCCGCATGACGAAACGCTGATCGGCACGCGGCTCTCGCCCTCCTCCGCAGAGCGTCTGCAGGAAACGGGCGGCGCACCGCGAGAGGCACTGAGCCGCCACGACCAGTCGCCGGTGATCACGGCGCAGCGCCCCCTGCTCTATCCCACGCTGGCGATCTCGACGAGCATGTCGGTCGAGGCTGCCCTGGCCGACTGGCAGAAGGAGCGGTTCCGGGCGCTGAGCATCTCGGCGGGCTTCGCCCTGCTGGTGGCTGCGCTGGTGGCCGCGATGCTCCTGGCCCTGCGCCAGCGTGAGCGTGTCGAGACCGAGCGCAACCGTTGGCGCGCCATGCTGGAGAATGCTCTCGACTCCATGACCGACGGCTTCGTCATGTGGGACGCGGACGACCGGCTGGTGGCCTGCAACGCGCGCTACAAGGACTTCTATCGGGTGAGCGCCCCCTTCATCCAACCTGGGGCACATTTCGACGACATCATGCGCGAGGGCTTCCTGCGCGGGCAGTATCCTCAGGCGGGCGAGGACCTCGAGACCTTCCTTCAGGGCATGCGCAACTGGCACCGTGGCAACCGGCCGCCGATGGAGCGGCTGCTGCCGGACGGACGCTGGGTGCTGGTGACGGAGCGCGCCACGCCCGGCGGTGGAACCGTGGGCATCCGCACCGACATCACCGAGCTGAAGCATGCCATGCAGGAGCTGGCGGAGGCACGCGACGCCGCCGCCGCCGCCGGCGAGGCGAAAAGCCAGTTCCTGGCGCGGATGAGCCACGAATTGCGCACGCCACTGAACGGCATCCTGGGCTTCGCGCAGGTGCTGGTGAATGATGCCCGGCTGGCAGCGGACCAGCGCGAGCAGCTCCGCACCCTCTACGAGGCAGCGCGCCATCTGCTGGAACTGGTCAACGGGCTGCTCGACCTCTCGAAGATCGCCGCGGGCCGGCTGGAGTTGCACCCTGCCCCTACCCCGCTGCTGCCGCTGCTGGAGCGCAGCGCAGCGCTGCTGGCTCCAGAGGTGCAACGGAAGGCGCAGCGCTTCAGCCTGGAGGTGGCGCCGGGTACGCCGGAGGCCGTGCTGGTGGATGCCACCCGGCTGCGGCAACTGGTACTCAACCTGCTCTCCAACGCCGTGAAGTTCACGCCGCCTGGCGGCCGGGTGACGCTGCGTGCGCGGCCGCGGCATGGCGGCGCGGGCATCCGCATCGAGGTGGAGGATACCGGCCCCGGCGTGCCGGCGGCGCAGCGCCATCTGCTGTTCCGCGACTTCGTCCAACTCGCCACCCCAGGGGCAGCCAGTGAGGGAATGGCTTTCGGCACCGGTCTCGGCCTGTCCATCGCGGCGCAGCTTGCCGAGCTGATGGGGGGCCAGATCGGCTGCGAAAGCGAGCCGGGCCAGGGCGCCCTCTTCTGGGTCGAATTGCCTCTGCCCACCGCGGCTCCCTTGGCTCAGCTTCCCGCGCCACAGGACGATCTGGCCGCCCCGCCACGCCCCGCCACCGCCGCGCCGATGCGCATCCTGGTGGCGGACGACGTCCCGGCCAACCGGCTGGTGGCCCGCGCCATGCTCACCAGCGCGGGGCATCACGTCACCTGCGTTGAGGATGGTGCCGCCGCTCTGGCCGCGGTGCAGCAGAGCAGCTTCGACGTGGTGCTGATGGATCTCCAGATGCCGGTCATGGACGGGCTGGAGGCAACGCGCCGCATCCGCGCGCTGCCGGCGCCACGGAACGGCGTGCCGGTGCTGGCGGTGACTGCCTCGGCCATGCCGGAGCAGGTGGAAGCCTGCCATGCGGCTGGCATGGACGGCCATCTTGCGAAACCGATCGACCGCGAGACGCTGCTGCGCATGATCCAGCGCTTTGCCGAGGCGCACCCTGGGCAAACCGGCCGCTCCGTCGCAGGCACGGGGGCGCCCGCCATGCTGCTCGACCGCACCGTCGGGGATGTGCTGGTCGCCGAGCTGGGCGATGCCGCGCCCGCCGTGCTGCAGCAGTTCGTCGTGGAGCTGGAAAGTGGCCAGGAGAGCCTTGCGGCCCTGCTGGCGGAGCCAGACACGGAGGCCATCCGCGCCGCGAACCATCGGCTCGCCGGTGTGGCCCGCACAATGGGTGCGCGGAAGATGTCAGATGCCCTGGAGGCGCTGCGGCGGGCGGTTGCCACCGGAGAGCCGCCGCTTGCCGCGCTGCTCGCTGTGCAGGCGGCGGTGGAGGATACGCTCCCGGCGCTGCGCGCGTGGGTGCAGCAGGTGGACGCCCGAGCCGAGCCCGGCGCAGGTCGCTAGGCCCGGGCGACAGTCGACCTGCGACTCAGCACAGGGTGGCGATCCGCTCCCTGAGCAGCAGGAAAAAGGCGTCGGCGTCGAGCGTCTCCAGCAGGCGCGCATTCGCCGGGGCGTCGCTACGGTTCCAGCGGTCGATGCGGGTCCGTCCTCGGTCCGCCCCTTCGCAGACCACCGAAGTCGCCACCGGGCGGTGGGTGAACAGACCGGGCGCCACCAGCCAGGCCACCGCGCAGGGGTCGTGCAGCGGCGCGCCACGATGTGCGAAGCGGCGCGAGGGCGGCAGCGCGGCAAGGATATCCGTGCAGGCGCGCAGGCAGGCCCCGCCTGCTCCCGCCCGCAGCGCCGCGACACGCTCCGGCGTCACCAGCGCCTGCGCGGTCAGATCGAGGGTGGCGAGCGTCACCGGGCGGCCGCAGCCGAGCAGGATGGCCAAGGCCTCCGGGTCCATGGCCGCATTGAACTCGGCGCCCGCAGTCCAGTTCCCCTCGCCGACCGCGCCGGTCATCAGCACGATTTCCGCCACGCGTCCGGCCAGCGCCGGCTCCGTGGCCAGTGCCAGGGCCAAGTTGGTCGCCGGGCCGAGGCCGACCAGCGTCACCGACTCCGGCGCGGCGGCGCGCAGGCGCTCACGGATCGCATCGGCGGCAAGGCCTGGCGTGGCGGGCGGCCCCTCAGGCAGCACCACGCCGCCCAGCCCGTCCGTTCCGTGCACCCGCGTCTCCGAGCGGAACACTCCGATCAGCGGCCGGTCCGCACCGCCGACCACCGGCACCCTGGCACCCGCCAGCCCGAGCACGGCGCGCGCATTGGGCAGGGTCAGCTCCAGCCCGACATTGCCGCCGGCCACGGTGACGAGCTGAAGGTCGATCTCCGGCGAGGCCAGCGCCAACCAGAGGGCGATGGCGTCATCCGTGCCGGGATCGCAATCGAGCAGGACGGGGCGGCTCATGCCTCGCCCTCTACCGCCAACTCGGCCTCGACGATGCTGGCCAGGAAGGCGGCGCCATGCGGCAGGGCGGCGTCGTTGAAGTCGAAATAGGGGTTGTGGTGGAAGCCCTCGGGATGCGCCGGCTCGCCGGTGCCGAGCCAGGCATAGGCGCCCGGCCGCGCCTCCAGCATGGCGGAAAAATCCTCCCCGGCGGTGATCGGCGGGTAGTCGTCCAAAGCCTGCGCGGCGTCCACCGTGGCGGCGGCGGCGCGGTGCATCACCGCGGCCTGGGCGGCGTGGTTCACCGTCGGGCCAAGGCGGCGGGTATAGGCGTAGTCCACCGCCACGCCATGCGTCGCCGCCATGCCGCGCGCGATCTCGCCGATGCGCCGCTCCAGCAGGTCGCGCGTTTCGGGCGTCAGGGCGCGGGCGGTGCCGCGCAGCCGCACCTCGGCGGGAATCACGTTCGGCGCCTCCGGATTGCCCGCCGCCATGTGCCCGACGCTCACCACGCCCACACCCATCGGGTCCAGCTCGCGTGCCACGATGGCGTGCAGCGCGGCGATGAACTGCGCGGCGGCGAGTGTCGCATCGGTGCCGAGATGCGGCTTGGCGCCATGCGTGCCCCGGCCCCGGAACAGCGTCTCCCAGGTATCGGAGGAGGCCAGCACGGGCCCCTTCGGCACGGCGATGGTGCCGAGCGGCAGGCCGGGCAGGTTGTGCAGGGCATAGACGGCATCGGCGGGGAAGCGCTCGAACAGCCCTTCCGCCACCATGCGCTGCCCGCCGCCGCGCGATTCCTCGGCGGGCTGGAAGACGAGATGCACCGTGCCGGCAAAGTGGTCGCGGTTGGCCGCGAGCCACTTCGCGGCGCCGAGCAACATGGCCGTGTGCCCGTCATGCCCGCAGGCGTGCATCTTCCCCTGCACTGTGGAGGCATAGGGCGCCCCGGTCATTTCCGTCATGGCCAGCGCGTCCATGTCGGCGCGCAGGGCGACGGCACGGTTGCCGGGGCGGGCACCGCGCAGCGTGCCGACCACGCCGGTCCCGGCGAGCCCTTCCGCCGTCTCGATGCCGGCGGCGCGCAGCTCGGCGGCGACGAAGGCGGCGGTACGGTGTTCCTCGAAGCCCAGCTCGGGATGCGCGTGCAGGTCGCGCCGCCAGGCGGTCATCGTGGCGGCAAGCGGGGCGAGGTCCTCGGGCGTGGGCATGGCGGTCCTGTTGCAGTCGAATGGCGTCCGCGTTGCGGCGGGCGGTCCAGCATGCCAGTTTGCGCCGCAGCAAACCACCACCCCGCCCTGGGAGAGCCCACCCCATGCCGCGCCTGCGCACCGGCCTGCTCGCCGCCGCCCTCACCGCCCTGCCCGCGCTCGCCTTCGCGCAGGACCTGCTGCGGATCGGCATGGAATCTGGACCAACCAGCCTTGACCCGCACTATGCCAGCCTGATCACCAACATCGCCTACAGCCGGCACGTCTTCCAGCCGCTGGTGCAGCAGGATGCGCGGCAGGTGCTGCGCCCGGCGATCGCCACCGAATGGAAGGCGCTCGATGATCTGACCTGGGAGTTCAAGCTCGACCCCAAGGCACGCTTCCATGACGGCACGCCGGTGACGGCGGAGGACGTGACCTTCACCATCGGCCGCGCGGGCGACGTGCCGAACTCGCCCTCGTCCTTCCGCGTCTACACGCGGCCGATCAAGTCGGTGGAGGCGGTGGACCCGACCACCATCCGCATCCACACCAGCGCGCCGACGCCGCTGCTGCCGAACTACCTTTCGCTGGTGATGATCGTCTCCAAGAAGCATGGCGAGGGGGCGACCACGGCGGACTACAATTCCGGCAAGGCGATGATCGGCACGGGACCCTACCGCCACGTCTCCTGGCAGCCGGGCAGCCCGCTGGTGGTCGAGCGCAATGAGGACTTCCATGGCTCCGCCCCGGCCTGGAAGCGCGTCGAGTTCCGCCCGCTGGCCAATGCCGGCTCGCGCACTGCGGCTTTGGACGCCGGCGACGTGGACCTCATCGAGATCGTCCCGCCCGACCAGTACAAGAAGTTCTCCACCAACCCCGCCTTCACCGTGGCGCAGAGCCCGTCGAACCGCCTGCTCTTCCTGACACTGGATAGCGATCGTGAGGAGAGCCCGCACGTTCATGCGCGCGATGGCGGCCCGATCGCCAACCCGCTGCGCGATGCCCGGGTTCGCAAGGCGCTCTCCATGTCGATCAACCGCGAGGCTCTGACCAGCCGTGTGTTGCAGGGTCAGGGTGTGCCGGCGGGCGACCTGGGGCCGAAGGGCTATTTCGGCACCTCGCCCGACCTGAAGCCGGAGCCATACAACCTGGACGGCGCAAAGAAGCTGTTGGCCGAGGCGGGCTATCCGCAGGGCTTCGCCGTGCAGGTGAACGGACCGAATGATCGCTTTGTCAATGACGAGCAGGTGGTGCAGGCGATCGCCCAGATGTGGACTCGCCTCGGCCTGGTGACCAATGTGGAGACCCGTCCGCGCGGCGTCTGGCTCTCCGAGGCCGCGCAGCTGAAGTACTCCGTGAACTTCGCCGGCTTCTCGCCCAACCCCGAGGTGCTGGGCATGCTGGAGACGCAGGTCCATAGCTGGAACCAAACGCTGGGCCTGGGCACCGCCAATCGCGGCCGCTTCAGCAACCCGGATATCGACGGCATCATCCAGAGGGCGCGTCAGACCATGGACAATGCCGAGCGCGAGCGGCTGACCCAGCAGGCGACACGTGCCGCCATCCGCGACCAGACGGCGCTGATCCCGCTCTACTTCGCCGTCAACACCTGGGCCATGAAGAAGGGCATCACCTACGAGGCCCGCACCGACGAGATGACCCTGGCCACCAGCGCGGGCCGCGCGAACTAGGATCGTCCCCCACCCGGAAGGGGCGCGCCTGGCGCCCCTTCCGGCCTGGCCGCGGCGCTGCATCGAGCGTTCTGCTTGACGCTGGCATTGTTGCACGCCTACCTCATCGGATGATCTGACGGCCTGAACGGCCGGGCGGGCGAGGAGACACCGGAAGCATGGACGGACGCAGCGAGGCCCCTGTGCCGGGCATCGAACTGGCGCCGCTGGCGCCGCCAGCCAATCTCACTGCCGAGCTGGTGCGGCGGCTGGCCGCGGAGATCCGCGCCGGACGGCTGCGTCCAGGCGACCGCCTCCCCACCGAGCAGGCGCTGATGCGCCAGGCCGGGGTCTCCCGAACGGTGGTGCGCGAGGCGGTGGCGGCGCTGCGGGCCGAGGGGCTGGTGCTGACCCGCCAGGGCGTCGGCGCCTTCGTGGCCGATCCCTCCAGCCGTGGGCATGTGCGCATCGATCCGGGCGAGATGCGGTCGCTGAAGGACGTCCTGCAGGTGATCGAGCTGCGAATCGCACTGGAGACAGAGGCGGCAGGTCTCGCCGCCGAACGGCTCACCCCTGAGGCCTCCGAGCGCATCACCCAGGCGGCGGCGGCCTTCGACAAGGCGGTGGATGCCGGCGAGAACGCGGTGGCGCAGGACCTCGAATTCCACCGCGCCATCTTCGCCGCCACCGGCAACAGCTTCTTCCCGCGCTTCCTGGAGTTCCTTGGGCCGATGCTGATCCCGCGCCAGACGGTGCGGCCCTACCTGGAGGAGCCGGAGGCCCGGATTGCCTATCTCCAACGGGTACGTGAGGAGCACGCGCGGATCGCCAGCGCCATCGCCAGCGGACAGGCCACGGCCGCCCGGAACGCGATGCGACGTCACCTGACCGCCAGCCGCGACCGCTACGCGCGGATGGCCGAGCACCTTGCCGTCAACCAAGGCGCATAATAGAGCCCGACGTCACTCAGGAGGGGTCCGGCACGCCCGGCAGGTCGGCGAGGTAGGCCAGCACGGAGCGTGCCAGCGCCTCCACGTCCTCCACTGTGGTGTGCTCGTCCGGCGCATGCGGAGCCTGGCCGGGGCGCAGCAGTCCGCCCAGCAGGATCTCCTTGATCCCGGCCTGCTGCACGAAGCCGAGGGGTGAACCGCCGGCTCCGCCCCAGCGCCGGAAGCTCTGCGTTGGAAAGCCGAAGCCCCAGCTCAGCGCCCGCTGCCAGCTCGGTCCGTTCGGTCCCTGGTCGGGGTCGGTTACCGCATCAATCCGCCGCAGCACGCGGCATTCTACCGCGCAACGGCAGCCGGCGGCCTGGGCCGCCCGGTCAACCCGCGCCTTCAGCTCCTCAAGTGCCCGGCCGAACCCTTCATCGCTGGTGAAGTGGCGCTTGAGCACCAGCACGCCCACCGGCTCCTTCTCGTCCGGTTCCGTCTCCGCCGCCACCGAGACGAAGGAAAGGCTGGGCCGCAGCATCCCCCCGCCCTGCTCCGGCGGGGCCGGCAGGCGTGAACTGCACTGGTGCAGCTCGGCCTGCAGGTCGGTCAGCGCGGTGAGGATCGGGCGCATGGCCTGCGCGGCGCCAGCGCCGTTCCTCATCCTCATGCAATGTGAGATCCGGATCTCCAGGTCGAAGCTTCCGAGACAACCGACCCAGATGCGCGGCGCGGCGCTGCCGTTCAGGCACAGCACATGGCCTTCCACCATCTGCTGCTCGGCCAGATAGCGCAGACCGGGGAAGCAGCCGCCCTTGTCATCCGTGGTGAACAGCAGGAGAGGGTCGAAGCGCAGCGAGAGGCCGACCGCGTCAGCCGCCCGCAAGGCGGCCCAGAGCGCGACAATGGCGCCCTTCATCTCCACCGTGCCCCGGCCGAACAGCACGCTGCCCTGCCGCGTCAGCGTCAGCGGCGGACGGGTCCAGCCCGGCCCCGGAGGCGCGGTGTCCATATGGCAGGGGATGGAGCAGACCGGCCGCCCTGTCCGTCGGCTTGCCACCAGACTCACCCGAGGCCCAGCAGCCGGCCGGCAACGCCAGAGGCTTTCCGGTGGCTCGACACGCCGCAGGCCAAAGCCCAAGGGAGCAAAAAGATCCTGCAGTGCGTCCGCGAAGCCACCGTAGCCGCCGCCCGGAGGGAAGGCGGTGTCGATGGCCACGAGGCGGGCCAGTTGATCGATCCAGCCGGTGGCGCTGAGCAACGCCGCGGCCATGTTCAGCCGGTCGAGGTGGGAATCGTCGAACCGCGCCAGCGTGTTCTGCTCATCCCACGGCATCAATCCGCAGCTCCCTATCCCCGCACCCGCCGCATCGGAGGAGCGGCGCTGCCTCCGTTACACGCTTTGTCGCGGATCAGCAGCAGGCGTTTGCCAGGATGGGGCAGTCTAACGCCTTCTTGAAAGCGTGCTTCCTCAGCGCCCTGCAACCCTTTCCTGTCATGCAGAGCGATGTGATGGTGCAAAGCGCCGCGAACGCTCGCCAGACGCGTGATGGCGGTGGCCACCTCCCTGCTCGGCGAGGGGCTCAACGCGGATATGGGGGTCATCGGCGTCCGGGCGGCGGACCGCGGCGGCGAAGCGCCCCGCCGCCGCCGAGGCAACTTCGAACTGCGTCTCCCGGCCGAGGATGCGGATGCGGCCAATCTCGTCCCGCGCCACTTGGCCACGACGGCAGAGGAAGGGCAGCACCCAGCGCGGATCGGCCCGGCCGTCCCGGCCCACATTCATGCGGAACCAGACGCCTTCGTCCCGCAGTCCCGGCGGCCGCTCCCGCACTGGCCGGCGCGTGGCGTCGGGCGCGGCAAGCTCTTCCGGTGCCGGCAGCGGCGCGCGCAGCAGGCGGATCAGGGCCGCGGCCATCGCCTCCGGCTCAGCGCCGGTGGCCAGAAGGGTCCGCGCGACCTCCAGATCCTCCGGCGTCGCCTCTTCGGCGAGCAACGCGGCGGCCTGCGCGGCCAGCCGCTCGGCATCCTTGGCGCGGATCGCCTCGGCCGATGGCGGCGCGCCCCATTCGGCCTGCACGCGGGCAGCCATCAGCAGCCGCTCGGCGGTGCGGCGGCGGTTCACCGGCACGACCAGCACGGAAACGCCCTTGCGCCCGGCCCGACCGGTACGGCCAGAGCGGTGCAACATGGTCTCCGGCTCCTTCGGCAGCTCGGCATGAATGACCAGGCCGAGATCCGGCAGGTCGATGCCGCGTGCTGCCACATCGGTGGCGACACAGACCTGTGCCCGGCCGTCACGCAGGCCCTGGAGGGCGCGGCTGCGCTCCGCCTGGGACAGTTCGCCCGAGAGCGCCACTGCGGAGAAGCCACGCTCCACCAGGTTGCCGTGCAGCCGGGCCACGCCAGCGCGGGTCGAGCAGAAGACGATCGCGCGCGGGGAGTCGGAGGCGCGCAGCAGGTTCACCACTGTCCGCTCGATCTCATGCGGTGCCACCACCACAGCGCGATAGCTGATGTCCACATGCTGGCCGCCCTCGCCCTTCACCTCCAGCCGCAGCGCATCCTTCTGGAAGCTGCGCGCCAGCCGCGCGATCTCCGTCGGCATGGTGGCGGAGAAGAGCAGCGTGCGGCGCTCCTCCGGGGCGGAGCTGAGGATGGTCTCCAGCTCCTCGCGGAAGCCGAGGTCGAGCATCTCGTCGGCCTCGTCCAGCACCACGGCGCGCAGCGTCTGCGGACGGAGATTGCCACGATCAAGATGGTCGCAGAGGCGGCCAGGCGTGCCAACCACGATATGCGCCCCCTGGGCAAGCGCCCGGCGCTCGGCCATCGGGTCCATACCGCCGACGCAGCTCACCACACGGCCGCCGGCCGGGGCATAGAGCCAGGAGAGTTCGGCGCGCACCTGCAGCGCCAGCTCACGCGTCGGCGCCACCACCAGGGCCAGCGGCGTGCCGGCGGGCGGCAGGCGCTCGGCCCCTTCCATCAGCGCGGGCGCCAGCGCCAAGCCAAAGGCAACGGTCTTGCCCGAGCCGGTCTGCGCTGACACCAGCAGGTCCCGGTCTGCCGTCTCGGGCTCCAGAACTGCCGCCTGCACAGTGGTTGGCTCGCTGTAGCCGCGCTCGTTGAGGGCGCGCAGCAGCGTTTCGGGCATTGTAGGAAAGGGCATAGGTATGAAAAGTTCCGCGACTCTCGAGTATGGCGCGCCTACATCGGAGGCGCGGCCTGGAAGGCGCGGGAGCGGCAAGGCGCGCCTGCGCAGCAGGGTCGGCTGGGTTGTACAGCGTCCCCACGCAAATTGCAGCAGTCAGAGACGGACGGAGATGAGCCATGCGGTGAGCGCATGGATAGCTCAAAGGATTAGACGCTTGCCTGCGCGCTGTGGTTTGCCCATTCTCCGAAGCGGAAGGGGATTATGCCTTCCCGCGGGGATTTGACGGATGCAGCTTGCGCCGCGACACCAAGTGCTAAAGCGCCAGGAAGCCGGGCAGCGGCATGATGGGAAGCTTTCCCGCGCCGCCGGCTGCTTCGTGGGTCATCCGACCATGTTGGAGATCGCCCCGTAAGGGGAACACGGAGTGTCCATGCCCTGTCGAATGTGCCCCCGCTGACCATCAGCTGAACCGCGCGCCAGACGGGCGCGCCTTCCCGGCACTGCCCCCTCTCCGCTTAACGACGCACGGAATCGCCATGTCCGCCTCTCCTGCCGCCTCGGCGCGAGCCGAAGCCGCCATCCGCCTGCACGGGCTCAAGCGCCACTTCACCGGACGGGGCGGCGTGGCCACGCGGGCGCTGGATGGCGTCTCGCTGGAGGTGGCACCGGGCGAGATCTTCGGCATCGTTGGCCGCTCCGGTGCGGGCAAGTCCACGCTGATCCGCTGCGTCAACCTGCTGGAGCGGCCGGACGACGGCGAGGTCCGGGTGCTGGGCGAGGACCTGATGGCCCTCTCCGACAGTGCCCTGCGCGAGCGGCGGCGCGGCATCGGCATGGTGTTCCAGCATTTCAACCTGCTGGCCTCCCGCACGGTCGCCGACAACGTGGCCTTTCCCCTGGAGATTGCGGGCGTGCCCGCCGGCGAGCGCGCCAGGCGGGTGGAGGAGGTGCTGGCACTGGTCGGGCTGGCGGAGAAGGCGGGGGCCTATCCGGCGCAGCTCTCCGGCGGGCAGAAGCAGCGCGTCGGCATCGCCCGCGCGCTTGCCCCCCGCCCCCGCATCCTGCTCTGCGACGAGGCCACCAGCGCGCTCGACCCCGAGACCACGCAGGAGATCCTGGCGCTGATCAAGCGCCTGCGCGACCAGCTCGACCTGACCGTCCTGCTGATCACCCATGAAATGGCCGTGGTGAAGGAGATCTGCGACCGGGTCGCCGTCATGGAGCGCGGCCAGGTGGTGGAGGAAGGCCGGGTCTTCGAGGTTTTCACCCGCCCCGGTCACCCGACCACCCGCCGCTTCATCGCCGACACCATTGGCCATTCCATCCCGCCCGGCACCGTGGCGCGGCTGCCGGTGGCCGGCCCGGGCGAGGAGCGGCGCCTGCTGCAGGTGCTCTTCGCCGGGCCGCACAGCACGCGCTCCGTCATCAGCGAGGCCTCGCGCCGCTTCGGGCTGGACCTCAACATCATCTCGGGCCGCATCGACGAGATCGCCGGCGAGCCCTTCGGCCTGATGGCCCTGGCCGCCTATGGCGCGCCGGACCGCATCGAGGCCGCCCTCGCCTGGTTCGCCGAGCTGGGCCTGACCGTCACCCCCATCGACTCCGAGACGCTGGAGGCCGCCTGACCATGCTTCCCTGGCTTCCCCCCATGCTGCAGCAGCTCTTCCTCGACGCCGCCATCGAGACCCTGACCATGGTGGCCGGCGCCGCGCTGATCGCCGTGGTGATCGGCCTGCCCCTGGCCCTCCTGCTGCATGCCACCGATCGCGGCGGGCTGGCACAGAACGGCCTGGTCAACCGCCCGCTCGGCCTGCTGATCAACGCCGTGCGCTCGACGCCCTTCATCATCCTGATGGTGGCCATCGTGCCCTTCACCCGGCTGGTGGCCGGCACCTCGATCGGCACCACGGCCGCCATCGTCCCGCTGGCGCTGGCCTCCACCGCCTTCATCGCCCGGCTGTTCGAGACCGCTTTCCGCGAGGTGGATCGCGGCGTGGTCGAGGCCGCGCGTGCCATGGGCGCGACCCGCATGCAGATCATGTGGAAGGTGCTGGTGCCCGAGGCCATGCCAGGGCTGATCGCCGCCGTCACCGTCACCCTGGTCAGCCTGGTCGGTTACTCCGCCATGGCCGGCGCGGTGGGCGGCGGGGGCCTGGGCGATCTCGGGATCCGCTTCGGCTACCAGCGGTTCATGCCGGAGGTGATGGCAAGCGTCGTCGTCGTGCTGATCCTGTTCGTGCAGGGGCTGCAGTCGCTGGGCGACTGGCTGGTCCGCCGCGCGCGCCGCCGCTGAGCCAAGGAAAGGAGACCGCCCATGTCGCTGAACCGCCGCGCCCTGCTGGGCAGCGCCCTAACCCTTCCAGCCCTGGCCGCCCTGCCCGCCTTCGCCCAGGAGATCGGCAGCAAGGAGCGCCCGCTGCGCATCGGCACCGCCGCCGGGCCGCACACGCAGTTGCTGGAGAAGGTGCAGGAGATCGCCGCGCGTGACGGGCTGATCCTGAAGATCGTGCCCTTCACCGACTACATCACGCCCAACCTCGCGCTGGCCGCGAAGGAGCTGGACGCCAACAGCTACCAGCACCTCCCCTTCCTGGAGCAGATGGTGCGCGACCGGAACCTGCCCCTGGTCGCGGTGGGCAAGACCCTGGTCTTCCCGATCGGCGTCTATTCCCGCAAGCACAAGACGCTGGATGAGCTGCCCAAGGGTGCCCGCATCGCCATCCCGAACGACCCGACCAATGGCGGCCGCGCCCTCGCCCTGCTCGCCGCCAAGGGCGTGTTCAAGCTGACGCCCGGGGCCGACTTCCGCGCCACCATCGCCGACGTCACCGAGAATCCGAAGAACATCCGGATCGTGGAGCTGGAGGCGGCGCAGATCCCGCGCGTGCTGGACGAGGTGGATGCGGCGGTGATCAACACCGACTACGCGATTCCCGCCGGGCTGAACCCAGTGCGCGACGCCATCGCCATCGAGAACGCCGACAGCCCCTATGCCAACCTCATCGTCGTGCACCGCGACAACAAGGACGCCCCCTGGGTGAAGCCGCTGGTCGCCGCCTACCAGAACGACGAGATCCGGAAATTCGTGCAGGAGACCTTCCAGGGCTCCGCGATCCCCGCCTTCTGAGGACATCATCCATGCTGAATCGCCGCTCCCTCCTCCTCGCCGGTGGTGCGCTCTCCCTGGCCATGCCGGCCCTTCCCGCCTTCGCCCAGGAGATCGGCAGCAAGGAGCGCCCGCTGCGCATCGGCGGCACCGCCGGGCCGCACAGCCAGGTGCTGGAGAAGGTGCAGGAGATCGCCGCGCGTGACGGGCTGATCCTAAAGATCGTGCCCTTCACCGACTACATCACGCCCAACATGGCGCTGGCGGCGAAGGAGCTGGACGCCAACAGCTACCAGCACAAGCCTTTCCTCGACCAGATGGTGCGGGACCGCAACCTGCCGCTGGTCGTGGCGGGCAAGACGCTGGTCTTCCCGATGGGGGTCTATTCCCGCAAGCTCAAGTCGATCGGCGAGCTGGCGAACGGCGCGCGCATCGCCATCCCGAACGACCCGACCAATGGCGGCCGTGCCCTCGCCCTGCTGGCCGCCAACGGCGCCTTCAAGCTGACCGAGGGCGCCGACTTCCGCGCTACCGTCGCCGACATCCTCGAGAACCCGAAGCGGCTCCGCGTCATCGAGCTGGAGGCGGCGCAGATCCCCCGCACGCTGGACGAGCTGGACGCCGCGGCCATCAACACCAACTTCGCCATCCCGGCGGGGCTGAACCCGGTGCGCGACGCCATCGCCATCGAGAGCGCCGACAGCCCCTATGCCAACCTCATCGCCGTGCACCGCGACAACCAGGACGCCCCCTGGGTGAAGCGCCTGGTGGCCGCCTACCAGAACGACGAGATCAAGGCCTTCGTGAAGGAGACCTTCCAGGGCTCCGTGGTTCCGGCCTTCTGAGGAGATTGCCGATGCTGACCCGACGCTCCCTCATCCTCGCCGGCGGCGCGCTGCTGCTGCCGGCCGTGCTGCGCGCGCCGGCCTTCGCGCAAGCTGCGGCGATCGGCACCGCCGCCCGCCCGCTGCATGTCGGCGTCACCTCCGGCGTGCATGCCGAGGTGCTGGAAGTGGTGCGCGACGTGCTGGCGAAGCAGGACTTCGCCGTGAAGATCACGGAGTTCTCCGATTTCATCCAGCCGAACGTGGCGCTGGCGGCCGGCGAGATCGACATCAACACCTACCAGCACCTGCCCTTCCTGGAGGCGCAGAAGCAGCAGCGCGGCTACGACTTCGTGCCAGTCGGCAAGACCGTGCTGACCGTGATGGGCGTGTTCAGCCGCAAGCACAACTCGCTGGACGCGCTGCCGAAAGGCGCGCGCGTCGCCATCCCGAACGACCCGACCAATGGCGGCCGCGCGCTGCTGCTGCTGGAGAAGGCGGGCGTGATCAAGCTGCGCGCCGGCGCCGACTACCGCGCCACCATCGCCGACGTTGCGGAGAACCCGAAGGGCATCCGCATCCTCGAACTGGAGGCGGCCTCCATCGCCCGCAGCCTGGAGGATGTGGACGCCGCCGCGATCACCGGCAACTACGCCGTCCCCGCCGGGCTGAACCCGCTGAAGGAAGGCCTGGCGGTCGAGGACAAGGACAGCGCCTACACCGTGCTGGTGGTGGCGCGCCGCGGCGACGAGAACAAGCCCTGGGCGCAGAAGCTGGCCCATGCCTATGCCGACCCGGCGGTGAAGGACTTCGTCGCCGAGAAGTACAAGGGCGCGGTGATCGTCGGCGCCTGAGGCGCCTGCGGAGGGATGCCGCCCGGGGTGGCCCGGAGCATCCCTCCCTCTTTCGAGTGAAACGTCGCGCTTTCGTTTCGAAATAGAACCGACTATAGACTGCCGCCCGGAGAGGTTCCGGAGGCAGGATGACAACCGCGGTTCAGGCCCGGCTTTCAGCCGAGCGGCGTTTCTATGCCAGCATGGCGCTGTTCATGCTGGCGCTCGTGTTCATTGGTTTCGCGCCCAGCTTCTACCTGCGCGACTACGTCCATTTTCCCCGCCCCAACCCGACACTGACGCCCATGGTGGTGCTGCACGGGCTGGCCTTCACCACCTGGATGCTGGTCTTCCTGGCGCAGACCCTGCTGGTCTCGGCCGGGCGGCGCGACCTGCACATCCGGCTGGGCCAGGCGGGCATGGTGCTGGCGGCCTTGCTGGTGCCGCTGATGTACATGGTCTCGGTCGGGCAGGTGGCGCGGGCCAACCAGCCGCCCTTCGCCACACCGCTGGGCTGGACGGCGGTGCCCCTCTTCGTCATCCCCCCCTTCGCCTTGCTGGTCTGGCTGGGCTGGCGCAACCGGCGCAACCCGCAGGCCCATAAGCGCCTGATGCTCGGCGCGGCGCTGCTGATGATGGACCCGGCAATCGGTCGCCTGCCGCTCGGGCCGCCGGTGGTGGAAACCTTCGCCGTGCTGAACCTGCTGAGCCTGCTCGCCTTCCTGCCGCTGGCCTGGTGGGACTGGCGGACGCGCGGCCGCCTGCACTGGGCGACGGCGCTGGGCGCGGGGCTGTTCGGAACCGCGCTGGCGCTGCGGCTCTTCGCCATCGCCTCGCCGGGCTGGGCAGCCTTCGCCGCCCACCTGCCCGGCGTCTGAGCGGCGGCGCTCAGGCGGCGTAGCGGGAGAGCGCGAGGTCGGCGTATTCGATGTTGGGCCGCTGCTCGGTCACGAGGTCGGCAGCCAGCTTCCCGCTGCCGCAGGACATGGTCCAGCCCAGCGTGCCATGGCCGGTGTTCAGGAACAGGCTGGGATATTTCGTCGGGCCGATGATCGGCGCGCCGTCCGGCGTCATCGGCCGCAGCCCGCACCAGAAGACCGCGCGCGCCGGGTCGCCGCCCTGCGGGTAGAGGTCCATCACAGAGTGCAGCAGCGTCTGCCGCCGCTCCTCGTGCAGGCGGAGGTCGAAGCCTGCGATCTCCGCCGTGCCGCCGACGCGGATGCGGTCGCCGAGACGCGTGATGGCAATCTTGTAGGTTTCGTCCATCACGGTGGAGACCGGGGCGGCGGCATCGTCCAGCACCGGCAGGGTGATGGAATAGCCCTTCACCGGATAGACCGGCACCTTCAGCCCGAGCGGCGCCAGGAGGTGCGGCGAGTAGCTGCCGAGCGCCAGCAGGTAGCGGTCCGCCGTCAGGACGCCGACGCTGGTGACGACGCCGGTGATGTCGCCGCCCTGCACCATCAGCCGCTCGATGCTGGTGCCGTAGTGGAAGGTGACGCCCTTCTCGGCGCAGATGGCGGCCAGGCGCTGGGTGAAGATATGCGCGTCGCCCGTCTCGTCCTGCGGCAGGCGCAGGCCACCGACGAACTTATCCTGCACGCGGCCGAGCGCCGGCTCGGCGGCGACGCAGCCGGCACGGTCCAGCACCTCGAACGGCACGTAGTACTGCTTCAGCACGCGCAGGTCGTCGCCGATATGGTCGAGCTGCTCCTGCGTGCGGAAGAGCTGCAGCGTGCCGCGCTCGCGCCCGTCGTACTGGATGCCGGTTTCCTCGCGCAGATCGGCCAGGGCAGTGCGGCTGTAGTCGGCCACACGCACCATGCGGGACTTGTTGGTCTGGTAGGCGGCCTCGGTGCAGTTGCGCAGCATCTGCCAGAGCCAGGACCACTGCAGCGGGTCCATCTTTGGGCGGATGACCAGCGGGCTGTGCCGCATGAACATCCACTTCAGCGCCTTCTGGGGGATGCCCGGCCCAGCCCAGGGCGAGGAATAGCCAAAGGAGACCTGGCCGGCATTGGCGAAGCTGGTTTCCAACCCGGCGCCCTGCTGGCGGTCCACCACCGTCACCTCATGCCCCGCCCGCGCGAGGTAATAGGCCGAGGTGACGCCCACCACACCAGCGCCGAGAACGAGAACCTTCATTGCCTTCCTGCTCCACCCGGCCGCCGCACGAAGCGCGGCGGCGAAAGGTCATGCTAGGAGCGATTCGGTGGCAGGTGCTTGCGATCCGCGCAACATCATGCGAATCCAGCAGCCAGGATTCGAATTTCCTGCGAAAGCTGTCTCACCCATGCAGCCGCCCGTGCTGGACCCGCTCGACCGCAAGCTCCTGCACCTGCTGCGCTCGGATGGGCGCATGAGCAATGCGGCGCTGGCCGCGGCCGTGGGCCTCTCCCCCTCCGCCTGCCTGCGGCGCCTGCGTCTGCTGGAGGCAAGCGGCGTCATCCGCGGCTATACGGCGGTCATCGCGGATCCGGCCCTGCAGGGTCGGACGGTGGTGATGGTGCAGATCACGCTGGAGCGGCAGACGGAGGAGGCCTTCAATCGCTTCGAGGCGGCGGTGCGGCAATGCCCGGAGGTCTGCGAGTGCTACCTGATGAGCGGCACGGCGGACTACCAGCTACGCGTGGAGGCGCGGGACGCGGCGGATTACGAGCGCATCCACAAGGAACGGCTTTCACGCCTGCCGGGGGTGGCGCGCATCCAGTCGGCATTCGCCATCCGCACCGTGATCCGCCCCCGGCCGGCCGTCAGCGGCAACTGAACCATCCCCGCAGCGCCAAGAAAACAGGGGGCTGGTGGAACTCCTTCCCCCGCCTCTGTTCTCTACCCCCTGCGCCACCCTGCCCACGCCACCGCCAGCCGGTCTCCCAGCCCGCGTGGTGCGGGCGGCTGTGCGGCGTCCCAGCCGGCGGCCAGCACTCGGCGCAGGTCGCGCCGTGCCAGCCGTCCCGGCAGCGCCGCGGCGATGCTGCCGCGCGGCAGGCGGCCGAGCCTCGCCTCGCTGTCCCGCAGCAGCGCCAGTCCTTCCTCGGCGAGGCTGCGCGCGGCTGCGGTGACGCCCACCACCGCCGGGTTGCGGGCAACATCGGCGGGGGTGAGCTGGTGCTCCGCCAGCAGATCGGCAGGCAACAGGCTACGTCCCTGGCCGGCCTGCGCGGGAATCGAGCGCAGTAGTCCGGCCATGCCATAGGCCGCCCCGATTCCCTGCAGCCCCGGCAGGCTTTCAGCCGGCGCCCCCAGCGCACGCCCCGCGGCAACGGCGAAGCCCCCGGCCGAACCGCGAAGATAGGCCAGCAGTGCCCCCCTGCTCGGGATTTCCTCCTCCGTCTCCGCCTCGCGCGCGTCGATCATGCCGAGGAGGTCGGCGGCCTCCAGCCGTCCCTCGCGCAGTGCGACGGCGAGCGGCCCGGCCACCTCGTGGCGGCGCGGCGGCGTATCGGTTCCGGCCTGCTCCACCGTCTCGCGCCACCATTGCAAGCGGATCAGCGCTGCCATCGGGTTGCTCGCCACCACGCGGGCGCGGGCCAGTTCGTGGTTGAAAGCGATCAGCAGGAACTGCGTCTCGCGTCGCTCCGGCGGGGCGAAAAGGGCGCAGAGAAAGCGGTCCGGGTCGCTGCGGCGGGCCAGTTCGGCGAGCGGGGAAAGCGGGGCGGGATCGGCCATGGCGGGGTTATGAACACAGATCCGTGCCAAGTGACAGCGGGGGTGCTTGCTTGACGCTCCCTTGAGGCACGCCTAGCTGTTTCACCGTGTGACGCCGGGTGACGGCGTTGATTCTTGCTTGCCCGGCCGATTTCAATCCATTCGGGAGAACCGCCCATGGCCTTCAGCCTTCCGCCGCTGCCCTACGACACCTCCGCCCTTGCCGGCTCCGGCATGTGCCAGGAGACGCTGGAGCTGCACCATGGCAAGCACCACAACGCCTATGTCACGGCGCTGAACGGCCTTGTCGAGAGCAAGGGCCTGGCCGGCAAGTCGCTGGAGCAGATCGTCGCCGAGGCCGGCAAGGCCGGCGCCGATGGCCTGCCGGTGCTGAACCAGGCCGGCCAGCACTGGAACCACATCCTGTTCTGGCAGGTGATGAAGCCGAATGGCGGCGGCGAGAGCCTGCCGGGCAAGATCGGCGCCAAGATCAACGAGGACTTCGGCGGCCTCGCGCAATTCAAGGAGCAGTTCAAGCAGGCCGGCGTGACGCAGTTCGGCTCCGGCTGGGCTTGGCTGATCATGGACCAGAGCGGCAAGCTCAAGGTCACCAAGACCCCGAACGGCTCGAACCCGCTCGCCACCGGCGAGGGCACCCCGATCCTCGGCGTGGACGTGTGGGAGCACTCCTACTACCTCGACTTCCGCAACGTCCGCCCGGGCTACCTCGACAACTTCCTGAACAAGCTCGTCAACTGGGAAGCGGTCGAGACCTTCATGAACCAGGGCGGCATGAAGTCGGGCCAGTCGGCGTAAGCCGGCCCCGCGGAAACGCGAAGGGCGCCAGGGCTGATGCCCTGGCGCCCTTTTTCATGCCCGCCTCGTGGCGGCGGCGCTCAGCCCGGCTTGCTGTCGTTGGCCGCCACCGGGCGCACCAGCGTGCTGATCGTGCTGCGCGCCACCATGACGCGGACATTCGGCGCGATCTCGACCTCGACCTCCTCGGAGCCCTCCTTCACCTTGGTGACGGTGCCGAGGATGCCGCCCGCGGTGATGATGCGGTCGTTGCGCTTCAGCGCGCCCAGCATCTCGCGATGTTCCTTCGCGCGCTTCTGCTGCGGCCGAATCAGCAGGAAGTAGAAGACGACAAAGATCAGGGCCAGCGGCGCGAGCTGCATGACGATGGCGCCGGCGCCGCCAGCGGCGGCTGCGGCATCCTGGGCATAGGCGGTCGAGATGAACATTGCGGTGCTTCCGTCTTGCCGGGGGTGGCGCGCGAAACTAGCCTCCCGGCCCTTGCCGTCAACACCTGGCCCTGCACGGGGGTGAACCCCCGGCGGCCCTCCCGGAGCGTCCCCGCTTTGCCTTCAACCGACACCCACCCGCTCCTGCCCACCCTGGAACGCATCGCCGAGGCCCTGGAGCGCCTTGCCCCGCCGCCCCCCGCCCATCCCAGCCTGGAAGGCGCGGACGCCTTCGTCTGGCACCCCGGCGAGCATGGCGTGCCCGCACGGCTGGTGCCGGTGCGGCGCGTCGCAGCGGTCGAGATCGGGCTGCTGCAGGGGGTGGAGCGGCAGAAGGCCTTGCTGCTGGAGAACACGCTGCGCTTCGCCCGCGGCCTGCCGGCCAACAACGCCATGCTCTGGGGCGCCCGCGGCATGGGCAAGTCCTCGCTGGTCAAGGCCGCGCATGGCGCCGCCAATGGCGAGCGGCCGGGCAGCCTTGCGCTGATCGAGATCCAGCGCGAGGACATCCGCACCCTCCCCGAGCTGCTGAACATCCTGCGCGACACCTCCCGCCGCTGCCTGGTCTTCTGCGACGACCTCTCCTTCGAGCGGGAAGACCAGGACTACAAGGCGCTGAAGTCGGTGCTGGATGGCGGCATCGAGGGCCGCCCGGCCAATGTCCTGTTCTACGCCACGAGCAACCGCCGCCACCTGATGCCGCGCGACATGATCGAGAACGAGCGCAGCACCGCCATCAACCCCGGCGAGGCGGTGGAGGAGAAGGTTTCCCTCAGCGACCGCTTCGGCCTCTGGATCGGCTTCCACAACGCCGACCAGCCCACCTTCTTCGCCATGGTGGAGGGCTATGCGGCGGCGCTGGAGCTGCCGATCGGGCCGGAGGAGCTGCGCAAGGCGGCGACCGAATGGTCCGTCACCCGAGGTGGCCGCTCCGGGCGCGTCGCCTGGCAGTTCATCCTGGACCTGGCGGGGCGGCTCGGCGTAGCGATGCCGGGATGAACGACCACGCCCCGCAGCCGCGCCAGCCCGCCCTGACCGCGCCCAAGGGCGCGCAACGGCGGGGGAAGATCTTCCTCAACCCGGATGGCTCGGTGCCTGGGCAGCCCTTCCGGGCGCTCTGGCGGATGATGCGGGAGGGCAAGGGCAAGCCCTGGCCGGAGCGGGTGACGAACCCCTCCTTCCCGCCTCCTGCCCCGCCGCCACCCGGCCATGCGGCGGTCACCTTCATCGGCCATGCCAGCTTCCTGATCCGCTTCCATGACGGCCCCACCCTGCTGACCGACCCGATCTGGAGCGAGCGCTGCAGCCCCTTCCGCTTCGCCGGGCCGAAGCGGGTGCGCCCGCCGGGGCTCGACTTCGACGCGCTGCCGCCGATCGATGCCGTGCTGCTCAGCCACAATCATTACGACCATTGCGACATCCCCACCCTGCAGCGCCTGCACCGCCGCTTCGGGCCCCGCATCCTGACCGGCCTGAACAACGCGGCCCTCCTGGCGAAGCACGGCATGAAGGACGTGGTGGAGCTGGACTGGTGGGGCGAGGCGCCCCTGCCGCAGGGCGGCAGCGTTTGCTTCCTCCCGGCACGGCATTTCTCCGCCCGGGGGCTGCATGACCGGGCGCAGAGCCTCTGGGGCGGCTTCGCCATCACAGGGCCACAGGGCGGGCGCATCTGCTTCACCGGCGATTCGGCCTGGGGCGAGCATTTCTGGGAGATCGGCGCCCGCTGCGGACCCTTCGACCTCGCCCTGATCCCGATCGGCGCCTATGAGCCGCGCTGGTTCATGCAGGCGGTGCATGTGAACCCGGAGGAGGCGGTGCGTGCCTTCTCCGACCTGCGCGCCCAGCAGGCGCTGGCCATGCATTTCGGCACCTTCAAGCTGACCCAGGAGGGGATCGACGCCCCGGAGGTCGCCCTGCGGTCAGCGCGTGACGCAGCCGGGCTGACGGAGGCGCAGTTCCGCGTCCCCGGCTGTGGCGAGACGGTCCTCATTCCCATCCACGCCTAGGAGCCCCTTTCCGGCTTGCCAAAAGCCACGGCTCCAGCGGGCGCTGGCAGCAGGAGGCCAGCCCATCCTAGGCTTGCCGCAAAGATGGCAGGAGGGCGAGGGTCGCCATGACCGGGAAGGCGTAGGCAGGGCTGTGGGGGGCGGCCGCTGCCTATGAGCGCTACATGGGCCGATGGAGCCGCAAGGTGGCGCCGCTCTTCCTGGAGTGGCTCGATCCTCCCGCCGCGAAAAGCTGGGTGGATATTGGCTGCGGCACCGGCGAACTGAGTCTCGCCATCGCCGATCGCTGCGCGCCCGGCCGCCTGCTGGGCATCGATTCCTCCCTGCCCTTCCTCGCCGTGGCGCGCCAGCGCGTTCCTCTGGCCAGCTTCGTGCGGGGAGACGCCCTGCGCCTGGCTCTGCCGGATGGCGAATTCGATCATGCCGTCAGCGGACTGGTCCTCAACTTCCTCCCCGATGCGGCGCGCGCGCTGGCCGAGATGGCGCGCGTGACGCGTCCCGGCGGGACCGTCGCCCTCTATGTCTGGGACTATGCGGGCCAGATGCAGGTCATGCGCCACTTCTTCGATGCCGCACGCCTGGTCGACCCGGCCTCTGCCGCCCACGACGATGGCCTCAGATCCCCGATCTGCCGCCCCGCTCCCCTGCGCGACGCCTTCCTTGCGGCAGGGCTGGCTGCGCCGGAGACGGTGGCCCTCGACATTCCCGCCGCCTTCGTTGATTTCGAGGACTATTGGTCCCCCTTTTTTGGGCGGCACCGGCTCGGCACCGAAATACTGCGCCGGCCTGGACGAGACCACCCGGGCGCGCATCCGCGACCTGGTCCGCCAGCGGCTTCCCACCGGCCCCGAGGGGGAAATCCTGCTGGCCATCAGGGCCTGGGGCGTGCGGGGGCGCGTGCCGGGCTGAGCCGATGGAATGCTCCTCGGCCCGTGAGGAGGCCGGAGCTTGGAGACGTTCAAACTCAAGGGGAAGTACGCACCGTCCACCTGCATATCCACAGGTTTGCCCCCGGAATCTGGGGATAACCCCTGGCCGACCTTGTTCTTCCTGTGTTCTTCGGGACGCCGTTCAGCCGCAGCAATCCGCCGCACGCTTGCGCAGGAACGCCTTTTCCCGCGCGTTCCGGGAGAGGTCTGCCGCCTCGTCGAACCAGATCCTGGCTTCGGCGAGCCGGCCCGCCCGGAACAGGAAATCGCCCTTGGCTGCCCGCAAGGGCGCGTAGGCCCGCAGGGCCGGGGTACGCTCGATTCCTTCGAGGAGGGCCAGGCCCGCCTCCGGGCCGAAGGCCATGCTGTGGGCGATGGCCCGGTTCAGTTCGACCACCGGTGAGGGCATGCTCTCGCGCAGCCTGTCATAGAGTGCGGCGATTCTCCGCCAGTCCGTCTCCTCCGCCCGGGCCGCGCGGGCGTGACACGCGGCCAGCGCGGCCTGCAGGGCATAGGGACCATCGGCGCCGCCCAGAGCCTCAGCCCGCTCTAGCGCCGCCAGGCCGCGACGGATCAGGAGTCGGTCCCAGCGGGCGCGGTTCTGCTCGGTCAGCGGAACGGGCGCGCCATCTGGCGCCGTGCGGGCAGCCAGGCGCGAGGCCTGCAGCTCCATCAGAGCGAGCAGCCCGCAGACCTCGGGCTCGTCGGGCAGAAGGCCGGAGAGGATGCGGCCGAGGCGGCGGGCCTCGGCACACAGCGCCGGGCGGATCAGATCCTCGCCCGCGCTGGCCGCATAAC